>Ga0326726_10003806_pt1 | contig 13841 bp, 20 predicted proteins | sample MHFenrmetagenome_2_FD_207603 | JGI IMG/M metagenome (GOLD analysis project Ga0326726, IMG submission 207603) | Lab enriched peat soil microbial communities from Michigan Hollow, Ithaca, NY, United States - MHF15MN | ecosystem: Environmental > Terrestrial > Soil > Wetlands > Peat | place: USA... | reverse complement strand
AGGTCGACGAAGAGCAGCAGGTCCCGCGCGTACGTCCCGTGCGGGTTCCAGGCGAAGCCGTAGTCGCCGCCGGGCAGCACGCGGATGCCGCGCTTGCGCATCTGGCCCATGGTGTCGACCGACACCTCGAGCTCATCCAGGAGGCCGCGGTCGCGGGCCATCTGGGGTGTGAACCCCCACTCGCTGGCGGCGTAGCACGCCTGGTAGGTGAGCCCCACCGCCGGGGCGACGAAGCACCAGTCGCGATTGGCCTCGAGCAGGTCGAGGGCCTCCTGGTCCGCGAAGTTGGCGTGGTAGATGATCCCCACGCCGTGTCGCACGCACATCTTCACGGACTCGGCGCTGCGCGCGTGGGCGCAGATCCGCACCGCGCCGGCCCGCGCGATCTCCGCGGCCGCCGCGACCTCGGCGTCGGTCATCACCGCGCGCTGGGAGCGCGAGTTGCGCGGCCCGGTGTCGCCCGAGATGTTGAGTTTCAGGAGGTCGGTGCCCTCGCGCACGAGCAGGCGGCAGACCCGCCGGATCTCGTCCGGCCCGTCGGCCACCCAGGCGAAGGTCGGCGTCTCCAGATGCGGAAGGTGGAGAGCGTTCTCGTCGCCCAGCCCGCCGGTGACCGTGATCTCCGGGCCGTTGGCCAGGTAGCGCGGCCCGGGAATGCGGCCGGCCTCGATCTCGTTGCGGATCACGATGTCGAGCCGGGGCTTGGCCGAGGCCGCCGAGAGGACGCTCGTGTACCCGCAGTCGAGCAGCGTCTTGGCGTTGCGCATCGTCACCAGCACGTGCTCCTCGGGGGGTAGGCGCGTGAAGTCGGCGTTCCGGGCCGCGTCGGGGTAGCTCACGTGCCCGTGCGGCTCGATGAGGCCCGGCATCAGCGTGGCGCCGCCGCCGTCGATGACCCGTGCCGCCCCGCGCGGCAGGCCCCCGCCGCCCTGCACCGCGACGATGCGCTGGCCCTCCACCAGCACGTCGCCCGGAAAGGGCGCGGCCCCACTGCCATCGAAGATCATCGTGTTCGCGATCAGCGTGCTGTCCATGGTGTCCTCACCTTTCGTAGCGCGCGACAATGATGGTGCAGGCCACGACCACGACCGCGGCGGCGATCGTTTCATACCATCGACCCAGCAGGCCGGTGAGGATGCCCAGCAGCGCGACCACCACGGCCGTCCAGCCCACGATCCGCCGGGCGTTCACGGCCGACCTTTTGGGCTCGGAGTCCGAGCTACTTGATGATGAGGTAACCTTGCGCTTCAAGATCCTTGACGCAGGTGTCACGGGTTCGTTTGGCCATCTCGTCCCACCACCGACCAGCGGCCCGCTCTGGCTCGCCTGAGCAGGTGAACGTCTGGCCGGTTTGAGGGTTCCGTAGTCGGATATCCGGCGAGGCTGCGCATCCGGTCAGCGTGATCGCGGCCAAGAGGATGCCCCACGCGACTGGCCGCCGTCTACTGGGCATGTCAGCGTGCCTCCCGAATCCCGCTACGAACGTAACGTGGGCTAGTGGCCCCGGGGGGCCGTGGTCGGTTGGAGCCGGCTGATTCTACCGCTAGAAGGCCAGATCCGGCCACCGCGGGGTTACCGGGCGCGTGGTCCGGAGGAGTGCGGGAAGTCCCGCGGGCGAGCGAGCAGGTCAGCCGTTACAGGAGGCTCTTCCCGCTGATCTGAGCAGGCGGCTGATCTCCCAGCAGCTTCACGATGGTGGGAACGACATCGAATGCCGACCGCACGCCGCGGTCTCCCGGCTCGAGGCCCGGCGACGCCACGTAGGCCATTCCATGCGGCCCGGTGTGGCCGCCGGTCCGCAGGAGCGGCACGGGTCCGATCAGCCCCAGCCTCGGATGCTCGATGGCGGCGGAGATACCTCGCCAGACGACGATCAGGTCGGCCTCGGAGCCGGTCAGGGCCAGTGGGTTGCGGGTCGACCCGCGCTCGATGAAGTCCACCACCGGCTCACCGGTACGCGGGTCTCGACACTCGCGAAGGATGGTCTCGAGCCCCCGACACGTCTCCTCGTACTGTGACGGCTCGATCACGCCGTGCCGCTCGCGACCCTTGAGATTGATGCGGATGCGCCCATCGTAGAACGAGGGCAGCGCGAATGCCGGCATCCGAGGCCAGTGATGCCGGTAGCGAAACGCCGGCTGCCAGTGGAGGTCCAATCGTGGCGTCGGCTCACCATGGGAGCGTGGGGCCGCCACCGCGGCTCGAACCCCCTTGAGAACGCCCTTGACGGGCCCCGGCAGGCGTCGCGCGAGCGAGAGAAGCGCTCCGGACAGTGGCGCATCGGGCTTCTCCTTGGAGATGGGCGGCACCCATGCCTCACCAGACGCCGACCAGCTCAACCCCTCCTCCAGGATCGGCACGCGGCCGGGCGCGGTGGCCCACTCCGACGGCACGGTGAGCAACGGGCGGCCGAAGGCGTGGCGGTAGAGCAGCTCGGCCAGGAGGGCCATGGACGGGACGTCGGATTGGTTCGGGCCCATTCCGCCCATGTTGAACGCGACGATCGCCGCGTTTCCATCGGCCGACACGAGCTCGCCGACCATGCGATCCAGGGCCCGGTGCACGTCCACCAGCGCCCGCTCCGCGGACGCGGCCGAGGGATGCCCGTGATGCGGGTGGCTCGGGTCCACGCCGTGCCAGAGCCCCTCGATCGCGCCGTGGATCTCCCCGGCGACCACGATGAAGAGGTCCCAGTCCGGGAGTCGGTCGGTCGCGAGCCAGCACGCCGCGCGGGAGCGGACGTCGAGGGCTCGGGAGAGGGTCTCACCCATCTCCTGCGTGCGGGCCGCGGACGGAAACGGCTTGCCGTACGTCCAGCGGGAGGCGGGGTAGCGGCCGAACCGGTCTTCGAATTCAGCCAGGAGTCCGTCGGGGCTCCCCGCGGTGAAGGTCCCGGGATCGTGCGCGCCCCATGCCACCACTCCCCGCGTGTTTCGGGCACGGCGCAGATCTACGTAGGGCGTGTCGAATACGAGGACCTGTCGGTCGAGACCGGCCCACCAGGGAGTGAATCGGGCGCCCTCCTGCCACGCCATATAGGAGGTCGGATCGAACTCCACCGCGGCCCAGCGACGGCCGGCCTCGGGCGAGAGCCCGGAGGCGACGTGCTCCCACGCCAGCCCCGTACGCTGCGCGGAGCCGTGGTCGAGCCGGAAGCAGGCCGCCCGCCGACGCAGCTCGGCCAGCGCCGGCATCTCGCCCGCGGCCATGAGCCGCTCGGCTAAGGTGATCTCCAGGCCATCGAGACCTATGGCCAGCACTCGTGGACGCGCCATCGGTAGTCCCCCGAGATCCAGTCTATCGCAGCCTGGGGAAAAAGAGAGTTCGGCTAACATAGTGGCTGGCACAATGGCGCAGAACGTCTAGGGGGGCGGGTCGAACGTCTGATGACTATGCCGATAAGCGTAGTAGTCGGAACCTACAACCGAGCCCGCCTGCTCAAGGGCACCCTGGAGGCTCTCGCCTCCCAAGAGGTCCCCGATTCTCTGGAGTGGGAAATTGTCATCGTCGACAACAACTCGAGCGACACGACGCCCCAGGTGGTGAGCGCGTTCTCCAGGACGACCGCCATCCCGGTGCGCTACGTGTTCGAGCCTCGGCAGGGCCTCTCCCACGCCCGGAATCGAGGCATCGAGGAGGCTCGAGGCTCCATCCTCGCGTTCACCGACGATGACGTCCTCCCGACGCCCGACTGGATCCCCCAGCTGGCCGCCGCGATCGATCGCTGGAACGCGCACGGCGTCGGCGGTCGGATTCTTCCCAGATGGAGCACGGTGCCCCCGCGCTGGCTCACCGACAACCGGCGCCTGTTGAACCGCCTTGCCATCATGGACTTCGAAGCGAGCCGTCTGTTGGCGCTTCCGCTGGAGCCACGACCGCAGGTGTGGGGCGCGAACATGGCCTTCCGCCGCGAGCTCTTCGAAAAGGTCGGCGGATTTGATCCCCGGCTGGGGATAGTCGGCACGAAGCTCTTCAGAGGTGAAGAAACCGACCTGGTCAGCCGAGCGCTGGAGTGTGGCCTGAAGATCGCTTACGACCCCGCGCTCACGGTCTTTCACCGGATCGGCCCTGACCGGATGCGGAAGGCGTATTTTCGCAAGTTGATGTTCGATCACGCGCAGCTCGAAGCTCGCCTGGAGCCCGTTGCCAGTGGACGCGCATTCCTGGGTGCGCCTCTGTGGTCGTACCGGGCCGCCCTCACGGACTTCTGGAGATGGGTGGGCTTGGCGCTGCTCCGGCGCCCGGAGGCCTTCGACCAGCACCTCGCCTGGTTGTCATCGGCGGGGAGACTTTCAGGCTACTGGCAAGTGGGTCGGGCGCGGAGTCTCGATCGAGACTCCCGGCGATGATCGGCATGGCGTAACGGGGGCGCCCGGGCTTCTTCCCAGCGGGGGGAGAGCGTTCCCCCCGCCCGCGTCGCTGCCGGCTAGTCGGAAGCAGCGGTCAGTCGATGTCGCGCCATCGCCTCAGCTGAGGCGCCAGCGTCCCAAGCGATAGCAGATCCGATTCCTTTGGATTCAGCCATGTCCATCTCGCTAACCGATGGCATCTGCTATGCAAATCCTTCTCTACCGTTCGGTCCTTTCGCCAGAACCTACCGGGAGGAGGACCAGGCATGGGACGCCTTCTGCTGGTAGTGATGGTGAGCTTGGCGGTGGGCGGGTGCGCCCTCGGGACGAACCACGTCGTCTTGCCAGCTGCGCTCACCCAGGAGATGCCAGCGACGGGCGACCTGCTGGCGGTGCGGGTCAAGGACAGCCGGACGGACCTGTCGGGGGCCCAGGTTGGGTTCAAGCGCAACGGGTGGGGCGCCAAGACGGGGTCGGTCGAGCTTGCGAACAACGAGTCGTTGGCCCACCGGCTGGGACTGGATCTGCTCGCGATCTCGCGAGTGAAAGGGTTTCGAGCTTCCATGAGCGAGCCTGCTCCCCTGGAACCGGCCGAGGTGATCCTCGACACCGACATCTCGACTTTCCTCGTGGACGCAAAGATAGGCTGGACGATCACCCTGGAGTCGCTGGCGGTGGTGAAGGTGGCGATGGTCGATGCCCGCACGCGGCAGCCGCTGTGGTCCGATGTGGTGCGCGTTGATGGCCGGAAGCCGGACGTGTACGTCGTGGTCGCATCGGACTACCAGCAGATGGTGGAGGATCTCTATGCTCGACTCGTATCGGCGCTCCGCGCGGCCGTTCCCGCGGTTGTACCCCGGTGAAGCCATGAGGCGGTCGGGGCGCGTGCTCCTGCTTGCCGCGATCCTCGCCGCGGCGCTCGGGGGCTGCGCGCGCTACTACTGGATGAAGGCGGGCAGCACGGCTGAACAGTTCGACCGTGACAGCCGGGAGTGTGTGCTGGAAGCCAAGAGCACCGTTCCCGGACCGGTGTCGGGCCTCGCGGTCGATGTGATCGACCAGAGGTACCGCACGTGCCTGGCCGGGCGAGGCTACGTTCGGGAGAAGCAGTTCGACCCCCCCGCCGCGGGCTCGTATCGCGGGATCGAGAGCGAGGAGGAGCTCGCGGCGAGCGCGGTGTCGAAGCCATGACCAGATAGCGACGCGTCCACAGACGCACGACGGAGGACATCATGGCCGAGGTTGGCGAGATGGATGAAGAAGCACGCCGGCTGCTGAAGGTCTTCGCGGGAAGCCTCGACCGGAATAGGTCGGATCCGCTCGACTGGCAGAGGTTCTACGACTTCGTCATCTACGTCTCACGACATGCTCCCGCCTCGGCCGAGACGGTCGGCCACGCCCTCGTCCAGGAAGGCCTGGATTGGGACCACGTTGAACCGTACGCACTCTTCTGCAAGCACGGCGTTGAGCTTCTCCGGCGAGCCGGGGAGACGCCGTCGCGCGGAGCGATGGCACCGAAGAAGGCCGCGAAGGCCCGGCTCTCGAAGAAGCCGGTATCGAAGGAGCGGCTGAAGAGACGCGCCAGCAGCAGGGCTCGCCGTCCGACCGAGAACAAGGAGGCCTGACGATGACACACCGAGGCGAGGGCGCGAAGCGCGTGACGTTCGGCATCCCCGGCAACGTGATCTTTGACATGGACCTCGGTGGCGGGCCAGTGCCGCTGGGCGTTCCGAATCAGCTTGACGCGATCTTCGCGATCACCTGCACGGAGAGCCAGGCCGAGGCGATGGAGAGCTGGCTGCTCGCGCACGGAGCGGAGTCGCAGGAATATCGGACTGCGGCCGAGGATATTCGGCGGACACTCCAAGAGGCGAACCAGCTGGACTACAGGGGGTGGCGGATCGAGCTGCTGTCGAGCCAGGCGCCCGACGCCGAGGGCTGGCTGGCGCACGTCACGGTCTTGCGCAATGAGGCCGAGGGCATTCGGACCAAACGATTGTCCTACACGGACGCACGCCTCTTCCCCACGGAGGGGGCGGCCGACGCGGGCGGCATGGCGCTCGCCATGGCCTGGATCGATGAGCAGGGTTGAGCACGGAGGCAGAAACCGCGGCCACGCTTCCCGGTACTGATCATGTCCGAGAAGTCGCGCCTCGGCCGCGGGCAGATCTACCACCGGAGCCGGGGCGCCCTCGCCTCCGCGAACGGCCTCACCGGGCCCCAGGACGAAGCCAACACGCTCGTCCTCAATGCCTTGTGCAGCGCGACGTGCTCGTGCCTGCGACCGTGGAGGAGATCCTGAGCGATGCCGTCCAAGCCTGGCGCCACGAGGGCCGGCTGGCGGCCGAGCGGCGGTCGAAACCTTGAGGCGCGCCTCCGCCAGCTCGACGTCGAGAGAGCGGAACCTCACCGATGCGGTGGCGAAGGGGGCGCCGTTCGCCTCGGTCCGGGCCGCGCCCCAGACGCGGGAGCGGGAGCGAGCCGAGATCCAGGCGCAGCTGGAGCACCTGGACGGCCCTGGGGCGCGACGGCGAGCGGCTGAGCCCCGGCGGGTTCGCCGAGGGCCTCGACCAGCGGCTCGCCGACTGGCAAGGGCTCCTCCAACGGCAGCCGATCCAGGCGCGGCAGATCCTTAAGAAACTGGTTGAGGGTCGGCTGGTCTTCGGTCCGTTCGGGGACGGGATGGCGGCGGGCTACCGAACCAGCGGGTAGGCGACCCATGGCCGCCTGCCCGCCGGTGTCATTTCGGTGGTGCCCCCGGGGTGACTCGAACACCCGGCACGCAGTTTAGGAAACTGCTGCTCTATCCACCTGAGCTACGGGGGCATCAGGAGTTACGCGACGTACGGGCTCGATCTTAGCACTTTGTGCAGTTCCTTGTGCCGTCGTGGGCCAGCTTGCGCCAGTTTCGCTGGTTCCCCCGTGCCTATGTACCCTGCGAAGGGGGCGCGCTAGGATGCTGGCGCCTCGAGCTCTTGGTTGGGAGGTAGTGTGTGGCACTCACGGCGCCCATTCGACATCTGACGACGTTCCAGCTCGGCATCAACCCGCTCCGCCTCTCCATCACCCAGTCGCTCCTGCTGCGGGCGGATGAGGTGGGCGAGTGAGTCGCCCGCGGAGGTCCACGCCAGCCAGGAAGACCCCCCGGAAGCCCCTGCCCGAGGAGCTCGCGCGCGCTGCGATCGCACACGAGGAATCGCTGTCGCCCGACAAGGTGCGGATGACCTTTCGCGTTGTGCTGGACCGGCGGCATGCCGAGGCCCTCGCCGCGCGGGCGATCCGCGAGGAGAAGAATATCGCAACGGTGGTGGCCGAGATCATCGAGGAGGCGGTTAGGGGGAGGCGGCCGTGAGCATCCGTCGGCTCGCGAGCTGGACGGGAGTGAGTGTCGCGCTGTTGGGGATCCTCACCGGCCTGCTCGGCCGATGGTACGAAACGATCGCCGCCGCGGTCGTGGTGGTGGTCTGCACGATCATCGTCGCGCGGCGCGAGGAATGACGGTCACTTCCTCGAGGGGCCAGCCGGGTCCACGGAGCCCGGGAGGCACTGATACTCCACGACGGTTCCCTTCGCCGCGGCGGTCAGCCGTCCTTCGGGTGTCAACGCCTGATTGACGAGCGTGGCCCTGGCCGCTCTACACCACCGCTCGGCCTCGTACGTCTGCCGTCGTTGCCACTCGCCGGCACACGTCTGACTCTTGACATCGCACGCGCGAGCCCACAGCACCCACGGGCCGTCGGAGTGGGCCGACGTGGCGACGAGGAGGCAGCCCAGCACGGCTAGCGTCATACCGGGCCAAATAGGCATGGCGGGCCGCATCAGTCCGGCGGGTCCTCGAATCGCGGCCAGAGCCAACGGCGGGCCGCCACCAGCCCTGCGGCCACGCCGAGGAGGAGCAAGACCGGCAGGGCGATGGCGATCCAGGCCACCCCGAGCGCGACTACCACTCCGACGATCAAGCCGAGGACGGCGAGCGTGGCCGTCACGAGCACGATCACCAGTCGGAGCATGGCTCACCGCCCCGCTGGCACGGCGGCGAGGTCGCGCCACTGCTTGAGGCCTACACGGGCCAAGACCTCGAAATCGGCGCCGATGGGAATGCCCAGGGCGTGGATCGCCTCGCCGAGGGCGCGCGCGTGCTCGCGTTCCCGGTCGCTCAGGTTGCGCTGCGTCGAGCAGTCCTCGACGCTCGTCATGCGCTGGTCGTTCTGGCTATGGTCGGTGTCGGCGTAGCGGAAGTAGAGGATGTGCCCGCCGGCGCGCAGGGCGGAGAGAAGGTCGGCGCCTTCCAGAGCCGGTGCGGTTACCGGTTGGGCGAGGACTACCGTCGGCGCAAGCAGGGCGAGCGAGAGGGCTGCGGCGCGCAACGCGATCCCAAGCCCCCGCCTCTTCATGGCGCATCCTCCCCAGGGCGCTCCAGCGCCTCCGGTCCGAGCACGCCTGGAGCCTAGCACGTCGGCCGGATCGAAGAGGCCTGCGCGAGGCCGGGCCCTCTCTGGTAGGATGGCGCGCGCGATGACTCCCGTCGATAGCGGCCCTTACGCCTCGCTCGAGCGGATGAACCGCTTCCAGGAGGCGGAGGGGCGCCGGATCATCCGCGATCTCGAGCTGCCGGCCGGCTCGCGCGGGCTCGACGTGGGCTGCGGGGTTGGGCTCTGGGCGCTGTGGCTGGCCGACGCGGTGGGGCCGGCCGGCCACGTGGTCGGCATCGAGCCCGAGGCGGAGAAGGTGGACGCGGCCCGGGCCCTGGTCGGAGGCAAGACGGAGCCGGGGCGGCTCGAGCTCACGCCGGGCGACGCCACCGCCATTCCCCTGCCCGACCGGAGCGTGGATTGGGTGTGGTGCGGCGACGTGCTGCACCACATCGTGGAGACCGAGCGTGCCCTCCGTGAGTTCGTTCGCGTCGTCCGGCCGGGCGGCCGGATCATCGTGAAGGAGTCGCAGGTCCTGTCCGCGATGTTCCTGCCCGGGCATCCCGAGCTCGAGCGCCGCATCCAGCTCGCCGAGATCCGGCGCACGCTGGGCGAAGGGGCGGGGCGCTCGTTCCAGGAGCGGCGGCAGACCACGCCGGCCTCCCTGCGCGCGGCCGGGCTGGCCGGCCTGAGCACGCGCACCTACATGCTGGAACGGCGCGCGCCGCTGGCCCCGGCCGACCACGACTACATCCAGCACACGGTGTTCTCGCGGAACTGGGGGGACCGGCTGCGGGAGCTGCTCGCTCCCGAGGACTGGCCGGCGCGCACCCGGCTCTGCGACGAGGGCTCGGCGGCCAACGTGCTCCGGAGCCCGGACTACTACTGCCTCTACCCGATCACGGTGTTCTCGACGCGCGCGCCCGCCTGAAGGCCCGGCGCGGCCACGTCGCTCAGCGGTTGCGGAACGGCGAGGCGACCGCCACGGTCAGGCGTCGGTCTCGGTGAGCTGCTTGCTCGTGACCCCGAGCGCGCGGGCGAGGCGGCCGACGGCCGAGGGTGAGAGATTCGCCTGCTGGCCCGACTCGAGCAGCGTGATGTAGCTCAGCGCGAGCTGGGCCCGCTCGGCGAGCTGCGGCTGGGTGAGCCCCTGGCGCTCGCGCAGCTCGCGCACGAGCTCGCCGAGCTTCTTGTCCTTGGCGCTCACAGGAGGTCGGTGGGCCCGACGTCGCGGGCGGCGAGCAGGCGCCGCAGCTGCTTGATGGCCGCGCTCTCGATCTGCCGCACCCGCTCCCGCGTGAGGCCGAGCCGGCCGCCGATGCGCTCGAGCGTCAGGGGCTCCTCGCCGCCCAGGCCGAAGCGCAGGGTCACCACGGTGCGCTCACGGTCCGGCAGGTCCTGCAGCACGGTCGCCAGATCGGCGCGGGCCCGGAGCACCGCGGCCATGCTGGCGCCGGGCACCGCGTTCGGATCCTCGACGGTGTCGCCGAGACTGCCCTTGCCGTCGCTGGCGTTGGGCTTGTCGAGCGATACCGGGTGCTGGCGGAGGCTCTCAAGCTGCTCGAGCTCGGCGGCGGGCCGCTTCATCACCGCGGCCACCTCCTCCATGGTGGGTGACCGGCCGAGCTGCTGAGTGAGGACGTTCCGCTGCTTCAGGTACTGCGAGAGCAGCAGCTCGACGTGGACGGGCAGCCGGATCGTCCGGGCCTGGTTGGCGAGGGCGCGCACCACCGCCTGGCGGATCCACCAGGTGGCGTAGGTCGAGAAGCGGGTGCCGCGGCCCGCCTGGAACTTGCGCACCGCGTGCAGGAGCCCCACGTTGCCCTCCTCGATGAGGTCGAGCAGCGAGAGGCCGCGGTGCAGGTAGCGGCGGGCGATCTTGACCACGAGCCGCAGGTTGGCCTCCACGAGCCGCCGCTCGGCGTCCGCGTCACCGGCCTGGACCCGCCGGGCCAGCTCCTGCTCCTCCTCGGCGGTCAGCAGCTTGACCCGTGAGATCTCCTGCAGGTAGAGCGCGATCAGCTCGCGGCCGCGCTCGTTGGCCTCGGGGGCGCCGGGCTTCTCCGCCAGGTCGACGGGATCCCGCTCGAGGAGGGTCTCGAGAGGCTCGTCGCCGCCCTCGAGCTCGTCGGTATCCGCGTCCGGGGCCATGAGGGTCACTCGTGCGAATCGAGGTCCGAGCTGGAGGCGGCCACGTCGTCCTCGAAGATCGGTGAATGCCCGGAGGGCTCGAGCATGTAGAGGGGGTTGTAGGCCTTGCCGTCGCGGCGCACCTCGAAGTGCAGATGCGGGCCGGACGCATCCCCGCTGCGGCCCACGGTAGCGATGACCTGGCCGGCCTCGACCTCCTCACCCTCTTCCACCATATTCTTCATGTTGTGAGCATAAAGCGTGATGAAATCACCAGAATGCTGGATCTTTACGATCTGACCGTACGCCCGGATCCACCCGCTGAAGAGCACGGTGCCGGGGGCGGCGGCGAGGATCGGCGAGCCGATCTCGGCCGAGACGTCGATGCCTGCGTGCCAGCCCCGCGCCCGCCGGCCGAAGGTGGAGATGACGGGCCCCTCGATCGGCCAGCCGAGCGCGATGCGCTCGTCCTGGAAATCCGGCCGGGCCAGCACCAGCTCGGTCAGCACGCGCAGCGGGCCCACGCGCTTCACCACGCTGCCGTTGGCGGAGAGGACGGTCGGCTCCTCCCGCACGGTCGGGGCGGGCGGGCGGCAGCCCGGGATGGCGAGGCGCTGGCCGGTCCGGAGCGCGTGCGGATTGTCCAGGTGGTTCGCGCCCACCACGGCCACGCGCGTGACGCGGTAGCGCGCGGCGATGTGCCCGACCGACTCCCCGCGCCGCACGGTGTGGGTGCAGGCAGCCGGCGGCTCGGTGGCCTTGACCGTCGCTCCCCGCTTGGCCGTCGACGTGATCTTGGTGGTCGTGCTCGTGCTGCGGGCGGGAGCGCGTCCCTTGCCCACGGGCTTCGCGGGCGCGGGGGGTGCGTTGGTGGCCTTGCTCTGGGCGTGGGACACGCCGGTGGGCGCGAGGATGGCGGGGGCCAGCAGGACGGGCACGAGCAGCGCGCGGCCGATCACCCGTCGGACCCGCGCGGGGCGATCTCTCACGGATCGAACTCGGCGTAGCGGATGGAGAAGGCGGTGTAGCGTCCCGTGAGCGGGCGCCAGGTCACCGTCAGGTGATCGACCCGCGCCAGCGGCGGCCCCTTCTCCAGATCGTGCATCAGCTCCTCAATGAGGTCGCGCCCGCCTTCGACCCGGACCCGGACCTTGCCGTCCTTCAGGTTCATGACATACCCCGCGAGCCCCAGCGAGGCGGCTTTCCGCTGGACGTAGTCGCGGTATCCCACCCCCTGCACGCGCCCCTGCGCCACGATCTCGGCGGCGCTGCGCAGTCCCGTGACGCCCATGCCGGCTCCGGCGACGACTCGAGAAAACGACGGCTCGAAAAAAATGGTCGGGGCGACTGGATTTGAACCAGCGACCTCCTGCTCCCGAAGCAGGCGCGCTACCAAGCTGCGCTACGCCCCGTCCGTAACCCTCAGGCCCGGGCTCTCACGACTCCCAGGCGTACTTGCCGACCAGCTTCACGAACACACACCCGGAATCCTGGGTGACGCGCATCGTCCCCTGCACCTTCTCGATCACCTGGAGCACCTGGTTGGCGACGTCGCCCACCGGTATCACCATGCGCCCGCCCTCCGCCAGCTGCTCGAACAGCGGGGGCGGCACCCCCGGCCCGCCCGCCGCGACCAGGATGCGGTCGAACGGCGCCTGGTCCGGCCACCCCAGCGTCCCGTTGCCCGCCCGCACCCACACGTTCCGGTAGCCGAGCCCTTCCAGCGTCTCCCGCGCCCGCGTCGCGAGCCGCGGGATGCGCTCCATCGTGCACACGCGCGCGGCCAGCTCCGCGAGCACCGCGGCCTGGTATCCGCAGCCGGTGCCCACCTCCAGCACCTTCTCGCGCCCGGTGAGCCGCAGCAGCTCCGTCATGCGGCCCACGATGAAGGGCTGCGAGATCGTCTGCCCCTCCCCGATCGGCAGCGAGTGGTCCCCGTAGGCCCGATCGCGGAGCGCCTCGTCCACGAACAGGTGGCGCGGCAGCCGCCGCATCGCCTCGATCACCCGCGGGGCCGTGACCCCGCGCGCGATCACCTGCTCCGCCACCATCCGCTCGCGCTCGCGCGCGAAGCGGGACGAGCCCGTCTTCGTCTCCGCGCCGCCCGTCACCGGCCCCGCTTCTTCTTGAGCACCGCGTTCAGCGCGCCTTCCCAGTCGGTCATCCGGCCGAGGGCGCCGTGATGCGTGAGATCCAGGTGCAGCGGCGTCACCGACGCGTAGCCCTCGTGCACCGCCGCGATGTCCGCGCCGGTGTCCTCCGCCCACTCCGGCGGCCCCGCGCCGATCCAGTAGTACGGCCGGCCGCGCGGGTCCACCTCCCGGATCACCTTCTCCCGGTAGACCCGGTGACCGAGCCGCGTGAGCCGGATGCCCTTGACCTCTCCGCGCGGCACGTTCACGTTCAGCAGGGTCTTGGCCGGCAGCCCCTCCACCAGCAGCCGCATGGCCACCGCCCGCGCCACCGCGCCCGCCCGGTCGAAGCCGTCCGCCTCCGGGTCGGCCTGCGACACCGCCATGGACGGCACCCCGAGCAGCGTACCCTCCATCGCCGCCGACACCGTCCCTGAGTACGTCACGTCGTCACCGAGGTTCGTGCCGTGGTTGATGCCCGACGCCACCAGCACCGGCGGCTCCGGCAAGAGCCCGAGGACCGCGAGGTTCACGCAGTCCGACGGGGTACCGTTCACCGCGAACCTCCGCTCCGCGACCTTATCCACCCGGAGCGGCCGATGCAGCGTGAGCGCGTGCCCCACCGCGCTCTGCTCGCGATCCGGCGCCACCACGTACACTTCCCCGATCGCGGCCAGCGCCTCCGCGAGCACCGCGAGGCCGCGCGCGTGAATCCCGTCATCGTTGGTGACGAGGATCACGGGCGCCATGGTTGAAATTGGTCGGGGCGACTGGATTTGAACCAGCGACCCCTTGACCCCCAGTCAAGTGCGCTACCG
>Ga0326726_10003805_pt1 | contig 13844 bp, 10 predicted proteins | sample MHFenrmetagenome_2_FD_207603 | JGI IMG/M metagenome (GOLD analysis project Ga0326726, IMG submission 207603) | Lab enriched peat soil microbial communities from Michigan Hollow, Ithaca, NY, United States - MHF15MN | ecosystem: Environmental > Terrestrial > Soil > Wetlands > Peat | place: USA... | reverse complement strand
CGGCGCGAACCCGTCGAACTGCAGCGCGGTGCAACTGCTGGGAAGCCGCGTGGCCGTCGCCAATATCGAACTGCGTTTTCCCCTGGTGCGCAGACTCGAGCTTGGATTCCTGCCGGTCGAGCTTCCTCCGCTCGATGGACTCTTCTTCTACGACGCGGGACTCGCCTGGTCGAGCGGCCAATCGGTCTACCTGTCGCGGCCCCTCGGCTACGACGTGTCGAAGCAGCGCTTTCCGCTCCGCAGCTACGGGTTCGGTCTTCGGTTGAATCTGTTCAACTACGCCATCGTTCGATGGGATTTCGCAGTGCCGGTGGACCAGGCCGGTCACAAGGGACGATGGACGTGGTCGCTCTGGCCGAGCTTCTGAGATCGCGCGCCTCGCTCAACGCATACTGACAGCGGGCTCCGCGGATTATCTTCCTGCGGTGCGCTGGCTTTCCTCGTTTGCGCTCGTGCTCGCCGCCTGCTCCGGGGGCGATCGCTCCAGTCGGCCGGCCACTCGCGTCGCATCGGCGAGGCCGGGTGCCCGAGGGCCCGACGCCCTCGTGCTGCGGGTGCCTCGGAATGGTGGAGTCGCGCGCGTCTCGGCCTACCCCAATCTCGACTCGCTTCTCTGGAGCGGCAGCGACACGACGCCGCCGATCGAGCGCGTCCTCGGGTTCGACGCGGACGCCGGCCTCATCGCCGCGGTGGACTCGCGCGACCGGCCGCTCTGGCTCGACCTCCGGGTCGGCACCGTCAGCCTCGGCAGCAAGAAACCAGTGCGCGAGCTCATGTCGGTCGACGGCTCCAACATTTATGGAATTGGGCCGGACGGCGCCGTGGCGCGCTTCGCCCCCGCGGGCAATTCGGTGTACAAGCTTCCTCGCGCCGCACGCGCGGTGTTTCCCCAGGTCGTCGGATCACTGGTGGTGCTCGGTGGACGCGGACCGGACGCACGTCTCTGGCGCCTGCGACCGCCGGCGACCGCCATCGTCGACTCCGTCGCGGTGCCCGGCGCCGACGGCGGAACCGGAGCGCCGTTGGGCGATCGCATTTACCTCACGTCGGACCGCCGCACGGTGACCGGCGTGAGCGCGCGAACGTTCGCCAAGAGTGCACCAGTTCGAGCCGACCGTCCGATCCGCGCCCTCGCGGCGTCGCCGAGCGGCGATCGCCTGTATGTGCTCACCGATTCGTCGCGGACACTGGAGGTGATCACGAACTTCTCCGGCCGCGCCGGCGCCCGAATCGATCTCCCGGGCGGAGGGCGCGACCTGCGCGTCGACCCGTTCGGCCGCTACGTGCTCGTCCGCTCGTCGACCGGCGACTCGGTCTGGGTGGTCAGCATCGGGACCGACCGGGTCGTGACGACGATGCGCTCGATCTGGCGCGGCGACCTGCCGTTCGTCGCGCCCGACGGCGCCATCGCGGTGATCGTCGGGTCGGACGTCGTGTTCATCGACCCGACGTCGCCACGCGGCATGCGGCAGATCGCCGACGGAGCGGACGACTTCTGGTACCCGTTCATCTGGCTCGGATTCCGGCCGCGCGCCGCCGCGCTGGACCAACCCGCGGACTTCGGCCGCGACACGGACACGACTTCGGTCGCGCCACCGGTCACGGCAGAGTCGCTCGCGCCACCGGCACGCGCGTCGGTGGACTCGGCGAAGATCGGATTCACGGTGTCGTTCGCCGTGCTGCTCGATGCGGCAAAAGCGCAAGCACAGGCGGCGAAGATCGTCGTCGATGGAAACGTGGCGCGCGTGGTGACGGGCGTGACGGGCGGCACAGCGATTTATCGCGTAGTCTTGGGACCTTACGCGTCGCGCGACCAGGCCGACCGAGTCGGCCGCGCATCGGGACAGAACTACTACATCTACGCAGGGTCTCCATGACCGCGCCGCCAACGCGACGCCCGTTCGATTGGGACGCTGCCGGGCGTGAGCTCGGCGAAAAGTTTGGCGAATACAACGCCGTCGTGGTCGCCGGACTGGATCCGGTGGCAACCGGTCGCGTCGCCGTCGCGCTTGCGCGCGCGCAGTCGGGCCATCGCCGCGTCGCCGTCGGCGATCTGTTCGCCGAATCGCCGCCGATTCAGGCGCTCGTGCACACCGACGATCCGCACGGTATCGTCGACAGCTTCCTCTACGGTGTGTCGCTCACCAAGATCGCCCGCCAGGTGCCCGAGGCGGGACAGCTCTACGTCATGCCGAGCGGCACCGAACCGCCGACGTACGAGGAGATTCTTCCCAATCCGCGCTGGCATCGCCTGTCGGCCGGATTCCGCGAGGTCGGCGCGTTGCTCGTGCTCGCGGTTCCCACCTCGGCGCCCCAACTCGAGAAGCTCGTGGCGGCCACCGACGGCGTGATCCTCGTCGGCGATTCGGCGGCCTCGCAGATTCCGCTCGCGCGGGTGATCGGATCGGTGCGCGAGCCGCGACAGCGACCGCCGGCGCCGATCCTTGGTCTGACACAAGAATCGGGTGGGATGTCGCGCGGCCGGCTCGCGGCGTTCGGCGGGATCGGACTCACGCTGGTCGCGGCCGGCGTCGCCGCGTGGTTGGCCTACCGTCCGCTCGCGGGGAGTGTCCCGGCCTCGCGCAAGGAGCCCGACTGCGCGGCGCTGGCGGCGAGCGGCCACCCGTGCGTGCCGAAACCCGGGCAGCCGACGGTCGCCATGACGCCCGATTCCGCGCGGTCGGACTCCACGCGCGACTCGACGAAGGCGCCGGTGGTCGTGCCGAGTGTACCGGCGGTGGCGAATCCCGGCGACTCCGCCGCCGCGGCGCCGTTTGCCGTGCAATTGATAGCTGAAAATATGCAGGCCGGCGCTATCTTGAAGTTGCAACAAGACGGCAAGAATCTGCCGGCGGCGACGTTTTCGCCGGTGATCATTCAAGGTGTGCGCTGGTTCAAGGTGGTGAGCGGCGCGTTCGCCACCTCGGCGGGCGCGGATTCCCTGCTCACGCGACTCCGGCAGCGAAAGCTGCTGCGCGACGGAAGCGTGGTGCGGTTGCCGTTTGCATTTCGGATCGACTCTGGCGTTCCAGCGAGCGCGGTTGCGGCGCTGGTGCCGACGTACATCGAGCACGGACAACCAGTGTACGCGCTTCGACAGGCGGATGGCACGGCGTGGCTGCTCGTAGGAGCCTACGAGTCGCCCGAGCAAGCAGCGTTGTATCTCGAATCACTTCCCTCCGGAACCCGACCCGTGCTCGTCTATCGCAAAGGGAGATCGTTCTAGTGCGGCTGACCAAGCTCGAGCTTCAGGGCTTCAAATCGTTCGCGGATTCCACGGAAATGGTGTTCGACGCCGGCGTGACGGCGATCGTGGGACCGAACGGGTGCGGCAAATCCAACGTCTCCGATGCGGTTCGCTGGGTCCTCGGCGAGCAGCGCGCGCGATTGCTCCGCGGCGCGAAGATGGAAGAGGTCATCTTCCAGGGCTCGTCGGCCCGCCGCGCGGTGAACGTCGCGGAGGTCTCGCTCCACTTCTCGAACGAAGACGGCACGCTGCCGGTCGCGTTCCAGGAAGTCGTGATCACCAGGCGTCTGTCGCGATCGGGAGAGAGCGACTACTTCCTGAATCGCGCCCCCTGCCGCCTGCGCGACATCTCCGACCTCCTGCGCGGCACCGGGTTGGGCGCCGACACCGGTGTGGTCATCGAGAGCAAGATGATCGACGCGCTCCTCTCCGACCGCCCGGACGATCGTCGCGAGCTGTTCGAGGAGGCCGCCGGCGTGGGACTCTACCGCGACCGCCGTCGTACGACCGAGCGTCGCCTCGAGGAGACGACGGTCGATCTTCAGCGACTCGATGACCTGATCGGCGAGGTGCAGAGCCAAGTGCGATCGTTGGCGCGGCAGCGGAAACGCGCCGAGCGGCACTCCGAGCTCATGGCGCGCCGGTTCACGATCGAGATCGCGCTCGCCAAGCGCGAGATGGAAGCGTGGCACGACGAGTTGGCGCGGCTGGGCGATCGCGTGCGCGAGCTCCGCGAATCGGCGCCGCGCGCGGAAGAGGCGGTCCGCGCTGCCGAGCAGGCCCGCGACGCCGCGCACGGAACCCGCGCTGCCGCCGAGGCGCAGCGCACCGAGCTCCTGCGACTCGTGTCGTCGCAGCGCGAGCAGGTCTCGCAGATCCGCGCCGAGATGGCGGTGGCGGAAGAGCGCCAGCGCAACGCGCTCGCGCGGCGCCAGCGCGCCGAGCTCGAGGCAACCGAAGGTGAGGCGTACGGCAGCCGCGTCTCCACCGATCGCGATCAAGCGGCGTCGGAGCGGTCGCAATTCGAGGCGCAGCTGCACTGGGCGCGCGCCACGCTCGTGGAGCGCCAGTCCGACGAGGATCGTACGCGCCAGGCCGTGGCCGCGATGCGTCTCGCGGTCGAGGATACGGATCGTCAATTCCGCGAGCTCCAGGATCGCGCGCGGCGCGTCGAGATCGACCGCGACCGGGCGCGCCGGGAGAGCGACGAGCTGGCGCAACGGATCGAGCTGCTGGCGCAGGAGCGCCTGCAGCTCGACGACGCGCTCGGCTCGGTGAACCGCGAGCTCGAGACGGCCGCCGCAACCGTCGCCGAGGCGCGCGACCGCGCCGGGCAGGCCGCGTCGGCGCTCGAGGCCGCGCGCGCCGACGATCGAGAGACGCGCGGACGCGAGTCCGTCGCGCGCGCCGAGTTGTTCCGCGCCGACGAGGCGCACACGTCGCTCCAGGGGAAAGTCAACGCGCTCGACGCGCTCGAGCGCGAGCGCGTGGGTCTGGCGCCCGCCGCGGCGCGGCTGCTCCGCGAGCGCACGCAATTCGGCGAAGGGGCCGTTCTTGGCCCACTGAGCGATTTCATCAGCGCGGATCAGGCGTCGGCGTTGCTCGTCGAGCGCTTTCTCGGCGCCACCGTACACGCGGTGCTGGTGCGAGATCGCTCGGTGGCCGAGGCAGTGCGGGGATGGCACGCGACTGCCAACCCCGGACCACTCCTCCTGCTGCCGCTCGACGCGCTGCGCGAGGATCAGGAGAATGAAGCGCACGCGCTCTCCAGCCAGGTCGATGCGTCCGGCCCCGGACGCCAATGGGTGCGCGCGCTGTTGGGACACGTGCACGCCGTCGACGACGGCGCGGCGTTCGTCGACGCGCGCGGTGCCGTGTGGCTCCCCGGCAGCGTGGCCGGTCCCGGACCGCTGCGTCGCCGCGCCGAGCTGTTCGCGCTGCGCGCCGAGCTCGTGGCCACCGAGCGCGCGCGTCAGGCCGCGCTCGCCGAGGCCGACGCGCTTCGCGCCGCCGTCCAGGAATCCGAGCGTCGCGCGCTCGACGCGTCCGCGGCGCTCGAGGCCGCGCAGGTCGACGCGCGACGCGCGGCCGAACATCAGGGCGAGCTGCAGCGCCGGCACCAGCGCGCCGAGCGCGAGGTGCATGACGCCGCGGCGCTGACCGACCGTCTCACCGCGCGCCGCGATCAAATCGCGGAGCAGCTCGCGCGGCTCGACGACGAAGCGGGCACGCTCACCGAGGCCCTCACCGTGCGCGCCGAGTCGTCCGCCCGCACGCGCGAGCAGCTCACGATCGCGGAGGGCGCGCACGAGCAGGCGCGCGAGGCGCGGACGACCGCGCAGGTGGACGAGGCGCAGGTCGAAGCGCGCGTCCAGGTCGCGAACGATCGCGAGCGCCGTCTCTCGGAAGAGCAGCAGTCGGCCGTGGCGCGACTCGAGTCGCTGCGCGCCGAGCTGACCGATCTCTCGCAGGCCGATTCGGCGCTCGCCCAACAGATGGCCGAGTGGCAGCTCGACCTCGAGACGCGCGAAGCGACGCTCGCCGATGGCGAGGCCCGCCTCGTCACCGCCGAAGCCGGCGTGCGATCGGCGGACGAAGAGCTCACCAACGCCGACCACGCCCTCGACGACTCGCGCCGGCAGGCGCAGACGCTGAGCGACGAGCTCCACCACGCCGAGCTGCGTCACACGGAGCTCGGCGGACGCCGCGCCGCGATCCGCGAGCGGCTCGAAGCCGAGTGGCGCCGCCCGCTCGACGACATGCTCGCCGAGGCCCAGCCGGTGGAGCTCGACGACGACGCGCTCCGCGCCGAGGCCGACGCGCTGCGCCAGGAGCTCGAGCGCCTCGGTCCGGTGAACGTCCTGGCGATCGAGGAGCACGAGGAAACGCTCAAGCGCCAGGAGTTCCTCACCAGCCAGCGCGCCGATCTCGCCGAGGCCAAGCAGTCGCTGCAGCAGGCGATCCGCGAAATCGACAGCACCGCCAGAGAGCTCTTCCTCGGAACGTTCGCCCAGGTGCGCGAGAACTTCCGCCAGATCTTCATGTCGCTCTTCGGCGGCGGCGAATGCGATTTGCGTCTCGAGAATCCCGATGCCCCCCTGGATTGCGACATCGAGATCCATGCGTCGCCGCGCGGCAAGCGCACGCAGCGCATCAACCTGCTGTCGAGCGGCGAGCGCGCGCTCGTCGCGCTGTCGCTGCTGTTCGGCATCTTCCTCACCAAGCCGAGCCCCTTCTGTCTGCTCGACGAGGTGGACGCGCCGCTCGACGACGCCAACGTCGGTCGCTTCGTGCGAATGCTGACACAGTTCAAGTCGCGGACGCAGTTCATCGTCATCACGCACAATCCGCGCACCACCACGGAAGCAGCGGACGCGGTGTACGGTGTCACGATGCAGGAGCCCGGCGTGTCGTCGCTGGTGAGCGTCCGCATGCGCGGCGCGCCGACCGTCGACGAAGCGCTGGCCGGCCTCGGCGTCGATAGCGCGGTTCCAACGACGGTATGAGTCGTTGGCGCCGCGCCGCGGCGTTGCTCGGCGTCGTCGCCCAGTCCGCGTTGGTTTCGTCGCTCGCCGCGCAGTCGATCTCCCTCAGCATCTCGGGGATCAAGTCGGACAGCATGCCGCCCGCGCCGAACATGCTGCTCGCGGCGCTCGACACGCGTTCGGACATCAGCTACTCGATCACGCTCGAGCTGTCGACGGAAAGCGCGTTCACTCGTCCGTTCTATATCGCGACGACGGACGGGCTCAACGCCACGTTCCATATCGACTCGCTGCTCGTCGAGCGGACGCTGATCTTTCTTCGCGCCCGGTTGATCGACCAGTTCGGCGTGGTCGTCGCCGAGACGCGGCAGAACCACCCCGTGCAGGGATGGCTCAAGCTCGACGCCCCGGCGCAGCAGAGCCTCGTCATTCTCGACACGCGCCGGCCGCTCTTCGCCTGGAGCAGCCCCGGTATCACGTTTCCACCCGGTCTCTGGCAGTACGACTTGAGCGTCATCAACACCGCGACCGGCGGCGAGCAGGTGATCCAGTTCCTCAACGATACGTCCGTCGTCTTCGACTCGCTCGAGGCGAACACGTCGTACAGCTGGAAGGTGACGGCACGCGGCCAGAACAGCCGCGGGTCGACGGAGGTCACAGTCAAGAGCTCAGGAACGTTCGTCATCACGTCGGCCACGCAACCGACGGCGACGCTGCTGTATCAGAGTTTCCCCAACCCCTTCGGGCGCGGGCAGCGGTCGGCGTTGGCGTGCTTCTGGTTCGACCTCGAGCGCGCGTCCACCGTGCAGCTCACGATCTTCGACCTGCGGCTGCACCAGGTACGGAAGCTCATTCCTGGACCGATCGGCAGCGGGTCGCTCGCCGCGGGCGCCTACGGCCGCCAGAACGTGGACGCGACCAGCGGCTGCGATCCCCGTCTCGCGTGGGACGGCCGCGACGAGCGTGGGAATTTCGTTCCACCCGGCGTGTACATCGCGCGCTTCGTCGCGAACGGAAAGACGACGGTCATCAAGATGGTGTACACGGGCCCGCCCTGACCGTGCGATTCACGACGCTTGGGACGGGCACCATCTCGCTCGCGCCGGGCCGCAGCTGCGCCGGCTACCTGCTCGAGGCCCCCGAGCTCCGGCTGCTCATCGACTGCGGCAGCGGCATCACGCGACGGCTCGCCGAGCTGGGGCTCGATTGGCCGAACATCACGCACGTCGCGTTGACCCACTTCCACATCGACCACCACGGCGACCTCCCCACGCTGCTGTTCGCGTGGAAGTACGGGTATCTCCCACCGCGCAGCGCTCCGGTCGAGATCATCGGTCCCGTGGGCACGGCCGCGCTCCTCGAACGGCTCGCGGCCGCCTACGGCGCCTGGGTCACGGCGCCCGGATTCCCCGTTTCGATCCGCGAAATCTCCCCCGAGGCGGCCGTCGAGCTGCCCGGCGGCACGCGGTTGCGCGCCCATCCGGTTCCCCACCAGCCGGAGAGTGTGGCATATTCCATGGAGCGCGGCGCGCGGCGGATCATCTACACCGGCGACACCGGACCCTCCGACGAGCTGGCCGCGTGGGCGCACGGGTGTGATCTGCTCGTCTGCGAATGCTCGCTGCCGTCCGCGATGGGCATTCCCGGACACCTGACCCCCGAACAGTGCGGCGACCTCGCCGCGGCAGCCGCGCCGAAGCAGCTGGCTCTGACACACTTCTATCCACCAGTCGAGGCGGTCGACATTCGCGGCATCATCGGGGCTCGCTACGCCGGCCCGCTGACGCTCGCCACGGACGGGTGGACCTTCGAGATCGAGGACGAGTAATGCTGGTCGTCATGCAGAACCACGCGACGCCGGAGCAGATCGACCGCGTCGTCAAGGTCATCGAGGAAATGGGGTACGCAGCCCGGCCGATGCCCGGCGAGACGCGCACGACCGTGGGGCTCGTCGGCAACGACGGCCGCGTCGACAGCTCGCGCGTCGAGTCGCTCCCCGGCGTCGCCGAGATCATTCACGTCAGCAAGCCGTACAAGCAGGTCTCGCGCGAGTGGCGCGAGGAAAACACTATCGTCACCATCGCGCCCGGCGTGTCGTTCGGCGGGTCGGACGTCGCGATCATCGCCGGACCGTGCTCGGTCGAGTCCGAGGAGCAGATCGTCGCCGCGGCGAAAGCGGTGCGGGCCGCCGGCGCGACGGCGCTCCGCGGCGGCGCGTTCAAGCCGCGCAGCTCCCCGTATTCGTTCCAGGGACTTGGACGTCGCGGGCTCGAGCTGCTCGCGCTCGCACGGAAAGAGACCGGGCTGCCCATCGTCACCGAGGCGCTCGACGAAGAGGGCGCGCACCTCGTCGCCGAGGTGGCGGACTGCATCCAGATCGGGGCGCGCAACATGCAGAACTACTCGCTGCTCCGCGCCGTGGGCAGGATCAACAAACCGGTTCTGCTCAAGCGCGGCATGGCGGCGACGATTACCGATTTGCTCATGAGCGCCGAATACATTCTCGCGGAAGGCAACGGCCAGGTGATCCTCTGCGAGCGCGGCATTCGGAGCTTCGATACGTCGACGCGCAACCTGTTCGATGTCACGGCCATTCCAATCGTCCAGCGTCTTTCACATCTGCCGATGATCGCCGATCCGAGCCACGGCACCGGCCTCCGCGACAAGGTCATTCCGATGGCGCGCGCGGCGGTAGCCGCCGGCGCCGACGGCATCCTCGTCGAGGTCCACCCGGCGCCGGACCGCGCGCTGTCGGACGGCGGACAGTCGCTCTACCCGGATCAGTTCGCCCGCCTCGTCACCGAGCTCCGCGCGATCTCGAGCGCGATCGGCCGGGCGCTGGCGCCGCCCCCCGCCGCGACCCGCCCGGCGAGCCGCGGAACGGTCGGCGCCGGGGCCGGGTAAGAATCACCATGCGACTCTCGATTGCGCTCGCGGCGCTGGTCGCCGCAACGCCCCTCGGTGCCCAGTCGGCCGATCCGATCGACCGCGCCGTCGTGGCATGGGCCAAGGTCAAGACCGTCAAGGGAGGGTTCGAGCAGACGGTCACGAACTCACTCACCGGCACGAGCGCTACGACGCACGGCGACTACGCGCAGGAGCGGCCAAACCGGCTGGCCATTCGCTTCCATCAACCCGACGCCGGTGCGATCGTCTCGGACGGCACGTCGCTCTGGGTCTATCTGCCGAGCAGCTCGCCGGGTCAAGTCGTGAAGCGTGCGGCCACGGATCGCGCGGCGATCCCGATCGACTTCACGGGTCAGTTCCTCGAGGCGCCGCGCACGAAGTACGACATCACGCCGCTCGGCACGCGGACCGTGGAAGGCCATGCGACGCACGGCTTCCGGCTCACGCCCAAGGCGGGCACCTCGTCGGCGTTCACTGTCGCGAGCGTCTGGGTCGACGACGACGACGCGTTCATTCGCGAGTTCGAGGAGACCGAGACGAGCGGCGTCACGCGCCACATTCGCATCACGTCGCTCGAGCCCAACGCCGCGGTCGATCGCTCGTCGTTCACCTTCACGCCGCCCAACGGCGTGAAGGTCGTCGATCAGACGAAACCCTGACGGTCATCCCGAGCAACGCGAGGGATGACACCAGGTAGGGAACAATTCCTTTCCGCGCAATCCGCGTATTCCGCGTTCCAACCGCGTCGTGGCGTCCGGCCCGCACCGCCTCCCCGACCCCGCGGCCTCCCCGGCCTGGGTTGGATGGGCAGGGTGAGTTCTAGGCCCCTGGCCTGAGTTCAATGACTTAGGAAACGCGGATCCCGCGGATTTCGCGGATCACGCGGACGCTCTCTTTTTGGTCGTGGCGCGAGAGTCAAGAACAGCATCATCGCAATCCGAATCAATCCGCCTGATCTTCACCCGAGGTCTTCTTACTCGGGACTCGGCGAGGCAACGCGTGCGGGAGGCGACGTCACCGATGGCGGTACCTCCGTCGCGTGGATGCATTCTGGTGATTCGGCGCCTAGCGCTTGGCCCCCGACGCCGCGCGATCGATCAACTCGCGCGGTGATTTCGCTCCGGCGACGAGCTGCAGCGCACGCGCGACCATCGCGTCGTCTTTCATCTTGCGCGTGAACTCCGCCTCCGAGCCGAACACGTATCGCGCGACTTCGTAGCCGAGGAGCCGGTCGACGAGCGAGCTGGCGCCGGCGTACGCCATGCTGTCGACGGTCACGCCGCGCGCGCGCATGCGACGCAGCAGCTCGGCGCGCATGTCCGGCGTCACCGCGAAGTCCGGCGTCGCGATCGTGCCCGACGCTTTGAGCGACAGCGCGTAGTCGGTCAGCGCGTCGCGGAATTTCGGAATCTGCGGCCCGAGCGCGCGCGGGAAGCTCGTGTCCGCCGGCAGAATGGGCGTGCGTGGGAGGATCACGTCGGGCGTGATGCCGCCGCCGCCCAACACCATGCGCCCGCCGTCGGTCTTGTACGTCGGCCGCGGGCCGGTCGTGTCGGCGTCGGGCTCGTTCGGGTCGGGACGCTTGCGATTGATGCTGCGGCCCGAGGGCGTGAACCAGAGCGCGGTGGTCAGCTTCACCGCGCCGCCGTTCGACAGCGGAAACACGTTCTGCGCGCTGCCCTTACCGTACGTGGTGGTGCCGAGGATCAATGCGCGATCGTGATCCTGGAGCGCGCCCGCGACGATCTCGGCCGCGCTCGCCGTGTTGCTGTCCACGAGCACGGCGATCGGAAGGTTCGGCCAGCGCTGCGGCGACCGGTCGAGGAACACCTGCGACGCCTCGCGCGTGCGTCCGCGCATGCTCACGATCCGCTGATTGGCGTCGAGGAACAGGTCGGACACGCCGACGCCCTGATCGAGCAGGCCGCCCGGGTCGGCGCGGAGATCGAAGATCAGCACCTTCATCCCCGCCGTCGCGAGCGAGTCGATCGCGCGCGCGAGGTCCGGCGCCGATTCCTGGCTGAAGACCGACAGGTCGACGTAGCCGACGCTGTCGCGCAGGATCGATGCGTGCTGCACCGCGCGGACGTGAATCTCGCGGCGCGTGAGCGTGAACTCGATCGGCGTGGCGACGCCCGGACGATCGATCGTCAAGCGGACCGTCGATCCAGGCAGCCCCCGCAGCGCCTTCTGCGCGACGTCGATCGCCACGCCGCGCATCGGCTTGCCGTCGACGGTCGAGACCCGATCACCCGTCTGGATGCCCGCCTCGAGCGCCGGGCCGCCCGGCAGCGGCGAGATGATCGTGATCCAGCCGTCGCGAATGTCGATCTGCGCGCCGACGCCCGCGTAGCGGCCCGACGTGTGTTCCGAGAGCGTCGCGAGCAGCTCCGGCGACAGATACGAGCTGTGCGGATCGTGGAGCTCGCCGACCAGCCCGTCTGCCGCCCGCACGAAGAGCGTCGAATCGGACAACGTGTCGACGAAGTCGCGCGAGACGCGCTGGAGGACCTGGTCGAACATGCGCGCGGTGTTGCCCGACGGCCGCGACATGCCGGCCAGTCCGCGCGTGACGAGCCATCCCCCCGACACCAGAGCGCAGCTGAGCACGACGCCGGCGAACAATGCACGTGACCGCATTACGAAACCATCCTCGTGTGGTGCAGGGTGCGAGACGAGCCCACCTACATCAGGCGAAACTTTCGGGCCAATGGCGGCGCAGCGCTCCGATCAAGCGCTCGAGCACTTCAGCTTCCGTCCCGCTCGCATCGACAAGGACGATCGGCCCGCACTCCGGGTGACCGGCCTGCCACGCTGGATCGGCGAACGTCGCGAAAGCGCCGGCGACGCGTTCGTGAAACGCGATCTCGACGCGCTCCATCCGGTCGTGCCCGCCGCGGCGCGCCGCCCGCGCGAGCCCTTCCTTCACGGGCAGTGTCAGCAATAGGGTGAGATCGGGCGCGAGCCCAGCCGTCGCCAGGCGATTCACCGCGGCAAGCGCGTCGGCGGGAATCCCTCGGCCCGAGCCCTGGTACGCATACGTGGCGAGGAAGAACCGATCGAGCAGCACCGTCGCACCGCGCGCCAGCGCCGGAACGATCGCGCTCTCGACGAGCTGCGCCCGTGAGGCCATGTACAGCAGCGCCTCGGCCGTCGGTACGATGTCGGACAACGGATCGAGCAGCAGACGTCGAATGACGTCGCCCACCGGCGTGCCGCCGGGCTCGCGGAGTGGGACGACGTCGTGGCCTCGGGCCGCGAGGTGATCCGCGAGCAGCCGATGCTGCGTGCTCTTCCCCACTCCCTCCGGGCCCTCGAGGACGATCAGCCGGCCGCGGGGCATGCTGACACTAGCCGAGCGTGATGATCGGGCTGGCCGCGCCCTTCTCGATACCTTCGAGAATCCAGTCGTTCGCTCGCTGCATGATCTTGTCGAAGTTCTCCTGCGCGACGAGCAAACGCTGATAGGTTGTCCGGCCTTGCACCTGGTTCAACAGCTCGTCGAGCTGCTTCTCCATCTCCTCGGTCGGACGTTCGCCGCGCTGCATCATCCGTTGCGCGTCGACGCGGAGCTGCTCCATCCGCTGGAGGAGGCCCACCGTGTCCTTGTCCTCGTTCAGCGCGTCGCTGGCGCGCTTCACCGACTGGTATTCGCTGCTCTGCCCGATGAGCCGCCCCAGTTCCCGTGCCTTGTCCTCGATCATCCACCCGTCTCCTGTCGTCGGGCGAGCACGAAGCGCTCGCGTCCCGTGAGATCCAGCTCGACCCGTATGGCGTGCAGCCGTCGCTCGCGGGCCACCAGCTCGGCGACCAGCGACGCGCGGCGAACGTCGACTTCGACGGCGAACAGCCCCCCGGGCTCGAGCACGTCGGCGGCCTCGCGCACGAGCTTCGCCGTCGCCGCCATGCCATCCGCGCCGCTGAACAGGGCCACCGCCGGCTCCCAATCGCGCACGCTGGCCGGCAGCGCCGCCGCTTCCCCCATGGCAATGTAGGGTGGATTGGACACCACCGCGCGGGCCCGCACGTCGAGCAGCGGAGCGAGCAACGAGCCGTGCAGCAGCTCGACCGGCGCGCGCAGCGACGCCGCCAAGCCGCGGACGTTGCGACGGGCGACGGCCAGCGCGTCGAGCGAGATGTCGGTGCCGTACACGCGGGAGAACGCGCCTTCACTCGCCAGCGCCAGCGCGATCGCGCCCGATCCC
>Ga0326726_10003804_pt1 | contig 13846 bp, 11 predicted proteins | sample MHFenrmetagenome_2_FD_207603 | JGI IMG/M metagenome (GOLD analysis project Ga0326726, IMG submission 207603) | Lab enriched peat soil microbial communities from Michigan Hollow, Ithaca, NY, United States - MHF15MN | ecosystem: Environmental > Terrestrial > Soil > Wetlands > Peat | place: USA... | reverse complement strand
TTGAGGCAGCCGGTCGCCTGACCCTTGACGAGGCGATCGCCATGGACACGGAGGTCCGCACCCGACCAGACCTCGCCCAGCTCGCCGAGGCTGTCCTCCGACGGCACGACCGCTGGGTCCGGTTCTGGGATGTGATCGACGAGTGGTCCGATCCCGGGACCAGATGGCGGAGGCTCGGTAGCAGGTGGCCACGGCGCTGGCCAGGGCCGGCGCAGAGGCGCTGGCACCAGACCCGACGAGCGGCGCGGCGAACGCGGTAGCCTAGGAGGTGCTCCGCTGGAGCGCGGTCCAGCTGTCGTGGCCCGACGAGGATCAGCTCGAGGCGCTCCGCGAGCCGTTGTTCGTCAGCCGGGGGTACGCCGACCTCAGCGTCGTGTCGAGGCCGCGGCCTGATCGATGAGCACGACCGACACCTGGGCAGAATGTCGTGGAGCCTGCCGCCCGTGAAGCCACGGCCCGTCTAGCTAGTGGTCAACCCCACCGTCCCGCACGAATCCGAACCATTCGACGTCCGAGGAGGGGAAGTGGAGCGGGAGACGGGATTCGAACCCGCGACATTCTGCTTGGGAAGCAGACACTCTGCCAGCTGAGTTACTCCCGCTCGGGAGAAGGCGATTGTATCGGAGGCTCAAGCCGGAGCCAACCCATGCCTCTATGCCTCCCCCAACCGGTCTCCCGTCCGGCCTACCGCCGGTGCCGACGAAGGTGGGTCAGCGGGAGCGCCAGCGCGAGGAACGTCATGACCAGGTACAGACCGACCGCGGCGAGGGCAGAACGAGGGCGACGGCGATCGCCGCGACGTTCAGCCCGATCACGATCCATCGCTGGCGAACCTTCGCATCCAGCGTCTCGTCGGCAACGCCATCGACCACGAGCGAGCGCTCGCTCGCGATGTAGAACATGAGCAGGCTCAACAGGAGTGACGCCAGGAGCACGTTGACCCCGTAGATCACGACCGCTGTCTCCACGTCCGGTCCCGACAGGTGGGTCACCATCAGGTTGGTCGAGAACGGGAGCACACCGACGAAGAGCAGCAGCAGGAGGTCGATCCCGTAGGCCAATGAGTCCGCCTGTCGCATCAGCTTCGTCATCCCGGCGTGGCTGACCCAGATCCCCCCGATGAACACGAAGCTGATCAGGTAGCCGAGGAACTCGTGCCACTGCTCGGCGAGGGCCGGCAGGAGGCGACCGCCGACGGCCGGGACCGAGAGCTCGAGGACGAGCAACGTGATGGCGATCGCGAACACGCCGTCGGTGAAGGCATTGAAGCGGTCGAGCGGCAGGTCGTTGGAGGCGCGGGACCCGCGACCGCGGCCCGCCGGGTGACGGGCGTGCTGGTCGGTCAGGACCTCATCGGGGCGGTCAGATTGCATCGACAGGCATGGTAGACGCTTGCCCTGGATTGCCACGCCTCATCCCACCAAGAACGTCAATCCGGTACGCTCGCGTCCGTCCTTGCCGCCGAGGAGGTGGGGGCCGGAGTGAGCTGAGCCGATCAGAGCGCGATCGAACGCTCCACACGGGGCACGCACGAGAGAACAAAGGAGATCCTGAGATGACCGAGACGAAGAACACGGCCGCCCAGCAGGACGAGCCGGTCGAGGCGGCCGCGGCCGTGGTCGGCGACGACGGCAGCGTGCAGGCGTTAGGGGCTGTTGCCGTGCAGGGCAACCAGGCGATCGTCGTGGCCCAGTTCGCCGACATGGACTCCGCCAAGGCGGCCTACTACGCGCTGCTCGACGCCGAGGTCAAGCGGGCGATTGACATCGACGGCGTCCTGGTCGCCAACGCCGACTACCAGGGCAAGGTCCATATCCAGAAGATGACGGACCACAAGACGCGCAACGGCTTCCTGTGGGGCGCCGTTGGCGGCGCGGTCATCGGCCTGATCTTCCCGCCCACGATCCTTGCCGGCGCCGTGGCCGTCGGCGTCGCGGGTGCCGCCGTCGGCAAGGCGGGCAACGTGCTCATGAAGAGCGATGTGGCCGCCGAGCTCGCCTCGGTCATCGCTCCCGGTACCTCGGGGATCGTGGCGCTGGTGTCGATCACGGCGGTCGATGCCGTGGAGGCGACGATTCCGGACGCCAAGGTCGTCAAGTCCGCTCCGGTCAGCGACGAGACCGCCGCCGCGGTCAAGCAGGCCGCCAAGGCCGGGGGCTCGTCGGCTGGCTGAGCCGTCCCGCCTCCGGCAAGCTCAGCAGCCGGAGACGAACGCCTGAGAGGATGGCTCCGCCGGAGCCATCCTCTCCATTCCGGTCACGTGCCCCTGGTCCGTGGGACCGCCGTCGCCCGTAGAATCCGTGCGTGAAGAAGATCGGATTCCTCTCCTTCGGGCACTGGTCGGCCGCGCCGTACTCGCAGGTCCGGTCGGGGTCGGACGCGCTCATCCAGTCGATTGAGCTCGCCGAGGCGGTTGAGGACCTGGGCGCCGATGGCGCCTACTTCCGCGTCCATCACTTCGCCCAACAGCTTGCGTCGCCGTTCCCGCTTCTGGCAGCGATCGGCGCCCGGACGAAGCGCATCGAGATCGGGACGGCCGTCATCGACATGCGCTACGAGAACCCGTTGTACATGGCCGAGGATGCTGGCGCCGCCGACCTGATCGCGGGCGGTCGCCTGCAGCTCGGGATCAGCCGTGGCTCGCCCGAGCAGGTCATCGATGGCTTCCGTTACTTCGGCTACGCGCCACCCGACGGCCAGACCGACGCCGACCTCGCCCGCCAGCACACCGACGTCTTCCTGCAGGTCCTGTCCGGCGCCGGGTTCGCCGAGCCGAACCCGCACCCGATGTTCCCCAACCCGCCGGGGTTGCTCCGCCCGGAGCCGCACTCGCCGGGCCTGCGCGACCGGATCTGGTGGGGTGCCGGATCGCGTGGGACGGCGACGTGGGCAGCCGAGCAGGGCCTCAACATGATGTCGTCGACCCTCATGACCGAGGACGCCGGCGTGCCGTTCCACGAGCTCCAGGCGGAGCAAATCCGGTTGTTCCGCGAGGCCTGGGCGGCGGCCGGGCATGAGCGCGAGCCGCGGGTCTCGGTGAGCCGGAGCATCTTCGCCCTCGTTGACGACCGGGACCGCGCCTTCTTCGGGCGCAGCAACCAGGACCTGGATCAGGTCGGCTATCTCGACGCCCAGACGAAGGCGATCTTCGGGCGGTCGTACGCGGCAGAGCCCGACGTCCTCGTCAAGGAGCTTGCCCAGGACACGGCCATCCAGGCAGCGGACACCGTGCTGCTGACCGTCCCGAACCAGCTCGGCGTCGAGTACAACGCCCACGCGATCGAGAGCATCCTCAAGTACGTGGCTCCGGACCTCGGGTGGCGCTAGCGGTCTTCGACGTACGTCGCGGTCTACACTCGCGCCGTCGTCCGCCCACGAGTCGCCCTGCCATCCGTAGAGCGGCAGCCCGTTGTAGGTGACCTGGGTCGTCCCGTCTGCGCGGATCAGGGTGGCGAGCGCACCTGCAGCCTCGCAACCGCCGCGATGAGGCTTCTCGTTCCAGACGACGGCAACGGCCGGTCGGTGTCCGCTATGCGGCTGGCATCGGCGGGCGGGGGACCGATCGCTGGTCCGGTGAGGTTCTGCGGCGACGCAGAGTGTCCGACTGGATCGATGATCACGAGACGCCTCGCAGGAGCGATCGACGGGGCGCCGGTCCGTTGGCCGAGGGATGTACCACCCTTAAGCGCATACTGCCTCGCAGAGCGGGCCGCCCGCGGCTCGACATGACGAGGTCCGAATGACGAAGCATTCGAAGCGCGAGCGCCAACGGCGCGACGAGGAGAGCACCCGGGTCCGCGAGATCGAGGCCGCTTGGGTGGGGAGCGTCCCGCCGGCGACCGCCCGCTCATTCGCGATCGAGGTCGACGCTGCCCGAGCGCGTGGCCCCGAGCAGCGTCGGCCCGACATGGCCCCCGGCACCAAGCCTCACCCGCCACGCCCCGGGCATGAGCCTCGCCCGCCAAAGGATTCGGAGCGACCACGCCGCGGAAGCTAGGCGGCGCCCTGAGCTCTTTGGGCGGCAATTCGCACACAGGGGCCAAGACATTCTGGGCACCCCAGACCGACGACATCCAGGGGCTCCAGCACATCCACGGTTCATTAGTGGCCCAGTAGAGGGATCACGGCGGGCGCCAACTCCCCAGCCCTGGTCGGACGCGGCTTCGGAGGCCGTTCTTCTGACGAGCCCGTTGACGTCCGGGAGCCGCAACGGTCGGATTCCGGGCCTAGCCAACGGCGGGGCGCGCGCCACCTCGTTCGTCGAGCGTGGGCAAGGACGACTAAATTTGTGGCGGTCACGTCCCAGCGCAGGGAGGTCCCCGATGTTCGTCCCGCTCTCAGTCCTCGAGTTCCGCGACCGCGCCGCGACCTTCTTCGGCGACAAGGTCGGCGTCGTCGACGGCGAGGCGCAGTTCACCTACCGGGCGTTCGCGAACCGCACCCACCGCCTCGCCAGCGCGCTCCTCGAGCTGGGCGTGACGGCCGGTGACCGGGTGTCGTTCATCACCTTCAATTCGCACCACCTGCTCGAGGCGTACTACGGCGTCATCGAGGCGGGCGCCGTCCTCAACCCGATCAACATCCGGCTGGCGCCCCACGAGATCGCCTACATCCTCGACCACGCGGGATCGAAGGTCGTCTTCTTCCATCAGGACTTTGCGCCGCTCGTTGAGGACCTTCGTCCGCGCCTGGCCACTCAACCGACGTTCGTCATCCTCGACGGCGAGCCGGGCGGGACCGCCGAGCACGAGTACGAGGCCCTCCTCGCCTCGGGCTCACCGGACCCGCTCCATCCGGAGATCGACGAGAACGCGCTCGCCGAACTCTTCTATACGAGCGGTACGACCGGCCTGCCGAAGGGCGTCGCGATGACCCACCGCGAGCTGTACCTCCACGGCCTCGCCGCGCAGGTCGCCCTCGGCTTCACGGAGGACGACGTCGTCCTCCACGTCGTCCCGCTCTTCCACGTGAACGGCTGGGGAACCCCGCACTTCCTGACCATGATCGGGGGACGCCACGTCATGCTCCGGCGGTTCGACCCGGGCGCCCTCATGGGGCTCGTCGAGCGCCATGGCGTCACCAGGCTGCTGGCCGTGCCGACGATCTTCAACGCCTTGCTCAACAGTCGGGAGCGGTCGCGCTACGACCTCTCGAGCCTCCGGCAGCTGATCATCGGCGGATCGCCCGCGTCGCCCGATCTCGTGCGGGCGCTCGAATCGGAGCTCGGGACGCAGGCGATCGTCGGCTACGGACTGACCGAGACGGCACCCATCATCACGCTCGCGCAGCCGAGGCGGGTCCTGACGGACAGCGAGCCGGCCGGGCGCCGCCAGGAACGCCAGGCGATGACCGGCTGGGCGATTCCCGGTGTTCGGATCCGCGTCGTCGACGCCGAGGGCATCGACGTGCGGTCCGACGGGGAGCAGATCGGCGAGATCGTCGTCCGTGGCAACACGGTCATGGACGGCTACTACCGGGACCCGGAGACGACCGTGGCGACGGTCCGGGATGGGTGGCTCCACACCGGCGACATGGCCACGATCGACGAGGCCGGGTACCTCCTGATCCGGGACCGTTCCAAGGACATCATCATCAGCTCGGGAGAGAACATCTCGTCGGTCGAGATCGAGGTCGCCCTCGGCGCCCACCCTGCTGTTCTGGAGAGCGCGGTCGTCGCCGCGCCGGACGACAAGCGGGGCGAGGTCCCGGTCGCCATCGTCGTCCTCAAGCCGGACGCCACGGTCACGCCGAAGGAGCTTCGGGCGTTCTGCCGCCAACGCCTCGCTGCGCACAAGGTGCCGCGGGAGATCCACTTCCGGGACGCCCTGCCAAAGGGCGGCACCGGCAAGATCCTCAAGGCGGAGCTGCGCGAGCCGTTCTGGGTCGGCCTGGAGTCGCGAGTTCACTGATCAGCGGGCGACGACATGCGCGCGAAGCCGGCACTCTGTCAGCTGAGGTACGCCCGCTCGGGACCTCGGATGTAACGTGTGACGTGAACCCGCTCGGCACCCGCCGGAGCCACTGATCTCCGGCGAGAGCGCGACCCTCGGGTGGGCCTTCTCGGGAGCAGGAATGGTGGTCGTTGCCGCCGACCCACGCGTGGATGACTACATCGACCGCCTGCCCGACTGGCAGCAGACCATCTGTCGCGAGGTTCGCGCGCTGGTCCACGCGGCCGACCCGGAGGTGGTCGAGACCATCAAGCGCACCGACCGCCCGTACTTCGTCCTCCGCGGGAACATCTGCGCGATCCTGGCGGCGAAGGACCACGTGAACGTGTTCCTCTACGATGGCGGGATCGTCCCGGATCCCGCTGGGATCATCACCGGCGGGCACGACAACAAGACCGCGCGCACGGTGGCCGTCCACCAGGGCGAGCCCGTCAACGCCACCGCGCTGATCGCGATGTTCCGGCAGATCATCGCGAACAATCGCGCCGGCGGTTGGCGGAAGCTCAAGAGCAGGGCCGGTCTCCCCGACTGACGACAAGCGGCGTGCCGCTCGGTGAAATCCATTGGGCCTCCGCCTCCGTCGCCGAGGCTCATGTTGTACCAATGTTCGTCGGCCATCCTGCCTCTTCCAGCCAGCGATGGAGGCGGATGAGTCAGCGCGATCGCGCCCAGCGTCGGAGATCGCCCCGCGACGAGAAGTACGTGGCGCGCGATCGAACCTGGGATCCCGCTGTGCCGAGGGACGAGTCGTCGTGGGCGGACGGCGCACGAGCGGTGATCGAGGCTCCAACCCGGCCGGGGGTCGCCGGGATCGCCCTCGTTCCGCTCCGGATCTTCCTGGGCGTCACGTTCCTGTACGCCGGTCTCGACAAGCTCATCGATCCAGCGTTCCTCAGCGGCTCTGGACCTGGTTCCGTCGGCGCTCAGATGGCCGCCTTCGCACACACATCGCCACTCGGACCGCTGGTGATCGCCCTGGGCCAGCCCTTCCCGATCGCGGTCGGTGCTGGGATCGCCCTGCTCGAGATCGCCGTTGGTGTCGGCGCGCTGACCGGTCTTCTGTTCCGGGCTTGCGCGACAGCCGGGGCGGCGCTTGCGATCCTGTTCTGGCTGACGGCCTCGTGGGCGATCAAGCCGTACTACTACGGCCCCGACCTTCCCTATGCCCTCGGCTGGATCACCCTGGCCCTGGCCGGGACCGGGGGGATGTTCACGATCCACGCCTGGCTGCCATGGACCAACCCGACCGTCACGCCGCACGAGCAGCGACGACGCCGTCTCGCGGCGGCTCGCGGACGGCCCATGCCTGAAGCCGTCGATGGCGTGACGCGGCGGGCAGTCCTCGAAGCCGGGCTGATCGGCGGCGTGGCGTTGGTACTGGCCTCATTTGGAGCGGTCCTCGGGCCCGTCGTCCGGGGTCGGGACGGAGCGGCCCTCGGGTCCTCTCCGGGGGCTTCGAGGGGGCCGACCGACCTGTCGACCACGCCGGCGAGCCCGGCCGACGCGGGGACGACCGGTGCGAGTCCCATGCCGGAATCGCCCGGCCCGGCACAGGCCGCATCGAGCGCGGGCACCCCGATCGGCAACATGGCGCGCCTTCGGGCCGACCATCCGATCGGGTTCACCGTTCCAGGTACCGGCGATCCCGGCGCAGTCCTCCTCCTCCCGGGCGGCAAGGTCGTCGCGTATGACCTGACGTGTACCCACGCAGGTTGCCCAGTGGGCTACGACGCGTCCTCGCGGCTGCTGATCTGCCCGTGTCATGGCGCCACGTTCGACCCGGCGCATGGTGCCCGCGTCCTGGGCGGACCGACCGACCAGCCACTCGCGGCGCTACCGATCCAGATCGATCGGACGACCGGACAGATCTCGCTGATATCCTGAGAGGCCAGCCTGCCGCGACGGCCCGCATGCCCCGGCGAACCGCGTGACCGTTGTCACGACACGCACCCCCCGACCCCGCGGATACGATGACCGCGATCACTCGGAGGAACGATGGACGTCCTGCTCGTCGGGTTCATCGGCGGCTACATCGTCGGCGGCTGGCGGACCGGCTTCCTGCGAAGGTTGGCCGGCCTCGGGTTCCTTGCCCTGTCCTTCGTCCTGGGGGCGTACCTCCGGCAGCCGATCGGTGCCCTGCTGAGCGGCGTCTTCAAGGACGTCCCCGAGTCGTACCTCGAGATGATCGGCTACTCGATCGCCTTCGTGGCCGTCGTCGTCGTCTTCAACGTGATCACCGGACCGGTCCTCTCCAAGGTCGCCGTCAGCGGCGTGTCACGCGAGCTCGACAAGTCGCTCGGCGCGATCCTCGGCGGGGTGGAGGCGATCCTGATCCTGTCGGTCGTCGTCGTGATCCTGGATACCTACTTCGGCCCCAAGGGCATCTTCGGCGGCAGCCCCGGGCTCGGGTTCGTCAAGAACTTCGAGGCGGCCTTCAACGCGTCGACCACGGTCCAGATCCTGCGCGAGACGACGGTTCCGTTCGTCCTCGCGGTTCTCGGTCCACTCCTGCCCAGGGACGTGACGCATTTCATCCCGACCGGCCTCCCAATCCCGACCGGCCTCCCGCTTCCCAGCCTCCTGCCCGGGTTCCCGCTCCCGACCAAGTGAGCCTGGGCGACCGGCCCGCGATTGCCACCTGATCCTTGCCAGCGACGTGCGACGATTGGGCTGTGGACCACGTGCTCTACCGGGATCGGGACTCGGTCAGGCTGCACTACCTGCGGACCGCCGTCCGCGCCGACTTCGGACGCTCGGCGATGATCTACAGCAGCCCCGACCTGGCCACCTGGATCCGGCGGTCCCTGGCCAACCGGGGCCATACCATCGACGTCGTGCCGGACTCGGATGGCAACCTCATCTTCACCGGTCTGGACGCAGCCGCGTGGGCGATCGTCCAACGAGGGTTCGAGACGACGCGGTTCGACTGACACGTCGCGTCCGACATATCGACCTGGTCAGGCGTTGAGGCGGCCGCCGGACGCAGCATCGAGGAAGGGGTTCGGCCCGATCGTCTACCGACTCGTCTGGAGCGACAGCTGCGCCCGGAGCTCGATCAGCAACCGCTCCGCCTGAGCGGCTTCGACGAGGCTGCCCTTTCGCTCGTGAAGCGCCCTGGCCATCGTGGCGGCCTCGATCGCCGCCTCACGTCGCCCCGATCGCCACAGGACATCCGCCTGGTCCAGGCAGGCGCGGGCATGGAAGGTCAGGAAGTCGGTCCCCTCGAAGTAGGCGACGGCTTCGCGGGTCAGGAGGTCGGCCTCCGCGTACCGCCCCTGGAAGCCTCGGATCCGGCCGAGCACGCCCTGGGCGATCGCCCGGATCCAGCCGCCCCCGTCGATCGCCTGCTCCGCCGCCGCCTCGGCGACGACCGGTTGGCCTGCCTCGACGGCGGCGCGGGAGAGGAAGGCGGCCAGCATGAGGCTCGGTCGCCCGGCGTGCTCGGTGATCTCGAGGCCCTCTCGGAGCGCGATCGTCGCCGCGGCGGGATCGCCCGCCACCAGCTCGACGTCCGCGAACAGCTCGGACTGGATTGCGGATTCGTACGACTGCCCGTGCTTGCGCAGGACCGCGTCGGACTTTGCGGCGAGCTCCCTGGCCTCGGGGAAGGCTCCGAGCCGGACGCGGAGATGCGCCAGCGCGTGCCAGATCCAGCCCTCGACGGCGCCATTGCCGGCCTCGCTCGAGAGGATCTCCTCGCAGAGTCGAATCCCGTCGGCGATCGGTGCCGGGCCGGTGAACAGGATGCCGCTCAGGATGCAGTACGCCTCGGTCTGCTCCCGGGGACGGCCAGATCGTCGGGCGTGGACCAGGTCGCTCTCGTTCGCCGCCTCGGCGGCCGCGCCCTGGCCGTCGGCCCAGTCGACCTCGCTCAGGAGTCGCCAGGCACGCGCCTGACCAAGCTCGTCACCCGACGCCTCGAAAAGGACGAGCGCGGCGCGAGCCTCTAGCTCGGCCTCCGCCATCCGGCCGTGCGTGGCGTCGTACGCCAGCCAGCGCTGGATGATCGCGTGCGCGCGCATCGACGCGTCGCCCGACGCCTCGGCCCGGGTCATGACCTCGGCCAGGACGGCGTCCGCGCGGTCGGGCTCGCCCATCTCCCGGAGGGCGAGGCCCAGGTCGACGAGCAACGGCCCACGGGCCGGATCGTCGGGCGGGAGCAGCGCGGCGGTGCGGGTGAGCAGGTTGGCAGCCGCCGGCGTATCGCTTCGGGCGACCGCCCGTAGGGCCGCGACGGCGAGGTGTCGGGCCGCGCGGCCGGCGATCTCGTCGCCCCGCTCGCCCAGCGTCCCGAGGTCCGCGTGATACTGGTGGGCTGCCTCGAGGTGGTAGCCGACGATCTCCTCGACTTCACCGAGTCGATCGCCCGAGACCTGCTCGATCCAGCCGGCGAGGCGCTCATGGAGGTCCGCTCGGCTCGCCTTCGGAAGCGCTGCGTACGCCGCGTCCCGGATCAGGATGTGGCGGAACTGGAATCGCTCAGGGTCGGTTGACCCACCGTCGAGCGGCACCACGAGCTCGGTGCCCACCAGCGTCGCGAGATGGCCGGGGACGGTCTCGCGCTCGGGCTCGGGCGACACGCCGATGACCGTGGCCCGATCGAAGACCCGGCCGATGACCGAGGCTCGCTCGGCGACCGCGCGAACGTCCGGAGCCAGCCGATCGAGCCGTGCGCCGAGGAGCGCGTTGATCGTTGGCGGGATCCGCACCGCCTCCAGGCTCGCCGTCGCGACCCAGACGCCGCCCTCGGGCCGGACCAGGCCGTCATCGACGAGCATCCCGACGAGCTCCTCGGCAAAGAGCGGATTGCCCTCGGCGGCCTCCTCCAGCCGCATCCGGATCGCGTCCGACAGATGGGCGCCCGGCAGCAGCCCGGCGAGGAGCCGGGCGCCGACCTCGGCGGGCAGATTCTCGAGGACGAGCGACGGCTGGACGGCGCCATCGGCCCAGCCCGGACGACGCTCGATCAGGTCCGGCCTGGCGCACGCGACGCACAGGATCGCAAAGCCATGGCTCCGGGCAACGAGATCGTCGATCAGGTCCAGGAGCGTGGGTTCGGCCCAGTGAACGTCCTCGACGACGATCACGAGCGGGCGGTTCGCCGCGAGCCGCTCGAGCAACCCCCGGACCGCCGCGAAGAGATCGTCCGGCTCGGCCGGGCTGCCGCCCAGGCCGACGATCCCGGCGATCCGCAGGGCATCCAGTTGGGCGCCCGGCCCGTCGCCGAAGACACGGTCGAGTCGGGCCCGGGCGGCCTCGGCGCTGTCGTCATCGTCGATCCCGGCGCCCGCCCGGACGATCTCGGCGATCGGCCAGTAGGTGATGCCCTCGCCGTAGGGTAGGCAGCGGCCCCGTACGACGATCGCCGACGACCCGATGCCCGCCAGGAACTCGCGGACGAGGCGGGACTTGCCGACGCCGGCGGAGCCGAAGATCGTCAGTCGCCGGGCGGATCGATCGACGACCGCCCGCTCGAACGCCTCGCGGAGGACGGCGAGCTCGCGCTCGCGACCGACCATCGGCAGATCCCGACGGCGGGTCCGGCCGACGACTCCCGCCGAGACCGAGATCAGCCGGAATGCCGCAACCGGACTGGCTTTGCCCTTGAGCGCGAGCGGCGCCAGGGACTCCACGACGACTGCGTCACGGACCAGATCGAGCGTGCCGGCGCCGAGCAGGACCTCGCCGGGGCCGGCCGCCTGCTCGAGGCGGGCGGCGACGTTGACGGCGTCGCCGGTCACGAGCGTCGTCTCGGGCCTGCCGACGCCGGCGACGACCTCACCCGTCTCGATCCCGATCCGAACGCCGAGCGCCACCCCGCTCGACGCGAGCTCTACGTCGAGCGTCCGAAGCGCGCGACTGAGCTCGTCTGCGGCGCGAACCGCACGCAGTGCGTCGTCCTCGTGGACCGCCGGGATCCCGAAGACCGCCATCACCGCGTCGCCGATGAACTTCTCGACCGTCCCGCCATGGCGCTGGATGGCCGCGCGGGACGTCTCGAAGTAGCGGGCCATGACCTTCCGGACGGCCTCCGGATCGAGCCGCTCGCCGAGCGCGGTCGAGCCGGTGACGTCGGCGAACAGGACCGTGACGACCTTGCGGACCTCGCGCGGCGACGGAGCGGCCAGGGCGGCCCCGCATTCGGCGCAGAACCTGGCTCGCTCCGGGTGCGGGGCACCGCAGCTCGGGCAGGCAGCCACGCCCGGAGTCTAGACCCGGCCCGTCTCGCGGCAAGAGTCGACGACTGGCGAGGGCGGCCTGTCCGCTCCAGCTCGCTCATCCGCGATTCAGGTTGAGCGGCGATACCGTGAGGAGCCGTCGACCGCTCGATTCCGTGCCTTCCACGGCACGTCGAACGGCCGGCCGCCGCGGGTCCTTCGTCCGACGCCTCCGAGCGGTCTCCCGGATCGTGGCGGTTACGATCGCGTCGAGGTGCGGCAGATACCATGGCGGGATCGAATGACGATTGTTCTCCTCTGCCCTGACGCTCGGTTCGCCAGATGAATGCTCAGGGCGCTGCCCCCCGGCGACGCCGACGGTTCGCTGCCATCGTCGCTGTCGCCCTCCTCCTGATCGTTGCTGCTGCCGGCCTGTCCGGAATCGGCATCGGCCGTCGGCCTGCTCCGACGCCGGTCGCGGCGGTTGACTCCGGGGCCTCGAGGCCGCCAGTCGAGACGTCGGGCTCGACAGCCGCGTCCCCCTCGCCGAGCCGATCGACGACGCCACCTTCGACCGCTCCGGTATCTCCGAATCCGTCGCCCTCCATCGACCGCGGCTATCTCGTCAGCCTGGCCGAGCTCAAGGCGAGGATGGCCAGGGCGGCGGCGGGCCATCAGCCGGAACGCGCGGCTCTGGCCGACCTGCTGGCGTGGGCCAAGGTCGCCGTGAAGCAGCACCCGAGGCCGACCGAGCCCCTGCGGATCACCGGGACGACCGGTCGGTTCGTCGATGACGCCGCCACGTCGTATGGGCTCGCCCTCGCCTGGGGGGCGACGGGGGACCGGCGGTACGCGACGGCGGCCCGCTCGTTCGTCATGGCCTGGGTGACGACCACCCGAACCCTGAAGGACGCCTGTCCCGACCGGGGCGACTGCCAGACATCGCTGATCGTCAGCCGTACCGCGCCGGACTTCGTGTTCGCCGTCGACCTCCTGGCCCCGTCCCACGTCGTGTCTCCCGCGGACCGGGCTGCATTCAGCGCCTGGCTCAGGAATGTCATCCTGCCGGCCGCGTCGACCCGCTCGAACAACTGGGGCGATGCGGGCGTGTTCCTGCGGGTGGTCGGCACCGACTTCCTGAACGACAGCACCGGGTTCGCGGCGGCGATCGCAGCGTGGCGATCGCAGCTCGACCTGGTGGCCTCCGATGGTCACATCCCCGAAGAGGTCCGGCGCGGATCCGCCGGGCTCTCGTACACGCAGGAGGCGCTCCTGTACAAGCTTGCGGTCGCCCGCATCGCCGAGCGCCGCGGCGTCGACCTCTGGGATCTCCAGGGCGCCCTCGGCGGCACGCTCCGCGGCGCGGTGGATCTCGCCGCGCGGTACTGGGCCCGGCCGAAGCGCTGGCCCTGGGACGCCCACGTCATCGTCCCGGACCCGAGTCCTGGCTGGGAGCTCGCCTTCGCTCACTGGCGTGATCCGGCCTACGCGGCGATCCTCGCCCCCGGGCGCCCCTTCGGCTCCGACGGCCACTCGGCGATCCGCTGGACGACGCTGACGAACGGGATCCCGCGCGGCAGCTGAGCCTGGATACCCCGGCAGTCGCCGGTGCGAGCGTCGTTGGCGGCGCGTGATGTCGCCGACGTGACAGGGCTGCGGCGGGCAATCGCTGTCACAGCGGGCCCCCGACGCGCCCCACCGCAGACGCGACACCCAGCGACGACCTCCGCCTGCACC
>Ga0326726_10003803_pt1 | contig 13846 bp, 14 predicted proteins | sample MHFenrmetagenome_2_FD_207603 | JGI IMG/M metagenome (GOLD analysis project Ga0326726, IMG submission 207603) | Lab enriched peat soil microbial communities from Michigan Hollow, Ithaca, NY, United States - MHF15MN | ecosystem: Environmental > Terrestrial > Soil > Wetlands > Peat | place: USA... | reverse complement strand
ACAAAATATGACCGGAGAAGAGGCGGCCATGCTGTTCAGTCACGGTCATCGTTGCCTTAAGGAAGGGGTAGTCCGTGAATCCCCCGTCTTCATCGTACCCCTCCATGGGGCCGGTCCAGGTGCCAACAAGGTTGGGAACCGCCGGGGCGGTTGTCTGCGCAGGAGCTGCCGCCATGCACCCGCAGGCGAGAACGGCTATGATGACAACAAGAATCGTGAATGCGGTTTTCATGCCCGTAGGTGTACCGGCGGAATTGATAAACCACGCGGATTTTGTCAGGAGATAATCGTTACAGGCCGGATGATTCCCGGGGTAGTGACCGGCGGTCCTGTTCCCGGCACCATGCGATGAAAGCAGCGGATGAAAAACTACGGTTAAAAAAAAGTTCTTATCCAATCTTAGTCATGTTCCAGAAATCCGGGCTATTGATCTGGAATATTTCATCAGTCACGAAAGATCCCCGATACTCTGTGTTTCCGCGCTTGATCCTGTACTCGGGTAAGCCTTTTGATGAGGTGGCTTTCGTCCATGTTGCGGTCCGCAGGAGAGTCCCCTTGTTATTATCGTAGAATAAAATAACCCCGTCGTCCCTGAATGTCCATCGTATGTCCGGGGAATGATCGAGGGGAACGGACTTGTAATTGTATTCATAATTGCCAGCCTTGGAGTTGTAATCAATCTTATAGCTGAACTGGGCCTTGTCAAAGATGAACGAACCGATGATGGGATCGTCTGCATAGGTCGTGGCCCCGCGGGGAGGTGCCGTCGGGTCGGGAGCGATGGGCATGCACCCCGTGGAAGTCCGGTAACAGTTGGTAGGTGCTGCATTCACCTGCGTGTCTGCGGGAAGGGCGCCGGACAACGCACCGGCTGCTGCAGGATGTGTTCCCTGAGCTTCCGGGGTACCCGCAAGCCCGGGAACAACAGCGAGCGCTATCGCGCCAAGCACAACCAGAACTGCTACGCAGGAACAGACAATCTGGAGACTTCCCAGGATCTCGGCGATCCTTCTCCAGCCATCGTCCTCGGGCCTGAAGAGTTGTTCATAGATCAAAAATGCAGCAACGTTCAGTCCGAGAAGGATAGTGGCATTGATCCCCGTATGGGTTATACCTGCGGAAAGGCCTGCCATGAGGACCCACAAAAGTACCAGCAGGATGAACAGGACGACATTGGCAAACAGCGCGTATTTTATCAATTTTGCCAGTATCGGGCGTTTTTCATCAGAATAAATCGCCATGTGAGAGTTTTGGGGAATTCGGCTGATAAATATTTCTATAAATTCCGGAATTATCCGGTCCCTGTTTTTTTCCACGGTTTCTCTGGCCGGGACTGCTCCGTAATTCCCGGTTGCTGGCAGGAGGAACAAACCGGAGCGTCCCGGTTTTTTACGGGACGGGATATTCTTGCATTCACTTTCGGAAAAAAAATCTTACTGGTAAAAAAAAAGACAATCCGAACCGTGCCGGAAACAATATCCTGCTCATCTTAGAGCCGTATTAGAAAGCGACGGCGATAAATGCAGCCCCGAACAGAAACATCCCCCTGCCCATGTCACAGCGTGCAGAACCACCACCGATGATCACCAAGTTTGCACAATCCGGAGAAATAAAGAGAACCAGGTATACAAGCATCGAGAGGGCGATAATCAGGCAGAGCAGGTAGCCGAATATATCCCTGGTAGAAAAGTCCGTGGAAGGCAGGACAGAATATATCCTTTTTTTATCAGCATAATGGGTTTCTGTGGATTGTGGGAGGAGGTCATAAGGATGCTCTGATTGAGCCCATGGGAAAGGCCGGGGTGAACAGTAGGGGGGCCCGGCCTTAGGCCGCGTGCTTCCAGAGGTGCATTGCTAGGTCAGCCGCGGTCTTGAGGAGAAGGAAGATCACCAGCACCGGCAGTGTCGACGATATCCCCAGGATCCCGAGGATGAGAATGACGACTGCGCCGATAAATATAATCAGGTGCATTGGCACGATCCGGAAATAGGGGCCGATGAAGGTATCGTTGACATACTCTTCCCCACGGCGTTCCCGGGTCCGGTAGAACAGGAACGAGTACAGATGGTTTGCAAAGAAGATCGCACAGGAGAACCAGATCCCGTATTGTGCGAGATCCACCGGCCCGAGTATCGCACTGTTTATGATGAAGTCATAGTAGGCAAGATGGAAGATGCCGTAGTGGACAAAAAACATCACCGCAAGGATGTACTGGTGCTTTTTGACCTGGTGGGGATCGAGCACGATATATTCACCCCGCTCCCGGTACCGGGCATCCATGTCAGCCTTGATGGCCAGCGTATCGGCGCCAATGATCGATGCAATGGTGAAGATCCCGATGATGACACTCTGGGCCCAGAAGATGAAGATTGTTGAAGCAGCGTCCCAGTTGCCGATAATGGCAAGGATGATAGTGAGGAGGTTTGCAGACAGGAGCGCAAACACCGGCGGGGTCAGTTCAGGTTCAAAGGGAAGGACCCTGGATATGCCCCGTGAAAGTGCGAGGCTCATAAGTTCTACGGTCACTTTTGGCCGGGGGGATGCCGGGACCCGGGGTTTTTTCCCTGCCATGGAAAGGGATTCGCCCTGCCGTATAATAATCTCTTGTACCGGGGGGATGTAATTTCATGAATATTTTCGTTTTTTTTTTGGGGTTTTCAGGAGTTTTTTTGGTTTTTTACTTATGAGAGAATTGCACTGATCCCTTGTCTGAGAACCAGCATTTCAACTCTGATCGTTTCGCCTCCATCCGGGAAGTCAATCAAATGCTGATTGAAAAAAATGGGTATTACGATTCAACTTTGAAACCTTCCTGCAGGAACTGCTTCGCAGTACGCTGCTTTTTCAAGAGCGATCACGACCCAGCTTGAAAATCCCCACAGATCAATCAAACCCTGATTTTATTTTTTCAATCAAACCCTGATTGAAACATTTTCAACAGACTTTGATTGAAAATTTTCTAGCAGACCTTGATTGAAAAATAGTGCACCAGTGCATTCTTCCGTCGTGAAATGGTTTTGAATGGGTATGTACAAGTGTTTAACTTTTTACAACCAGACCCTGATTGAAAATTTTCAGGCAGACTTTGATTAAAAAATTTTAATCAAACCTTGATTGAAAAAATTTCATCGCGATCACGATCGCGGTTGAAACCCTGATCCGGATCACCAGAACCTTGATTGAAAAAATTTAACCGGTCTGTGTACCCGGGGCTCCATCTCTTCCGTATGGGCGGGCCCCTGTTTTTTTTTATTTTCCGGCCACCCTTTCTGCAACAACCCGGCGCTTCGCCTTAGTGGCGCAGAGCACTTCATCAAATACACCCGGGAGCCGGGCTTCGAGAACCCTGACTCCTTCCTCAGTGATCCCCCCCTTTGTCGCCACCCGGGCAATGACCGTCTCAAACCCGGTTCTGTCATCATCAAGGATCCGTGCGGTTCCGGCAAGCGTTTTCCTGACAAGGTATCCGGCGAGCACGGGCTCAATGGCACCGGTCCTGGCGGCAGCCCCGGCAAACTCCCGCATCATCACGGCGATAAAAGCCGGGGCGCAACTCGTAAGGTCTGCATACAGATCGAAATTGTACTCGTCCGTCTCTACCATAGTCCCGATGGCATTGAAGAGCGAGAGGACAAGGGCCCGGTCTTGCTGTCTTGTGCCCCGGCCCCATGCCACAAGCGAGATCCCGGACTCCTACTCCGCGGCCACGCTCGGGATGACCCGGACATACCGGTGGTCCGGCCCGGCCCATTCTTCGAGATCTGCAAGGGTGACGCCTCCCGCAATCGACACGAGCAGGGTCTGTGGCTTGAGCACGGGACGGATCTCCTCGAGGACACCCCTGACCCCGGCGGGTTTTACGCAGAGAAAGAGAACGTCGGTATCCGTGGCAACAGCCGTGTTGGACGGTGCTGCAGCAATGCCGGTTCTGTCCGCAAGAACCCGTGCCGATATACCGGTCTTTGAACTGGCTGCAATATCAGCAGGTGCGATAATTCCCGTCCCGGTAAATTTCCGGACCAGCATGCTCCCCATCGAGCCGGTTCTGATAAATCCGTATCGTGTCATATTCTGTCTCACTTATTACGCTGGGAAGAGTAAGAAAAATATCGGACGGTGCGGAAAATGTAATCGCTCCGGACCCTGGTTGATGCGTTGACCCGCTCTCCATCGCCTCCCGCACTTCCGGAGTAAAAAGTACTTAAATAATTGTCTACTATAATCTCTTCGAAAGGCTCTTCTCAACAGAGCGGAAGAACAACCCTGAATATCAAGATGAGAAAAAGGCATTCAGTATGGAAGAAATTGAGGATATTATCGCATCTTCAGGGGAGGACACAACGGATTTTCCCGACGATGAGGACCCCGGGGAAGAATCATGGGATACCGAAGACGGGACAACTGCCGTAAAAAGGATGGACCGGAACGTCTTCCTTTACCGTGAAACGGTAATCCCGGAACATATACAGCCTTTTTTTTCCATTGCGGATTTGCAGCCGGGGAAAAAAAGGAAGATTGTCCTCTGGCAGGAAAAACGCCGGTTTGATGCGTTCATCGAAAAGACCCTGCACCACCCCCCCCTGACACGGTTGCGGTGGGACCAGGCATTCGGATTGCTCCTCCAGAAAACGTTCCCTGAATGGTATGATTATTACAAAAAAAGCCGTGAAGAGTCCGGCGATACACCACCACTCTGCATCACCCGGCGGCAGGAACCCGATCATTACGATATTGCGTTCGAACGAGCTCCTTTGCGGGATACACCGGCGGACATTGAGCTTCCCGTCAAACCCGGGGAGGTCATCGACAACGAAATGCTCAGAACGACCTTCAGGTGCAGCTCCCAGGGAGCGATGAGGAGATCGTTTACAACAAACTGCCTTATCCTTATTTCGGACCATACCCGGCCAGCCTGTGACGACAAATGGATCGGGAAAACATATCATTTCACCGGAATGGGACTGACCGGGGAACAGGGCCTTTCCTTTAACCAGAACAAAGCCCTTTGCGAATCAGGCGAGAAGGGGACCGGTCTCTTTTTATTCGAGGTTTTCGCCGAGAGTAACTATACGTATATCGGGGAGGTAGAACTCGCTGACAACCCTTACCTTTCCCGGCAGACCGACAGTGAAAAGATTATCCGGGATGTCACGGTCTTTCCCTTGAAACTCAGGGGGACCTCTCATCCCCTGGTTATAAAAAAAGAACTGCCGGAATCAAAAGAGGAGACCGCCCGTAAAAAAGCCCAGAAATTACCCCTTGACCAGCTCGAGTTCCAGGCACGTTATTCCATCAAGGAGAGCAGCAGGCGCGAGGTCGTTTCCGAGGTGTTCGACGGCGATAAGATCGTCTCGGAATATGCAAAACGGAAAGCCAACGGGATCTGCCAGCTCTGCAATATGCCCGCTCCCTTCAAAAACCGTGACGGCGATCCCTTCCTGGAAATTCACCACATCGTCCCGCTCGCAGAGGGGGGGCAGGATACCATTGACAATGTTGCCGCCCTCTGCCCCAATTGTCACCGGAAGATGCATGAGCTGAACCTGCCTGCAGATGTGGTGAGACTCCGGAACCGGGTGGCATCACGGGACTGAGACCCCCATGAAAAACATCATCCTCATCGGCATGCCCGGCGCTGGGAAGAGCACCGTAGGGATTATCCTTGCAAAGACCTTGGGAATGCATTTTTCCGATACGGATATCATGATACAGGAACATGCCGGACGACTCCTGCAGGAGATGATAGATGCGGAGGGGGCTGCATCGTTCCTTAAGATGGAGGAAAAAACGGTACTGTCTCTTGATTGTCAAAGTACAGTCATTGCCACGGGGGGCAGTGTTGTTTTCAGCCGGAAAGCAATGGAATACCTGAAACAATATGGTGTGGTCGTTTACCTGAAGATCTCCTTTGAGGAAATGGAAAAAAGGCTCAGCAACATCACGACCCGGGGCATTATTTTGCATGCGGGCCAGAGCCTCCGTGATATGTACAATGAGAGAGTCCCGTTGTATGAACAGTATGCCGACAGAACGGTTGCCTGTTCCGATGAGGATTTTGAGACCGTTGTTGAAAAGGTCGTTGAGGAACTGAAAAATCTGAATGGTCTTTAACTCTGATGATGAGAAGAATCCGCAGGATTCTCCGCACTCGAAAAATCATCAGACTTTGAGGGTGGGAAGAATTCGTTAGAGTTCTTCGGATTATGACAAGAATACTACATACCACTGTCGGGTGAGCCTGCGGAAAGTTCCGTAAGAGGAAGGAACTTCTGCAATGCGCTGCTCATCCCCGGGAGTACCGACCGGTGCGGCGCGGGTGCCTGCATCTGGTAGAAAAGAAAAAACCGGCTGGCAGCTCCTGCTGTCAGTCGTCGTCCTCGCTCTCATTGTTCATATCCGGCCACACGTACTCGTCGCCCGCAGCATTCAGGATATCTTCCTGATACGGCTTCAAATCAGGGAGCGGGTCGTCCTCAGGATAGTTCAGGTTCCACCGCTCATCATCGCGGCCCCGCGTGCCATGCCGGTCAACGGCGTCCCCCTCTCGGTGCCCTGTACGGTCTCGTTTCCCTCTTCCCATCCGTTCTCACCACCTTTTCCGGGTCTGCTGAAAATAAATTCAATCCGGTTTTTTTAAAATAAAAAGTTTTCCACACAGCAGATATCCCGGACCAGATCCCGGCAGTGTCCCGGTAAAAATACGCAGAATCCTGATGTCCTCCAGGGAACGTAACGCTCTGTAGAAAAATCATATCGGGATAGGTGCCCGGGTAACAGTTTACTTGTCCATCTGTTTTTGCCAGGCGCCGGAGAATGGATTGCAGGTCACATCCGCCACACAACACGCCGGGCTGCAATTAATATACCGGTACATCAAAGTCTCTTTTCAGGAAGAGATTAATATTTCACAATTAAATTTCCCCCAGATGGTCACTCGGGCTATCGATCGGCCGCAGAAAGGAGCGGACGGCAGGTATGCCCCCATCCTTATCATCGTCGTAATCGCGCTCGCCCTCATCGCAGTCCCGGCTCCTGCCGCCACCGATTCGGGTACCGCCCTGCAGGGAAACGCCACAGCTCCCCAGATCGTAAAGGTCGCCGCTTATGTCATGGACTTCAAGAGTTTTAGTGTTTCAGAGGGGACGGTCCAGGTAAATTTCTACCTGTCCCTGAAGTCCGACACGCCTGTATCGATAAGTGACATCGAGATTATCAACGGGCATACAACCTCCGTCGATACCCTCACCGATACCCCGGATGAAAAGTATTACCGGGTCTTTGCATCCATAGATGCCGACCCCGACCTCCGCCTTTACCCGTTCGATCGGCACGTGCTTCCCATAGAAATCGAACCAAAAACCAAGGATTTTCGCGGCTTGATTTTCGTGATCAACGAGAACCAGACCGGTCTCGATTCCGGAGCGAATCTACCGGGATGGCAGTTCGTCACAACCAGCTCGCTTGTGGAGAACCATTCCTATGGTACGGGCGAAACTGCCTATTCCCGGGCAATTTTCAATACCAACATACAGCGCGATACCGCGTCCACCATCTTGAAATTCTTCCTGCCGATCATGCTCATCATCATCGTCTCCCTGTCCTCCCTTATGATGAAGGTCTCGTCCCGGCTCGGGCTGAACGCCTCGATGTTCCTTGCCGCAGTGCTCATCCACTGGCGGGTCGCGGACGCCATCCCGCTCGTGGCCTACGCCACCTTCCTCGATTTCTTCATGATCGTCACCTACGGGACGCTCGTCATGGTGCTCGTCTCGGGGATCCTGATCATGAAATTTACGGAGGCAAAGGACACGACCCGGGCCGAGCTTGTGTACCGCTGGTCGATCCGGATCATCCCTCCCGTCTCGATCATCCTGTACACCATCCTCTTCATCGCGATTCTCGTGTGAGAAGGCGGTCCGGACAGTAATTGATTCTGGTCAGGAAAAATGAGATGGACCGGATTTCTCGTACTTCAGCCGCGGTCGCGGATCTTCAGCCTGACGGGGTGATTTGCCGTGCATATTTGTCAGGCAGATACGTCAGTTTATACCAGAATGGTAAAAAACACGATAATCAGAGCAGCAAATGCCTGACAAAAAGGGATTGGTGCTTCACATAAGGTAGGATGAAAATGACTGAGACCCTGACACAGGCAACGCATGCAACCGGGTGTTCCTGTGCACGGGACGGATTCGAGGAACAAAAACAGGTTTGACCAAAACGACGGAGGAAATCACAGGGATCACGTTTTATTAAAAAAATAAACGGCAAACACCTTTTTTATATTTTTTTTAGGAAAACCGCTGGTAAAAAAAGAGCGGCGGGTTTGAAATAACAACCGGAATAAGGATCGTCCATCTCCCATCACGATCAGAGCGTATCCGGTGCCGGGGCAACCCGTCCCCAAAGCCGGTTGCGGTACATCCCCACCAGCGCCCGGGCAAATATCCCGAGACGGGGAATGATCCGGACAAGTGCCCATACCAGCGCGAACAGAAACAGGACCGCAATTCCTTCGGCGATCACATTGTGGGCCCAGAAGAAGTTCGCATCGCCGGTTCCCGTGGGGTCGGGGAACCCGGTAAACCATGTATCCGAGACTGCGATAAAAACAAGAGCAACCCGGAGCAGGTTGAGGAGGAAGATGGGGAAAACCACGAGAAGAAACGCAGACAAGGCCTGCCGCAGGGAGAGTTCTTTTTCGCTGAAGACGATACCGAGCATCATCGCGATCGCCATGATCCCCGTACAGCCGAGGATTATCTGGTTGGCAAACGCGTTTTCAGCAATTACGTCCCACGCCAGCATATGCGGGTAGTGGCCGAGAGCGGTAATGAGAAGGAACACCAGCGTGACAACGACTGAGATTATTCCATCGTGAAGGAAGGGGACAAGGGCAAACGGCACCCAGATAACCGTCGCGATCGCAGCCATGCGGGAGAGCTGGAGGGCAACCGGGTCCTTTCGGCAGAGGCGTTCCGCCGTGATGGCAAGGAAGGGCAGGGACAACAGGGCAAGCAACGGGTACAGGAAATTGTCTTCCCGGAAAAATGCCGGCTGCTCCGACCAGAGGTTCAGCACGATACAGGCCCAGCCGGCTATTGCCGCATAACGTTGCCTTCGTCCTGCAACAAAGAAGACAAGAAACGAGAGGAATGCCGCAATGACGAGGACATCGCTCATAATGGTACCTGATTATGGTTTCCGTATGCCGGTATCATGGCGGGATGCGTCCTGAAGAAAAAAAACGACATTCCGCAGCTATTCGTCCGGACCGGCGGTATTACCTGCCTTTCGCGCTGTCGTACCCACAACGGTTGCAGGAATAGCTCCCGTCCGGCCGGGTCTTGATACTTGAGGCCTGGCACTTCTCGCAGATCGGGCGGTCGTGTTTCACCCGTGTGGCCTGTGGCTGCTTATCCATGGGGAATAATTGTGGAGCACCCTATAAAGATGTACCGTGGGGCCGTAACCCGGGCCACACTGCCTTCCTGTACACGGGAAAACGATCAGCCATGTGTGGCACAACGGACTCGGCGGAAGAACCGGACGCACTGGTAATCAACAGAAAAAAAAGATTATTCCTTTCTCATCACGACAAACGCGAGAAGGATAATACCGATCGCAGCAAGGATGGTGGCAATGCCCACCGGGGATTTCGTTTGGATCGGTGCCGGGGTGTAGATCGGGAGCTGATTCGCCGGCGCCTGTGTTTGTGCAGGTGTCTGTTCCTGTGTCTGTGAAGGAGCCTGGACGGTCACCTGCGTAATCCCTGTTGGTACTGCTGTGGGTGCCATAGTGCCTCCCCCTATCACCAGCGTTGATCCCCACTGCCGGTAACAGTACCGGGGAACCGATCCGCCGCTCGTCGCATCCTGGCCGCAGAGGGTCTGGCTGCATTGCGAATACCCGTTTGTCCCCCACCTTGCAATAGCACCACTTTCCGCCATACATTCACACGGGGCCTGGCAGCTCGTCAGCGATGTCGAGGTCGAGCCCCCCACCTGGTGGAAACAATAGTATGGCACGTTCGCATTTGCACTCTGCCCGCAGATGGTCTTGCTGCACCGGTCATATCCTTCCGCACCCCATCGCTGCGCAGCTTCGCTTTCCGATATGCATTCACATGGTGCGGTACAGACCGGGGGTGCCCCGACCTCTAACGTCTGCGTCTCCGCAATGATCCCCACTTCGGCACTCACCGTGCCGCACATGGCTGCTAACATCCCGAGGATGATCAGGATCTTCACGTATTTTTGTATCATCTCGTATCACAACTCCCCGTCAGTGCCGGATTCCGTACCCCGGGTTGTATACTACACAATCGGGTGAGCCGGTATTATATGTTTTTTTGTATTTTGCAAAAAACAGGAAGAGTTATTTTCTTCGCATACCTGCTGCAGCCAGAAAAGCGACGCCAATCGCGGCAAGGATGGTGGCAGAATTCACCGGGGATTTCTGGGTGACCCCGGCGGCAGGAGCAGCTGGTATTGCCGCAGAAGCAGGCGCCTGTGCCATTGCCTGTGTGGCTGCCGGGGTCGCTCCCGGTGCCACTGCCGAAGATCCCCCCTGATGGATACAATGGTATTGAACCATCGCATCTGCGCTCTGCCCGCATATGGTCTTGCTGCACATCTCATACCCGTTCACACCCCACTGGGCTATAGCTGTGCTCTCCGCCAAACACTGGCACGGCGCGGTACAGACAGGCGCATCCACTCCCGATGTCACATGAGTTTCCGCTATGATCCCCATTCCGGCGGCACTCACCGTGCCGCACGTGACTGCTGCCATCCCAAGGATGAACAGGATCCCGATATATTGTTGTTTCATCTTGTATCATCACTCCCCGGCAGTTCCATACACTATGCCGGAATTGTGTGAAGAAGAATCGGGTGAGCCGGCATTATATGTTTCGATGGATAGTTCACCAGCTTTTACTCCGGTTTCGTCACTTTAACCGGATCAATGATCGAACTGATTAAAAGGTCAAATTTTACCGTGTCCAGCCAGCCGGCCTTTTCGAACATATCCTGGAAACAGACACCGGCAAGTTTCGCCCCGGCGTGCCGTAAGGCAAGGTCGCGGACCTGTTCTTTTGTGACCGGCATATAGGGCATGGCAAGGCCGCCCATGATAACCATAACCCGAGGGTTCACTGATGCCAGCTCGCTGCTCACCTGCATGCCGGTATCCGCGACCTCGTAGAGTTTCCGTGCCTTTGCCTCGTCAAGGTAGGGCACGAACACCTGCTCGTAGTGCAGGCCGCGGACCGCGATCGCAAGGAGTTCGACGAACGGCGTACAGGTGCCAACACACCCGTAATACACTACCTGATCACCCGGCTGCAGGTGCAGACTTTGCAAGTACTCCCTGAACGGCCGCAAGATGCCGGTAACCCCGGTGAAGGTTTCGGTTGTAGTCATGGTTATATTCCGGATATGGGTTTGCAGATATTTGTTCGAAATGGTTTGATTTTTTCCGGTATTTTTCTCTCAGTGGAGACTCCACAAGGAATTTTTATTTCGGCATGCCAGTATGCTCATGGAACCAGCCCGGGAATTGCTGAAGAGCGTGCCCGTCAAAAGTGGTGGGAAGGAATACCTCCTCACGCTCGACCGCGAGGACTTCTCCGCCCTCTACTCCCGGATGGTGCGGTACGTCCTTGCCGTGCGGGAAGGCGACAACCTGCGTGCTGTATTCCGGACCAACACCTTTGAGTATTCCCCACTGAACCCTCTCGCCGCCGAAACCGCCGTACTGGAGAAAGCCGGCGAATGGGAACAGGAACTCAAGAGGGATCCTTCTGGAATTTTCCGGAACTACCCGGCTGAAAATGCCCGAAAAGTGATAAAACCGGCAGCCGACCTTGTCATCATCCAGGGCAGCCCCCGGCCGGACGGCAACTGTAGCATCATAGCCGGCTGGACAGCTGAGGCCGCAAAAGAGGCCGGCCTTACAGGACAGGTCATCTACCCGCACGACCTTGATATCCATTGCTGCATCGGGTGCTACCAGTGCTATAACACCGGCACCTGCGTATTTGACGACGATATGGGGAGCATCATCGACGCGGTCCGGGATGCACGACTCCTCGTTGTATGCTCCCCGGTGTATACCAACACGGTTCCCGCCGGCCTCAAGCTCGTCATCGACCGGATGCAGGCCTACCATGCGGAGCGGACACTCTCCGGCGGCAGGAGCGGGCAGAGGGGTATCCTCTTCTCGGTTGCCGGCCGGAAGGGTGGGGACAATTTTACCTGTATCACGAAGGTGATCGTCCCCTTTTTCAGGAACCTCGGGATAGAACCGGCTGGACAGGTGCTTATCGACAGCATGGATTCAGTAAAGGATATCCGGTCGCTCTCTGGCAGGGAAAACGAGGTGAAGCGGCTGGTATCAGCCAGTCTTCGTAAGTGAGAGTGATCCACGGGTAACAGGAGACCTGCCGCCGGTTATACACCACCAACTGCCCGGATCACAATCCCCAAATACCCTGCGCGCCCCGATCTGATCAGGAGACCCACAATGCAGGACGGGGTGTAATTTATGGTAAAAGTCGGCGTGCATGTCTCAATTGCCGGGTCACTCGACCTCGCAGTTGACCGGGCAAAGGACGCCGGGTGCGATGTCTTCCAGATGTTCTCCCGCAATCCCCGGGGATGGGCATACAAGCCCCTCAAGGAGGGGGACGCTAGCCTTTTCCGGTCGAAGATCAAAACCACCGGGATCATTCCGGTCGACCACATGCCCTACCTCCCGAACTTGGCCTCGCCCAAGCCGGAGATCTACGAGAAATCGATTGAGACCCTTACCGCTGAGCTGGACCGCTGCGGCCGGCTCAAGATCCCGTACCTCGTCACCCACCTCGGCCACCACCTTGGGGATGGGATCGCGGGTGGGAGGATGCGGGTGATAAAGGCGATCAGTGCAGCGCTTGGTGCATCCGACAATGACGTGATGCTCCTCCTCGAGAACACCGCGGGCGAGATGAACAGCGTGGGGAGCTCCTTTGAACACATCCGGGCGATCATGGACGAACTCCCTTTTCCCGGCCGGGTCGGGGTCTGCTTCGACACCTGCCATGCGTTCGCCGCCGGCTACGAATTCCGGACCGCGGAGGGGCTCTCCGAGACGCTGGCACTGTTCGACGAGCAGATCGGGATAAAAAACCTGAAAGTCATCCACCTCAATGACACCAAGGGCGACCGGGGCAGCGGGCTTGACCGGCACGAGCATATCGGCATGGGGTTTATCGGCGAGGACGGGTTCCGCCGAATCCTGCATCACAAGGCCATTGCGTCGCTCCCCTTCATCTGCGAGACGCCGGTTGATGACCGCCGGGACGACCGGGGCAATATTGAGAAAGTGCGGGAACTGGCCCAGTAACCTACGGTTCTTTTTTTTCCGGACCTTACAATAAAAAACGTTTAATAACCTCAAAACAGGATATCTCCTAGTGCCATCCCGGATGTCATAATCGTGTTCACGGTTCTCTATGTCGATGATGAACCCGGCCTGCTCGAGGTCGGCAAACTCTTCCTTGAACAGGGAGGGCAGTTCACCGTTGACACCATTACTTCTGCACCGGCTGCCCTTGCATTGATGAATACCCGTGTCTACGATGCCATCATCGCGGATTACCAGATGCCAGTCATGGACGGTATCGAATTTCTGAAAAGGGTTCGGGGTTCGGGTAATACCATCCCGTTTATCCTTTTTACCGGGCGGGGGCGGGAAGAGGTTGTTATCCAGGCCCTGAACGAAGGGGCGGATTTTTACCTCCAGAAAGGCGGGGAGCCGGTGGCGCAGTTTACTGAGCTGGCACACCAAGTCCGCCAGGCG
>Ga0326726_10003802_pt1 | contig 13847 bp, 15 predicted proteins | sample MHFenrmetagenome_2_FD_207603 | JGI IMG/M metagenome (GOLD analysis project Ga0326726, IMG submission 207603) | Lab enriched peat soil microbial communities from Michigan Hollow, Ithaca, NY, United States - MHF15MN | ecosystem: Environmental > Terrestrial > Soil > Wetlands > Peat | place: USA... | reverse complement strand
GCGATCACCAAAGGAACGCCTTACGTGATCGACGCGCTGCGCTGCACCGAATGCGTAGGCGCCGAAGACGAGCCGCAGTGCAAGCTAGTCTGCCCCTCGAACTGCATCTTCGAGAATCCGGATTTCCAGGAAACGCCGGAAGCGCTGCTGGAGAAATACAAGCAGCTGCACGGATAAGAGTGCCCTAGTCCTGTCTCGAGCAGATCGACTTACCGCAGGGGTTCGCTGGAGGAATCACGAGTGTAAAGAGCAGACCAAAAGGCGAGCACTGCCACGATGATGCCCACCCAAAAGACCCACCAGAACATGACCAGCTGGGGGATCTTAACGGCGCCGCCTACAAGACCTAGAAATATCAGCGCGACGCCGAGGATCACGTTAACCACGTTGAACCATTTCAACTTGTCGCCGGCACGCGCCCACCACGCGAATAGCGCGACCAGGACTCCCGATCCCAGCATCGGCCAGACGTTCCCATTCATCCAGCCCGGCGCGAGAATCGCGCAATAGACAAGCGCGATGCCGAGAAGGGTGTTCAGCAGATTTGGAATCATGAATCCTGCTCCTTCAGTTGGTGCAGACTCTCGAGAAAGCGCCAGGTAGCCGGCGGGATGGGCAAATAGACCGCACAACTCGCTGCGACGAGCAGCTTCCACCATTCGCCGAGCGAACTCGACAGCACTAACGAGGCCGCGACCGCCGCCTGCATTCCATAGGCCGTGTAGGCGGCGTAAAGCAGCGCACGATTCGCGCGAAGCCGCCCGACGCAAAACAGCACGCCATAGCAGCCGGCCAGCACGACGAACAAGCCCAGCAGCAGTGACGTGACCACCATTTCGGCCGGCGTCATGCCGCGCTCCCGGTGGCCCTGGTCCTCAGCGTTTCGCCCGAGAGGCTCCGCTTCCCGATGGAAAGCAGGTCGTACATCAGCATTGCATAGCCGGCGGCGAATACCAGGCCGAATACCAGCCGCATAGTGATGCCCTGAACGAACCATTCATTGCTCTGCGCGGCGATGAATGCGTACAGTGTCGAGCCGCCGATGGCGCGCTCGAAGAACGCCTGGGCGATGCCGGCGACCAGCAATGCCCCGACCATGCCGATCAGACCGATATTGAGCAGCGCGAACGACCATCTCCAGGCCTGGCCGTTCATCTCCTGGGCCGCCCGCAGCTTCTGCAGCGCGAGATAGATGACCGAGATCACCCCGCATGCGTACGCGCCCCAGAACGCGAAATGGCCATGCGACACGGTCCATTGCGTGCCATGCGTAAAAAGATTGATCTGCGGCAGCGTCATCATGAATCCCCATACTCCTCCGCCGAGGAAGTTGCCAAACGCCTCCGCCATCATCCAGTAGAAAGCCGGCTTGTTGCTGGTCTTCATATGGTGTGCGCCGGCATCGTATACCGCGTGCACGACCATTCCCAGCAGGGGCAGGGGTTCAAGCGCGGAGAAGAACCCGCCGATTCCGAGCCAGTAAGAAGGGGTCCCGATCCAGAAGTAGTGATGCCCGAGGCCGAGGATTCCGGTCCCGAGAACCAGCGCGACCTCGATGTAAAGCCAGGTCTCGACGATGCGTCGCGTGGTGCCCAGCAGCTGCATGAGGGCAAGCGCCATGATGCAGCCGATCAGGATCTCCCAGGTTGCCTCCACCCACAGATGGACCAGCCACCACCACCAGTAGAGATCCTCGGACATGTTCGTGATCGACGGAAAGGCGATCAGGTATAAGCCGGCGAGCGGAACCAGGTCGACCAGCAACACTGCCAGGATGCCCGTGATTTTCTTCGCCTTGATCGCGGTGAAAACCACGTTGTAGACAAACACCAGCACGACCACCGTTATCCCGGCCGCGGCCCAGCGCGGGGCCTCGACGTACTTGCGTCCCTGCATGATCAACCAGAGGGTGGTGTCGTTGGATGGGCCGTATTGCACGAAGATGAACACTGCTGCGACGACCGCGACCGCGGCGCAGAACACCCAGAACATCACCTCCGCGAGCCTGATACCCTCGGTTTCGCGCTCGAGCTCGATTGGCAGAAACCAGTAAATCGCGCCCATGAAACCCATCAACAGCCATATGATCATGGTGTCGATGTGCAAGGTCTTGTTGACGCTGAAATCGAGCACATTCAGCAAGAAGCCATCCCGGACGTACTGGGCGGAGGCCAGCAGGCCGGCCACGACCATGATGCCGAACAACACCATCGCTGCGGTGAAGTACTTGAGGGCGAGCTGCTGCGATCGGTACATGGCGTCCCCCTAGTTGGCAGTCTGGATGTGACCGAAGTGGATCGGAAAACCATTGGTCTCGACTGCAGACATCCATTTCAAATAGGCGACCAGCGCTTCGGCCTCCTCCTGCGTGATCTTAAGGTTGGGCATCTGCCGGCTCCACGTCGGGTACTTCTCCGGATTCATCAGAAACGCCACCATCGCTTTTTCGCGGCTGTCGGATTGGGTCATTGGCATCCACACTTGCTGCCACGCGGGATCGAGCCATGCCTTGGTCAGATCGGGAGCGTAGTACGCACCGTTGCCAAAGAACGTGTGGCAGTTTAGGCAGTTGCGGCTCTGAATGACGAGCTTGCCTTTGTGCGCCAAGGCCTCCGCCTCCTCTGCGGAGTGAGTGCGCCCGAAGAGCGGCTGGTCTGCCCCGATCACCGGCCGGTCGCGCCCGGCGTCGGAGTCATACTCGTAGCGAATTTCCTTGTTCATCACGGTATAGGGAGGGACATTGGCGCCCCCGGGGCGAATCGTCGCGAGGCTGTCGACCGTAAGAAATGCCAGCACGATCAGCATGACAGCGGTAGAACTGATTGCACCGGCGCGCCAGAAGGCAGGATCGGCGGTATACATGCTTCCTCCCTCGAACTCAGGTTGCGGGAAAATGGTCCTCGCAGATCCACTTCAAGCGATCAACTCGATTATAGAGCGGCGGAACCGAGTTGATCCAAATCAAACGCAAATCACGTTTTCAAACATCCCGCATCGCACAATGAAGACAGGTGTCATGTAGGCTGCGGACGTTACTTCGATTCTCGCACTTGCCGTAACCAGCGTTTGAACTCGCAATACGCCTCAATGAACTTTCGACGATACCCGCTTGTGCTCGCGAAATGCCGCTTGTTCAGCACCGCTCGGCGGTAGACTCCCATGGTACGGTCTACCCATGCTACAGCTGCCTCCACCCCGTCCCGGTGTACCAAGAACTCGATTCGCCCTTGCTCTTCGCGCACAGTGCTCGGGAATTGCGTTCCGTTGAAGATCTCACTTCTTGTCCAGCCCTGCCTCAGACCCGTCTTTTCGAAAGCAGACCGCAAGGGACCACGGTCTCGCGCGATGAAACGCGATCAGCCGGCGCTTGAGACGGCCTTCGCGTTACGCATCCCGCTCACCGGTAGCTTCAGCAACCGGCGCGCGTTGCCTTCATAGATTGCCGAACGCTCCGCCGGCGTGATGCCGAGCTGATCGATGATCTCGATCGTCCAGCGGATATAGGCAGAGCCCTTTTCCGGATCGAAGGGTGCGTCAGACGCGAACAGCACCCGATCCGTACCGAAGAACTTGAGTCCGCATTCGGTCGCGGTCCGCGAGCCGAAAACCGCCGTGTCGGCGTAGAACAGATGGAAGTAATCCAGCGGACGCTTCTTGAGCTTTCTCAGCAGCGCGCCATAGTCTTCGTCCGAGGTGCGCGTGCCCAGTTGATCCCAACCCGGCCCGACTCGGCCCTCGAAGAACGGGATCATTGCGCCAAGGTGGTGCGTGATGATCTTCAGGTTTGGATGCTTGTCGAAAAGGCCCGCGAACACCATGTGCGCCATCGCGACGCTGGTCTCGTACGGCCAGCCGAAGGTCCACCAGATCTCGTAGTGGCTCTTCTTCTCGGTCGTATAGTCGGGGCGATCGGCGCCTCGCGCGGGATGCAGCCAGATGGGCAGGTCGAGCTTGGCCATCAGATCGAACAGCGGCAGCGTCTGCGGCGCGGTGAGCGGCGCTCCGTTCACGTTAGAGAAGGCTTGAACTCCGACCGCGCCGAGCTCCTTGATCGCGCGTTCGGCTTCCTCGAGCAGGCCCTCGGGGTCGTTCATCGGCAACCCTGCGATGAATGCCGGAAAGCGATCCGGATGCTGCGCCACCAGCTCGGCCATGCCGTCGTTGCCGATTCTCGCGAGCTCTCTCGCAAGCGGAGGCGGACCGAGCGACTCGATCGGCGGCTGCGGCAGGCAGATCACCTGTGCGTAATCCGGAAACGCATCCATGATGCGAAAACGCGCGTCCAGATCGACGATCGATGGGATGGCGCGTACGCGCTTGTTCATGTCGCGGCCGTCGGGCAGCACGGCGAGCATGCGGTCGTAGAACTTACGGGGAAAGATGTGGTTGAAGATATCGAGCTTCATGGCGCCCTTTCTAGGCAATGCGCTTGACGAACGCCAGCCGCCGGCTCGGACCGAAGCCGGCACGGTAGAAAAATCCCAGCAGCTCGAAGTTTTCCCTCGAGACGACGGTCTCGACGCGCTCGATGTGCAGCGCTTCGAGATTCACGAACAGCTGCGACAACAGCGCCGTGCCGATCCCGGCCGCGGCAAATCCGGGATCGACACCGATGGTGTCGATCACCGCTACGGGCTCGATACGGCCGAAATCGCCGATGTCCACCTTGGCCATGACGAAACCGGCGACCGACCCACCGAGGTGTGCCGCGAGCGAAACCCGGATCGCAGAATCGCGCATTGCCTCGTCCACCAGCCGTGTGATGTACTCGCTGCGGTCGCGACCCGTGATCCTGTGGTCGATCCGCGCGATGTCGGCGAGGTCCTCGGGCGCGAGCGAGCGCACGTCGCTGCGGTCGCGCGCCAGGGTCTCGAAATCGTTCGCAGCCGGCGCGCCGTAGTCCAGTTCCGCAGTTGCACGATGATGCTCCGGGGCGAATATCTTGTCGTCCTCGCCCTCGATGATCTGGCCGCCGTGGACCGCGCAGTCGATGACGTGATTGCGCCCAAGCTCGAATCCGGTGCGATCGAAAAAGTGCAGCATCCGGTGATTGCGCCAGTCCGCATTGGTGCGGATCTCGCGAATGCCGTGCTTCAGCGCCCAGCCCTCCAGCTCGCCGAGCAGCCGCATGCCGATGCCGCGGCCCTGCTCCTCGGTCGAGACACCGATGATCTCGAGCCGTAGCGCCGGCTCGGCTCGGCCGAACTCTCCTTCGAGCTTTCGGGCGAGCAGGTATCCGACCAGGCTCCCCGCCCGTTCGGCGGCGAACTGCAGGTGCAGCGACGGCTCACGCAGCGCCGCCTCAAGGCGCCGCTCCATGTAGTCGCGCCGCGAGCGGCCGACGCTGGCGGCATCGATGGCGGTGACGGCGCCGAGGTCGGTCCGCACCAGACGGCGCAACGTCGGCTCTGCCGAGACGGCTGCATGGGTGGCCATTCGATCTCTCCCTCGCGCTTCAGCCTTCCGCGTATTCGCTCCACAGATCCCGGTCGGTCTGTTCGTCGAGCATCTCGTCCACGAGCGGCACCAGTGAGCCCTCCTCCTTCTGCGCATGCGAGCCGAGGCGCTCGACCAGCTCCAGGCCCGAGACCTTGAGAGCTTTCCAGCCGGCGCCGTCGAGCTCGCCCGCCCCGGCTCGCTCGATCAGCTTGAGGAGCGGACGGGCCACGGCCCGGATCGCTTCGTGCTCCTCGAACAGCAGCTCTGCGAGATCGCCCTCCCCGCGCTGGTGCAGCCTCGGAAACAGCTGTTCTTCCTCCAGGTCGAAATGGTGCGTGACCTCGTACTGGAGCGCCGCGTCGAGCTGCGACAGCAGGCTGCGCCAGACCGGATCGTCCGCAGCGGGAGGCTGCCCGTGCAGCCGTGTCAAGCACTGCTCGAAGCGTCCCAGCAGGTCCAGAATCGCGACGTGTTCCTCGTGCAGCTTGCGACTGATCTGGCGCACAAATTCCATATCGTTCCTCGCTTCCCTTGGCACCCTCGCGCCCGCGAATCTTCTAGGACGAAAGTTCACGCACCAGGCGCTGTGCGAGCACCGCCGCGACGTGGCGGCGGTAGTTCGCCGCCGTCGCGGTGGTACGCAACGGCCGTACCTGGTGCTGCACCAGCTTGCCCACGGCCGAAGGCAGAGCATCCCTGTCGAGCGCTTTCCCGACCCATTCGCCGGTCCCTTCCAATGTGAACGGTCGCGAGTTCGTTCCGGTCACGGCGATCCGAAGCGACTCGAGCATTCCCTGCTCCACGCGCAGGGCCGCGGCGACACCGGCGAGCGGAAAATCGATCGCCCCGCGCGCCCGCGCCTTGCGGTATCCCGAGCGCAAGCCGGCCCTGCTCCCGGGTATGTACACTGCGGCGACGAGCTCGCCCGGGCGCAATGCCAGGTGCGCCGCGCCGTCTTCTACGAACAGATTCGACAGCGCGATGCGCCGCGAGCCGCCCCCGCCCGCGATTTCCGCCTCGGCTTCGAGCGCGAGCAATGCCGGCGCCAGATCGCCGCTGTAGGCCGCCTGGCAGCTGTTCCCCTGCGGCGCGACGTGGCAGACCTCGCCGCGATACTTGAGGCAATAGCGGTTCGCGCGCCGCCACCACTCGCTCTGGTTATAGAACACGCAGCGGGTGTCGAGGCATAGATTGCCGCCGACCGTCGCGACGCTGCGATGCGCGGGCCCGGCGACGCTCGCCGCGGCCTGCGCGATAGCCGGATACAGAGTCCCGATTTGAGCATCAGCGGCAAGTCGCGCGAGCGTGACCCGCGCGCCGATTCGAATTCCACGTCCGTCGGCGCCGATCGTCGCCAGCTCCTCGATCGCGCCAAGATCCACGAGCGTCGACGGCACGCCCAGACCGTCACGAAGATTCGCAACGAGATCGGTTCCGCCCGCGAGCACGCGCGCAGTCGGGTCACTGGCGAGCATCGCGCTTGCCTCTGTTAGGTCGCGCGGCCTCGCCAGCCTGAATTGCGGGAGGAGCTGCATGATTCAGGCCACCTTCGTCTGCTTCAGGCGCTCCGAGCGGCGCCTGGCCTGAAGGGCTTCCATCACGCGGTCGGGCGATGCGGGCAGCTCGGCCAGGCGTATGCCGACAGCGTCGTAAACGGCATTCGTGACCGCCGCGAGAAATCCAGAAAGCGACCCCTCGCCCGCCTCCTTTGCGCCGAACGGTCCTCCGGGATCGCGGCTTTCCACGATGCGCACTTCGATCGGCGGCGATTCGACGATCGTCGGTACGCGATAGTCGAGCAGGTTCGCGCGCAGCGGCCGGCCTTCGTGGTACTGCGTTTCCTCGCTCAAAGCCTGCCCCATGCCCATCCACACCGAGCCTTGCACCTGCCCTTCCACGGCAAGCGGGTTGATCGCAAAGCCGCAATCGTGCGCGACCCAGATTCTCTCGACACGGATCATTCCCGTTTCCTCGTCGACGCTGACTTCGGCGACTTGCGCTCCGTACGAGAAGGCCGCGCTCGAGCCGACCGCGGCGCCGCGGAATTTTCCGCCTTGAGTCTCGGGCGGCGTCGAATAAGTTCCCTTGATGCTGATCGTTCCGCTGTCTTCAAGAGCTGCCGCGACCACGCTAGCGTAAGCGAGGGTACGGTCAGTGCCGTTCACGCGGTAGGTTTCGCCCAGGCATTCGATGTCCGCGGGATTCACCTCGAGCCTGCGCGCCGCGGCCTGCACCAGGACTTTCTTCAGATTCTGAGCGGCCGCGATCGCGGCGTTGCCGACCATGAACGAGACGCGCGAGGAGTAGGAGCCGTTGTCTTTGGGGGTCACCGCGCTGTCGTTGGCGACCACGCGTATGCGATCGAAGCCGAGACCCAGTACCTCGGCCACGAGCTGGGTGATCAGCGTCGACGATCCCTGGCCGATATCCGAGGCACCGGTGAGCGCCGTGACGGCCCCATCGAAATCGAGCCTGAGGCTCACGACCGCATGCGGCTCACCGGTCCAGTGCACCGGTTTCGCCGCTCCGCTGGGATAGTGCGAGCAGCCGAGCCCCAGGCCGCGCCCGCGCCCGAGCTTGCCGCGCCGCTCACGCCAGCCGGACGCCTGCTCTACCTGGCGCAGGCATTCGCCCAGACCGTACGAGTTCACCTGCAGATCGTTGAGGGTCCGGTACGGCGCCTCGAGCAGGTTTGCGCGGCGCAGGGCGATCGGATCCAGGCCGAGGCTCTCCGCTAGCTCGTCGAGCAGCGACTCGAACGCGTGTCGCACGTCGACCGATCCGTGGCCGCGCATGGCGCCGCACGGGGGCGTGTTCGCATACGCGCGCAGGCCGTGGTAGCGCGACGCCGGCAGCCGATAGATGGCGTGCAGCAGAGCCCCCGAGTACAGAATCGTCACCAGCCCGTAGCCGGCGTAGGCGCCGCCGCGCTGAACCACTCTGCAATCCACCGCAGTGAGCTCGCCGGTCTTCTTCGCGCCAAGGCGGATGCGGACGTCCGTTTCCGGCCGGCCGCGATGCGTGATCAGCGTTTCCTCGCGCGACAACTCCAGCTTCACGGTGCCCCGCGCGGCCCGCGCGAGCAATCCCGCGATCAATTCGAAATTGAGCGTCTCGGTGCGATGACCGAATCCCCCGCCCACGAAGGGCTTCACCACACGTATGCGGCTTGCCTCCATCTTGAGGCACTGCGCGAGCATCAGGTGAACGTAGTACGGCACCTGTGTTGTCGAGTGCAGCGTGAGCCGATCGCGCTCCGCGTCGTATTCGGCCAGGGAGCAGTCGGGCTCCATCTGCGCGTGCGTCACCTCGGCATAGTGGAATTCCGCCTCGCGCACCATATCGGCGGTCCTGAAGCCGGCCTCCACGTCGCCGAACTCCTGCTTCACCTCGCGCTCGATATTGCCCGGCCTGTTGTGGTGCAGAAGCGCGGCCCCTTCGGCGAGGGCGTCTTTCGCGACGAAGTACGCGGGCAGCGGTTCGATATCCACGGCGATCAAGTCGAGCGCCGCCTGCGCCGTGGCTTCGTCGATGGCGGCGACCGCGGCGATCGGCTCACCGACATAGCGCACGCGCTCGCGCGCGAGCGGATATTCGTTCTGCGCGATCGGCAGGACGCCGTAGGGTACATCGCAGTCGGCACCGGTAATCACGGCGCGCACCCCGGGGAGCGCGCTGGCGCGCGCGGTATCGATGGCTCGAATTGCGCCGTGCGCGAGCGGGCTGCGCAGGATCCGTCCGACCAGCGCCTCGCCCGAGGGCAAGTCGGCGGTGAACTTTGCACGACCGGTCACTTTTTCGACGCCGTCGATGAGCGGCGTCGGGGTCCCTGCGCGGCGGGTGCCGGTGGCGTTCATTCGTGCCGAGACGCCGCCTGCACCGACTCGATGATTTTCACGTATCCGGTGCAGCGGCAGATGTTTCCCGAGAGCGCTTCGCGGATATCGGCCTCCGTCGGCGACGCGTTCCGGCGCAGCAGCCCTTCCGCCGCCATGATCATTCCGGGCGTGCAATAGCCGCACTGTGCACCCAGTTTCTCGTGAAAAGCGCGCTGCAGACGGCTCATGCGGCCGTCCGCCGCCAGCGCTTCGATCGTCTCGACCCTCCGTCCCTCGCAGCTCGCCGCGAGCGAGAGGCACGCCAGGCGGGGCTCGCCGTCCACCAGCACCGTGCACGCGCCGCATTCTCCGCCGTCGCACCCGCGCTTGGTCCCGGTCAGGCCGGCGATCTCGCGCAGGTAATCGAGCAGCAGGAGGTTGTCGGCTACGGCATCCTCGCGCTGTCTTCCGTTGATGACCAAGGAAACGAGGCGCTTCATAGTCGCATCGATGCAGCCGCAGGGCTGGTTCCGTCTCCTCAAGAAACGAATCGATGCTAATATCGTAATGCAATGCGATTTTTGATCCAGATCAACTGTGTCTGCGAAAGGGCGCCGGGTCGCGCAGCCTCATGAAGCAGCCCGGACGAGCCAGTGCCGACCTGCGCGTGCGTCCGGTCGAGACCGCCGACCTCGACCAGGTGATCGCGATCGACTCCGAGATCACCGGGAAAGCAAAAACCGACTACTGGTACGAGCTGTTCTACCGTTACGGGGCCGGCCGCAGCCGCCAGCGCCTGTTCCTGGTTGCCGAGAACGCCGGCGAAATCCACGGCTTCATCATCGGCGAAGTGCGCGACTGGGAATTCGGCTCCCCGCCCTGCGGGTGGGTGTTCGGCATCAGCGTCCGTCCGGGGTCTCGGCTCGCCGGGATCGCCACACGGCTGCTGGAGGCGATATGCGCCGGCTTTCGTCACGCCGGTGTCGACAAGGTGCGCACACTGATCGCGCGCGACAACAGCCTGGTGCTGTCATTTTTCCGCAGCCAGGCCATGATGGCCGCCCCGTTCATCCCCCTCGAGAAAGACCTGAAGTGAAGGCGGCGTGAGACTGCAGATCAGCACCAGCCTCGCCCTGTACAGCACGCTCGAGTTTGCAGCCAACTCCGGGCAGCCGATTTCCGCCGCCGACATCGCGGCCAAGTACCGCGTTTCCACGCACCACCTGGCCAAAGTGTTGCGGGAACTCGTCCGTGCCGGCATTCTCGAGTCGACCCGGGGCGTGGGCGGTGGCTACCGATTCGGCGGCAGCACAAGGCGTCTTACGCTCATGGACGTCATCGAGTTGTTCGAGGACATCGGTGATCGCGCCGACCGCAGCCGCCAGCCCGGCGCATCCACGGACGTGGGACGAGCGCTCGGCGTCGTGCTCGCCGAGATCGACGAGATCGCGAAGGCGACCTTCCGCTCGATCACTGTCGACACGATGCTCAAGCTGATCGAGCGTCAGCGTCAGCGCTCCGACGAGAAGACGCGAGCTGCGCCGAAAAGGGCGCGCAGAGGCTAGACGCTCTCGTCCACGCGGTTGCCGTGCGCCGCAAGCTTGCCCCGGACAACGGATGCGACGGTCCCGAGGACGAATAGAAGCAGGGCCGCCGCATTGGCTATCCCGCCAAGGCGGCGCCAATCGGCAACTTCGGAAAAGTCACCGGTAATCCGAATGGCCAGAGAAAGCTGGAGCAGCGCGAGCGGAATATAGGAGCTCCAGTGATAAGGCATCGCCGCTCGCGTCACCGCCGGAAAGATGATCGGCGCGTGGCCGAACACCATTGAAAAAACGAATCCGAGCAGGATCGCGTGCAATCCGGCGTCACGGGCGCCGGAGGTGGCGAAAATTCCATCCGCGAGCAGCATCGCCGCGCCCGCCCCGAGCCAAGCATAGCCCGAGAGAAGACACACCGCGATGAATCGAGTCAAGCCCCGCTCGCGGACCGTGCGCCGCGCGATGTCCTGGCGCGCGAGCCACAGCGCGAGCGCGAGGAGTCCCGCCGCTAGCACCGCCGACCCTGCCTGCGGGAAGGGGAAGGAGACGACGAGCGAACCGACGATTGCAGCGATGATGACAGAAAATACCGTCTGCGCAGTGGGCGATGGGGGAAGGAACCGAGACAGCTCGAGTCGTTCCCCAGCAATGGTGAGCACGAGAAACCCTATCCACCACGGGATCGCGGCGGACATCGCCGCTCCCGCGAGCGATAGGAGGTTGCCTATAGTCCAGCACCCTGCCCCAAGAACCAGCGTCAAAGTGAACAGTGCGCGCTGCCGCAGGAAAATTGCGACCGACGCAGCCAGGAGCGTCAGACCCGCCGCGACAAAAAGGAGCATTGCGGCAAGAGGCATCACCGCGACAAGCGCGACTGAGCCGAGCGCTGCGGTAAGCGGTGCGAGATAGCACCAAGGATGCGCCAGCGCAACGGCGCGCTCAAGGCTGATTACCGTGCCGAAAAACCCGGCAATCATCAGCGACCCGTGCCAGGCAATGAGTCGCGGGTCAGGCAGCGGGAACGCCCAGCCCATCCGCGCGAGCCCGGCGCCGACACCGAAGGCGAGGGCAATGAATCCGGCCGCAAGCAGGGGCAGTCTCGCCGCCGGCCCTATCTCTTTTTTCATTCCGAAGGCCGACTCAGCTTCCGGGCCAGCCGAAATGTCCGCGCGCGACTTCCGACATCATGTCCGGACTCCAGGGAGGATCCCACACCAGCTCGATCTCGATGTCGGCAACCCTGGGCGCCGCGGCGCGGACCGCGGCGCGTGCGGCTTCGATAATGGTGTCGCCCAGCGGGCAGGCTGGCGTCGTCATGGTCATGCGCACCGTAATGCGCTCGGCGCTCGCTTCGATGCCGTACACCAGGCCGAGATCCACGACGTTCAATCCCACTTCCGGATCGACCACGTGCCGCAGCGCGTCGCGGATTTCGTCTTCTGCAGGGGCGGACGGGTCGGCCGGCTCTGCCATGAGGATTGCTCTCGGCTTCAGACCAGAAGGTATCCGAATTTCTCCTTCGCCAGGCGGGCCTTCTCCTGAGTGGGCATGTTGACCTTGGCGAACTTGTGGCGCCAATGGAAAGGCCGACAGGCATCGATGATGGCGCGGGAGTTGGTGTTGTTGCCCTTTTCCTTCTCTTCGGGAGGAATGCGCGGATCGAGCGGCGTGCTCCAGGCGTTGGTGATGATGTCGATCGATGTGGCCGGGTCGGAACGGGTGAGCATCGCCCAAATCAGCTCCTCCAGATTGCTCACGTCGATGTCGTCGTCCACGACGATCACGTATTTGCCTGTGTACGCGCCGGCGTGGCACATGGCCGCCACGTGTCCGGCCTGCTTGACGTGTCCCGGGTAGCGCTGCTTGATGGACACCCCAAGCAGCAGCCGCGAGCCTCCTACTTCATGGGCCCATACCGCGGTCACGTCGGGAATGCCCGCCTGCTGGATGTACTTGCGGATCAGGGCGGAGCGCGTGACCGCGCGGTAGCGAGCCTGTTCCTCCGGCGGGCGCTGGGGCGGGCAGCCGAGGATGATCGGGTCGTTGCGATGGTAGATCGCCTCGATGTCCAGCACCGGCTCCTCGCGGACGTCGCTGCCGTAATATCCGGTCCACTCGCCGAAAGGCCCCTCGAGCCTGCGTTTGCCGGGTTGCACGAATCCCTCGATGACCATTTCGGCGTTTGCCGGAATGGGGAGACCCGTCACTCTTCCCTTCACGACCTTCACCGGCTTGCCGCGCAGCCCGCCTGCGATGTCGAGCTCGCACATGCCATAGGGCATCTCGCTGCAGGCCACGAGAAACTGCAGGGGATCGCCGCCGACCACGATCGCGACCGGCATCGGCTCGTTGCGTGCCTGGTACTTGTCGCGGTGGATTCGGCCGTGCTTGCCGGGGGACATGTAGAAGCCCAGCGAGGTCTTGTCGTGGATCATGACCCGGTAGGTGCCGACGTTGATCCACTTCTCCTCGGGATCGATGGTGATGTTGTAGGAGCCCGTCCCGATGTACCGTCCGCCGTCGCCCTCGTGCCACATGGGCACGGGAAATTTCGTGATGTCGATGTCCTTGCCGGTGATCGCGTTCTCCAGTACCGGTCCCGTCTCTACGAACTCGTGCGGGATGGGCTTCAACTCCCGCAAATAGTTGTCGAGGAAAGCCTGCGAAAGCTCCAGCTTGCTGAAATGCAGCGGGAAGCCGAGCGTCATGTTCTTCCGCCTGCCGCCGAAAAAGTTGGTCAGAACCCGCTGACCTTTCTTGCAGCCGGGGATTTCGTCGAAAATCACGCACGGCGCGTTTTCGTCGTGCTGGACGAGTTCCGCCGCCATGCCGATGTCCTCCTGCCACGAAGCACCCTTGACGTGACGGATCTCACCGAGCTTCTCCGCTTGTGCAATCCATTCGCGGAGGTCTTCGTAGGGAATCGTATAGTCCGGCTCCGCGGCTTGCTGCTCCGGTCCCCCGGCAACCGCCCCCATAGGGGCGCCCATACCGTCGGGAAGCCTCATTCTGTCGCCCATGTCGTCCTCCTCTCGCTTCGGTCCGCTTC
>Ga0326726_10003801_pt1 | contig 13849 bp, 12 predicted proteins | sample MHFenrmetagenome_2_FD_207603 | JGI IMG/M metagenome (GOLD analysis project Ga0326726, IMG submission 207603) | Lab enriched peat soil microbial communities from Michigan Hollow, Ithaca, NY, United States - MHF15MN | ecosystem: Environmental > Terrestrial > Soil > Wetlands > Peat | place: USA... | reverse complement strand
TACCGAAAAGACCCGTTACCTTTTTGAAATCAGTAAGGGTATAGACCCGAACGACTCCAAAAGCCAACCCTTTCTGGTAAACAAAGCCGTCGCCGAAGCCGACCGCAGAATTCCCTTTCCAAACATGATCTATGTGGGCGATGGGGTGACGGACATACCTTGTTTTTCTTTACTACAGAAATTCAAAGGGCTCGCCTTCGGAGTTTTCGATCCGGCGAAGAAAGACAAAGCGAAACAGGCTCTCGAGGAGTTCCTGCAGCCCCGCAGGGTTACCAGCATGCATGCGCCAAGGTTCACACCGGACAGCGAACTTGGTGCGATGCTGAGGACCGCTATTGCAAACCGTTGTTTGGCGATTCAATTACAGCGCAAAGCAGCGTTCTGATGTCATGGCGCCACTCAGTTCCTCCAGCTGAAATGGGGCGCCTCAGGTTTTAGCGCCCAATCGATCGGCGCGACGTGGGGCACTGGGCTCTGTGCGCGTGGCCGACTCAAGCCCGCCGTCGGATTGAGTGGGAAACCAACTATTTTCCCTTACCGGGCTTCGGGACATGCTGCCGTTCCCAAGTTGCAGGGTTCTTCTGCTCAGCCTGCTGTCTGGAAATGAACTCGCCGCTCTTTGAGTCTCGATATGCAATTCTCTTGTCACCCTTTGCCATATGCTGCTTCTCCTTTTGTTGAAGTGTGTGGATCAGTTATCTCTTCGGGTACCCAAAATGGATCCCCCAATTCCCCGATCCCCTGGAAATGCGGGCACCACCTGTTCTTCATGTGTGCGAGGCGATTGCTAGCCGCCACCGTATGCGTGTTTCCGTCGTACTCGAGGTACGCCGTTGTACTGTGTCCGTTGTGCCACGGAGTGAACAACTGCGTGAAGACTCCAACTGCGACCGACGCCAGAACACCATTCGCCCAAACAACCTGCGGATGGTCGCCGGCTACTCCGTAGCGCTGCGCCTCTTGAGTTAGCAGATCGTCGCGCAGGAACCCGAGACACCGCATACAGAGACCGCCCGGCATCGAAAGAATTACCTGGCCCGACACGGTGAACTGTTCGTCAAGCGGGAGCACGTCCATCCCAATGTCGATGTAAGGCGCTAGGTAGCGCCGAGCGGCAATCTCCAGTTCCTGCCTGGCCACATAGGTATCCACACAGCCGAAAATCACGTCGCAGTCCCGCAGCCACCGATGGCTTTCCTGCCATCTGGCCTCGATCTGCATCACGTTGGCGGCGGGGTTGATCGCCTTGATCAAGCGCGAGGAGATGGTGGTTTTCGTCATCTTGTCGGCGATGTCGCTCGGTCTTGCCCCGACAAGGCGATTAAGGTTTGACTCCTCCGCTTGATCCGGGTCAAACAAACGGAAGTTCTGCACCCCTAGATGTGCAAGTTGCTGGGCGATGTGGGAGCCCCCGCCGCCCACGCCCACAATCGCTGCCACGCAGGTGCCGACGATCTCCTCACTCCGTGGGCCGAGAAAACTCTGCCTCTTGTATCGTTCGTTCACCCCGCCCTCCGAGACAGCCGCATTGGCGCGCCCACGATCGAAGAATCTGAAAATCGGATCGGCTTTTGGGACTGTGGATGCCAGCAGTTACCAGCGAGAGAATCCCGACTCAGAACAATCGCCCCGTGCACCATGTGAGGCCGGACGTGGAAAAAGTCCGGAACAAATTTCGCGTTCTCGCGAAGGTCAGTACGACTAAACCACGGCTCGCCGCGATGGTCGTGGAGGTGAACATGGAACATGCCGACTTCGTGGTGAAAAGCGAATTGGAGAGCTTTCCTCAGAGCTGCGGGGCCCATCATCGCAGCCACAGAGTGATCTTGCAGGTAGTCGCCGTCGGCAACCGGATGGAAGTCGTGCGCCAATACGATCCAGCCGGATGGCTGAACAGCGCCAACTCTGCACGACAAGAAGCCGACCCGCTCTGCAGCGAAGGAGTGCGGGCGCCCGAGGTCTGTGCGGGCGTGATCGAGCAGGTCGGCTCGGATTTTGAAAGTAACCCTCATCGAAGGGCCCTCAGATGCTGGACCAGAATTTCGGCTGGCCGTTGGCCGGCTAGCACGTAATTCCAGGACCAGCTGTGCCAAGTGCGACTCAGTATGGTGTGCGTCGTCCAATTCGCCCCTTTTCCGGCGATTGGCACCGATAGAAAGAGGCGTGTCGGGTAGCCGCTGTGCGGCGAAAGGCAGAGCAAGCCGTCAACGACGTTTGCCCCGACCTTGAGGCCGGGCAGATAAACAAAGGCTATGTTTCCCTCGCTCATCTCCTGCGCGGCTGGACACACGAGTCGCAGTTCCCCAATTTCCTCGGCTGAAATGGCCACTACGAAGACCCTCCCTGCCGGGCGTGGCTAACGAAGACCTCGCCGCCCTTGATGTGGATGCGCTGATTGTCGTCTAGCGGCTTGAACTCGCCACGAACGACTTCATCGAGTTCCTTCGATGGGTCTACCCCAACGAGCTTCTTGAAATCGGCCACCACGTAGTGGCCTTCGGGAACGCGATGCTGCTTGCCGTCCACCGTGACGGTGACGGTCTTGTGGTGATGTTCGTCGTGCCTCGCCTCGGGCGCTTTCTCTTCGTGCTCGATCTCCACGGGACTCCTCCCTTGGCAGCTGTGGCCGCCTTTCACCAAAATGGTAGGGGATCTAACAGTTCATGTCAACTGCTGTAAACATATAGGTTTGTATAGCCAACATGTTTGCGTGGTTGACAGAGTGCGCCAGCGGAGACTAAACTGCAGTTTGGCACTCACAATCGAGGAAAAGCGGTTCTACCAGGGATTTGGTAGACTGCTCGCGCGTGCTCGGGTGAAGGCGCATCTTTCGCAGGAGAGTCTTGCAATGGCGCTCCGACTCTCACGAACGTCAATTACGAACATCGAGCGTGGCCGTCAGCCGGTCCAACTCCATACTCTCTACAAGATCGCGGCTCTTCTCGATGCAGAACCAACAGCCCTACTTCCTGGAGCATCACAGGGCGAACTAGGGCAGGCAACCCCAAACCTCAAACAAAATGAATGGCTACGGAAGATAGCTCCCAAGGGAGAATTCAAAAATGCGACAAGCCCATCCAAGAATCCAGCGCGAGGTACTAGGGCTCCTTAAAGACAATGGAATAACGCGTGCGCCGGTTCCAGTCGAGGAGATCGCTCGAAACTCGGGCATCGACGTTAGGTATGAAGCGGCGGAAGATGAACTGTCGGGTGCGTTAATCAGGAAACATGAAGAGATAGTGATCGGTGTGAATTCTGCCCATCACCCGAATCGCCAACGATTCACGATTGCCCACGAAATCGCCCACTTCATCTTGCACAAAGGAATTAGGCTTCACGTTGACGAAGATTTTCGCATCAACTTGCGAGACGGACAGAAGAACCGCGAAGAGATGGAAGCCAATGTCTTTGCGGCTGAGTTGCTCATGCCCAGCGCCTTCGTCATGCGGGATGCTGGACGACTGCAGAATCTGGATGAGGACGACATTCGCCGCCTGGCTCGGCGTTATCAAGTCAGTCAGCGAGCGATGGAGATCCGCCTAGCTAACCTAGGCCTTATCGACCCGTCAGACGAGCAATGACCACATTGTAAAAGGGCGCGATCACTCGCGCTCTCTCATCGCTAGCGGCTGTAATGGCGCGTGGCCTGCTCAAGCCCCGGTGTTGGCTTGAGTGGGGTAGTTCGATTGCCGGACAGAGTGTCCTTGCTGTTCGGGCACGCTTTCGCACCGTCCACTCGCACTCAATTTCCACTCGCCCTTCGTATCCGATCGCGTGCTGACGAAAGCTGCTCCATTCCCAGTCTTCCGGGCGTTCCCATCGTCCACGTTTGACCGGATTACGGTGGATGTCGCGTAGCTTCTCCACGAACTGACGATTATTCCGAATGTTGAGATCGTAATCGCGCTTTTGCCAGAAATACTCAGGCTCGCCGATCAGGCGTCGCGATACGGCTTGCTGCACTCTGGTTTCAGACGGGAACGTCTTCCCAGGTTAGCGCCCAAAGCCGGGGCGCGAACCTGGGGCACCATGCCGTCTTCGAGGGCGAAGCGCATCTTGATGACTTTTTCCTCGCGCGGCGTCCATGGAGGCACGAAGCTTCATGTCCCTGCGCGCCGCGTCCCCCGGAGTACTAGAATTGTCCTCTAGTGATGAAGTTCGATCGCATGCTCGACGGTTTCGCGCTCATCAGCTTGCTGGCCTTTCTCGTCCCTGAGGCCTGCGCGCAAGGAGGACGCATCATGGCCCTTGTCATTTCCAGTCCGAGTTTCTCGCCGGGCGCCGACATCCCCAAGAAGCACACTTGCGATGGGGCCGACGTTTCTCCGCAACTAACCTGGAGCGGCGCCCCCGCCGGGACCCGCAGTTTTGCGCTGATCGCCGATGATCCCGACGCGCCCGTCGGCAACTGGACCCACTGGGTGCTCTACGATCTGCCCGCCACTACCACCGGCCTTCCGGAAAACGTCAGCAAAGTGGACGAGCCCCCGGCCGGCGGACGGCAAGGCCGGAACGACTTCCGCAAGATCGGCTACGGAGGCCCCTGCCCGCCTCCCGGCAAACCGCATCGCTACTTCTTCAAGCTGTACGCGCTCGACCGTCTGCTCGAATTGAAAGCCGGCGCGAGCCAGAAAGAAGTCGAACGGTCCATGCAAGGACACGTCCTCGCGCAGGCGGAGTTGATGGGGAAGTACGGAAGATAGTTCGCAGTTCTCGCTTCTCAGATCTCAGAAAAGCGTAGCCCCTGGGGAGAGCACTCCTCGCCGATCAAGTTGAGATCGATGTGGGAGAAGACGAAACGTTTTAGTCTCCATATCTGGCTTTGCGCGTGCGAAGATCGCGAAGCAGGCGAAGGGCGCGGCTTGCAGGTTGTTCTGCCCGCGTCTGCGCTGGCGCAACACTTTCACTGCCATCACCCGGCACCAGCAGGAAGGCGCGGAGATCGTGCTCTTCATGACCGCCATCGCGGCCGAGGCAGACGATGTCCCCGCGGTCGTTGATGTCAACGGCGTAGGTCAACTGCACGCCGGGAGGGACGAGGCTATTCAAGTCGATCATTTCGCCCTTGTCCCAGAGAAAGGCGTGGACGGCAATGCCGCACATTCCGGAAGCCCCGACTACTTGTGATTTGGAGTTGATGCTCCAGGCGGTGGAACATTTGTCGCCGGGCACCACGCCGAGGTCGGTGAATGTATCGTTTCTCCAAAGGAAGGCGTGGTGAATTACGTCGCCGGGGAGATTGGCGCCGCCCACGACTTCTCCTTTTTCGTTGATCCAGTTGCCCGCGGCGTTGCTGCCGCCGAGAGAACCGAGATCCTTGATTGCTCCGTTAGTCCAGAGGAAAGGGTGGGACTCGATGTTGCCGGCAAGGAATCCTTCACCGATGACCTGGCCGTGGTTGTTCATGCCGTTGACGAAAGTGAGTGTGCCGCCCAACGAACCGAGATCGAGCATCTGGCCGTTCTGCCAGAGGAACGGGTCGAGCGTGGGGATGCCGGTGTCGGGATTGGGATTGTCATCGAGATAAGACATGCCCGCGATCTGGCCATGGTTGTTGATATAGCCCGCGAACGCGTCGGGCCCGCCGAGCGTGCCGAGATCCTGGATGACGCCGTTTTGCCAGGTGAAGGCCCGGGTCTGGGTCCCCCAGCCCAGGAGTGACAGAGGGTCAAGGATGTCGTTGGCGGCGAAGCCGGCGGCCTGGTCGCTGTCATTGAGGGTCACGGACAGGGTTTCATTTCCACCCAAATTGCCGAGTTGAATTGCTTTGCCGTTCTTCCATAGCACGGCTGCCACCTCGGGGTAGCCGGTCAAGGGATCAATCGCTCCATTTTCGGCGACGCCGACGGCGTGTCCGTGGTTGTTGAGCCAGCTGACACCGCTGTTTTGGGGGTTATCGGCGCCATTCAGGTCGATTAGAGTGCCGTCGCGAAACAGCGCGGCATGCTGGGAGACGGTCTTGGCGAAGGGATAGATAAACGGATTGAAATTGGGATAGTAAGGATCGGGGATGGCGGTGTCGCTCTGTCCGCCGAACATGCCGCGGTTGTTCAGGATGTGGGCGGCGAAACTCAGGGTGGTTTCCGATCCGCCGAGCGTGCCCATGTCGATGAGTTGGTAGCTGTGCTGTTTGCGCGCTTGTCCTTTTTCCGCGGAATTATCTTGAGCGGCGAGAGAGGATGGCATTGCGGTGGGCGCGAGCAGAACGGCAACGCTCGCGCAGGTGAGTAGTCTGGTTTTCATGTGTTCCTCCTGGTGAATCTTGCTTTTCGTTTTTCCCATGATCAGCGCCAGCTATCTCACCGTCACAGCCACTTGCACGGTGTGTATGGTCAGGGGCGCTGCGGCAGTGATTGTCACGGTGTAATTCACTGGACCCTTGGGTCCGCCGCCGCCCCCGCATGCGGTCAACAAAAGGAGCGGCAGAAGTAGGCCAAGTAGCAAACGGCGTTGGCGTGCGCTCCTCGGTCCACTGACTAAGGCCAGGCCAAGAGCAGCAAGTGGAAGCCACGCCGCATAAAACCGCCAGGCAGTGGGAGAAGCCAGCGATGCCATTCGACTTGCCGCGGCCGGCGCCGTGATGGTGAGCGTCGAGGTCGCGCCGCTGGAGCCTGGCGTAACCGATGCTGGATTTAACCCGCAAGTCGCCAGTGGCAGCGGCCCCGTGACCGAACATGAGAGTTGAACAGTGTCCTGGAAGTCGGCTTTCTGCGAGGCAAATGAGAGTGTGTCGGTGACCTGGCCTCCGAACGAGGCCGTCAAGCTCGCTGACGCTGGGGCAACCGAGAAATCCGGCAGAATCTGTTTGAAGACCGTGCCGACACCGTTGGCGCCGCCTTCCGCTGTCGTGCCTAGGAGATTGCCATTCGGATCAAAGATGAGGGACGCTTGCGGAAATGATCCATCACCGTTTACTCCAGTGAAGGAATACAGCACGATCGCGTTTCCTGCGGAGGCGATTGCGAAGATGGTGCCATTGCCAGTTCCGGTCGTGCCGTAGAGTACGCCCGAGTTATCCATCAGCAAACCACTGGGCCGATCGGAGAATCCCCTGGGTCCAAGATCTTGGAAGCTATAAAGTACGGTCTCGTTCCCGTTCGCATCCAGCTTGAAGACCGTGCCACAACCAATGGGCTTGGTTGGGTCGGGACCGCAGGGTCCGTTTCCGCCCTCAGAAGTCGTACCGTAAAGATTGCCGGCAGAGTCTCGAACCAATCCCGTCTGCGGATAGGAGCCGTCGTTGGGTGGCCCCTTGAACCCGTACAACACCGTTTCATTTCCACTTGCATCCAGCTTGTACACAGCCCCAAAGATGTTTCCCCCACCTTCCCTGGCCGTACCATATAGATTTCCGGCCGAATCTCGAACGAGGCCGGAGTACGGGTTCACTCCGTCGTCCACTCCCGTAAAACTGTGCAATATAGTCTCGTTACCGCTGGGGTCGAGCTTGAAGACGGTTCCACCGTCAGAAGTTCCGCCCAACCATGTGGTGCCGTAGAGATTGCCATTGCCGTCCAGAACCAGTGGAGCGTAGGGGAAGAATCCGTCCGAATTCAGCGAACTGAAGCTGTGTAGTACGGAATATTGCCCGCTGGCGTCCACCTTAAATACGGTCCCGGAGTCGCCAGTTCCGCCCCCCGCAGTGGTGCCGTAGAGATTTCCGCTGAAATCGATGATGAGCGGAGCGATGGGCTCGGATCCGTCCGCTCCCGTAAAGCTGTGAAGCACGGTCTCGTTGCCATTTGCGTCCAGCTTGAACACCGTTCCGTTTCCCGTAGCCCCGCCCTCTATCGTGGTGCCGTAGAGATTACCGTTGGCGTCTTGAACCAGCCCGGCATAGGGAAGCTCACCATCAGGCTGCGCGCCGAAACTGTAAAGGATATTGGGCGGCGGTGGCTGCGACGGCTGGCAAGCCGGAGGAGCACAGCACCGAGTGCACTGGGCGTGGGCGGAGCTCGCACCCAGGACGAACGCGCAGACAACGAGAAGAAGATAGTTGGGCAAAACCCTGAGAGCGTTCATAAATACCTCCAAGAGACTTACTTCCGGCTTGCCGGCGGGCCGACTGGGGTTCATGTTGTCCTCCCACTTTCCAGCCGCGGTGAATCTGACCGAAGCCTGTCCAGACGTCAATGTTCCGACGATGATTCGGGAGTGATCTCTCAGTGATCCGCCTAAGAGCCTGAATTATCGATAGCTATAAGAGATGGTGCTAGACTGTTGCGCACGTTAAGGGGCGTATTCTCATGCCAGCTCCTCATCCGAGCCGGGTGGCTCGCTTCGGCGCATTTGAGCTTGATCTCAAAGCCGGAGAGCTGCACCACAACGGTCAGGTGGTCCGGCTTCAGGAACAACCTCTCCAAGTTCTCAAGATGTTGCTGGAGCACGCCGGCGAGGTAGTGAGCCGGGAGGAGCTAAAGCGGGCCTTGTGGCCGAACGACACGATCGTGGAATTCGACCAGAGCATCAACGCTGCCATCAAGAAGTTGCGTCTCGCATTGGAGGACTCGGCGGAGAGCCCGCAATACGTAGAGACCGTGGCACGGCGGGGCTATCGGTTGATTGTCTCCGTAGATTGGCGGGAAGCCTTGTCTCACGAGGGACAAGGCGACGGCGCTCAACAACGGGTGGAATCCCTGCCCGCCGCCGCGGGTCTCATTGGCAAGAAGGTCTCGCACTATCGCGTGCTCCACGTCCTGGGCGGGGGAGGCATGGGAGTAGTGTATGCAGCCGAAGACCTGCAGCTCGGGCGCCGCGTGGCGTTGAAATTCCTGCCGGAGGAACTGGCAGCCGATCCGGCAGCGCTGGAGCGGTTCCGGCGCGAAGCCCGCGCCGCCTCGGCGTCGGATCATCCCAATATCTGCACGATCTACGAAGTCGGCGAATATGCCGGCGCTCCATTCCTCGCCATGCAACTGCTGCAGGGCCAGACTCTGAGCGAGCGCATTGCGACCGCCCGAGTTCCTATCCCACTGCCAGAGTTGCTGGGCCTCGCCATGCAAGTGGCCGACGGCCTGGAAGCGGCTCACCGCCAAGGCATCATTCACCGTGATATCAAGCCCGCCAACATTTTTGTCACCAATCGTGGGGAAGCCAAGATTCTCGACTTCGGACTCGCCAAGCTGGTTGGTCCCGGGGAACAACTAGAGACTCATGCCGGAGAGTCGGACCATGGCAGAGGCCACGCCAGTCTCGATGTCAGCCGTGCGGGCGTGGCCATGGGGACGGCTGCCTACATGTCTCCGGAGCAGATACGCGGCGAGGCGCTAGACGCCAGGACGGATCTGTTTTCCTTCGGCCTGGTTCTGTATGAAATGGCGACGGGCAAGCGCGCGTTCACCGGCGATTCGTTGCCCGAATTGCACGCCGCCATTCTTGACGGACGTCCCACACCGGCCTGCGAATTGAATCCGGAAGTGGTGTCCTCGTTTCAGGCGATCTTGGACCGTGCCCTCGAGAAGGATCGCGGCGCACGGTACCAGACCGCGGGAGAAATGGTTTCGGACTTGCGGCGACTGCACGAGCCCAGTCGTCCGGCGAGTACCGGAGCGGCCGTGAAGTCGCAAACTCGTCGGCGCAAACGGCCGGGGAAATATGGGTGGACGATTCTTTTCGCAGCCGTCCTGCTTCTCCCTGTCGCTACGGCGGTGACCTGGTACTACCGCCATCGCCGAGAGGCCAGCCGCCTGAGTGATAAAGACATGATCGTGCTGGCTGATTTCGCCAATTCTACCGGCGACCCGATATTTGATGACACGCTCCGGCAAGCCACCACCCTCGCTCTCCAGCAATCGCCGTTTCTTAGCATTGTGTCTGACCAGGACGTGCGTTCGACACTGAAGCTGATGAGCCGCCCACCCAACACTGCCCTGACTCCCGATATTGCCCGCGAACTCTGTCAGCGGGCGGGCAGCAAAGCCTATGTCGCCGGGGCGATCGGTACCCTGGGCAGCGAGTATGTGCTGGGCCTGAAAGCGGTCGAGTGTCAGAATGGAGAAACGCTGGCGCGAGAGCAGGTCACAGCCGCGAGCCGGGACAAGGTACTGGAGGCACTCAGCCAGGCGGCCACCAAACTGCGCGTGGAACTGGGCGAGTCGCTGCTCACCGTCGGCAAATTCGACATCTCACTCAATCAGACAACCCCGTCCCTGGAAGCTCTCAAGGAGTACAACCTGGCGATGAAATCGATCAACCAGGGACCTGCCGCGATGTTGCCCCATGACCTGCGCGCCATCCAGATCGATCCCAATTTTGCCATGGCCTATATGTCAGCGGCCGAGGACTACGCCGAATTGAATCAGCCCAGCCGCGCGGCGGAATACTTTACCAGGGCATTCCAGTTGCGGGACCACGCCAATGAGCTTGAAAGGCTGGAAATTGGTGGCATGTACTACAGCCAGGTTACCGGGGAACTGGACAAGGCCGAACAAACCTTTCAGAAGCTCGTCGCGAGCTATCCTCGAGTCGGGCAAGCGTATGGCAACTTGAGCGCTGTCTACTCAAAACGAGGCCAGTATGAGCAGGCGTTGAAGGCCACGCGCGAGGCCTTCCGCTTATTGAAGGCTCCCAGCTGGGAGGCATACATGGGTCGTGCGGAGGAAGAGTTGTCGCTTCAGCTTTTCGAGGAAGCAAGGCGGACCCTGAAGACGGCGCAGGATCGAAAGTTAGATACCGACGGGGTTCACCAGGCGCTTTACGGCTTGGCCTTTGCAACCGAGGACTCGAAGGGTCTTCACGAACAATCGGCGTGGTTTGCAAGTCAGCCAGAGTATCGCGCGCTGGGGATGTCACTGGATGCGGACAGCGAAGCCTACGCAGGTCGTTTGGGCAGGGCGCGGGACTTGACCCGGAAGGCTGCCGATGCCGCGCTGAAAAACGATGACAAAGAGGCCGCAGCTGTGTGGTGGTGCTACTCCGCCTTACGCGAAGCGTTGTTCGACAACACGGCGCAGGCGCGGCGGGCTGCTGCCCGAGCCCTCGAGCTGGCGCCAGCGAGCCAGGACGTCGATCAGCAGGCCGCGCTCGCCTTTGCCATGGTGGGGGAGATCGAGTGCGTGCCCAATCTCTGCGGCAAGAGTTGGATAAGCGCTATCCGCTGAATACCCAGGTGCAGTCGCTTTGGCTGCCAACGATTGACGCGCAAATGGAACTGGCCGGAAGGAAACCCGCCGCCGCGATCGTTCGCCTGCAAGCAGCCACCCGGATGGAATTGGGTGTCGAGTCCTGTCTGTACCCCGTCTATGTGCGCGGTGAAGCCTACTTAGCGGCAGGACAAGGCAATGCGGCCGCAGGTGAGTTCCAGAAAATCCTCGATCACAGCGGAATCGTGTGGGGCTGTCCGACAGGCGCCTTAGCGCACCTCGGCCTGGCGCGCGCCAATGCGCTTGAGGCGGGGACCGAAGAGGGAGTCGCAGCCGATGCCGCCCGCGCTCGGGCTCTCTCCGCATATCGCGACTTCTTTGCACTCTGGAAAGACGCCGACCCCGACATCCCGATCCTCAGACAAGCCAAGGCTGAATACGCGAAGCTCCAATCGCGATAGACGCCGATTCCGGCTGCCTTGTTCATCGCGCGCGAGGGATGGCGCAGCTTTCTTAGCGCTTTGGCTGCTACTCTTACATCCGGAGGAAATGCAGTGGGCTTTACCGGACTGGAAAGGGAAATGCCCGATCTAATTCAGTACGCCGTGCCGGCCTTCGTGCTGCTGGTGGCGCTGGAGGCGGCGGCCGACGCCGTGATGCGTCGCGAGTTGTATGAAATCAAGGACACGGCGGCCAGTCTCACCATGGGCGTGGGCAATCTGCTGGTGAATCTGGTGGCGAAGGCCCTGCAATTCTCCATTTTCAGCGCGCTGCATCGGTTCGCCATCTTCCACATCGGGTATCAATGGTGGGCGTGGGCACTGGTTTTCCTTGCCGACGACTTTACCTATTACTGGTTCCACCGCGTCAGCCATGAAAGCCGCTTTTTCTGGGCTTCCCATGTGGTTCACCACTCGTCGCAGCGGTACAACCTGTCGACGGCACTGCGGCAGACCTGGACAGGCAGCTTCATGGGCTTCGTATTTTGGCTGTGGATGCCCGTCGCCGGATTCCCGCCAGCCATGATCATGACGATGGGCGCTCTCAGTCTTCTCTATCAGTTCTGGATTCACACCGAACTGGTGCGGAGCTTGGGTCCGTTGGAACTGATCCTGAACACGCCCTCGCACCATCGCGTGCATCACGCCGCCAATCCGAAGTACATCGACCGGAACCATGCAGGCACGCTGATCGTTTGGGACAAACTCTTCGGCAGCTATGAGCCGGAAGATCCTGCGGATGCGCCACGCTTCGGCCTCACCAAGAACATCGACACCTACAATCCGGTGCGCATTGCGTTTCATGAGTGGGTGGATCTGGGGCGTGATGTGTGGAGCGCCCGCGGCTGGCGCAACAAGCTTCTCTACGCTTTTGGGAATCCTGGCTGGGGGCACGAAGTCCCCGGAGGGATGGGTCAAGAATCCTTCGCCGAGGAACAAAAAAGGGTGCGAGTACTCACGCCCTGAAACATCATTCTGAATTGTCCTCCTGTCTCTGTACCTTCGCGGTGGGTGTTAGTCTCAAGTCAAATCCAATCGGAACATGACTGTGGAATCCCACCCTTGTGCAAAGAGCGCGAGGATCGCGCACCCCGGCTCCAAAAAGCGGAGCGACGAGGAAGGGGCGTTGGCTGACTAGACGTTCACAGCGATTGGAGAAAGGCCAGCAGCGCCTTTTTATCCGCGGGCTTCAGCTTGGAGAAGCGTTCGGTGACTTCTTCAGCTTCTCCCTGGTGACGGCGGATGGCATCGCCGAGTTGGTCTGATGCGCCATCGTGCATCAGGCGCGAGCGCAGGCGCAATCCCCACAGTGGAGCCGTTCGTATCTTGTTGCGCGCACACAGAGTATCGCGCAACAGGTCGGGGTGTCTTTCGCCTTCCAGGACCGCGGTCTGGTAGCTCTCGCTGCATTCGTCTTCGGGCTTTCCTTTTTGGCGCTGGGGTGCTTCCGCGGCGCGCGATGTTTGCAGTTCCCGCATGCGCCTTTCGATCCGCTCGCGGCCAAAGTGCTCCACCAGCGCAACCGGGATTCCGTCTCCCGTGCCCACGTTGTGGAGCAGGAAGTCGCTGTAAGGGTGGATGGTTCTGTTCTCGAGTGCGTCGGGATGGAATCCCGGGCCACTGGAGGCGGCCGGACTCTTGCCGGTGACGATGGTCTCCACGTGGCAAGTTGCGCAGCCGATTTTTGCGAACAGGTGAGCGCCCTGTTTGGCCTCCGGAGTGGCCGCCGCAGTGTCGTCCCGGGCGGGCGCCTTGAGCGAGCGCATGAAACTGGCGAAGTGGTCGATGTCTTCCAGACTATTGTCGGTAGGATCGGGCAGGCTGTTGGGCTCGGTGATCTTGGTGGAATCGTTATTCGGAACCGTTGTGGTCACCGGCGGATTACAGATGGTGGTCACCTCGGTGGTTTGCAGGCGGTTGGTGATTCCCATCTCGTTCAAGTAGGCGTCCGCGGCAAAGGCGAGCAGACTGGCGTGCTGGTCTTTCCAGCCAAAGCGTCCGATGCGGTCGCGGCCTTCGCTTTCGGGACCCAGCACTTTGACCGCTTGCCCGCAGATCTTCCCGTGCGACGCTTTGCATTGTTCCTTGCGAATTGTGAGCAGGGTTTTGTCGGCGATGGCCTCCACGTATCCGTCTCCGAGCGTGTTGGTGGTGAGACGCGTGGTACGCACGGTTTCCGTCTCGGGTACACGCTCCTGAATCTCAGGGCAGATGGCGCGATCATTCACCAGGTTCCGATCCTGGATGATTTCGGCTCCGTGATTGATC
>Ga0326726_10003800_pt1 | contig 13850 bp, 10 predicted proteins | sample MHFenrmetagenome_2_FD_207603 | JGI IMG/M metagenome (GOLD analysis project Ga0326726, IMG submission 207603) | Lab enriched peat soil microbial communities from Michigan Hollow, Ithaca, NY, United States - MHF15MN | ecosystem: Environmental > Terrestrial > Soil > Wetlands > Peat | place: USA... | reverse complement strand
CGGAGGCGGGCCTGAAGATCATTCTTGACGCAGGCACCGACGCGATCGAAAAGCGCATCCGGCAGCTAACTGGGCGTTGCATGGAACGGCTCGCGGAAATCGGCTGGCCGAGCGTGACACCGCCCGGGGACGAGCGGCGCGGACCGATGATCTGCGTGCGATCGAGAGACAGCGCCCGGCTCACCGCAAAACTGATGGAGAGGGACATCGTCACTTCCTATCGCGACCAGGGCGCCCGCGCGACTTTTCATTTCTACAACTCTGACGAGGACATTGACGCATTCGTCGCGGCGTTGAGGGAGCTGCGCTCGGAACTCGGCCCGGCTCAGTAGTTGATGCTCGGGTTGTCACCGGGACAAATGACGCCCACGACGTCCATGCCCGCCGGCGTCGTGGACTCGAGCGAGTGAACCTGCTTGCGCGGCAGGAAGATCACGTCGCCGGCGCTGACCGTGGCCTTGCGGTCTTCGGTCCACATGCAACCCTCGCCCGTGAGGATCAGCAGCGCCTCCTCATATAGATGGCGGTGGGGTGCAGCCTTCGACTGCGGAATGTGGCCGATGAACTGGGTGATGACATCGGATCCAATCCTCTTGTCCACGAGGACCTGGAAGTATCGTGGACCCATCGCGGTGCGCTGCGCAACGTCAACCGAGGCAACTCGCTGCGGAAATTTGTCTTCGAAATTCTGCGGCATCTCGCCAAGCCACGTGATCTCGCCGTGCGGGCAGGCCGAGGCGAAGACCTCCAGTGTGGCGGCTGGCGCGGCGGTCAGCTGGAACGCCTCCCACGGGCGGATGTAGACGCCATCGGTCGACGAGACCTCGAACTGCCGGCCGGAGATGTTGACCCTGCCCGAGCCCGCGGCGACAAAGAGGATCGCGTGGCTGTCGCCGAAGGTCATGGCGGGCGACGGGCCGCCGCTCACGCGCAGGAGCATCTGCGTCTGATAGAGCGCACCCAGTTCGCCCGAGATCACATTGCAATACCGCAATGCTCCCCGCGTGTGCATTTCGGCGAGCGCCGGCGACAGGACATAGCAGTTGCCGTTCAGCATCGTGCGCGCGCCGGACTTTGCCGTGACGAGCCGCACTGCGCGATTTTCCGCGCTGTCCGGATCGTCGAGCGGCGAACCGCCCGGCTGGTTCGTATGCGCGCCGTCGCAGAAGGGCTGAGTCGCCGTATGCTTGCAGCCGCAAAACAGAACCTCTTCGCCGTCCACGGTCGCCACGTATTTCAGCGGTTCGAAGCCGCTGCCCTTGTGCGACCCGTCGCAAAACGGCTGCCTGGCCGATTTCCCGCAGCGACACCAGAAGTACGTGCGTCCGGCCTCCAGTGTGACCAGATAGGGTTTGGGTCGGGCGATGATGGGTTCGATCTTCGGGCTCATTGCGCCTCCCGTCTCGCGACCTTTCGCCTCGCTCGATGGATGCTAGGATTGTCTCATGAGAGGGGGCGGCGCTGGCGCACACTGTGCGCCGGGTGCGCCGCGGTAGCGGATTGGGGAAGTCCCGATGGCAGAACGATCATTCGCGAAGGAAGTTGAGCGGCTCAGGCTCGGAGCGGGGCAGGAGTTTGAAGGCGAGGGCATTCTCGCCGTCACCAAGGCGCTGCTCGAATCGGGCGTCTCGTACGTCGGCGGGTACCAGGGGGCGCCGATCTCGCACCTGATGGATGTGCTCGCCGATGCCGAGGAGATCCTCGGCGAGCTCGGCGTGCACTTCGAAGCGAGCGGAAGCGAGGCGACGGCCGCGGCCATGCTGAGCGCCTCGATCAACTACCCGCTGCGCGGCGCCGTGACATGGAAGTCGACCGTCGGCACCAATGTCGCGTCAGATCCCCTCGCGAATCTCGCTTCGGCCGGAGTGACCGGCGGTGCACTGATCATCGTCGGGGAAGACTACGGCGAGGGCGCCAGCATCATGCAGGAGCGCACGCACGCGTTTGCCATGAAGTCGCAGATGTGGCTGCTCGATCCGCGCCCGAACCTGCCCGCCATCGTTGGGATGGTGAAGACAGGCTTCGAACTGTCCGAAGCGAGCAATACGCCGGTGATGCTGATGCTCCGCATCCGCGCCTGCCACGTCCACGGACGATTCATCGCGAGCGACAACCTGCGGCCCGCGTTTACGGTTCAGAATGCGCTCGATAAGCCGGAGCGCAACTACGACCGCATCATCCTGCCGCCGTCCACGTACCTGCAGGAGCACGAGAAGATTCAGAAGCGCTGGCCCGCGGCGGTCGAGTTCATCAAGCGCAATCAGGTCAATGAATTCTTTGACGGAGAGCGCACGGACGTCGGCATCGTGCTGCAGGGCGGCCTCTACAACGGCGTATTGCGATCGCTCGAGAATATGGGTCTTGCCGATGCCTTCGGCCGCAGCGACATTCCTCTGTATGTACTCAACGTGACCTATCCGCTGATACCGGAGGAGTTCGCGCGCTTTGCCGCCGGCAAGAAGGCGATTCTCGTCGTGGAGGAAGGTCAGCCGGAGTTCATCGAGCAGACGGTCAATCAGTTTCTGCGTCAGGCGGACCTCGAGACACGCGTCGTCGGCAAGGGCCCGCTGCCCATGGCGGGCGAGTACACCGGTGCAGTCATCCGGTCCGGTATCGAGAAGTTTCTGCGTGACTGGCTGCCGGATTCGCTTACGCAGGCGACGAGCGCCGCAGTCGCGGCGGCGAGCACGCGTGCTGTACCGCTGGTGCCGCTCGCGGAACTCAAGAAAGCGGTACCGATGCGGCCGTCGGGCCTTTGCACCGGCTGTCCGGAGCGACCGCTGTTTTCCTCGATCAAGCTGCTGCAGCGGGAACTCGGCGCGATCAATATCAGCGCGGATATCGGCTGCCATTCGTTCTCGACGCTGCCGCCCTTCAATCTCGGCAGCAGCATCATGGGTTACGGTCTGGGTGCCGCGAGCGCCGCCGCGTTCAACGTCGGTCATCGGCGCAGGCCGATCGCGATGATGGGCGATGGCGGTTTCTGGCATAACGGCCTGACAAGCGGCATCGCCAATGCCGTGTTCAACAAGCACGACGGCGTCACCATCATCGTCGACAACGGGTACTCCGCGGCGACCGGCGGGCAGAACATTCCCTCCTCGCGCGGCGAGATCAAGAACCGCGACGGCCAGCACCCGATCGAGACCGCGGTGCGCGGCGTCGGCATCGACTGGGTGCGCACCGTGCGCACGTACGACATGCGCGGCACGCTGGCCGCCCTGCGCGAAGCGCTCACGACGAGTTTTGCGGGACCCAAGGTAATCGTGGCCGAGGGCGAGTGTCAGCTCACGCGTCAGCGGCGGGTCGCGCCGCTCATGAAAAAGGAGGCCGAGGAAGGCAAGCGCGTCGTGCGGCAGCGCTTCGGCGTCGACGCGGACCTGTGCACCGGCGATCATTCCTGCATTCGATTGTCGGGCTGCCCTTCGCTCACTATCAAGTCGCGCGACGACGGCCTGCGGCGCGATGCCGTTGCGTATGTGGACAACAGCTGCGTCGGATGCGGCGTGTGCGGCGATGTGGCGCATGCCGCGACGCTCTGCCCGTCGTTCTATCGCGCCGACGTGATTATCAATCCGAGTCACTGGGATCGTCTGATGAACCGTCTGCGCAGCGCGCTCATTGGTTGGTGGCAACGTCGTGGCGCCCGCCGGCGGCTCGCCCTGGCAATCGAATGAGTACGGTGCAATGACGGCCATCGAACGACCGATCAGGCTCACCATCGCGGCGCTGGGCGGGCAGGGGGGCGGTGTCGTTGCGGACTGGCTGATCGAGGTCGCGCGCCGGGAAGATTTCATCGTCCAGTCGACGTCGGTTCCGGGCGTCGCGCAACGCACCGGCGCAACCATCTACTACCTCGAGTTCTATCCGCGCCGCCAGATCGCGGAGCGTGGCAGGGAGCCCGTGCTGGCGCTGATGCCGCAGCCCGGCGATGTCGACGTGGTCGTCGCTTCGGAACTGGTCGAGGCGGGCCGCATGATCCTGCGCGGCATCGTTACACCGGATCGCACCACTCTCATTGTCTCGACGCATCGGGCCTACACGATCAGCGAGAAATCGGAGCTGGGAGATGGTCGCGTCGATGACAAACTGCTTCTGGCGAGCGCCCGCGCGAGCGCGCGGCGTCTGATCGCGTACGACATGGCGGCGATCGCCGAAAGCAATCGCTCGGTGATCAGCGCCGTCATCCTCGGGGCCATCGCCGGGTCACGCACCTTGCCCTTTGCCCCTGACTCGTATCGCGCGGCGATTCGGCACGCAGGGATCGCGGTCGAGCGGAGCCTGGCGGCATTCGACGCGGGCGCGCAGGCAGCCGCGAACCCGCAAGCGGAAGGCCTGGAGGCGCGTGCGACGCCGTCGCCGGGGAAGAAGGCGTCGGGCTACCGTGCCACGCATCCACGCGTGCAGCAGCTGCTCGCGCGAGTCCGCACCGAGTTTCCCGATGAGCTGAGCACGGTCCTCATCGCCGGCTTGCGCCGTCTGATCGACTATCAGGACGTGGACTATGCAGCGTCGTACCTCGATCGCCTGAGCGCGTTTGCCAGACTCGATACGGCCGCGCGCGGCTACCGCCTGAGTGAGGCGGTGGCACGCGGGCTCGCGTTGTGGATGAGTTTCGAGGACACCATCCGCGTTGCAGACCTAAAGACACGAGGTGAGCGCGTCGGGCGCATTCGTGATGACGTGCAAGCCGGGGCTCAAGAGCTCGTGCAGGTCACCGAGTTCATGAAACCGCGCGTCGAGGAAATCTGCGGTTCCCTGCCGGCACGCGTTGGGCGATTGGTATTGCAGTCGCCACGGCTCAGCCGCGCGCTTGGCCGATTCACGAAGGATCGGCAGATCTCGACATCGACGTTGTCGGGCTTCCTGCTGCTGCGTGCCATCGCCGGTCTTGGCCGGTGGCGCCGGGGCACCCTGCGTTTCTCCGAAGAGCAGGCGCGGATCGCCGCCTGGCTCGCCGATGTTTCGACTGCGCACGCGCAGGACTATGAGCTTGCCGTGGAGATCGCCGAGTGCCAGCGACTCGTCAAGGGCTATGGCGACACGTATGCGCGCGGCCTGCGCAACTTTGCAACGGTGATCGCAGCGGCCAAGGCGAGTGCCGGAGCGTCCGCCGCTGATGACCTGCGCCGCTGGCGCGAAGCGGCGTTGCAGGACGAGGAAGGAGTGGCGCTTGACCGGGAACTGTCACGCGGCTCGCGGCGGATTCCCATGGAGCAGGCCATGGAGCACACAGTATGAGTTCCAGGGCCGACCGGTTCGATGACTGGATTCGCTGCTCGTTCGTCGAGATGAATACCACCCTCGAGAATCTCTACTTCGAGCAGCAAGACCGCGCGAACGTCGACGGGCTCGGCGATGGTATCAAGGCGCAGCTGCGCGACGAGGGCCGGGCATTCGTCGTGAGCCTGCTTGAGGAGGGCAACACGGGTGAGGGCTTCGACAGCGGCTTCGGTGTCCTGGGCAATGTCGGGCTCTATCTCGCGGCGCTGCGCCGCCACGAGCTAAGCAATCCGGCGCGTGAGGAAAAATCGCCATTCGCGGAAGCCTCTTCTCTGGCACTGCACGTGGGGGCCTCCCTTGGGATGGCTCCGCGTTTTGCCACGAGTCACCTCGCGACGCACAACCTCGCCATCAATGGCGTGCAGAAGCGCTTTACCTCGCTGCGCGACGAGATGCTGTTCCTCAACGAGAATACCTGGGGAATCCTGTGTTTCCAGCGCGTGGCCGATGCACTCTCGCGCATCGTGCCGCTCGGCATATCGCACAGTGCTACGCACCGGCTGCTGATGAATGCCAGGGATGCGCTCCACGATGTCATGCTCACCAACGACCGGCTTTTCAGCGAGCTCGATGTCGACCGCTTCTTCTACTGCGTGCGCCCGTACTACAAGCCCTATCGGGTCGGGCGGCAGGAGTATCGCGGCGCCAATGCCGGCGACTTCTCCGGGATCAACGAGATTGACCTGCTGCTCGGGTTGTGCCGGGCGAGTGATCCCTACTACGCGCAACTCCTGGTCGACAAGATGCTCTTCATGCTGCCGGGCGATCAGGCACGGCTGCGCGACTGCATGACCCGCACCAGTCTCCTCGATGAGTTTCTGCGCTGCGCGGATACGGCGGCGGCGGGCGAGCCCTGGTTTCAGCGCAACGCCGCCGCCTTTCTCGATGTCTGCGAGGTCTATGGCCGCACCGCCGCGCAGCATCACGACAGGCTGGTCGAAAAGTTCATCCGCCGGCCCGCCGAGAGTCTTCCCGAGGCGCACCTCGGCGGCGTAACGGCGAGCGGTCCGCCGCTGCCTGTTCTGCTGCGCTCGCTCGAGGTGTTGCGTGACCTGAGGCTCGCCGCGCCGCGCGGCGACATCGCGAGCCGCCACGCATGCATGGAGCGGCTGGGAGCCAGGGTGGCGGCCGGGCAGGGCACCCGGCGCATTACTTGACATCTAAAAGATATAGCTCTAAAAGAATCCCATGAAACGCGTCGTCTGTCTCGGCGGCGGCCCCGCCGGGCTCTATGCAGCGATCCTGCTGAAGAAGTCGCTCCCCCTCGCCAGGGTGGAAATCTTCGAGCGCAATCGCCCGGATGACACGTTCGGGTGGGGCGTCGTCTTCTCCGACAAGACCATGGCGGGCTTTCAGGCGGCGGACCCCGAGTCCCATGCCGCCATTGTCGCGAGCTTCTATCACTGGGACGACATCGATGTGCACTTCCGCGGCGAGACCATCCGCTCGGGTGGCCACGGGTTCTGCGGCATCGGCCGGCGGCGGCTTCTGAACGTCTTCCAGGAGCGGGCGCAGTCGCTCGGTGTCGTCCAGCACTTCCAGACGGAAGTCGACGACCTCGAGCCGTTCCGCGACGCCGATCTCGTAATTGCCGCGGACGGCGTCAACAGCAAGGTACGCACGCGCTTCGCCGCGGCGTTCGAGCCCGACATCGATGTGCGCAAGTGCCGCTTCATCTGGCTCGGCACGCGGCAGAAGTTCGCCGCGTTCACCTTCGCCTTCGAGAAGACCGAGCACGGCTGGTTCCAGATCCACGCCTACCAGTTCAGCGAGGATCTCTCGACCGTCATCGTCGAGACGCGCGAGGAGACGTGGCGTGCCCACGGCCTCGATGAGTTCAACGCGGAGCAGTCCATCGAATTCTGCGAGCGGCTCTTTGCGAAATACTTGGACGGTGAGCCGCTCATGAGCAATGCGCGCCATCTGCGCGGCTCGGCGTGGCTCAATTTCAACCGCGTTCTGTGCCGCAACTGGCACCACGGGAACATCGTGCTGATCGGTGACGCCGCCCATACGGCGCACTTCGGCATCGGCTCGGGCACCAAGCTTGCGATGGAAGACGCGATGTCGCTCGTCGCGCGCGTCGCGCACACGGCCGACGTTCCCATGGGGCTAGAGACCTATCAGGCGGAGCGCAGCCTCGAGGCGCTGAAACTCCAGAGCGCGGCACGCAACCGGATGGAGTGGTTCGAGAACGTCGCGCGCTACGTGGGACTCGAGCCACCGCAGTTCGCCTATACGCTGCTCACGGGGAGCCAGCGCATTGGCCATGCGAACCTGAAGCTGCGCGATCCCGCGTTCGTCGAGGGCTACGAACGTTGGCTTGCGGATCGATACGGCGCCGGCGCGGTTGCGCGACCCCCGATGTTCCTGCCGCTGGTGCTCGCGGGAATGGCGCTCGCGAACCGCGTGGTCGTCTCGCCGATGGCCCAGTACCGGGCGAAGGACGGAGTGCCCGACGACTGGCACCTCATGCATTACGGTGCGCGCGCGGTCGGCGGCGCGGGTCTCGTATTCACCGAGATGACCTGCGTCTCGCCCGAGGGCCGCATCACTCCGGGATGCACGGGCCTGTGGAACGAAACGCAGCGCGATGCGTGGCGGCGCATCGTCGACTTCGTGCATGCCAACTCGAAGGCGAGGATCTGCATGCAGCTCGGTCATTCCGGCCGCAAGGGCTCGACGCAACTTGGCTGGCAGCAGATGGATCACCCGCTGCCCGCCGACAACTGGCCGGTGCTCGCCCCGTCGCCGCTGCCTTACTTTCCTGGCATCAGCCAGGTGCCGAAGGAGATGAATCGCGCGCACATGGATGCTGTGCGCGAGGAATTTGCGCGCGCCGCACGCTTCGCGCTCGATGCCGGTTTCGACATGCTCGAGCTTCATATGGCGCATGGCTACCTGCTCGGCAGCTTCCTGTCGCCGCTCACCAATCGGCGCACGGATGCGTACGGCGGCGATGTGCGTGCCAGGTTGCGCTATCCGCTCGACGTGTTCGCCGCCGTGCGATCGATCTGGCCGCGCACGCGGCCGCTGTCGGTGCGCATATCCGCGAGCGACTGGGCGGAGGGCGGCCTTAGCGAGGACGATCTGATCGTCATCGCGCAGGCGCTCAAGGCGGCAGGCGCCGATGTGCTCGATGTTTCCAGCGGCCAGACCGTTCCCGAGCAGCGTCCGGTGTATGGCCGCATGTGGCAGACGCCGTTCTCGGACAAGATCCGCAACGAGGTGGGCATTCCGACGATCGCGGTCGGCAACATCTACGAGGCGGATCACGTGAACTCGATCGTTGCCGCGGGCCGGGCCGATCTGTGCGCTCTTGCGCGGCCGCACCTCGCGAATCCAGCGTGGACCCTGGCGGCGGCAGCCGAACAGAACTATCACGAGCAGTGGTGGCCGGACCCCTATCTCTCGGGCAAAGGACAGCTCGAGCGGAACCTCGAGCGTGCGGCCCAGGCTGTCGGACCGGTTTGAGCAAGGCATGACCGCCAGGCGCAGGTCTGCTGTGAACGAGGTCGAGCCGACGGCGATCGACAGCGAGACGCGCGTGCGCGACGACCATCATCAATCGCTGCGCCTCTGGTTGCGCCTGCTGGCCTGCACGAGTCTCATCGAGAATCACATTCGCCAGCGGCTGCAGGCGAGATTTGCGACGACACTCCCGCGCTTTGACCTGATGGCGCAGCTCGAGCGGGCGCCCGACGGACTCAAGATGGGCGAGCTGTCGCGGCGCATGATGGTCACGGGCGGCAACGTGACCGGGATTACCGATCTGCTCGAGAAGGAAGGCCTGGTCGCGCGCGCAATCGATGCCGAGGATCGGCGCGCGCTGCGCGTGAAACTCACGCCCGACGGGCGGCGCCAGTTCGGACGCATGGCCCGGGAGCACGAGCAGTGGGTGATCGCGCTGTTCGATGGACTCAAGGTAAGAAAGAAGGCGGACCTTGCCGTGCTCCTCGGCGATCTCAAGCAACACATCGCCCGGATGACGGCCCATTGATTTCGCGGCACATCGTATGCAACTGAAAAACTAGGAGCGCCATGGCAGTCTCGACCTATCTCGACTGGCCGTTCTTCGACGCAGAGCATCGTCAGCTAGCCGCGCGCGTCGCGGCCTGGTCGGCCAGCAAACTCGGCACGGCGCATCCCGAGACGCGCGCAAGCATCGACGCAGCGTGCATCCGGCTTGTCCGCGAGCTCGGCGCAGCCGGCATCACCGGGTACTGCGTGCGCGCGGAACACGGCGGAATTCTACCGGAGTTCGACGTCCGCGCGATCTCGCTGATTCGCGAAACACTGGCGCGGCACGATGGCCTCGCGGATTTCGCGTTCGCGATGCAGGGTCTCGGCAGCGGCGCGATATCGCTCGCTGGGTCCGCCGAGCTCACGCGCAGGTATCTGCCGCGGGTTGCGCGTGGCGAGGCAATCGCCGCGTTCGCGCTCTCGGAGCCGCAAGCGGGGTCCGATGTCGCGGCCATGCAATGCAGCGCGCGGCGCGAGGGTGGCGAGTACGTGCTCGATGGCTCGAAGACCTGGATCTCGAACGGTGGCATCGCGGACTTCTACTGCGTCTTTGCGCGCACGAGTCCCGCTGTGGAACGCGCCGATGGCACGATCGGCGCACAGGGCATCAGCGCATTCGTCGTGGATGCGGCGACGGCGGGTCTCGAGATCGCGGATCGCATCGATGTCATCGCACCACACCCGCTCGCGACGCTTGCATTTCGTGACTGTCGAATTGCAGCAACGCAGAGGCTTGGCGCGGAAGGCGAGGGCTTCAAGATCGCGATGCGAACGCTCGACGTGTTTCGAACATCGGTCGCGGCGGCCGCGGTCGGCTTCGCGCAGCGTGCGCTCGACGAGGCGCTGGCGCACGCGAAAGCGCGCCGCATGTTCGGCCGTAACCTGGCGGACTTCCAGCTGACTCAGGCGGCGCTCGCCGACATGGCGACCAAGGTCGAGGCCGCGCGGCTCCTCACGTATCGGGCGGCGTGGATGCGAGACCGCGGTGAGCGCGTCACCAAGGAGGCGGCCATGGCAAAGCTGACGGCGACCGAGTCCGCGCAACGCGTGATCGACCGCGCCGTGCAGATGTTTGGCGGGCGGGGAGTCGTGCACGGCGTCACAGTCGAGCGGCTCTACCGCGATATTCGCGCTCTGCGTATCTATGAGGGCGCCAGTGAAGTTCAGCAACTGATCATTGCACGGGAATTGCTCGCGGAGACAGAACGCTCATGACAACCATGACTCGCACGCTGCAAGTGCTGCAGCCGCCCGACTGGCCACGGCCGAAGGGTTACAGCAACGGCATCCTGGCGCGCGGCCGCCAGGTGTTCGTCGCCGGACAGGTCGGCTGGGATCGCGAGGGTCGCTTCCACAGCACGCGCATGAGCGATCAGATCCGACAGGCGCTCGAAAATATTGTCGCGATTCTCGCCGAGGCAGGTGCGAGGCCCGAGCACGTGGTGCGACTCACCTGGTTCATTACGAACCGCGACGAGTACAACGGACAGCTGCCCGACATTGGCGCCGCGTATCGATCGGTCATGGGCAGGCACTTTCCAGTGATGTCGGTGGTTCAGGTCGCCGCGCTCATCGAAGACGGCGCCAAGGTCGAGATCGAAGCGACGGCGGTGTTGCCGGATCCCGAGTGAATCGACGCTGATGTGGCGGCCTCCCGAAAGAATTCGCCACGACGCGCGCCCGGGACGCTGGCCAAGTGCCACGGAAGCGGCGTGCGCGCGCTTGTTCGCGCCGATATTCGTGGGTCCCGTGTCGCTGCTGCATCGAACGTGGGTGCCGGCGATGGTGCCGTGGCGCGCGAGCGAGGACGGGTTCGTTACCCGCGATGTCCTCGATTGGTACGAGCGATTCGCCCGCGGCCGGCCCGCCGCTCTGGTCGTCGAGGCGACCGGCATTCGCGACGTACCGAGCGGGCCGCTGCTCAGAATCGGACACGACCGTTTCCTGCCGGGCCTGCGCGAGCTCGTTGAGGTCGTGCGCCGGGCGAGCGGCGGCGAGACGCGGCTTTTCATCCAGATCATCGATTTCCTGGCCATCCGCCGCCGGCCGGAGCCGGCGAAGTTCTTCGAGCGCTATCTCGAGGTCACGGACGCGCATCGCAGCGCTTTCAATGTGGCGACCGGCGCACCGATGCCGGCGAGCGACGCACCGATCCGCGCATGGCTCGCGGGGCTCGAGCGAGCGAGGCTCCAGGAGGTGCTCAACGCGCGTGAGCTCGAGGCACTCGATGTCGGTGCGCGCGAGCGCGTGACCGACCTGCACCTGCCGCACATTCGCGAGCTACCGCAGCAATTGCCCGGATTATTTGCTCAAGCTGCACGACGGGCGCGCATGAGCGGCTTCGATGGCGTTGAGCTGCACTACGCCCATGCTTACACCATGGCGTCCTTCCTCTCGCCGCTCAACACGCGTAGCGATGGGTACGGCGGCACGCTCGCGGCGCGTGCCCGCCTGCCGCTCGAGGTCCTCGAGCGCGTGCGCGCCGCAGTTGGCGCCGACTATGCGGTTGGCTCGCGATTCCTTGCCGAGGAGTGCATCGCGGGCGGCGGCACGGCGGACGATGCGATGTATTTCGCGGTCGAGCTGGCGCGGGCAGGCATCGACTTTCTGTCACTCTCGCGCGGCGGAAAATTCGAAGATGCCAAGCAGCCGAAGCTCGGTGAGGCTGCCTACCCGTACACGGGACGCAGCGGCTATGAGTGCATGCCATCGTATTACTCGGACGCGCGCGGACCCTTTGGCCGCAACCTTGTTCCTGCAGCGAGTGTGCGCGCGGCCGTGCGGGCCGCTGGCTACGACACACCGATCGTCGTCACAGGGGGCGTGCACAACTTCGAACAGGCAGAGGCCATGCTGATCGGCGCTCAGGCAGACATCGTAGGGCTTGCGCGCCAGGCGCTCGCGGATCCGGACTGGTTCCTCAAGGTGCGTACCGGGCGTGGCGCCGAAGTCCGGCTGTGCATCTACACGAATTATTGCGAAGCACTCGACCGGCGTCACCGCCAGGTCACCTGCGAGTTATGGGATCACGAGGGACTGCGGGAACCGGGCGTGCGGCTGTCGGCCGACGGCAAGCGGCGGCTGGTTGCGCCCCGCTGGGTTCCAAGTTGAATCCGTAATATCTTGTGCAAACTGCGGTAGCGCTGGGAGAAGGCATGGCCACCAAACAGTCCGATACATTGAGTGCACTCGCGGCGGGGATACTGAATGGCACGATCCGCGTCGTGGATCTCACCGTCCCGCTCGAGCCGGCCACCGCGGTGATCCAGCTGCCGCCACAGTTCGGCGCGTCCAAGTCCTTTTCGCTGGAGGAGATCTCACGTTACGACGAGCGTGGTCCCGCCTGGTACTGGAACAACATCGCGTGCGGTGAGCATACCGGCACGCATTTCGATGCGCCTGTGCACTGGGTGACGGGCAAGGATTACCCCGACAATGCCACCCACAGCATCGCGGTTGACCGGTTCATCGGACCGGCGTGCGTGATCGACGTTTCCGCGCACGTGCGCACCAATCCCGACTATCTGCTGATGACCGATCACATCACCGCCTGGGAAAGGCAGCATGGACGTATTCCCGCGCACGCCTGGGTGCTGATCAGGACCGACTGGTCCAAGCGCAGCGATGCGAAGCAGTTCCTCAACATCAAGGAGGACGGCTCGCACACGCCGGGGCTGCACCCGAAGTGCGTGATGATGCTGGCGCAGGAGCGCGATATCCTGGGCGTCGGCGTCGAGACCGTCGGCACGGATGCGGGTCAGGCCTTCAGCTTCGATCCGATGTATCCATGCCATACGCTCATGCACGGCTCGAACAAGTTCGGCCTCGCGAGCCTGATGAACCTCGACCAGCTGCCGCCCACGGGTGCCGTCGTGATTGCGCCGCCGCTTAAGATCGTGAATGGATCAGGAAGCCCGCTGCGCGTGCTGGCGCTCGTTCCGGGCTGAGGTCAGCGAACCAACCAGACAGGAGTCTGCACATGATCAATCTGCACGTTTTCCCGCCGTCACCGCGCGCCTTCAAGGTCCTCGCGCTGGCGGAGCACATGGGCCTCGAGTACAAGACCTGCATCGTCGACCTGAGCAAGGGCGAACAGAATCTGCCGGGTTTCGTCGCCCTCAATCCGAACAAGCGTATGCCGGTGCTCGTGGAGGACGATTTCGTGCTGTGGGAGTCGAACGCGATTCTCCAGTACCTCGCATCGAAGAAGCCGCAAAGCGGGCTGCTGCCGCTCGACGAACGCCGGCGCGCCGAAGTGACACAGTGGCAATGCTGGGACCTCGCGCATTGGGATCCCGCCTGTGCCACCCTGATTTTCGAGCGACTGGTGAAGAAACTCTTCTCGATGGGCGAGGCGGACGCAGCGGAAGTCGCGAAGGGCGAAGAGCGGTTCCATCGTTGCGCCGAGGTGCTGAATGCGCAGCTGCGGGGGCGCAAGTACCTCACCGGCAACGCTCTCACCGTCGCGGATTTCTCGGTGGGCGCACCCCTCAACGTGGCCGTACCCGCGCAGATGCCGCTTTCAGGCTATGCCGAGATCAAGC
>Ga0326726_10003799_pt1 | contig 13852 bp, 17 predicted proteins | sample MHFenrmetagenome_2_FD_207603 | JGI IMG/M metagenome (GOLD analysis project Ga0326726, IMG submission 207603) | Lab enriched peat soil microbial communities from Michigan Hollow, Ithaca, NY, United States - MHF15MN | ecosystem: Environmental > Terrestrial > Soil > Wetlands > Peat | place: USA... | reverse complement strand
GTATTCATCGGGGTACATGAGGATGAGGATGACCTTCCCGACGTCGTGCAGCAGCCCCGCCACGAAGACTTCCTCAGGTTCCTTGAGGCCTTTCTTCTGGGCGATGACTTTCGAGGCGATGGCCACCCCGATGGAGTGTTCCCGGAGACCTATCATGGCCTTGTGCATGATCTCGAAAACGGAGACGCTCAACAGCAGCCCCTTCACGACGTTCAGGCCCAGGAGCATCACGGCATGGTTTACCGAGGAAATCCGGCCCGGGAACCCGTAGAGGGCCGAGTTGACCATTTGCAGGATCTTGGTGGTCAGGGCAGGGTCTTTTGAGACGAAGTGGCTGATTTCATTGAGGGAAATCTTTGGATTCTCAATGATCGTAGATAGTTGCTTGAGCACACTGGGCACCGTCGGGACGGTGCTGATGTTTTCCACTCGGGTTCGAAGTGTTTTCGGGTCCAGGTTACTCATACATGGCCTCGATATGTTCTTTGACCGCCTTCTTGATGAGCGCCATCTGGGGGTTTCCCTCCACCTTCGCAAAGCGCCTGTCCAGGAAGGCCAGGAGTTCTTCCTTCGGCCGGGCGGGTTTCGATGGGCCGTCAGTGTATACGCTGTCCACGCCCATGTTCTCGATCTTCGAGATGCGGGCCTCCGTCAGTTCAGTCCCCTCGGCCATGAGGACCATGCCGGAGGAGTTCATGAGGGGCCGCGCCAGCTTCATGCCCGGCTTGAGCTGCTCCACGGGGATTTTAGGCATCTTTTTACTATCCTTTCGAGGACTTTTGGCCGGGGGTGCATCCAACCTGTATGCTGAGGTTAAGAAGGTTGGAGAGTGAGAATGTTGGAAAACCGGCGGCCCGATTCAAGCTCCCGGCTTCTCCGACCCTCTTGCCTTCTCAACTTCTTACCTTCTGTCTTCTCAGAGGGAACTCCCCCGGTGAGGAGGTATGCAAATTCCGTGGAAAATGGTAGTATGTTCGAAAAGGCCCATAAGATTGATAAAAAGGGTTCAAAAACCGGCCCATAAAAGTTGTTGACAAACATCGATTTATCCATATAATCGATCCTTTCAATTTCCTTTTGAGGAACCGGATATGTACGCAGTCATTAAAACGGGCGGAAAACAGCACAGGGTCTCCGAAGGAGACGTCCTGAAAGTCGAGAAGCTCGAAGGTCAGAAGGGCGACACAATCGTCTTCGAAGAGGTCCTTCTCGTGTCGAAGGAAGACCAAACCCGCGTGGGCACTCCGGTAGTCGAAGGCGCCAAGGTCGTCGGCGAGATCGTCCACCAGGGCAAAGGCCCCAAGATCATCGTCTTCAAGAAGAAACGCCGCAAGGGATTTCTCAAGAAGACGGGGCACCGGCAGCCTCTCACCGAGGTGCGGATCAAGGAAATCGCGTTTTAGACACAGGTAAGAACAACTTTTCAAAAGCGGCCGTTTGCAAGACCCCCGAAATCCCGAGGAGGGGAGCGTACCTCAGGCGTACGGTGACCGACGAGGGATGAAGGAAACGAAGCAGACGGACGGTTTTCAAAAGTTTAGAGGAGATAGGAACGATGGCACACAAGAAGGGACAGGGCAGCACCCGTAACGGCAGAGACAGCAACTCCCAGCGAAGAGGGGTCAAGGCCTACGGCGGCGAGACGGTCAGCGCCGGCTCGATCATCATCCGTCAGGTCGGCACGAGGATTCACCCGGGCCACAATGTCGGCATCGGCAAGGACTATACAATTTTCGCCAAGATTACAGGCGTCGTGAAGTACGAGCGCTTCGGGAAGGACCGTAAGAAGGTCAGCGTTTACGCGTCCTAATCGGCCCCCGCGCTTTTCCGCCGCAGAAACCGGCGATAAGGGATCGTCCAAGCCCTCGGTCACATCGAGGGCTTTTTTATTGGAATCAGCATGAAATTCGTCGACGAAGCAAAAATCTATGTCAAGGGTGGCGACGGGGGCCGCGGCTGCGTGAGCTTCCGGCGGGAGAAGTACGTCCCGAAGGGCGGTCCCAACGGGGGCGACGGCGGAAAGGGCGGCGACGTGATCGTCGTGGCCTCGGCCACACACCGGACCCTGCTCGACCTCAAGTTCCAGCAGCATCACGTGGCGCGCCACGGGGGCCATGGCGAGGGGAGCGACTGCACGGGCCGAAACTCCGACGACGTCATCATCCCCGTGCCGGTAGGGACCATGATCAAGGATGACGCGACGGGGGAGACGCTCACCGACCTGGTCGAGGATGGCCAGCGCTTTGTCGTCGCAAAGGGGGGACGGGGGGGCAGGGGGAACGCCTTCTTTAAAACCTCGACCAACCGGGCGCCCCGATTCGCCCAGCCGGGCGAGGAGGGCGAAGAGCGCTGGATCCGGCTCGAGCTGAAGCTGCTGGCCGACGTGGGTGTCATCGGGCTTCCCAATGCCGGCAAGTCGACGCTCATCTCGAGGGTCTCGGCGGCGAAACCCAAGATCGCCGACTATCCCTTTACAACGCTCACCCCGAACCTGGGCGTCGTGAAGTACAAGGACTTCGGAACCTTCGTCATCGCCGACATCCCGGGCCTCATCGAAGGGGCCCACAGGGGTGTGGGGCTTGGGGTCAAATTTTTAAAGCACGTGGAGCGGACCACCGTCCTAATCCACCTGCTGGACATCTCCGGCGAGCCCCCCGTGAGCGGCTGGCACAATTTTGAAACGATCAACCGGGAGCTGGAGCTCTACAACCCTTCCCTGGCGGAAAAGCCGCAGGTCGTGGCGATCGGGAAGATGGATCTGACGGATACGCGGGAAAGGGTGGAAAAAGAAATTGACTTCTTCCGGGAGAAAGGGATAGAAGTCTATAAAATTTCGGCAGTTACAGGAGAGGGCGTCGAAGCCCTGATGACAGCCGTTGTAAAAAAATTGAAGCCGAATCCGCAGGAAGAACATGAGCACTGAGCGCAAACAGATCCTCGCCGGCGTCCGCCGGGTTATCGTCAAGATCGGGACAGGTGTCCTCACGGGCAGTGAGGGCATCGACCGCGACATCATCCAGCAGCTCGTCGACGAAATGGCTGAACTGATCAGGAAGGGCTACCACGTCGTCATCGTCACCTCCGGTGCCATCGCTTCGGGCAAGCACCGCATGGGCTTCACCGGGAAGCTCAAGAGCATGCCCGAAAAGCAGGCCTGCGCCGCCATCGGGCAGAGCAGGGTCATGCGCGTCTATTCCAACGCCTTTGGCAAGCATGAGATGTACGTGGCCCAGATCCTTCTCACCATGGACGACCTGACGGACCGAAAGCGGTTCATCAACGTGAAGAACACCCTTTCCACCCTCATGGAGTGGAACGTCATCCCCATTATCAACGAAAACGACACTGTCGCCGTCGACGAGATCAAATTCGGCGACAACGACCACCTGGCCGCCGTGGTAGCCAACATCACCTCGGCCGACCTCGTCATCAGCATGACCAACACCGACGGCCTCTATGATCGCAACCCCAAGGCGCCCGGGGTGAAGAAGGCAAAACTTATCGGCGTTGTGCGGGAGATCACCGACAACATCGAATCCATGGCCACGGCCGAAGCAGACCCCACCGGGATGGGGGGAATGCGAAGCAAGGTCCTGGCTGCACGGAAAGTGACGGCCTGTGGAGTGCCCTACATCATTGCCCGGGGGAAGAAGAAGGGCATCCTGGGCGAGATATTCGCGGGCAAGGATGTCGGGACCCTGTTTACGCCCATGACGGAGTGCCTCTCGAGCCGCGAGTACTGGATCGCCTTCACGCTGCGCTCCCGGGGGAAGCTCTTCGTCGACGACGGGGCCAGGAAAGCCATCGTGGAGAACGGAAAGAGCCTCCTGCCTTCGGGCATCGAGAAGGTCGAAGGGGAGTTTGCCGTGGGGGATCCCGTCATTGTCATCGGGCCCGACGGGAAGGCCATTGCGAAGGGCCTCGTCAACTACGGTGCCCAGGAGCTTCACAAGATCCAGGGCCTGAAGTCGTCGAAGATCGAGCAGGTACTCGGGTATAAGCACTACGACGAGGCGATCCACCGGGACAACATGGCAGTTCAAAAGATTCAGAAGCCGGCCCAGAAAACCAGGGTATCATAAGGGTCTAGGGTTCAGGGTACAGGGTATAGGGGCTGAAGGCAGTAAAGAACTTTTTGCATGAAATTTTTCCCTGCCCTATTCCCGGGCCCCGATACCCTTTATTGAAGAATGAATTCCGGCTTCACCTTCCCCGTTGAATCAAACCGCACACCCTCCATCTCCAGCAGGGCCCGCTTGAGTTTAAGCCCCCCGCCGAAGCCTCCCAGGGAACCATCTGACCGGACGACACGGTGACAGGGGAAGACGATGGGGAAGGGATTGTTCGCGCAGCCCTGGCCGGCAGCCCTGCCCCCGCCCGAGGCGCCGGTTTTTGCTGCGATCGTGCCGTAGGTGCTGACCTTCCCTTTTGAGATCCGCGCAAGTGCCCGGAGCACTTTCCGGTGGAAGGGGGGCACGCGACTCATGTCCAGCAGCGAAGTGTCGAAGGAAAGGGCCCTTCCTTCCGTGAAGTCCTGAAGGTCCCTTGCGAATTTCGCGACGACAGGGCAGGATTTTCTTGTGGCTGTGGGAAAAATCATGCGGATCTCCCGCAGGATCTTCTTTTGGGGGGCGGGAAGAAGAACCCGGGTGATTCGGGGGCCGTGCGTGACTTCGGACCAGACAATGGCGGCCATGCCGAAACGGGTCTTCACGAGGTCATAATATCGGGCGGCAATCAACATGGCATCCTCGTTTGACAGGAAGTTAAATGATCCTTAATCATGGCGGAGATCGTATCAAAAAAAAGCCGGCCCGGAAACAATCCGTTTTGCTCATGACCGGGGGCGCGTCCCGCAGGCCCCGCCTTGTAGGCGGGGTCAGGGTGCGCAATCATGTCTGGTTCTTTCCTTGCCGGGAAGCCCCGCCCAGTGGGCGGGAACTTCAATCTTGCGCGGTATCATCCGCGGTGCCTGACATTGGGGGCAGGAGTGTAGAAGACAAGCAATGGAGATCTATTTTTACCTGACCGTTGTTGCCCTCCTCGCCGGGTTTATCCAGGGTCTTTCCGGATTCGGCTCTGTACTGTTGTCCCTTCCGTTCATGGTGCTCTTTCTGGACATCCGGGAGGCGATTCCCCTGGTAAACCTGATGGGGGTGATCCTATCGGTGATGCTCATCGTGCAGCTCCGGGCCCACTGGGATTGGGGAAAGATCGTGCCGCTCCTCGTCGGGGCTCTCCCCGGGATCCCTGTCGGGGTTTATCTCCTGAAGCGGATGGATCCGGCGCACGTGCAGATCATCCTCGGACTGGTACTTGTCGCGTACGCGGTCTATGGCCTGCTCTTCAGGTTGCCCGTAGGCAAGGTCGGGGGTGCCTGGGCCTACCTTTTCGGCTTCTTCGCCGGCGGACTGGGAGGCGCAATCAGCGCCTCGGGCCCGTCAGTGATCGTCTACACTTCCCTTCAAGACTGGACAAAGGATCAGATCAAGGTGACCCTCCAGGGGTTTTTCATCATCTCGGGCCTGCTCATCGGCGTCTTTCACGCCGCAAGCGGACTTACGACGGAAGGGGTGATCCGCAACTTCCTCGTCTCCATTCCGACCCTTCTTGGGGGCACCTGGCTCGGGTCCAGGCTCTACGGGAAGTTCAGAGAGGAGGGCTATCGGCGGGTCATGCTGATTCTGCTCGGCGCTCTCGGGGTGTTTACTCTGGCGAGGGTCTTATGAGAGAGGGTAAAGGGTAAAGGGGATGCCCCCCTCTTCGATTTTCTTGCCGGGTCCCTTAACCCTTGACCCTGTACCCCGGTTTTTACGCTTGACAGAAACTGAAAGATTATGTATTAAAACACCTTTCTAATTGTATGAGCAAGGAGGACACTTTTTTGGCTACCCATCGATCGGCAGAAAAAAGAGACCGGCAGGGCAAGAAGCGCAAGGTCCGGAATGTGGCAGTCAAGTCGCGTACCAAAACCGAAATCAAGAAGGTGCTGGACGCCGTTGAAAGCAAGGAAAAGGAAAGCTCTGAGAAGGCCCTCAAGAGCGCCATCAAGGTCATCAAAAAGGCCGCATCCAAGGGTGTCTATCACAAGAACAATGCCTCTCGGAAAGTCTCCCGCCTGACCAAGAAGGTCAACGCCCTGAAGAAGGCTTAGTTTTTCGTAAAATAAGGCCCATGTGCCGTGTCACCGCGCACATGGGCCTTTCTTTGCCTGATGACGAATCCCCCTCTTTCCCCCTTTATCAAAGGGGGAGGATAGGGGGATTTTCTTTTGCCTTTGCCTTGTGGCTTGCTGCTTGTAGCTTGAGGCTCTTCTTCTAGAATCCCGACATCAGGTTTCTGAATGCCTTTTCCGCCATATCATTGGACAACTTCTGCAGGGCCGCCGTCTTGCTGACCGAGGTCGCATTGGGGTTTGCCTGGTCGATCCGGTATGTCTCATTACCGGAGAAGCTTGACACGGCCCAGATTTTTTTCTTGTTTTCCCGCTCGTCAAACGTGAGATCGACCGTCATGACGGCCCTGCCCTCCTGCGCCTTGTCGTAGCGGTCATAGGCCACGGGCGGAACGGTGAGGGCAGTGATGGTGCCCTGCAGGATCAAATCGGCCGTATCCTTGTTGCCGGCCAGCTGGAAGCGGCTGCTCTTGCGGAACTGGTCCTCAAAAGCGTTGCGGAGATAAATCTCGACGAAGGGTTCGCTCGTCGTGTTCGCGATGTTATCCACGAAGACGGTTCGATAACGGCTGTCGATCCAATCCCCACCGGGCGAAAACCGATAGCCACACCCCGCCACGGCAATGATCAGAGAGAAAAGAAGCAGGGCCCGAAAGCCCTGCCGCGTCTGTCTCGCTTCTTCTGTTTTCATTTTCTCTTACCCTACACCCGGACCCTTGTCCCTGCATCTATTTCACGACAATATTCACCAGCTTCTTCGGCACGGTGATGACCTTGACGACCTTCACCCCTTCGAGAAATTTCTGCGTCTTCTCGTCAGCCAGGGCCAATTCCTTGATCTTGTCCTCCGACTCGTCGGCACTCACGACGATGCGGCTGCGGAGCTTCCCGTTGACCTGGATGACGATCGTAAGCTCCTCCTCCGAGGTCAGAGCCGGGTCATAGGAAGGCCAGGGCACGCCGGCGAGGGAGCCTTTGTGGCCCATCATTTCCCGGAGCTCTTCCGTGATGTGGGGCACAATGGGGGCCAGCAGGACGACGACGGTCTCGACGGCCTCCTTGATGGCGGCCAGCGCCGCGGTATTCTCCTTCTGCGGCCGCGGCAGCTGGTAGACGAGATTGACCAGTTCCATGACGGCGCTGATGGCCGTGTTGAAACGGAATCGGTCCTCGATGTCCGTCGTCACTTTTCGGATTGTCTGATGCGTTTTTCTGCGCAGCTTCTTGAAGTCTTCGTCGAGCTCCTCGGACCCCGTCGGGAGAGCGACTCCCTGAAGGTCCTCCAGGTAATCCACGACGAGCCGCCAGACCCTGCCCAGGAATCGGAAGGAACCCTCCACACCTTGATCGCTCCACTCCAGATCCTTCTCGGGAGGTGAGGCGAAGAGACAGAACATGCGGGCTGTGTCGCAGCCGTATTTCTCGATGAGGTAATCCGGGTCGATGACATTCTTGAGCGATTTGGACATCTTCTCTGTTTTGCCGATGGTGACGGCTTTCCCGCACTTCTTGCATTTTTCCTCCTCGACCTCATCGGGATAGAGGAAGCCATGCTCGGCGCACTTCATTGTTTCCTTGCAGACCATTCCCTGGGTCAGAAGGTTCGTGAAGGGCTCGTCGATGCCCAAAACGCCGAAATCCCGAAGCACCTTGGTAAAGAACCGCGAGTAGAGCAGGTGCAGGATGGCATGTTCGATCCCGCCGATGTACTGGTCCACGGGGAGCCAGTAGTCCATGGCCTTCCGGTCGAGGCCGGGCTTCACGTCGCAGTGAGGCGATGCGAACCGGTCGAAGTACCAGGAGGATTCGACAAAGGTGTCCATCGTGTCCGTCTCGCGCTTGGCGGGGCCCTTGCAGCCGGGGCAGGCGGTGTTTACGAAGGAATCGATCCGTGCCAGGGGTGAGCCGCCCTCGCCGGAGAACTCCACGTCCTTCGGGAGCACGACGGGCAGGTCATTTTCCGCAACCGGCATGGTGCCGCACTTCGCGCAGTAGACAACGGGGATCGGGGCGCCCCAGTATCGCTGGCGGGAGATCCCCCAGTCGCGCAGGCGGTACTGGATGGTTTTCTTGCCTTTTCCGATGGACTCGAAGTGAGCGGCGATGGCCTCCATGGCAGCCGTGTTCTTCATCCCGTCGAAGGGGCCCGAGTTGATCAGGATCCCTTCGTCGATGTAGGCCTCCGTCATGGTCTCGACGTTGAGGGCTTTCTTGGGGTCCTGGATGACGACGATCAGGGGCAGTTTGTACTTCTTGGCGAATTCGAAGTCGCGCTGGTCGTGCGTGGGGACGGCCATGACACAGCCCGTCCCGTAGTCGGCCAGCACGAAGTTGGCGGCGTAGATGGGCATCTTGCGGCCCGTCACCGGGTTGAGGCAGTAGTCATCGAGAAAGACCCCTTCTTTCTCGTAGTAGTCGGACGTCCGCATGAGCTTGTCCTGCTTTCTGACTTTCTCAACGTACTCCATGACGTCCTTTTCAATGGGCTTGCCCTTGGCAAGCTTCATGACGAGCGGGTGCTCGGCGGCCACGAGCATGAAGGTGGCCCCGTAGATCGTGTCCTGCCTCGTGGTGAATACCCGGATGGGCTCGCTGCCGTCGGCCATGGGGAAGGTGATCTCCACGCCGTAGCTCTTCCCGATCCAGTTCTTCTGCATGGTGATGACCCGCTCGGGCCATCCCGTGAGCTTGTCGCAATATTCCAGCAGCTCTTCCACGTACTGGGTGATCCGGAAGAACCACTGGGAGAGGTGCTCCTCCTTCACGTCAGAGCCGCACCGCCAGCACTGCCCTGCCTCGACCTGCTCGTTGGCGAGCACCGTCTGGCACTTCGGGCACCAGTTGACGGCCGATTCCCTCTTGTAGACGAGACCCTTTTCATACATCCACAGGAAGAAGAGCTGCTCCCACCTGTAGTAGACAGGCTCGCAGGTCGAGATCTCGCGGTCCCAGTCGTAGCTGAAGCCCATCCGCTTGAGCTGCACCTTCATGTTCTCGATATTATCGTTGGTCCACTTGGCGGGGTGGATGCCGTGATCGATGGCGGCATTCTCGGCAGGCATGCCGAAAGAGTCCCAGCCCATGGGGTGAAGGACGTTAAAGCCCCTCATGTGCTTGTAGCGGGCGACGACATCGCCGATTGTGTAATTGCGCACGTGCCCCATGTGGATACGGCCCGAGGGGTAGGGGAACATCTCCAGGAGATAATACTTTCTCTTGGCGGCATCTTCGGTGACCTCGAAGATTTTGCTGTCTTCCCAGAACTTCTGCCACTTCTCCTCGATCTGGTGGGGGCGGTATCTCGTCTCCATGGCATTCTCCCGTTGATAGTCTGCTCAAATCCGTAACACAGCACAACGTTTCTTTCAATGCTATTTACGCAGGAGCCGCCTGGATGTCCTGCAGCGGAGTTCTCGACTGTAAAAGGGAGAGGGATCGGGGACCGGTGGATAGTGGATAAGGGATTCGGGATTCCGGAATCCGGATGCCCGATTCCAACCGCGTAGCGGTATGTGGTTTGAGGCCTTTATAGCGGTAAGGCGTCTTCCGCTTCACGCGTTATCCGGATATCGATCTGGACCTTGTCTTTGACATTCAGGCGAAGCTTGTGGATGCCGAGAAGGGTTTTCTGGAAGAAAGACTCATCGGACAGCAGGCAGGGGGTGACGGTGCTGAGATGCTGCAGATCTTGCGACAGGTAGTCGAACATCCCTGTGGTGAAGGCGGTAGTCATCTCAGCCACTTCGAGAAGGGATCGGCCCGCCCCGGGCACCTCGACGGCAAAATCGTAACAGTGGATTCGCACCGCCGTTTCGGCCATCCGGGCGCCTGCCTCCCGGATGGTTTCATAGCTGAGCTCGCGGCGTTTCCCCAGGCCGAACAGAACGATCTTCTGCGGCGGGATCCTCCGGTGGGGGTCGATGAGGACCCTCTCCGTGAAATCCCCGCGGATTTTCCCGTCGGCAATGAGCCTCGAGACGAGGCCGTTGAGACGCCAGTCCACGAACCCGCCGTTTCCCTTTGGGGGCCTCTCGTCGGAGAAAAAGCCCAGCACCAGGCATTCATGAGGAAGCCGGTCCAGGCTCTCCGTTGTCACCTTGATCTGCATGATCTTTCCGCAGTTTCGCGTACAGGGCATCCAGGATGCCGTTGATGAATGAGCCCGAATTTTCGGAGCCGAATTCTTTGCCGAGATCGATGGCTTCGTTGAGAGCCACCTTGGGGGGGATCCCCTGGCCGTAGAGAAGCTCGTAGACGGCAAGCCTCAGGATGTTCCGGTCAACCCTGGCCATGCGCTCGAGGGACCAGTTCTCCGAGCAGGTGCTGATCAAGAGATCGATTTCATCCCTGTGGGCCCATGTCCCCTCGACGAGTTCCGAGGCGAACGGACGGGCTTCCGACTGAGCGCTGAAATGTCTCCAGAAGAGATCGATCCCTTCCTTGGGCTCGATTCTCAGGACGTCCAGCTGATAAAGAACCTGTAAGGCAATCTCTCTTGCCTTCCTTCGGAGACGCATGCCATTCCTTGCCAGGCTTGAGCCCTTCCGGGGACAGCCTTGAACGTGCCTTTACATTTTTCTGAACAGGTCCACCATCTCGATGGCCGCAAGGGCGGCATCCCACCCCTTGTTGCCTGACTTGGTGCCTGCGCGCTCGATGGCCTGTTCAATCGAATCGGTCGTCAGCACACCAAAGACGATCGGGACCTCCGTCTCCAGGGCAGCCTGAGCCACACCCTTGGAGACCTCGGATGCGACGTAATCGAAGTGAGGCGTTGCCCCCCGGATCACGGCCCCGAGGCAGATGACGGCGTCGACCTTGCCCGTCTTGGCGATCTTCTTGGCTACCAGCGGGATCTCGAAAGCGCCGGGGCACTTGAACAAACGGATGTCCTGCTCCCGGGCGCCGGCCCGGACAAGGGCATCCATGGCCCCCTCGACGAGCTTTCCGCTGATGAAGTCGTTGAACCGGCTCGCCACGATGGCGAACTTCATCCCCTGCGCAACAATCTTCCCTTCGGTGATGTTTTTCATATTTTCCTCTTGGTATGTCTGTCTTGCCCTGAGCCCTATACCCTGTACCCTTTGCCCTATACTTTGAGGATGTGCCCCATCTTTTCCCTCTTCGTCCGTAGATACCTCAGGTTCACCTCGTTGGGCTTGATCTCGATGGGGAGCCGCTCAACAACGGTCATCCCGTAGCCGTCCAGGCCTACGATCTTCTTGGGGTTGTTTGTGAGCATGCGGATCTTCTTCACGCCGAGGTCCACCAGGATCTGGGCGCCGATGCCGTAATCACGCAGATCCTCCTTGAACCCGAGCTCGATGTTGGCCTCCACGGTGTCGCGGCCGTGCTCCTGGAGCTCGTAGGCCTTGACCTTGTTCACAAGGCCGATTCCCCGGCCTTCCTGGTGCATGTAGACGATGACGCCCTTGCCTGCGTCGTTGATGATCTCCATGGCCGTGTGGAGCTGGTCTCCGCAGTCGCAGCGCATGGACCCGAAGACATCCCCGGTCATGCACTCGGAGTGCACCCGGACGAGCACGGCGTCTTCAGGCTTGATCTCGCCCTTCACCAGGGCCACATGCTTCATCTCGTCCACGTCGTTCTCGTAGACGATGAACTTGAAGTCCCCGCCGAAGGCGGTGGGGAGTGTTGCCGTCGCGGCCCGGCGGACGAAGCATTCCGTCTTCATCCGGAAGTTGATGAGATCGGCGATGGTCACGATCTTGAGCCCGTGCTCTTTCGCGAAGATCTCCAGGTCGGGCATCCTCGCCATGGTGCCGTCGTCTTTCATGATCTCGCAGATCACGCCGCTTGGCTTGACACCCGCAAGCCGCGCCAGGTCCACGGAACCTTCCGTCTGGCCCGTGCGCACCAGGACGCCTCCCTTCCGGGCCAGGATGGGAAACACATGTCCGGGGCTCACGATGTCGTCGGGTTTCACGTTGTCAGCGATGGCCGTCAGGATCGTTGTGGCGCGGTCATAGGCCGAGATGCCCGTCGTTACTCCCCGCCTTGCCTCAATGGATACTGTGAAGGCCGTTTTGAATCGCGATTGATTGTCGTTCACCATGAGGTTGAGGTTGATCCGCTCCGCCAGCGTCTCGTTGAGCGTCAGGCAGATGAGACCCCGCCCGTGCTTGGCCATGAAATTGATGGCTTCGGGGGTGACAAACTCCGAGGCCATGCAGAGATCGCCCTCGTTTTCCCGGTCCTCGTCATCGACAAGAATGACGATCTTGCCGTTTTTGATGTCTTCGATTGCTTCCGGAATTGTACTGATCGCCATAGTTACACCTTACGCCTTGCTGCTATTTCAAAAACCCGTGCTCCCGGAGGAAGTCCATGCTGACTCCCTTACCGGGGTTCAGAAGTTTCTCCACGTATTTGCCGAGGACGTCCGTTTCGATATTGACGGGATCGCCCGCCTTTTTGCCGGCGAGTGTCGTCTGCTCGGCCGTGTGGGGGATGATATTAACATAAAACCGGTCCCCTTCGCACGAATTAACCGTGAGGCTGATCCCGTCGACTGCGATAGACCCCTTGGCCACCACATATTTTGAAAGGCCCGCTTCCAGGGTGATCCCGAAGACGATCGAGCCGGCACGCGCCGTCTTCTCGGCGATCCGCCCTACGCAGTCCACATGCCCCAGCACCAGGTGCCCGCCAAGGAAATCGCTCATCCGGAGGGCCTTTTCCAGGTTGACCGCATCGCCCGCCTTGAGCTTCCCCAGCGACGTCTTCGAGAGCGACTCGGCGGAGATGTCGAAGGTGAAACTCTTCTTTCCCAGCGACGTCACCGTGAGGCAGGCCCCGCTCACGGCGATGCTGTCGCCGATCCGGACATCGTCGAGCGCGAGCGCCGTCTCCACCTCGAGCCGGGCGTCTTCCCCCTTCCGGGCAAGCTTGCGAACCGTGCCCATGTCCTGGATGATGCCGGTGAACATTCTGGTCTGTCTCGTCTGTCTGGTCTATCTGGTCCGTTTCGTTCCCTGGACCCTGGACCCTGCTTTACTTTGACCTCAAGAGGTCCTTCAGTTCGTCCAGGAACTCGTTGGCGTCGCGGAATTGCCGGTACACCGAGGCAAACCGCACGTAGGCCACCTTGTCGAGGTCGTGCAGCTCCTGCATGACCCGCTCGCCGACAAACGTCGAAGGAACCTCCTTCAATTGCGATTCCTGGCAGGCCCGCTCGATGCGGTCCACGATGGCCTCGATGGCGTCGATGCTCACGGGGCGTTTCTCGCAGGCCTTCTTGATCCCCGAGAGGATCTTGGAGCGGTCGAAGGCCTCGCGACGGCCGTCCTTCTTGACGACCATGGGCAGCACTTCCTCGACGAACTCGTAGGTTGTGAATCGCTTCCCGCAGGAGGCACACTCGCGCCGCCGGCGGATGGCGTTGCCTTCCTTGCTGATCCGCGAGTCGATCACGCGGTTTTCCGCATCGGCGCAAAAGGGGCACTTCATAGCTTCCTCACATGAATGCTCGACTCTTCGAGCATGCGGGCAGCCAGTTCGTCGCTGTAGCCGTCCCGGTAGACGATGTCCGTGATCCCCGCGTTGATGATCATCTTCAGGCAGATGCTGCAGGGGTGGTTCGTGCAGTAAAGAGTTGCCCCCTTGATGCTCACGCCGTGGACGGCAGCCTGGATGATCGCATTCTGCTCGGCGTGC
>Ga0326726_10003798_pt1 | contig 13855 bp, 9 predicted proteins | sample MHFenrmetagenome_2_FD_207603 | JGI IMG/M metagenome (GOLD analysis project Ga0326726, IMG submission 207603) | Lab enriched peat soil microbial communities from Michigan Hollow, Ithaca, NY, United States - MHF15MN | ecosystem: Environmental > Terrestrial > Soil > Wetlands > Peat | place: USA... | reverse complement strand
GTCTAAAATCAAATTACCACACACGCCAGGAGGACCAGCTGTGCATCCACTCCGCAGGGCGCGTCCAATCAACCACTGCCGGCGAGAAATTTCGCCACTTCGACTCGTGAGGGGCAGTATTCATGCCCCTTTTTCCCGCATATCCCCCGCCTGCAGTCCGGTCCCGACCTTCAAATACCAATGATTTTCCCCCATTCTCTTGACAACGTCCCCCTCATGTCGTAGAATACACAGGTTCCCTCCCCTTACCAAAGCGCAGGCGTCCGTTCACACTACATGATTGCCCCGGTTTGTCACGATAGCACATCCCCCTCTGGTGCAATCGCGGATGCGTGCGACCGGCAGTATTGCTGCAGCTCGCCCCCATACGCACCTCCCTGTGTGGCCAGGCTCTTTCCTGCACGGGATATCCCCATGATCTGCTCAACCGGGAGGATCTGATCCCCGAATGGAGAAGATCGGCAAATACGAGATTGTTGAAGAACTCGGCCGGGGAGGCATGGGAATCGTGTATAAGGCCTTCGACTCCTTGATGGAGCGGGAAGTGGCCATCAAAGTCATCTCCGAAATGGTCCTGGCGGTCCCCGAAATCAAATCCCGCTTCTACCGCGAAGCCCGTACCGCCGGAAAACTTTCCCACGACAATATCACCGTGATCTATGATGTCGGCGAAGACAAAGGCCGGCCGTACATCGTCATGGAATATCTCACCGGAAAAGATCTTGGGACGATTCTCGAGAGCGGCGATCCTCTCACCATCGAACAAAAACTTCACTATGCAGCCCAGATTTGCCGCGGACTCTCCTTCTCCCACTCAAACGGGATCATCCATCGGGACATCAAGCCTGGAAATATTCGGATTACGGGCAGCGGCAAGGTCAAGATCATGGATTTTGGCATTGCCCGCGCAGAATCGAGCAACCTGACGAGAACCGGGGCCATCATCGGCACTCCGTACTACATGTCGCCGGAACAGGTCCAGGGGAAGAAAATCGACAAGCGCTCCGACATTTTTTCGTTCGGGGTTCTCTTCTATGAGTTGCTCACGGGGAAGAAGCCCTTCCCCGGTGATGAGCCGACGGGCGTGATGTACAAGATAGTGTACGAAGAGCCTGAAGAACTCGCCGGCACGATGATCGGGCACCACCGGGGCCTTCGCCAGATTGTGGCAAAGCTCCTCGCGAAAGACCCCGACCAGCGGTATCAGGACCTGGCGGATGCGGGTGTTGAGATTGAAAACATTCGCACGCAATTGAAGAGCGGTGAATGGAAGAAGGTCGAGGAACGCCGCCGCAAGATTGAGAAGCTTTTGATCGAGAGCCGGGGATTTCTCAAGGGAAACAAATTCAAGAAGGCACGCGAAGCGGTGGATCGTGCGGCTCAGCTCGATCCGGCAGACACCGAACTTGGACGTGTAAAAAAAGAAATAGACGATGCCGAAACGCGGGAGTCAAGACGCGTTCTGGTCCAGGAGCGCCTTCTGGAGTCGCGCAAGGCATTGAGCGCAAAGCAATATGAAAGGGCCCTCCAGTTACTCCGCCAGGCTCTGGACGTCGAGCCGGCGAACGCTCAGGCTCTTCAGATGACACGTGAGGCGGAAGACGCCATCGCCTTCGCCCGAACGGGAGAGACCGCGTTCGCCAAGACGAGGCTCGCCGATACTCCCATCCCTCGCCAGAAAGAGACGGCACAGCCCGCCGTTCAGAAACACACCCTGACCCATGTCACTCCCGACCGTGAGAGCCGGGTCGGACCAGCACCTTCAAAAACGAAACTCTACATTATTGTCGGGGCCATCATGCTTGCGGTTGCGGGAGGCCTCGTGTACCGTTTCGTGCTCTACGTTCCCCCGTCGCCACAGGGGTTCATCGCGCTCAATGTCCTTCCGTGGGGGGAAATCACGAAAATCACCGACGCCCGGGGAGCTGAAGTTTCCCTGGGAAAACATGTGGTCACTCCGTGCCGGCTCGCACTTCCCCCCGGCACGTTTGCCATCGCACTGAGCAATCCTTCGTTTGAACAGCAGCTCATCGTAAATGTCACCGTGAAGCAGGATGAAACGCAGGAGATACGGAAGTCATTTACAGGTTTCGACATCGACAAAGTTCTCTCGACGTTTCAAACAGAGTAGCCGTAGAATAAAAACACCAGCCGGAGGAGACCTCTGATGTCGCGTCCAGCCAGATTGCTTATGCTTCCCATGCTCGCCGGGGCCGTCGTGCTCCATACCAGTTGCACCAAAGATGATATTCCTTCGACTCCGTCTCCTCCGTTTGCGTTTACGGATATGGTCATCGGAAAGACGACCACACCGACGCCCGGAACGGCAATGACCAAGACTCAGAACTACACCGTCCGGTTTCAGGTTGCTTACACGCTTAACGCTGCCAGCGAGAGGTTCAGGAACTCGCTCAACCTGTTCGCCGACGCCTATACCTATAATACGGATTCTACCTTCACCTCCATCGGCAATCTCCAGCAGTCGGCTTTGCCTGCCGCCGGCGGAGCCATTGCGGAGTCGCTCAGTTTCACCGTTCCGACCAATGCCGAGTTCGTCTACATTGAGGCGTACATTGACACGATTCCTTTCAGCAATCCCGTGCTCCTAATCGACACTCAATTCTGGACAGTCCAATAAAACTTCGAGCGAACCATGCACATTTTAGTGCGAAAGCACCTTACTTTCACGTTCCGGCTTTGCGCCCTGCTGGCGGTACTGATTTCCTCCGCCCGATCCCAGACAAATACGGAGAATTTCGCCCAGTTCAGATTCAATTTTAACAACCCCGGAGCTCGCGCAACCGGACTTGGCGGAGCGTTCATTTCGATCGCCGACGATGCTACGGCCGCAGAAGCAAACCCCGCAGGCCTGACCACGCTGCTGCGTCCCGAAGTGTCGCTCGAGGGAAAAGGAATCCAGTTCACGACGCGCGTCCAGAATTTCTCGTCAACGGGAACGGACCCGAATTTCCAGTCGGTATCGCGCGAATTTAAGAACTCCATCTTCAGTCCCTCGTTTGCCACCGTGGTTTTCCCGTTTCGCAAGTTTACGTTTTCGGCATTTCGTTACGAGCTGGTAAACTTCGAAAGCGCCTTTTTCACCGAAGGGGCTTCGCTGTTGACGTCGCAGGGCGCCACGCACTTCTTCCCGGTCAAGTCGTCGACGAAGCTGAAGGTCGTCAACTGGGGCGGGAGTGCCGCGTACAAGATCTCCAATGAATTTTCGCTCGGAGTGTCCGGTGGGGTCTCCGCGATCTCCATGAACTCATCCCTTACCCGGTACCTGCTCGCCGTTTTCAATGACGGCGTGATCGCCAATTCTGCCACGATCGATGATACGGGCACTGACTTCTTTATCAATGTGGGTCTTATTTACAAACCGACGGATAAGTTTTCGGTTGGTGTGGTGTACAAACAACGGCCATCTTTTGACCTGCACCACTCGTTCCGTATCGTCCTCAATCCGCGGGATTCCATTGAGAACAAGAGCATCCACTTCCGCGTCCCGTCCTCGATCGGCATCGGGCTTTCATACCGCCCAACTGATGTCCTGACTCTGGCGTTCGACGTCGTTCGCATCCAGTATTCCAGCCTTACAAAGGACATGGTCCTCACCATTTCACAGGATGCAGCGTCAGCAGCCGATTTTACTGTCGATAACGGATTCGAAGTGCACGGGGGGGCCGAATATGTCACGTTCATCGGCACCATGGGACTTGTTTTTCGCGCAGGCGCCTACCTGGAACCGGACAATCGGATACGCTGGGTGGGGAACGTGAACGACAGCAGTGACCCCGACCGCATTTTCTCCCGTGAGCTTCTCGCTGCCCTTTTCAAAAAGGGTGATTCTTACGTTCACGGAACGTTCGGAGTGGGCGTTGTGATTTCCGATAATTTCCAGTTCGACGTCGCAGGCAACATTTCGTCCGTTACTAAAGAAGCCGTTGGATCATTAGTCGTCCGATTCTGAGCGACGAGGAATTCGCTTGACCACGACACGTCTCGGCACCGCGCGCGCGCTGCAAGGAATGACGGTCTGCTGCCTGTTGATCGTATGTTCCCTGCTGTGGGGACAGGCGTGCCAGGCACAAACACCATGGTATGTTCACTATGAGAAGGCACTCAACGCACAGGAGGAGAACGACTGGACGGGATCCATCCCACTTCTCCAGGAGGCCCTCCGCGAAAAGAATGTCGAAGCTGCAAAGTCGAGAACATATGGCCTCAGATTTGTGAACTACTTCCCCTATTTCCATCTGGGTGTCGCATACTATCATTTGCATGACAAGTACAGGGCCCTGGCCAGCTTTGATTCATCTCTCGCACAGGGACATATTCAGGGGACCCCCGGCGAATTCGCAACGCTCCAGGCGCTGAAATCTGAATTGCTGGGTCTGAGCCCAGCGTACGTCGCCTCAACTCCCGAGGAGCCCACGCCCATGTCGGCGACCGCGGGGGGTCTCCCCTGGTACGTCAGCTACGAAACGGGCGTGGCTTACCTGGAGTCGGGGGACTGGGTGAATGCGATTGAAAACCTCAAACTCGCCCTCACCGCCAATGCAATCCCGCGCCTGTACGCGCGGACGTACGGGATGTGGTTTGTCACTTATATCCCCTATTATTACCTGGGCACTGCCTATTACAATCAGGGATTGTGGGACGTCGCCGTAAACTTTCTTGAAACGAGTGAGCGATTCGGTGAGGTAAAGAATCTGGAGTCTGAATCCGCACAGTTGAAAACGATGCTGATTGAAGCGCGGAAGCGCAGTGCCGAAGGGAACGCGAGGACCCCTTCCGACCAGGGGAAGGACCTTGTGAACGCACAAATAGCCGAGGCGGTCCGCCTGTACAACCTCCAGGAGTATGGCCAGGCCGAGTCGAAATTTCGTGCGGTGCTGCGTCTCGATCCTTACAATACCGTCGCAAAATCATATCTCTCCCGGATGCCCGACCGCGCGGGCGTTCCGGGCGCGGACGATGCTGCGCGGAAGGATTTCTCTTCCGGAGTCTTTCAACTCCTGAGGGGCCGTCACGAGGAAGCCATTCGGCTCCTCACCGGCGTCGCCCCGATTCTGGATCATGATGCCTCCCTCCACGGTTATCTCGGCGTCGCATATTTTCTCCGGTACAGGGCCGGAGGAAAAAAGAATACGGGTGCCCTTAAGAGTGCGCAGCAGGAGTTCAAAAACGCTTTGTCCCTGGATCCATCATATGAACTTGACAGTGCAGTATTCTCGCGTGACGTCCTCAATGCATTTCAGAATGCCCGAAAAAGCCGGTAGAGCGATTTATCTTCTCGCTTGTGTGTTTGTGTTCGTCCTCCCCGCCAAGGCTGATGAGTGGTACGAAAGCTATGCAAAGGGGCTGGATTCGTTCAGGGACCAGCAATGGCAGCAGGCGATCAATCAGTTTACGGAAGCCATCAACGAGAAATCCGATTCGCGGGCAAATGCCAAAACCTACGGACTCCACTTCATCGACTACTTTCCCTACGTCTACCGGGGCGTGGCGTATTTCAAAATTGGCGACAAGGCGAGAGCTCTCGCAGACCTCGAGCGCGCAGAACGGGAACACGTCGTCGGGAACGCGCGCGATGATGCCGACGCCCAGCAGTTGCTTCGGGAATACCTCGACCTTGCCCGGAAGAGCAACGCACCGCAGCCGGATCCGAACTATGCCGATGGGCTGAAACTTTATAATCAGAAGAATTACAGGGACGCAATCGAAAAGTTCAAGGCCGTTCCCGAGAGCTCTCCCCAGCGCAAGGACGCTGTCCGGTATCTTGGCATGGCACAGGAGGAACAGCAGAGACTTGACGCGGAGGTGACACAGAAGGAAAAGAAGGAACGAATCAACAGAGCCTTCGCGGCCGGAGTGCAGCTTTTCAACCAGAAAAATCTCGACAAGGCCGAAGAGCAATTCAAAGCCGTGCTTCAGCTCGACAACACGCGCGCCGATGCGCGTGACTACCTTGAAAAGATTGACAATCTTCGAAATGCGACCAGGTTGGCCGCGAACGAAAGCCGCACCACGGAGGCAAACGCAAAAAAGAAGCCGCCTCTAACGACTCCGACAACAAGGCCTGAGGTGAAAGAGCCCGTCCGCGGACCGGCGGTCGAACGCACCGCAACGGAGACTCCAGCGCAAGGGCTTCTCCGGGAGGGCATAGCGCTCTTCCAGACAGGAAAAATCAGACAGGCGAGAGCAAAATTCGTCGAGCTCAAAGGATTGGATCCAAATTCGACGGAAGTAGAGCGTTATCTCAGAGACATAAGCGCATTGCGGGAAAAGGCCAGAAGAGGGATCGCTGCATTTTTCGAGGGCGATTACAACCGGGCGATTGCGACATTGAAAGAGTCATCCTCGAATGGCACGGATGATCCGCATACGCTCGCCTTTCTCGCATGCTCCTATGCGGCACAATTTCTTCTCGGAGGCGCTGAGGACAACGATCTCCGTCAACATGCAGTCCAGGTATTCAGCATGGCAAAGGCAGTGGACGCAAATTACGCCCTGGACGCAAAGTACATCTCGCCGCAGATCGTTGCGCTGCTTGGACAACGCTGAATTCTCACCCGGCGCCGCCCCGATTGTATGTGGGACTGTGAATCCCGTCCGGGCAGTCCGCTAATTCCAGGTCTATCTTCCTGAGTGCACGTCGTACATTGAACACTACGCCCGTTTTTCGTACCCGGGTGTTGGGTACGCTTCTCGTTGTTGTGATCTTCGCGACATATTTCCCTTTGCTTCAGTTCCCGCTCGTGCAGGATGACTGGGGGATCGCCCACGTCTTCAAATTCCAGCCAACGTTATCCACCCTTACGCATCTGTTCTACCCGGTCGGGCGTATTTTCTACCGTCCCCTGGCGTTCGTTTATTGCGCGGCAGAACTTCACCTCTTTGGCCTGAGTCCGCTGGGCTTTCACCTGCCGGCTCTTATCCTCCTCATTGGGACATCATTTCTTGTCGTTTCAGTGGGGAAAAGGCTGAGCGGTGATGATGTCGTCGGCTGGGGTGCCGGGTTTCTCTACGCGTCAGTGGCCACGGTGCACATCGATATCCAGATGTGGCTCGTGGGCATTTTCGATATTGGTGCAACTTTATTTGCCCTCCTGAGCATCTACTTCTTCCTTCGAGCACGGATCTTCGCCTCAGCGGTCGCCATGGCGCTGGGGTTGGGATTCAAGGAAGCCGCCGTGACGGTCCCTGTTGTTCTGGTCGCTTTCTGGATATTCATTCCTCACCAGGAGGCGGCTCCGTCGCGTTCTTTACGCTCAGTATGGAAGGACTTCCGATTCCATGCTGTTATTTTGCTGGCCTATCTTGCCATCAAGATCCAGGGAGCCTCTCTGTTCGCTCTTCCCGTGGATCATCCTTATGCAGCGAGGATCTTCGGATCAGATCTGTGGCACAGGATTCTGCTTTACGCCGGATGGATTGTCGAATCAGTGACACCTCTGAAGAATGTCTTTCTGTTCCGCCCGATTCCGCTGCTTGTCCCTGCAGTCTTTTCGATATTGGCGGCGATTGCGTACATCTCTGTCGCCCGGCGGAAGATGACGGAGAAATCCTTCGATGCACAGAGGTTCCGGAGGGGAGCCTTCATCACTTCCTGGCTGCTGTTAACGTTGATTCCCCCCTTTGCGCTCATCAATCACCCCAACAAGTACTACCTGGGAATTGCACTCCCTGCACTCGCCATTGCCATGGTGACTGTACTGACAGGCATTGGCAGGGCCTTCAGCGGGAGCAATAGACTCCTGATCTCCCTGACCGCCATTTTCGTCGCATTGAATGTTGCCGACGGCGCTACCCTTGTCTGGCGGAAAGCCCATCTCGGCATCAAGGAGGGGATTCATGCATCGAGCCTTGAGGGAGACAACCACCTCATCCGCAAGGCTTCACTTGTACGGCTGGTGCAAGATCAACTATTCCTCTACTACCCGGTTCTGCCTCGGGGGGCAGCCCTTGTTCTCGAAAACGTTGACATCATCGTACTGGCCGGCGAAATGGGACCGCAAGTCTGGTATGGGGATTCGACGCTTCAGGTCTCCAACGCTACTCCCACAATATCAGTGGACGGAGGCAGCGCCCAGATCTTCCTCCCTCCGAAAGATTACTGGAACCCCGCAGAACCTATGAGAATTGTTACTCGTCCTCTGGATGAAATCTTCTGCGTTCAGCGTGTGGGGGATTCTCTCGAGGTGGTATCGCGGGACGATTTGCGGCGGCGACTTCTGGACAGCGGCAGCAGGCCGGATTCAACCTGGACGCCAGGTGAACTCGCGGACTAGAAGAACCGGGCAACAGTGATCCCGCCCGGACCGGGAACGATGCGCAGACCCGTCTCCGCCTGACATTCCTCTCTTCCTTCGTACAACCCCACCACCGATCTGCTGATGGCAACAGAAATTGTCGCACCTTCAACGACATCTGAAAACCAGTGGTCGTCTGCGTACATGCGCGCGTATGCGGTTCCGGCCGCAAGGCTGTACAGCGCAACCGATGCCCAAAGATTGTTTATCCGTTGAGCAAGGACAGCAGAAAGAGAAAAAGCAATAGCGGAGTGACCTGAGGGGAATGAGAAGTATGATTCGTCGGAAATCGTCAACGGCCTGAAGAAGCCATGACCTTTCCCCAAGTATGGCCTGCCCCTTCCGACAAGCACCTTCGTTAAGGTCGACACGGTGCCGGCAATGAGGATGGAAGAACCCGTCAGCATGGCTGTCTCGCGAAGCCAATCGTTCCAAAAAAACAGCCCGGCAGCATACCCTCCCGCTGAGGCAACCAGCATGTTTAGCCCATCTCCGTACTGGATCGTGTAGTTTGTCAGATTCGTGTTGAATCGCGATTGGTTTCTTTGCATCAGCGTCCGCCCGTCGTTGTCCAGGAGCGCGGACGCCGCAATCCCGCCTCCGACCGCTCCGAACGTCAGCCAATCGTCCCGGTCCCAGCGCGCCGGAGATGTAAGTACCCGACCCGCTATATGCACGAAGGAATGCGCATTCGAAACAATCACGGATCCGATGCCGCGGGCGCTTTGAGCTCAGGAATCAGGTAGTGCAGCATAAGCGGCGACCGTCTGAATCACTGACATGCATAGGCATGGCGGTTCTGCCGGCCATCGTTCCCACCATCTGGTCATGATACTTCCTTTCCCTCTGAAATGACACGTATGGAATGCGGAAGAACCGTTCACTACCTTGAAAGCATGTCGATCTCTATTCCTTCAATTGAAGAACTCTTCAGCTCCGGCGGAGCACTCCCCTCCCTGCCCGGCTTCGAATACCGCCCCCAACAGGCTGCCATGGCAACCGCGGTGCTCGAGGCGCTGCAGGATCGCCGAAACCTTATTGTCGAGGCACCGACCGGCGTCGGCAAGACACTTGCATATCTGCTGCCTGCGATGATCCATGCATTGCAGAATGAAAGGAAGGTGCTGGTATCGACGCACACGAAAACGCTGCAGGATCAGCTCGTCCGGAAGGATATCCCGCTCGCAACAAGACTTCTCGGGAGGGACATCGGAGTTGCCGTCCTCAAGGGGCGTCAGAACTATCTCTGTACAACCCGTCTCCAGAATGCCGTGGATGGAATGCAGAGCCTGTTCGACAAGAAAGGACGCGAGGAGGTAGGCAGGATCGTGGAGTGGTCTCACTCAACGGTCACCGGCGATCTGGATGATCTCCCGTTTCTTCCCCGACAGGATGTGCGCGAAATGATCAGCTCCGAGCCGGGCATCTGCAGTTCCGCACGCTGCGGGTCCCGGTGTTTCTTCCAGAGGGCCAAACTCCGTGCCCGCGAGGCGACTGTTGTCGTCCTCAATCATGCGCTCTTTTTCTCTCTTCTTTCCTTTACCGACAGTGACGAGTATTTTCTCTTCCCGGGGGACTTCCTCATTCTCGACGAAGCTCACACCGTCGAAGCAACCGCGGGAGCCGGGCTCGGCATGAAGGTCAGCCGTCGACAGCTTCTAGGAGCCATGCACCGGCTGTCGAATCCAAAGACCAAGCGCGGCCTGATTGTCACAAAGAAGAAAAAGTTCACGACATTGTGCGCGAAGGCCGAGGCATCCGTCGATGACTTCTTCACCACGCTGGATAACGCAGCCCGCATGCAGGTGTCCGGACGGGAACGGGAGAACTATGCACGCCGCGCAATCCGTGTTCGTTACCCCCGCATCATCGACAATTCCATTGCCGATCCGCTTGCAGCACTGCTTGCCTGCGCCCGGGAGGAGGAAGAGGATTGCTCGGAATTGTTCCAGAAACATGAACTGGGAGTAGCTAGACGCACGCTTCAGGACCAGGTGAATGCCATTGACAGTTTTCTGGAACAACGGGATCCTGACCTCACCTACTGGATTGAGCTTCCCGAGCGCGAAAGAGGCAATCCCGCCATTTGCGGCGCCCCTTCGGACGTTTCGACCATGCTCGGCGCCCGCCTGTTTCTCCGGGAGACTCCCGTCATCCTGACCAGCGCATCGCTCTCCGTGCAGGGTTCGCTGGACTATTTTGCCAAACGGCTCGGCGCCGGAAGTGCGCAAACATTGCTGCTCGATTCGCCTTTCGATTTTGCACGCAGCATGACCATTGCCGTTGCCCGCGATATGCCGGAGCCTGAAAGTGAGGGGTATCTTCGCGAACTGGCACCGTGGATCATGAGAAGCGTGGATAGAACGCACGGAAAATCACTTGTACTTTTCACGAACGCCCATGTCATGAAGGAGATGGCCTCCGCACTCGGGGACCAGTTCGAAACCCGCGGGATCAGACTTCTCGTTCAGGGGAGAGATGGTCAACGGCACGCGCTTCTTGAACAGTTCAGAGAGGATGTCGAGTCTGTTCTTTTTGGCCTCGAGAGTTTCTGGATGGGAATCGATGTCCCCGGGGAAGCGCTCAAACACGTCGTCATCACACGCCTTCCGTTCGCCGTGCCGAATCACCCGTTGATCGAGGCGCGTCTCGAAGCAATCGCAGAGAGGGAGGGAAATGCATTTGGAGAGTACACTCTACCCGAGGCCGTTCTTCGCCTGAAACAAGGTGTGGGGCGGTTAATCCGGTCCAGAGATGATTCAGGCATTATCACCATTCTCGATTCCCGCATCCTCCGGAAAAACTACGGCAGTACCTTTATCCGTTCACTTCCGCGATGTCCTCTTGAGATATTAAGCGCTTCGGGTGAGACCCAAAATCTCGAGATCTTTGACCCCTAACATCCTATAAATGAATGCATTACGGTCCTTTTTGATGACATTACTTATGCTCATTCGAACAACACGCTGATTTTAGCTTGTAATCGTTGCCTTTTTTTTGGATCTTTTGTTTGAATTTCGCCCGCGATATGGTATCTTCCCAATAAATTCGGGCATAAAACATCACGATACCGAAAGAGCAATCCTTTCACAATCTGCTAGGAGGTTCAATGGCAAAACCGATGTCGAAAACAGCGACCATCGCGCACTTCGCCAAGAAGTTCGATATGAAGAAGAAGGCCGTCGTGTCGGTATTCGAAGAGCTCGCGTCGCTGGCATACAGAGAAGCGAAGAACTCCTTCACGATTCCAGGAATCGGCAAGCTCGTCCTAGTGAATCGCAAGGCGCGGCTCGGTCGCAACCCGAAAACTGGAGAGACCATCCAGATTCCTGCAAAGACGGTTGTGAAATTCCGTGTCGCCAAGGCGTGCAAAGAAGCGGTGCTGCCGAAGAAACCGCTCATCATGTAACACCGCATTTCGCGCACTTTTCTTCTGTCTGTAACGGAGAGTTCCTCATCCGGTGGGCAGTCCTCTCAGGATTGCCCATCGGACTTTTGTAGCCCCCCGCACCCTCCGCACTGTACCCCCGTTTCGTTGAATGTCTATGCATGGTTTCTTACATTGAGTTCCTATGAGGAATCCCATCCGCGTCTTCCAGGAATTCATTCGCAATCTCGGCCCTGTTGAGCAGGCTCAGATCGTCGCCTCGACGGCGGTCATCGTTTCCATGGCCACCATCATCAGCGCCATGGTCGTCACCGGGCAATCGCCCCGTTTGATGGATTTCATCAGCATCCTGACCGTCGGGACGATCGGATTCACGAACGTGTATTTTTCTCTGCGCTACAGCCGTCAACTGGACGAACAGCGGCGGCAGCTTCTGGCCCTCAACACGATTGCAGAGGCCGTTAACCGTGTGGTAGAGCTCAATGTGGTCCTGCAATCGGCCCTGGAGAAGATCACGGAGCTTCTCGGCACCGATTACGGATGGATCTACATGCTGGAGGGTGAGACGTTGGCCCTCAAGTGTTCAAAAGGGACGTCCCTCGGTTTTCTTCCGATCAGCAATGCATCGCCTTCTCCCCCCTCCGCTTGGCTCCATCAACCCAGGGTTCAGCGGGAAAAACTGGACGAATCCCACGGCCGCATCGATACTCCTTTCAAGGCCCTGGGAATTCAATTCTGGGCCTCAATGCCGCTCAAAGTCAAAGACAACGTCGCTGGGGCTCTCATTGTGGCGGGGCGGAACTATGACATGTTTTCCAGCAAACAGACGGAGCTCATCGAGGCCTTTGGGAACCAGATCAGTGTCGCCCTCAACAACGCGCAGCTTTTCGAGCGCCTGAAGCGTTCGGAAGAGCGCTACATTGACCTTTTCGAGAACGCTCCGGACATATATCTCAGCGTCGACAGGCGCCACGTAATCCTCGGGTGCAACGCAACAGGCGCATCAATGCTCGGACTCCAGAAAGAGGAAATCATCGGTCGCCTCTTCGAGCATTGTTTTGTCGAGCAGCGGCAGGAGGCTGTCCGCGATCTCGTCGACAAGATGTTCACCGAAGGACGCGGGCTGAAGGACGTTGAAGAACAGCTGGTACGCCGGGGCGATAAACCCATTTACGTGACTTTGAATTCAACGCTGGTCTTCAATGAAAAGGGAGCGACGGTCAACGCCCGCATTGTAGCGCGGGATATCTCCGAACGGAAGATGATGGAGGGGGCAATCCTCCATGCCCAGAAGATCGATAGCATTGGAAATCTTGCCGGCGGCGTTGCACACGATTTCAACAACATCCTCGCGGCAGTGCTGGGCTCGGCGTCCATCATGCGACGGCGCCTCACCGAAAAATCCAAGCTGTACAAGTACGTCGAAATTATCGAATCCTCTGCCCGGCGCGGCTCCGCTCTGACCCGTCAGCTCCTGACGTTTGCCCGCAAGACGGAAACGATCGCAAAGCCCGTCAACATCAACAGCATTATACAAGAAACGCTCCATCTGTTCCAGCGGAGCGTTTCGAAAGAAATCGCTGTCGTGACACATCTGTCCGATGAATCGGTCAACGTCAGCGGCGACGACGGACAGATTCAGCAGGCAATCCTCAACATCTTCCTCAATTCCCGGGATGCAATGCCAGATGGGGGGACCCTGACCATCACCACAGGTGTCACGGTGGCCGATGCACATACGACGAGTCACTTCTCTTCGATCAAGCCGGGGCCGTTTGTATTCGTAAGGATCTCCGACACGGGCCAGGGCATTGACGGAACGATTCAGGACAGGGTGTTTGAGCCCTTTTTCACGACCAAGGAATCCGGCACCGGGCTGGGGCTCTCCGTCGTCTATGGCGTTGTCCAGAATCACGGCGGGTTCATCGACCTGGAGAGTGAAGTGGGTCGCGGGACGACCTTCTCTGTGTATCTCCCCCGGGTCATGATGAAAGCGCTGACCCCCTCCCGTCAGCGCAAGCAGAGAGTGCCACACGGGCGGGAAAACATCCTCATCATCGACGACGAAATCAGCGTCTGTGAAATCGCCCGTGATATGCTTGCGGGGCTGGGCTACACTGTTTATCTCGAACATGACGGGAAGGCGGGGGTT
>Ga0326726_10003797_pt1 | contig 13855 bp, 4 predicted proteins | sample MHFenrmetagenome_2_FD_207603 | JGI IMG/M metagenome (GOLD analysis project Ga0326726, IMG submission 207603) | Lab enriched peat soil microbial communities from Michigan Hollow, Ithaca, NY, United States - MHF15MN | ecosystem: Environmental > Terrestrial > Soil > Wetlands > Peat | place: USA... | reverse complement strand
GTTGTTTTACCGGCACCGTTAGGCCCCAGTAATCCAAACATACCGTTGCCAATATTCATTGAAACGCAATTAAGAGCTTTGAATGGTTTTTTCTTTTTTCCAATCAAAGGAACTGCAGCCACAATCTTATAAGTAGTCTTGCGGATTCCTTTAAACCTTCCTTCAAGCCTGTAAATATCAATACTCTCTTTGCTAAGCTTCTGACCAGTTTTCCAGATGAAAAGGCCTGTAAACCATAAAAATCCCAGTATAAGCACTGTTGCCAGGTTATCCCATTTGAGCTGGAAATAAATAAGGTTGAAGAGCGGCACCAGCCAGAAAACCACAAAATCGGCAAGAGAAGCAAGTTTTTTAAAGAATTTTCTTTCAACAACTGATGTCATATTTCCAAACAGCTTTCTGAACGGAATCCATATACCGAGAAGAATGAACCATGTTATAATGCTGAAAATGAAGATCCAGAATCCGCTTTTGAGGTAGAAGTAGGTAAAATAAATTATAAATCCGAGGATCGGAATCTGCCAGGTCAGCTGATCCATTTCCTTCCACGATTTATACTGCTTCGCATACCCGAGTCTTTCCCTGATCTTTGCACCTGCTTTCCACTCTCTCATCCAGCGATTCTCCCTGTCGTATATTTTTACCAGGCTCTGAACATATATATTTATATTTTCATCTGGTGGAATTACTGTTTCCCTTGCTTTCCTGAGGCTGTTCATCACAAACCAGGTGGTAGCCGGAACAATTATCAGCGACAGGATTGTCGTGATAAGCTTCCAGAGGAACTTATCAATGTGAGTGTAAATCAAGTAAATTAAGAGTGCAAAAACAACTGCCTGTATAATCCTGGTTTTCGATGACAGGGAATTGAACCATTTAAGAGCATTCTCGAGGCCGGAGTAAAATGTAGGAATAAAAACCAGCGTGAGGAGGGTGCTTAAAGATAGTCCGCCAATAACTGTTATTGCGAATGAGGCTCCGATAACCGAGACAAATTCAGCTTTCCCCATTGCCAGCGGGACCATTGCTATCACCGTGGTTGAAGCAGTAATAAGAATGGGTCTAAGTCTCGCAACTCCTGCAGTCATCAAAGCTCTTGACCTTCGGTATCCTCTTCTCCTTAAAATATTGGTATAATCAATGAGGAGGATGCCATTATTGACGACTATTCCGAGAAGTATAAGAAATCCTGTAAGTGTATTGAGACTGAGCAATGAATTTCTGGTGAGAATCAATGCAATAATTGATCCGAGAGCAGCAAGCGGAATGCTGAATAAAAGAACAAACGGTATGGAAAGTGATTCAAATACTGCAGCAAGGATCATGAAAATCAGCAGGAAAGCAATACCGAGAGGAGTGTAAAAATCTTTGAGCTGATTCTCTTCATGAACGACCTCAACAGCTATCCCGGAAGGAATGTTCAGCCCCGAAACAATTCCTTCAATATCAGCTCTGGCTCCTTCAAGAAGATCTTTAGAGTTCCTGATATCATCAGTGAAACTATACGTTACAGTGACTCTTTTCTCCTGGTTCTCGCGGTGAATGTTTCCCATCCCGTAGGAGAAGACAATGTCAGCAAGCTCCTGCATGTCCATAATTGCACCACTGCTTCCGGTGACTTCAAGAGTTTTAAGATCATCGATTGTTTTATCCGAGTTTTTCTTCACCTCTCCCGTTTCATCGGCATATTTCAGCATGATATCATAGGTTTCATTTCCCTGCTTTAATGTTGCCCCCGAAGAGTATTCCCTTCCGAATGTTGCAAGGGAATTTGATAAATTCATCAGGTTAAAATTATTTCTGCTTATATAGTCCATATCGAATAGAAGATGAACTTCAGGTGTATTTTCCTGCACGTTGACGCTAACATTATTTATCGTTTCCAGATCGTCGATATAAGTGTTAATATCTTCAGCAAGGTTCCTCATTTGCTCAAAATTCTGTCCCTTGATGATCACGCTCTCACTCTGTGTGCCGAGACCCAGGAGATTCATAAAATTGGAGCCAGGGTTGACTCCTGCCATTCCTCCTGCATTTGACGTAAAGCCTCCGCTTGTTGAGATCTCATCCATACTTATCTCTGCCGAGGAGATATTTTTTGTTTTTTCTTCGATCTCATTTTTTATTTCAGGAAGCTTGCGTTTACTCTTTTTGTCCCAATCCTTTGCAAGATTGATAGTTACGGTTGCCTGCTCTTCCTCAATCCGGCTTATAACATCCTCTTTTTCAGGAATACCTGCGATCCTCGATTCTATCTCAGATACTACAGCATCAGTTTTTTCAAGTGTTGATCCTGCAGGCATCGTTACCGAGAGCCTGAAATTTGTTGAGTCGACCTCCTGTGTAGTGTTTATGCTTAATGTGAGACTTATAAGAAGTGCTGCAAAAAAGACAACCAATGTCCCAATAATTGTTCCGGCCGGGTTTCTCATACTGGCCTTCAAAATAAGGTGATATGCCTGGATGAGACGGTTATGCAGGGAGAGCTTCTGATATATCTGCGAATTGTTTTTGGATGTTCTGTCAATCATAAAATAGGTTGCCATCGGAATGACCATAAGAGCTACGGCAAGCGATACCATCAGCGTCGTAATTATTGAAACACCTATATTCCTGATAAAGATTTTGATCAGGAAATTTGATGAAAAGATAAAAGGTAAAAATACTATTACTGTTGTCAGTGTTGAAGCAAAGACAGACCTATATACTTCTGTAGTTCCCTGTTTAACAGCTGTCCCATGATCCTTTCCCATACCAGCCAGCCTGTAAATGTTCTCAAGCACAACCACCGAATTATCGACAAGCATTCCAATGGCAAGGGCTATACCGACAAGGGTCAGGCTGTTAATGGAGATATCATAGGCATAGAAGAAATTAAAAGCAGTATAAACTGAAATGGGGATTGAAATCGCAATTACAGTAACAAGACGAATATTCCTGAGAAAGAAGAAGAGTATCAAAACAGCAAGAATGCCCCCGGTAACCGCAAGATTTATTATCTGGTTTATATTCTTTTCCATTATCTCGGCGGAGTTATTCTGGACAACAATTTCAACTCCTGAAGACTTAAGTTCCTTATTAAGCCGTTCTACCCTGTTAATAGCTTTGTGGGAAAGATTAATGAGGTTAGACTGGTTATCATTAACCAGGGTTATCGTTACTGCATCAAGTCCGTTAACACGGCTGTATGAGCTCTCTTCTTTTACTCCGAAAAATATCTCGGCAATGTCCCTCAGGAGTATTGGCCCCTTCTGTTTTACGATAATGCTGCCAATATCCTTTACATCAGTATATTCTGATGTAACATTAACAAATAGTTTATTGCTCCCGTCAACAACAATACCGGCGAATGTCTTTTGCGCATTGTTGTTGTTAAGCATGTTTCTCACCTGACTCATTGTGATACCGTATGCTTTGCAGGCTTTCTCATTGAGCCTTATCTCTATAGAGTTTTCCTGTCCGCCATATACTTCAACCCCGGCAATTCCATCTATATTTTCGAGTTGCGGCTTTATCTCACGATCGGCAATATTCCGTATCCTGTCTGAACCCCCTTCTCCTCTCACCTGCAGCTCCATAAACTGATTTGTGAGCTGCCGGAGATCAATCTTCATCACATTAATAATAAAATCGGATGGGATTGAATTTTTTACGATATCAATTTTTTCCTGGAGCTTGAGATTTGCATATTTGAGATCGGCATTCTGGTCGTAGTAGATGTTTATACTGCCATAACGTGATGATATTGTCGTTTCGATTTTATCAATTCCTTCAAGGGTACCGATGGCACCCTCGAGAGGTACAACAGCCTGAGTTTCAATGTACGAAGGGTCCATCTCAAGCGGTGTGCCTACCTGGACAATCAGCATTGGAAGGTCAGTAGCCGGGATAAGTTCTACGGGTAGTTTCTTATAAGACACATACCCGAGCATTGTAAGCCCGGCAAAAAGCATGATGATAAGAATCCTTCTTTTTAAAATAAAGTCCATGTTCAGGCTTATAAGAAATTAAACAGCATCAGCTTTTCTTCCGCTTCCTGTTATCCAGCTGCTGAAAGTATCAAAAACCCAATATACACATGGGATCACAACTAGTGTCAGAAGAGTGGAAGAGACCATCCCGCCAATCACCGCAAGAGCCATCGGCGATCTTAGGGAAGCACTTTCCCCAATACCGATAGTAAGCGGGATAAGCGCAAAGATGGTGGTAAGGCTTGTCATAAGTATTGGTCTGATCCTCTGAGATCCAGCTGTAACAATAGCCTCTTTTTTGCCCAATCCAGCTTCCCTGAGCTGATTGATTCTGTCAATAAGAATAATTGCGTTGCTTACGGCAATACCACCAAGCATTATTATACCTATATATGCCATCATATTTAGCGATTTCCCGAGAAAGAAAAAGGTCAGAATAGTTCCGACACCGGCTAATGGGATAGTAAGCATTATTACAAAAGGTTGTATGATGGATTCAAACTGTGCTGCAAGCACCATGAAGACAAGAATCAGAGAAAGAAGTAGTGCAAATGTAAGATTTGATGTCGATTCTTTCCTCTTAAGCTCCTGGCCGGTAAACTCCATTTTATAATCCACAGGAAGAGAAACAGTTTTGAGAGCCAACGTTGCATTTTTTATTACCTGATCGAATGCAACATCATTGCTTACATTGGCATAGATATAACAGGTTCTTGACTGGTTTCGCCTGGTGATTTCCCTCGGGCTTACAACGGTGCTGATCGTGGCAAGCTCGCTAAGAGGCACTTTAACGCTTCCAGCCGTTATCATTATATCTTTCAGTTGATAAAGCGAAATATTTCCGAGCTTTATAGTAATATCTTTCATCTCGCCATCTTGTTCGAAACTACCGGCAGATGAACCAGACAGGTAATTTTTCAGCTGGCTGATAACACTTTCGACAGTTACACTGTAATAACTTGTCTTGAAACGGTCTATGGCCACTTCAACCTCAGGGGTGCCCTCATCCATTGAGGTTGTAATGTTATATAATCCCTTATTATCCGTAAGAATAGCTTTTGACTCATTAAGAATTCTTTCAAGCTCTGTATAATCTTCGCCTGAAATTTCAAGAGCAAAAGGGGCCTCCGTGGTACCGAGAGATGACTGGAGAGCAGTCTCCTCCCGTGTAAAAGTCACTTCAACATCGGGAATTGTTGCGAGGTAGTTATCAATAAGTGTGACTGCGTTATTTGTCGATGAGGCAAATTCTTTTTTTAGAATTATTTTTAATGAAGCGGTATTATCACCTTCAGTTCCTGTGGTTTCTGTAAGAGTTGATGTATTGGCTTCACCGGATTGGGAATAGATCAAGTCTATCTTATCTCCGAGCAGTTCCCTTATAATGCCTTCAGTCTTATTAGCAGTGCTGTATGTCCGCTCAAGACTCGTGCCTTCAGGCAGTTTAAGATTTACAGTAAATTCTGCAGATTCAGATCTGGGCATAAATTCGCTTCCAAGATGCGGTATCAGCAATGCAGATCCGGCCATTAAAATTAAAGCCAGGATTATTACAAGTTTTCTTTTCTCAATAGTTCTTTCAAGGAAATGTGAGTACCCTTTGAACTGCAGAGGAGCAGTCATGTTTACCTTCTTCTTTTTCTTATCAGAAAATAGTGTCGAAACCAGCATAGGGATGACCAGCATGGCCACAACTAATGATGAAAGAAGCGCAAAGGCAACCGTCCATGCCTGGTCTTTAAACATTTCTCCTGAAGCTCCGTGGAGGTAAACTATGGGCAGGAAAACAACAATAGTCGTCACAGTCGAAGCAGTTATTGCTCCACCAACCTGTCCAGTCCCGTTAATGACAGCCTCTTTAAACGGAACCCCTTCTTCCCTCATTCTTGTTATGTTTTCAAGCACTACAATCGCATCATCAACCAGTCTTCCCGCCCCGAGTGCAAGCCCCCCGAGGGTCATGATGTTGAGAGTTAAATGGCCAAAATACATAAGATTGAATGTGGCAATAATTGAAATAGGTATTGCAACACTTATAACAAGAGTGGTTCCGATCCGCCTTAGGAAGATGTAGAGTATAAACACAGCAAGGAGAATTCCTATCAATAATGTATTCTTTACCTCGCTGATGGCATTGTGAATATAATTCCCCTGGTCCTGAACCTTGATGAATTCATACCCGGGAAGCGCCTTACCAAGATCTTTAAATGCCTTATCAAGGCTCCTGACAGCATCAACCGTATTGAATTTCGGCTCCTTGTAAATTGATAATCCGACACATCTCTCACCGTTTATGGTTACAATATTCTTCGGATCTTTGTTTTCCATTTTTATTTTTGCCACGTCCCGCAGGTAGACCGGGACTTTCTCTGAAGATGTTGTTGCGCTCTGACTTGCAATGGTCTCGGTCGTAGCTGATTTTGTTGATGCCTGTGTGAATCCGACAATTATATTTTCGAGGTCCTTAAGTTCGGAAAGTACTGTTACTCCTTTAACAGTATATTTGGTGCCCATATCGACTATAGACCCTCCTGAGACGTTTCTGTTGTAATTGCTTATCTGTGCAGCAATTACATCAGATGTAATTCCGTAAGACTGAAGCACATAATTATTAGTTTCAATCACCACTTCGCTTTCTTCATCCCCGGTCAGCCGGACATCGGCAACCCCTTCTATCCTTACCAGCTCATTGCGGATATAATTAACAGAGATTTTCCTGAGCTCATCCATATTGCTGATGCGATCATTCTTTAGTCCGACTATCATTACAGGGGAAGCATTCGGATCGTATTGTGATATGGTGAAATCTTCAAGATCGGAATTCTGTGCAAATGTGTTTAGCTCTTTCTGAAGATCAAGAAAAGCTTCATCCATATCCTTATTCCAGTCGTATTCAACTGTAATTGTAGCAGATCCGACCTTTGATGCAGATGAAACCTGCACAACATCGCTCTGCTGCATCGAAAGCGATTCTATCTGGTCGACATATTTCTTCTCAATCTCTTCCGGGGGCTTTTCTCCGGCCTTCAGCTCGATATAGATCTTTGGAGTGTTAAGATCGGGAAAAAGGTCCGTTCCAAGCTTGCCAAAAGAGATAAACCCAAGAAGAACAATACCCAGCACAAGCATCAGGACAGTGACAGGATATTTTACCGCAAAACGGGCAATACTGTTCATGTCAGTTATTTAATGATTTTCACTTTCGACTTGTTGCTGAGTGTCTCAAAACCACTTGTCACAACCCGTTCACCCTTCATGAGTCCCCTTGTAACTTCAACATCTGAAATGTTTTCAAGTCCTGTCTCTATAACCCTTTCAGCTGCCACACCACGGTCGATAATAAATACTGTTTTTCCTCTCTGACGCGACAGGATGATATTTTTCGGGATCACAATGACTGAATCTTTATTGTTTGTAACGATATCGGCCTTTACAAACATGCCAGGTCTTAACAGGTAATCCCTGTTGTTTATCTGGATATTACCTTTAAAAGTCCTGGTATCGGCATCAATAGCCGGAGATAATTGCGTCACCTGTCCTATAATAGTGTCTCCCGGGATTGTGTAATTTGTAAGGTTGACATTCTGTAAGGGTTTTATAACTGATATGTATTTTTCAGGAAGCTGAACCTCCATATACATTGTCAGGTAATCCATGATCTTGACAATTTTTGAACCGGATGCAATCTGTGTTCCCTGCGTATAATAAGGCAGATCAACAATAACGCCGTTAATAGGGGCCTCTATCCTGGTTTTGGCCATCTGAAGCTTTGCATTCTCAACACTCGTTTTTGCATTTTCATATTCAATGCTGGCTGTTTTCAGCTCCTTAAGTGTCACTCCGCCTTTTTCATAGAGCGACTCCTGTTTCTTTAGCTCACTTTCAGCAAGTTCCAGATTGAGCTGGTTTGTTTCAAGTTTCACGGAAATAACATATTCCCTGTCTTCAAGACGTGCAATCAGCGCACCTTCTTTGACTTTATCACCCATCTGCCACAGCCTCCCGGTCTGAGGATTTTTTTCAAGAAAGTATGAAGCAGAAATCTTTGATGACAGCTCGATTTCACCTTTCGGGAAAGCAGTGCCTGTTGTATTTACAAATTCTTTTATTGATGTAAGCCTGATTTCCTGGACTGAAACCGGTATTTCGACATCGGCAGTCAGGTTCTCATTCTTATTCCGGCATCCGATTAAAGCAAAAATTGCAGTTGCTGATATTATTAAGATTTTTTTCATGGAAATATGAATTATTTTTTATTTATCCAGGGTCGTTACTTTGGTGACTGATTCTTTTTTCTCAAAATCGTAAAGTGTCTGTATCTTAAGATTAAGAAGTTCAAGCTTATATGAGATAAGGGAGTTGGTATAGGAAAGCTGTTTTTCTGAAAGCTGGTTTTGATAAATGTTAAGGTCCATACCTGTAAGATCACCGTTTTTATATTTCTCAAGATTCAGATCATAAGTAAGCTGTGCATTTACGACATTCTGACGGGCTATTTCGATCTGGTTCTGAAGATTGTTTAGATTCCTGTAAACCTGCCTGATACCCAGAATTATATTGTTCTGCTCCTCTTCAAGTGATATTTTTGATGATTCAATTGTAGCTTCAGATGCTTTTATCCTTGATTTTCTTTCTCCCCAGTCCCACAGAGGAATCGTCAGCGATAATGAAACATTTTCATTATTGGTCGGACTATCATAGACATTTACGAATTTCTCATTATCACCGAAAAGCCCGAAAGATAAACCCAGATTTCCTTTAAATTCATTTAGTGCTTTAGTCTGGATCAGGTCGAATGTTGAATTCTCTACATTTATCTGCTGTTGTCTCAGTTCCATCCTGTTTGCAAGTCCCTGATCGATGGCAAAAGCGATATCAACATTGACAGTATCAACTTTAATATTTGGAATTACCAGAAGGTCCTCATAGAGACTAATTCCAATAAGTAGTTTAAATTCATCCTTGGCATTCTCAAATGAAACCTGGCTATTCTCATAGTCCGATTTTGAGGAGGCGAGGTTAAGCTCTGCCTGGAAGATCTCTTCACGGGCAGAAAGACCCGCATCAACCTTGTTTTTTGATACTTCATAGCTTTTCTGCATATTCTCAAATGCCTGTTTCGATATTTCAAGACTTTGTTGTTTCTGGTAGACATTATAGAAATTCTGGGCAACCTGTTTTTCGAGCGAAAGTAGCTGTATTGCGTAGTTTAACTGAGTGTTCTCAAGAGCAAGCTGAAGCTCTTTAAGGGTCAATTTCAGGCGATTATAGGTAAAAAGCGGCTGGTTGAGACTTAGCAGCACCCTGTTACTAAAACCTTTATTTGTGGCATTGGCATATTCACTGTATGAATCATAGTAACCAAACCTGTTTGTCAGTGAGATATTTGCATCGGTCAGAAGAATGGGCTGGGAAACCGTGAATGTTCCAAAGCTTTCAGTTGTCTTTGTCGAGTTCCATTTTGATATCAGATCATTGAATTCGCGGTTCTGGCTATAGCTGATTGGATTCACCGATAAAGAAAACTGCGATTTAAGTGCAGCATTCTGTGCATTCAGGTTCTCCTGGCTTCTTACAAGGCTTAGCTTTGTTCTTTTCATCGAAGGAGAATTTGATTCCGCAACACTCAGGGCCCTCTCAAGGGTAAGGCCCTGCTGGGAGGAACCTGATAGTGATAGAATGAGAAACAGTAAAACAGGAATTCCGGCTTTTATAATAAGTTGTTTCATATTCATTTTTTTAATTCTTAATTCATTCGTTTTTAAATTCACTTTCCAGAATTACCCCCTTTCCCGTTTCCCCCAGGGGGGAAAAGCTCCTCGCGGCAGGCAGGCTCCTTCACTAAAATTGCCTATGGGCAATTTCTTAACGCTCGGCCCTCCCCTTGGGGGAAGTCCCGATAGCTATCGGGAGGGAAGGGGGTCCAGCCTAATTCGCTTTAACCCACTTAATAGCATCACCAATCACAATTCTTCCCTCCGACTTATTTGTAAGAACCACCTTTGCTGTATCTGGTGAAAGGTAATACCTGCCAAGGAGATTCCAACCACCCTCTGCATTCGGATAATCGAGGGTCAGTTCTTCAACTCCCTCATCATGATAAATTTTGTAATGCATATCCTTGTAGGGGCTCTCGCCTCTCTGAGCATTGCCCATTGGTCCTCCTGCTCCTCCGCCTTGTCCTCCCGGGCCTCCCGGTGCTCCTCCACCCGGACCACCACCACCTGGGCCTCCGGCTCCACCAGGGCCTCCTGCTCCTCCCTGGCGTCCGCCCCTTATAATCATACGGTCCACGCTCTTGCCCACATAGCAATAAATGTCATAATGTCCTGGTTCTTTAATGATTGCGTTCCATGTCACCTCTTTATCACCGGTACCGCCCCGTGTATATACAGAAGAAAGAATATACTTCCCGTAATAGTTTGATTCCACAACTGGCTGCCAGTATTCAGGAGCATTCATCATATTAATTGTCTGGTAAGTTTCGCCATTATTGTTTTTTATGCGAAGAAGCTTTTTAAGTGGGCTTGCGCTGCTTTGTCTGCTTTTAATAAATCCTGAATCTTCATTATCAACTATAATCTCCGATGGATCAATTGATCCAGGGATTGATCCAAGTATCTCTTCACCAGTAAATTCTGTAACTCTCTCTTTAGATTTTGTTATTTCACTGATTGGCATGTTGATCTCGCCGGGGATGTTCCTGGAGAAAAGAGTATTAACCATCATGGCTCTTGGCTGGGCATCAAGTACAATACCCACTTTTTTTGTCTCTCCCGCTCCCAGAAAAACAATTTTCGAAATATCTTCAGCTTCCATTCCCCGCCCCTGCATTGAAATACTGAAATTAACTCCCCCGCCTCCAGGTCCCCCCTGGAATGACTGTCCCATCATTCCGCCACCGCCACTGCCACCTCTGCCTCCACCCGGACCTCCTGTCCTGAAGGACACATTAAATATACCTGCAACTGGTTCGGGATTCGAAGCTACGAATGTGACCTGGTACCTTGACCTGTCGCCCACAATTATTTCAGATGCCTGCAAATTCGAGATAAGGAAGCCTGGCTGTTCTTTTTTTGTGAACCAGTCGCTCAGATAAGGATAAAACTCAAAACCGAATTTTTGTTTTATGTCTGAATTCAGCTTTTCAATACTAACACTTGTAAACCTGTGATCGTCAATATATTTCTGAAACCACTCCTTGAATTCCTCAATACCGGCTTTTGCTCTTATCAGGTTGAAAAGGTAATCGCCTTTTACTGTAAGCACTGGCCTCATTGTATCGCCGGCCGGATTTATTGCAAGTAAATTCCTGAAACTGATATCTCTGAGAATGAGGTTTGCCTTGTCATTGTCCGACAGTGATCCCATCATACTTCTGATCCCGCCCTGCGGTGTGCTTACTTTCTGAAGATGAGATTCAAAAACAGCATTAATAACAGGAAATTCGGAAGAGTAAAAGTTGTTTTTGAAGAAGTAAAAACTTGGAGAGAGACGATATCTCGTTGGTTCATTCAGCACTGTTCCGTTGACAAACCTGAAATTTTCGCCGCTTATGAAAGTGTTCCTGACAAAGCTGTTAAAGATTCTGACCTGAAGCTCTTTATCAGTTATTACCTGGTTATTCCTTGCCATTCTTTTTTTCTGCCGGGTGAATTGTTTCCTGAAGCCAGCATTCTGCAAAGTCGATAATTTCTCGGGAAGTAAAACCATCGAGGGCTGAAGTTCCGCCCTGGTCTGTGTATTCATCCTCGGGTAGGAATAAAACTGAACCGGCACCTCAAGAAGGCTTAATTTATTGAATGGATACTTTGTAGAGAAACTGGTTTCAAGTTCTCTCATGATCCCCGAAACGAGCAGCGAGAGTGTATCCTTAATTTCGGCAAGATCCTTTTTATAATAATCATTTCCGGTAAAATAGTAGCTGATATATTTTACGGAATCAACCTTCAAAGTATCTGACCTGTAATTTCCGATTGCAAGAGTAAGACCTGTAAGCGGCGAATCGGGAGTGAAAACAGACCAGCCGTTTTCGTTTTTCATAATTCCCTGCGATACGACAGTCAATCCGTTTCTCGGTTTGACACGCAGGGTGTAATTTGTAAAGTCTACCTTTATCCTGGCCGGATTAGTCGGATAATAATTAAGTCCGGGTACAGGATACCAGTGCGATTCCGGGGTAAGGAGCACATAATTCTCCGTGAGAAAAGCCTGCCGTTTATGCACATTAAGCATCTCAATCCTGTAGGGGGTTTCCTTAATATTATCAGTATAATCCGGGAAACAGAATGATTCGTCAATGGATCCGGCGTAGGAAATTACTACACTGTCGCGGGCTCCGGGTAAAAGGGCTTTCCCGGGATTTATTTCGATAATATGATTTGATTTGGTATAATTAAGCTCTCTGCCTCCTGATGTGATCCTTTTAACCTCAAGGTAAGGATTAAGAGAGAAGATATAACTTTCAAGCGACTCCTTATTATCATTTGTGAATCTCAGTTCTGCCGATGCTTCAAAGGTGGTCCCGTCATGCTGAAATTCAATTGAAGCATCCTTCAGGCTGACAAAGTTCCTGTTCTCAAACTTCCTGTTTGACTCAATTACAAGGCTCTTTTCTTTGAGATTCTTTTTGTAAAATGAATAAGTGTTAAAGCCGCAAAATGCAGACCCGGCGAGAAATATGAAAAAGAAAATTACAGTAATTGTTGTAAGGACCCTTGATTGAGGTAAACGCTTAAATAATAAAATAGTAGCCATTACAAGTGATAAACCGAGAAAGAAATAAAGCAATCTCTGATTTAATATAATATTCAGATCATCAAAACCAATAACGTTTGATTTGAAAACTGGAAGCCCGAATGCCATATAATCGAAAATTGAACCGAACCTGTGCCAGAGCCAGAACATATTGAGAGCAGCCAAACCGAGCAAAATCAGGAATGTAATAGGCTGGTTTCTGATGATCGACATCAGCATAAAGGCAAACCCCAGACTGAACAGGATAGTAGGGACACAGATTATCAGAAGGTAATAAAGATATGAAAGCAGGTCGATTGACATGCTCTTTGAAATGATATTCATCAGCAAACCGATTGAGAGGATAATGATATCAAGTCCGAGAAAAAGCCTGAGAATTCCCCATGATTTACCAATGACATATTCAAAGTTTGACATTGACCTTGTATAAAGAACTTCATTGGTATCTACCTTTTTGTCTCTTTTGAGAAAATCGGCTGCCAGGAATATCACGACAATTGCCTGTCCGATATTAAGTAAGTAAAGGTTTACAAGTGGTACCGACGAAGGAATGGAAACCAGACTCCATGTCTCATCACCAATCGGAGAGAAAAAACCGATATTAAATATTGTAAGTATAAAGATCGCCCCGAGCGAAAAGAGCCTGAAGAACCAGCTTCTTCTCAGCGTCTTGGCTTCGTACCTGGCGACAGTTCTTATGTTATGAAGAATTGGCATGGTCTTAAAATTAGGATTTACTCCGTGAGATCAGCATGCAGCTTATGTTCCATATAATAAACATATGCATGTTCAATATTGGGTATGATTTCTGTTGAGTCATATTCCGGAGGATCGTCCGAAACAATCTGAACTTCCCATCCTGCTTCCACAGGAATCGTGGAAATCACATTATAACGCTCTTTTACCTTATCATATTCATAAGGAGACAGATTCATTTTAAAGACATGTCGCTCAGCAACTTTAACAAGGTTTTCTGGTGATCCGGAGAAGACCAGCTCACCCCTGTTAAGCAAAGCCATTCCCTGACAAGTGGATGAAATATCGCCGACAATATGTGTTGAGAGAATTATTGTTACATCATGCTGGCTTAATTGTGACAGGATATTCCTGAACCTAATCCTTTCATC
>Ga0326726_10003796_pt1 | contig 13859 bp, 13 predicted proteins | sample MHFenrmetagenome_2_FD_207603 | JGI IMG/M metagenome (GOLD analysis project Ga0326726, IMG submission 207603) | Lab enriched peat soil microbial communities from Michigan Hollow, Ithaca, NY, United States - MHF15MN | ecosystem: Environmental > Terrestrial > Soil > Wetlands > Peat | place: USA... | reverse complement strand
AATGGGACAGGAAACCACTGTCGTGGCTACCGGCGGACTGGCCGCGCTGATCGGGAAGGGATCGAAATACATAAAGCATGTCGACGACCTGCTCACTCTGGACGGCCTGCGCCTCATATGGGAACGGAACACGGAGGCGAGGGCTGGCCATGAAGGCCCATCCGCGAACGCTTCTTCCGCCTCGCCGGCGCCCGGCCGCAAGTCGCGGACCCGCTGAGTCGTCGTGGAAAACTACTTCAACTATTTCACTGAAATCGAAGAACAGTTTCAACGGCGCCGGGGCGGCATCCTGCTGCTTTCGACCCTGGATTGGGCATTGATCGAAACCTGGAAAGACGCCGGCATTCCGCTCGAAGCAGTCCTGCGCGGCATCGATGGGGCGTTCGAGCGTTATGAGAAACGGCCCACGCCGCGCAAGGTCAACAGCCTGGCTTATTGTGCGCAGGAGGTGCTGGCTGCCGCCGAAGAGATGAAGGAGGCAGCGGTTGGCGCTTCGAGCAGCGTCCAGCCGATCGCGAAGCCGGCAGGCTTTCAGGCTGGGAACATTGTGGCCTTTCTGCGGCGGAACGCCGACCTGCTGCTCACGGCAAGACTGCCGGAGCGGCCGGGGATTTCAGGGGTTGCGATAGCGCGGTCTACCGCCGACACGCTGCGTGAACTGGCTTCCGAGATGCAAGGCAGCGCGCCCCGTCTGGAAGACCTGGAGCGGCGGCTCACGGTGCTGGAAGAGAAGTTGCTCGCGGTGCTGCTGGCGGCCACGCCCGATGACGACATCGTTGCCGTACGGGCTGAGGCCGATCGCGAATTGAGTCCCTACCGCCGCAAGATGCCAGCAGCGCAGATCGACCAGTTGCAGAAGCAGTATCTGCACAAAAGATTGCTGGAGAAGTACGGGCTGCCCCGGTTAAGTTTGTTTTATATGTGAATCGTCCGTGTGGGGCGGACACTCCTGTCCGCCGCAGTTGAGTTGACTTTGGTTTTGGGTGTCATTGGATATTGCGCGAGTAGGGAAGGTTGATACTCAGAGTCAAAGTCAGCGTCAAAAGCAGCGGACAAGAGTGTCCGCTCCACACTTTCCCTTCTGCAATTGACCCCTGCATCATCGCGGGTCTAGACTCGCTCTCGATGGAGCCTCCCATGAAACGCATTGCCGCGGTGCTGGCTGTGGTATCGCTGCTTGGAATTTTCGCGCTGGCCGATGAAGGCCATCACCACGAAGATCTGACCGAGGATCAACTGGGGACTGTGCACTTCCCGGTTTCCTGTGCCGCGTCCTCGCAGAAGGCCTTTGCACGCGGGGTTGCGCTGCTGCATTCCTTTTGGTACGAGGAAGCGGAAAAGGAATTCGTGCAGATTTCGAAGGATGATCCAGCCTGCGCCATGGCTCATTGGGGCGTGGCCATGAGTCTATGGCACCAACTTTGGGACCATCCCAGAGCCGCCACCATCAAGCGAGGCATGGCGGAGTTGAAGAAGGCCCAGTCGCTCCGTCCCGCGACCGATCGCGAGCGCGATTACATCGCGGCCTTGCGCGCGTTTTACCGGAAGAGGGGCGACCACGAGGAACGCGCCAAGGCCTACTCACAGGCCATGGAGAGCGTCTATCAGCGCTATCCCAGCGATCTCGAGGCGGCGGCATTTTACGCCCTTTCGCTGCTGGCATCGGAACCGGACGGCGACTCCACCTTTGCCAATCGGAAGAAAGCGGCCGCCGTGCTGGAAACACTTTTCAAGGAAGAACCCAGCCATCCCGGGGTGGCCCATTACCTGATTCACAGTTATGACAAGCCGCAACTGGCCGAACTGGGCCTACCGGCGGCGCGCAGCTACGCCAAGATTGCTCCCGCAGCTCCGCACGCGCTACATATGCCGTCGCACATCTTTGCCCGGCTTGGGCTATGGCAGGACGACATCGATTCCAACCTGGCCTCCATCGCCGCCACGCGCAAGACCGCGGCCATGCACATGGGCGGCGAGGGTCATCAATTTCACGCCATGGACTTTCTGGTCTATGCCTACCTGCAGAGCGGGCGTGAGGCTGATGCACTGGCTCTTATCACTGAGGTGAAAGCCCTGCCGCCGATGAAGGACATGTACGGCGAGGGCTATGATCCGCACGCGTACGCCTTGTCGAAATTTCCCGCGCTCTATGCCCTGGAACTTCATCATTGGACCGGGGTTGCTGCCTTGACTCCCGCACCCGGCGCGGATTCCGGCGACAAGGCGATCACTTATTGGGCCCGAGCCATAGGCGCGGCCCGGTCTGGGAACGTTCCTGAAGCACGAAAGGACATCGCCGAGCTGGAATCAATTCGTAATGAAATGTTGAAAAACAAGAAGTCGTCCTGGGCCAATGTGGTGGAGGATGCGCAAAAGGAAGCCGAGGCCTGGGTTGCGCATGCCGAGGGCAAAGATGAAGAGGCAGTCAAGGCCTTGCGCGCCATTGCAGAGGAAGAGGAATCCACCGGCGACGAACCCGAGGACATTCCGGCTAGGGAGATGCTGGCCGACCTCCTGATGGAAGCCAAGCATCCGGACCAGGCGTTGGCGGAATATGAGACTGATTTGAAGTTCAATCCCAATCGCTTCAACGGGCTCTACGGCGCAGCCAGCGCGGCCGAAATGGCGGGGAAGAATGAGAGGGCGGCGACCTATTACGCGCAACTGGTGAAAGTGTGCGCCGGATCGACCTCCGATCGTCCTGAACTGGGCCGGGCCAAGGCGCTACTGGCGAAGAACTAGGTCCGTGTGGGTCGGAGTGTGGGTCGGAGTGTGGGTCGGACACTCTTGTCCGACGCCTTTGACTTTGCTCTGCTTCCAGGGTCGTTGTCGCGAGCATCGATGGCGGGAACGGCAATCCTGAAGAGCTACAATCAAGATCAAAGGCGTCGGACAAGAGTGTCCGACCCACACACAAACCACTGACCCACACAAACATTGGCTAGGGCCAGCGCAGCATCTTGGCCACCAGTGCCACCAGCATCGCTGCCGCTCCCAAGGTTGCGTTGTACTCACGGTGCTTCCAGTACAGGTCCCAGCTGAACGCTCCGCTGTTCCTGTTGGCGCTTACTCGCGGGAACAGGCGAGGTACCCGGTGCGCATAGTCTTCAAACTGCGGGAAGCGCTCTCGCAGAAATACTTCCTCGGCACGAATCACCGGAAGATAGATGGCAAAGAAGAGAAGAAGAATTCCGCCGACGATCCACCAGCTGCGTGCGGCAAGAGCGAACCCAACCGAGAGGATCAACGAACCGAGGTAGAGCGGGTTGCGGGTGTAGGCATACGGACCCTCTGTTGCCAGCTGTTGGTTTTTCTGCAACTGCCCGGAAGCGACCGCCCGAATCATAAGTCCCAGAATCACCAGGGTGGTGCCGATCAGGATTGATTTCACGGTGGGCTTGGCCAGCCAGAAATAGAGTATGGCAAAGACAAATCCAAGCGGGACACGGGCCCTGCGGGCAATCGCAGACCAGCTAGCCATGACGCTCCCCCAGCAGTTGCCGGGCCGCGGCAACCACTTGCCCGGAGCTGATCTCAAGCAACCCGTCCTCCCGCTGGAACACATGCTGATAGCTGGTGCTGCTGGAGGGACTACGCAGCACCACAGTGCGGGTGTCAAAAGGGCCGTTGCGCGCGGGATCGGTGGGCCCGAAGATTGCGACGACCGGGACACCCAGCGCCGCCGCCAGATGCATGGGGCCGGTATCGCCACCGATAAACAAACGTGCGCGACGCGTGAGCGCGATGAGCTGGGTAAGCGAACCGGTCAAGGGTTCGGCCGCACAGTCGCTGGCGGCTTCGACTGCGTGCGCGAGATCTTCTTCGCCGGGCCCAAAGTTGATCATCGATTTCAAACCATCTTCTGATAATCGCCTTGCCACTTGCCCGTAACGTTCAGCGGGCCATTGCTTGGCTCCCCAACCAGCGCCCGGGTTAAGCAGTACAAACTCCTGCGCACCTTTCGCTTGCAGCCGGCGATCACATTCCTGTTCGGCCGCATTGTCGCGTGGAAGCTCGACCCGCGGCGTCTTAAGGTTTCGATGGGCAACCGCCTCGGCGAGTGCCATATTCTGTTCGACGATGTGCTCGCCAGCAGGGATTACCTGGCGTGTGTAAAACATGCTGGCCAGATTTTCGCGAGGCTGGGCCGCTCCGTAGACGACGCGCGCTCCCGACCACCGGGCCAGCAGGGAGGAGCGCACCGCACCCTGAAGGTCGACGGCGATTTCGTAGTGCGCGGCCCGTAAATCACTCAAGCTGGCCGCGACGCGTTCCCAGGTCGCGGCGGAAAAAGGCGCGCGCCGCCACTGGCGGGTGTTCACCGTGTGGACCCGATCCACCAGTGGACGCTGCGCCGAACGCGGCCCCGAGCGCGGCGTGGGCAAAGTGCACAGCAATTCCGCCCAGCGCTCTTCGATCAGCCAGCCCAGTAGCGCTTCCGGAAATGCCTCGCGCAGCGCAGCTGCGGCGTGAAGACCGTGAATGACGTCGCCCATGGCGCCGAGACGTACGATCAGCATCCGGGCGATTTCCGGCCGTGCAATCGTCGGCTTCGCCACATCTTCAGCAGAGGTTTTAGCTGGTGAAGGCGTGCTCACGAACGCGTCCGCCCCAGGCGGGAGCGAATCATCTCGGTGGTGGAATGGTCTTTGGGGTCGCCCACAATTTCCACTCGTCCGCCACTGGCCATCACTTCGTCGCGTTCGGGAACGGTTTCGGCGGTGTAGTCCGTCCCCTTGGCATGCACGTCGGGGCGGATTTCACGGATGATCGCGCGCACATCCGGCTCTGGGAAAATCACCACGGCGTCGACGCCGGCCAGCGCTGCCAGAATTTCGGCGCGTTCCTCCGCCGGCATCAGCGGGCGGCCTTCACCTTTCAGGGCGCGTACGGAGTCGTCCGAGTTGACGGCCACGATCAAGCGTCCACCCAGAGCCTTGGCCGCGCTCAGGTAACGCACGTGGCCCACGTGCAACAGATCGAAGGCGCCATTGGCCAGGGTGATGGAATCGCCCGCCCGGCGCCATGTTGCCACCTGGTGCTGGAGTTCTTCACGATTGAAAATCTTGTTTGCGATCGTCTTGTCCTGGAAGCTCTCCGTAAGTTGCGGAGAGGTTGATTGCGAACTTCTCTTTCGCCCCGCTGGGCTCGACCTCTTTGCGCCTCTAATTCAGGGCTTGCGCCCTGGGCTGCATTCTTGCGCCGCTCCGCGGCTTATTCTTGCGGACAACCGCCTTGCGGAGATCAGTGAGATCGCAGCGCCGGTGGCGCATGGTCCAGGGCCCGTAATAATTCCTGTTGCGATACCGTCGCCGTGCCTCTCTTCATGACTACGATGCCGCCGGCATAGTTCGCCAGGTGGGCCGCGTCTTCTGCGCCCGCTCCTGCGGCCAGGGCCGCCGTGAATGTGGCAATCACGGTGTCTCCGGCGCCGGTCACATCAGCCGCCTGGTCGGACCCGAAAATCGGAATGTCGGCAGGCTTCTGGCGGCGGGTGAATGCGACCATGCCATCACGCCCGCGCGTGATTACCAGCGACTGCAGCTTCATTTGCGACATGACTTGATCGGCGGCGGCACACAAGGTTCGCCAATCGTGGCCGATCCGTACTCCCAGTGCCTCTTCGACTTCGGGCTCATTCGGCGTGGCCGCGGTCACGCCCGAATATTGCAGCATACGGTAGCGTGAATCGAGTACCACGGGCACTCCCTGCAGACCGCCCTTGTAGCGGACCGCATTGAGGATCGCAGGCGTGGCTGCTCCATAACCGTAGTCTGAAATGAGCAGGACATCTGAGGCGCGAGCGTACTCCCGTGCGGCCAGCACCAACTCGCGTTTTAAATGACGGTTGGGCTCAGTCTCAGGCTCGCGATCCAGTCGCACCACCTGCTGCCGCGCGGTGTGGGCCATGCCGGCGAGGATGCGAGTCTTGGTGACGGTGGTGTAACTCTTGTCCTTCAGAACTCCGCTCACCGGGACGTGCTTGTGGCGGAAAGCCTTGAGCAGTAGTCGGCCGGGTTCGTCGTCGCCGACCACGCCGACCGGCAGCACGTTAACACCCAAGTCCGCGAGGTTGCTGACGGCGTTGGCTCCGCCCCCGGGCATGATGCTGCGTTCGCGATGTTTAAGAATCAGCACGGGAGCTTCGCGCGAAACCCGGGAGATTTCGCCGAAAATGAATTCGTCGGCCACCAGGTCGCCGAGCACGGTGACCGTGACCTTGGGGAAGGCCTCGACGATCTTCCTTAGTCGTTCGGTGACTTTGAGGTGCTTGCTCATGCGTTTTCGGTCGGCGCTTTCAACTTTGGACGCCGAGGGCGAGACGCCCTCGGGACAACCGGCAGGATGCCGGCGCTACAAAAACAACTCCGATTTTCTCACGGCTGGTGCCTTCGTTCCGCAATCCTGGCCAGCATGGTATCCACAGCGTTAGCTGCGTCGGTCAATTCCATCTTGACTGGGACCACAGCTAGCGGATCGAGTGCAGCCAGATATCCGCCCAGGTTGACCGCGTCTTTTTCTGTAGTCACAAAACCGTCGGCCTCGCTGCGGTGGCGCAGGTCCAGCAAATCACGGACGTCCTGCTCAGTGTATGCGTGGTGGTCGCGATAAAAGGCTTCGGCAACTGGCTCGATGCCCGCGGTGCGCAGTTGCGTGGCGAAGTTCTGTGGCCGAGCAATGCCGCAAAACACTACGGGCCGGGCTGGAACGTTACTGGGAATGATCCCACGTCGCGCCTTCCAGACCAGCTTCTGGGCGAGCGGAAAGGCGTGCGGAGACGCGCCGCTGGTGAGCACAACCGCGTCAGCGCGGCGGAGCGAAGTCAGCGGTTCGCGCAGTCGTCCGGCGGGAAGCAGGCGATCGCGAGCATCTTCGGGAGTAACCATCACGATGTCGAAATCGCGAGCGAGTGAGCGATGCTGGAAGCCATCGTCGAGCAGGTGGAGTTGCGGCCCGAACCTTTGCTCGGCCAAGACACCGGCGGCGTGGCGAGCTTCGCCGACGATGACTGGGACATTCAGACGCCGAGCCATGAGTAGGGGCTCATCGCCGAAATCGCGCACGGAACCGGCGGGATCGACCAGGGCCACACCTCGGGTCTTGCGTCCGTAGCCGCGCGAGAGGATATCGAATTTCAAGCCGCGCGCTTTAAGCAGTTCTCCGAGCAACAGCACAAACGGAGTTTTACCCGATCCACCGACGGACAGGTTTCCAACGCTCACCACTGGGCCGTCGAGTTTCTGGATGGGAGCGATGCCGCGGTCGTAGAGGGCGTTCCGCGCGCGAACACCGAGCCCGAAGAGTGAGCTTAGCGGATTCATGTTTAGACCGTGTTAGGGACGGGTCTCTGACCCGTCCAGGCCGCGGCGAAGCCGCGGCTAGTGTTGCGCAGTACAAGCTGCCCCAAACCTCCACCATGAACTTCGCCATGGCCAGGGTGGGTCAGGGACCCGCCCCTACGTGAGCAGAGGAAGCTTGAAGCAATTGTTCCAGGGCCCGCAGCGTCTTTTCTGTGGCGCCCATCTGTGAACGCAGAGTTTCCGCTCCGCGGCGCCCCAGCGCGACTCGTTCGGCTTCACTTGAAAGCAAGTCCATCAGCACCAGCGGAAATTCCGCCTCTCCTACCACCCGGACGGCATCCTGACTCTGAAACAAGCTGACGATGTCGCGGAAATTCTCGGTGTGGTTGCCGACCATGATGGGGACGCCGTGCTGCGCCGGCTCGATGATATTGTGTCCGCCGCGAGGAACCAGGCTTCCGCCTACGAACGCTACATCGGCCAGCACATAAAGTGACGCGAGCTCGCCAATGCTATCAACCAGAAAGACGCCGCCAGCAATGGCATCACCGCTCCATAGCGAGCGACGCCAGAATCGGATGCCCAGTTGTTCCAGCAGTTGTGCAACTTCTCCGAAGCGTTCAGGACGGCGCGGCGCCAGAATCATTACCGCCCGAGGGTGACTGGCCAGCACGTTCTCGAAGGCGCGCAACAACAGCCCTTCTTCACCTTCCACTGTGCTGCCACAGACCACGACCGGCCCGGCGCCAGCTTGCTGAAAAGTTGAGCGCAGGCTGGCGACAATCGCGGGAGGGGCCGGCGCGGTCACATCAAACTTCAGATTGCCGCTTACCTGCACACGCTCTGCGGGGGCACCAATGTCGCGCAAGCGGGAGGCGTCCTCCTCGGTCTGCGCAAGAAACAGATCAACGTTTTGCAGGACCTTCTGCAGGATGGGCCGGAAGCGCTGGTAGCCCGGCCAGGAGCGATCAGAAATACGCGCGTTCACCACGGCAACGCGAGCACCGCTCACCTGTGCCGCGCGCAGAAAATTCGGCCAGAATTCAGTCTCGGCGAGGACAATCAGGCGGGGCCGCAGCACCGAGAGGTAAGGCCGAATGGCGAATTCGAAATCCAGCGGGAAGTAGAAGACGCTGTCCTCTCCAAAATGTTTCCTGGCCAGATTCTGCCCAGTGGCCGTGGTAGTTGAGACCACAACTCGGTACTGGGGAAAGCGCCGGCGCAGCTCCTTCACCAGCTCGCTGACCGCCAGCACCTCACCGACCGAAACCGCGTGCACCCAGATTGCGGGATCGGACTGCGGTTGCAGTCGCGGCGGCACTCTACCCAGGCGCTCACCCAGGCCTTCGCGGTACCTGCCAGAGCGCCGCCTGGCAAACATCCAGTAGGGCAGACTGACCAAGAGGCCGACCGCCAGCAGCGCGCTGTAGAGCAAGTACATGAAGGAAGAGACATTCTAACCGCAAGGCACCACTAGGCTGTCCGGGCGCATCCTATAATCAACCATCATGTCTCGATCGGCTTTGAGGATTTCTGGGTTTCCGGTGGTGGCGATTGCCGCCATCCTTCTGGTTCCTGTGTTGTGCCTGGCGGCGAAGGATTTCGTCATGCCTCGGGCACAGACCGCCAGGACCTACCCTGCGCACGACGAGCATCCTCTGGAAGCAGTTGCGGTCGCGGTGGATCCCTACGATCTGGCGGAAAAGACAACCATCTTTTCAGTTAAGTACAGCGAGATCGGTTTCCTGCCCATCTTCGTAGTCGTGACCAATGACGGCAACCAGCCGGTGCAGTTGGCTGGAATGAAAGCGCAACTGGTCACGGTAAACCGCGCCAAGCTTTCTCCGGCGGGCCCGGAGGACATCGCGCGGCGGCTTGCCCGTCCTTCGGCCGATACCAACCGCTATCCCATTCCGTTTCCCACCAAGAAAGTGAAGGGTGGACTGAGCAAGCAGGCCAACGAGGAAATACAGAATGCCCAGTTTGAGGCCAAGGCGGTGGAAGCGCACAGCTCTCAGTCTGGATTTCTGTTCTTCGATGTCTCGGGCATATCCGTACCGCTGGCCGGCGCGCACTTCTACCTCACGGGCGTCCGCGACGCCAAGGGGAACGAGTTGATGTACTTTGAAGTCCCGCTGGAGAAGTACCTGAGCGCGCCCAGTCACTAGTGCCCATGTGGGAGTGCCGACGTGGGAGTGCCTATGTGGGTCGGACACTTCTTGTCCGACGCCTTTGAAGTTGATTTTGCCTTTGTTTCCCTTGCTACCGTGTTCTCATATTTGAGAGCAAATGAGCTTTCGAGACAAGCCCAAGTCAAAGGCGTCGGACAGGAGTGTCCGACCCACACACTGGGGGGCATTTATAATGATGCTTTATGGTTGCCACAACTGAACTCTCCGTAGCTGCGGGGTCGAAGTATGAACCGGTCATCGGATTGGAAGTGCACGTCCAGCTCCTGACCGCGACCAAAATCTTCTGCTCCTGCTCCACTCACTTCGGTGATCCGCCCAACAGCAACGTTTGTCCCGTGTGTCTGGGGTTGCCGGGGGCCTTGCCGGTGCTCAACCGCAAAGCGGTGGAGTTCGCAACCCTCGCGGCCATGGCGTTGAATTGCCGCATTAACGAGACTTCGATCTTCGCGCGCAAGAATTATTTCTATCCCGATCTGCCCAAGGGCTACCAGATTTCGCAGTACGACAAGCCCCTGGCCGAGCACGGCGCCGTCGAGATCAAAGTTGGCGGCAGCACAAAGAAAATCGGCATCACCCGCGTTCACCTGGAAGAAGACGCGGGCAAAAGCCTGCATGAAGGCTTCGCCAACTCTTCGGAGACCACCGCCATCGATTTGAACCGTAGCGGTGTGCCGCTGATCGAAATCGTGAGCGAGCCCGACATCGCTTCACCTGACGAGGCTTACGAATACCTCACGCGCCTGAAGGAGATCATCCTCTACACCGGGGTCAGCGACTGCAACATGGAGGAAGGCTCGCTGCGCTGCGACGGCAATATCAGCGTGCGGCCACGGGGCCAGAAAGAGTTTGGTACGAAGACCGAGGTCAAGAACGTCAACTCGTTCCGCTTTATACGCGAAGCGCTGGAGTACGAGATTGAGCGGCAAGTCGGCGTGATTGAATCCGGAGGCAAGATCACGCAGGAAACCCGTCTCTACAACTCCGTCGAAGGCAAGACCTATGGCATGCGCTCCAAAGAGCAGGCCCATGACTACCGGTACTTTCCCGAGCCCGACCTGCTTCCGCTGGTGGTGGATGCGATGTGGCAGAAGGAAATCCGCGACACCTTGCCTGAACTTCCCGAGGCACGGCGCAAGCGCATGGTTGCCGACTACGGAATCACCGAGCAGGACGCGCAGGTGCTCACGCTCACCAAGGCACTGGCCGACCAGTTTGAAGCGGCAGCCAAGGCGGCCAGGAGTCCGAAGCGGGTTGCGAACCTGGTCCAGAGCGAGTTGATGGGGCGCCTGAAAGCCAAGGGTCTCGAAATCGAGCAGTCGCCTATTTCGATGAAAGGTGTAGCCGCTTCGGCTGACTTGGTGGAGAGCGGCGCCATCTCGGGCAAGATGCTGAAGGATCTTTACGATTTGGCCTTTGAGCGCGGGAAGGATTTTTCCGCCATCTATGAAGAAGAGGGCCGTCCGGAACAGTCCCGCGACACCTCGGCGCTGGAAAAGATCATTGATGAGATCATCGCTGCCAATCCCAAGCAGGTAGAGCAGTACCGGGCGGGAAAGAAGACAGTGGTGGGCTTCTTCGTCGGCCAGGTCATGAAGGCATCGAAGGGCCAAGCCAACCCGCAGATGGTGAATGATTTGCTGGCCAAGAAGCTTGGCTGATGTTGATGTGTCTGTGTGGGACCGGGTTCACGCAGTAACCACGCGGTCAGTACCTTCCGTCATGTGAGTCTTCCACCGCTACCTCAGTAACATAGTCACAGCAAGTTTGAGGTGCACGATGAAGAAGTGGAAACTCGACCGCATCATCAGCGTGGCCACTCTGGTCACTTCGTTGATCGCTCTTTTCCTGGTCCTGAAGAAGCCGGCGCCGGTGGCGCAACCCCAGCCGGCTGCAACCGCCGCGGTCAATGCACAGTCCTTTCAGCAAAAGGTGCAGCAGTTGGACCAGCCTAAGGAAGAGGGTCAGCCGCCGGCCGAGGTTCGCCTCAGTTCTGACGAGGTGAGCGCGGCCCTGGCCCAGGCTGCAGGACAGATTCCGATGGCAGCAGCATCCCAGGCAATCTCCGGTCTCTCGTCTCCAGATGCGGCAGTTGCGCCTGGGCAGCCTGAGGTCAAAGACTACCAGGTGAGCTTCGACGGCGACGTCGCTCATGGCCAGTTTCTTACTCAGATCGCGGGTAAGGATGTGTGGGTGACTCTTTCGGGACATCTCGGGTCAAAAGACGGCTATGCCACCTTTGATCCTACTGAGTTCAAAGTCGGCGACCTGAACGTTCCCGTGTCTCTGGTGAACGACGCCTTGCAGAAGAAACTCGCTGAGCAGCGTGACCGCCTGAGGCTTCCCGACAACGTCGGTGGTATGAAAGTTGAGAACGGCGAACTGGTGATGACCCAGAAATAGATCAGCCCGGCCGCAATCGCAACCGGGCCGTTGTTCAAAGGCCGTCACTTCAGGGTAACTTCACGCAAAATCATGGTGCTGACTATTTCCCGCATTTCCACCCGTTTCTCCCCGAGCTGCTGGGCAGCTTGCTTGGACCCCAGAATCTTGTCGCGTATGGTTTCCCCTTTGGCGGTCAGGCCATCGAGTGCGCCGAAGTTCTTGTACTGAACCCCGATGGCTATGTCCCAGTCCTGGGGATCGTGTTTGGTCGTGTTGAGAAAAACCTTGTAGTCCAGGATCAGGTTCTCTTTCTTCATTTCGTCGTAAATCGTTTTGGTATTGGCCCGCAGAGTCGTCAGGTACGCATCCATCTTCGTGGGAACGACGCGAATGAGGGTCACCTGCCAGACTGGCCCCTCGGTGTAGTGTTCCTGCGCAAAAGCCTGTAACGCGAAAAACAGAAATAATCCCAGGGCCGTAGCGGTGTATCTCTTCATGAAGCCCTCCTTGATCGGGCTGATTCCGGGAGAATCATACGCCCTCGCGGCGGAGGGTCAAGCGGGGAAGGAACGCGCTTTACTGACCCGGCGTGCCCTGGAACAGCGGCCACAGCCGGTCGCCGATCACGCGATACAGAACAAACGCGCTGCCCGCGTCAGACACCTGACGAAAGAGCAGCTCGCCGCGCCCGTCGCCATCAGCGTCCACTGCGTCGATCAGTTCGAGGCGAGATAAAACGTCGAAGTGCCCTGAGTCCGTCACACTGGCGAAGGCCTTGTGCAGGTCGCCGTACATATCGTCGCGCGCCACCAGCGTGATGATGTATTGCAGATCGGAGGCAGTATTCGACCGGACCGGCAGCCGCGCCTTGGCGGTCAGCACCAGTATCGGCTCGTTGCTGTTGGAGAGATCGAACGCATGCAACTGGACATCTTCAAAGGTGGGCTGAGGCGGTTTCGCTTTGCTCCCGGGCCGGGGCGCCGGTTGCGATCCTGCTGACTCCGGCTGCGCCGCCCAGGCCCGCACTTCATTCGCCGCCAGGGCCAGCATTTTATTGCGCAGCTTCTGCTCTTCTTCAGGCTTGAGGCTGTAGGCATACGGACGCGGTTCGGGACCAGCAGCATCGGAAATGGCAGGTATGAGCTGGATCGGGCCCAATACGGTGGGAGCAAGAGCTGTGGGCTTGTGCGAGTCTTTCCCGGCGGTCGCTGACGTCGCCACCGAGGCGCTGCGCTTTTTCAATTCTTCCGCCGTCGGCGCGCCCCGCTTCAGGACCGGGCGATCCGGATCGGCTTCAGCCTCCGCCTCTGTGACTGCGGGAGACGGCGCAGAGGCGACTGGCGCGGTGGCCGCGGCGGGCCGCTTCAGAACAGGACGGTCCGAGTCTTCGTCTGACGCTGAGGGTGAAGCTGTGGAAGCAGCCGGAGCAGAAGCTGGGGGAGCGGGTGAGGCCGGGCCGGAGGCAGCAGACCCCCCGGACGGAGCATCTTCCGTAGGCTTCGGTTTCGCGCTCGCACGCCTCAACACCGGCGGACCTTCGACCGGCTCAGAGGCAGGCTTCGACATGACCGCCTTCCGTTTGGCTGCGGCGTCTTTAGCGGCCGCAATCGCACTGTTCGACTGCCAGGTCCCGTCTCCGATCCAGGTGTTGTTGCCCTGCAGGGCGCTTGTAACTGTGAATAGTCCTTCAGAAACACCGGTGCGCACGCCTTCATACACTGTTCCGCTTTCAAGTGCCATGGGTACCGGGGAGGCCTTGTACGCGCTGGCATCGTAGAATTCGCCGTCATACAAGATAGTGATGGGAATCAGGTGCGCTTTACCGTTGGGGGCCAGTTGTACCAGGCCTAACGCGCGCGGCCCTTTCGGCTTTTGCCGGGCGGCAGACTGGGCCGAGGCCAATTGAGCGAGGGCCAAGGCCAGTCCGGCCAGGATGACGGCCCGCCGTGCGGTGCGATATAACTTGGTGGAACCAAGTCTTGAC
>Ga0326726_10003795_pt1 | contig 13861 bp, 9 predicted proteins | sample MHFenrmetagenome_2_FD_207603 | JGI IMG/M metagenome (GOLD analysis project Ga0326726, IMG submission 207603) | Lab enriched peat soil microbial communities from Michigan Hollow, Ithaca, NY, United States - MHF15MN | ecosystem: Environmental > Terrestrial > Soil > Wetlands > Peat | place: USA... | reverse complement strand
GCGAGCGCCGACAGGACGAGTGACTCGTCGAGTCGGCCGCCGCGCACGACGCGCAGCGCGCGCAGTACGACCCCCTCTTCCTCGAGCGTGTGCGAGAACGGCGGCATCGAGCCCGGCGTGATTCCGCCGACGTCCGCGTGGTGGCCGCGGCTCGCGCTGAAGAATCGCAGCACGCCGGCCGCATCGTGCACCGGAGTCACGACCGTGACGTCCGGCAGGTGGGAGCCCCCGCCCGCCGGATCGTTCGTCACGAACACGTCGCCCGGCTCGGGCACCGGATGCGCCGCGATCACCGCGCGCACCGACTCCCCCATCGCCCCAAGATGCACCGGGATGTGCGGCGCGTTCGCGACCAGGCCCGCGTCGGCGTCGAACACGGCGCACGAGAAGTCCAGCCGCTCGCGGATGTTGGTCGAGATCGCGGTGCGCCGCAGCACGGTGCCCATCTGCTCGGCGATCGACATGAACAGGTTGTTCATGATCTCGAGCTGCACCGGGTCGACCTCGCGCGGGCCTGGCGCGCGCGCGGCGAGGCCCGCGTGGTCGGTCAGCGAGATGCGCCCCTCCGCGTCGATCTCGAGCTCGAAGCCCGGATCGACGACGAGCGTGCTCGTCGCCTCGAGCACGAGCGCCGGACCCGACAAGCGCGCGCCCGGGCCGAGCGACTCGCGCTCGTAGACGGGGACGTCCGCGTGGAACGCACCGTCGCAGAACGCGCGCGTGCGGCGGCGCGGGCGAGGCGGCGCCGCGCCGGGCGTCGCGCTCGCTCGCGAGCGCGACACACTTCGGTGTCGACCCAGGACCTCGACGCGCGCGACGGTCGCTTCGACCGGGTGCTCGGGTCGAGCGTAGCCGAAGGCGCGCGCGTGCTCGCGATCGAAGCGCGCGCGCAGCTCCCCGTCGCCGTCGAGCGGGAGCGTGAGCGCCGTCTCGGTCCCGACGTGGCGCAGATCCAAGCGCCGCACGCACTCGACGCGCTCGGGCTCGAAGCCGTCGGCGGCGAGCGCCGCGCGGCCGCGCGCTTCGAGCTCGGCGAACGCCTTCTCCAGGGAGCGCTCGAGTCCAGGCGCCAGCGGCGCCCGGCCGGCATCGGCCTCGCCGTGCCAGGCGACGTCAGCGAGACCCATTCCGTACGCCGACAGCACGCCCGCAAGCGGATGCACGAGCACGCGCCGGATCCCCAGCCGCCGCGCGAGCGCGCAAGCGTGCTGCCCGCCCGCGCCGCCGAACACCACGAGCGCGTACTCGCGCACGTCGTAGCCGCGCGTGACCGACACCTGCCGGATCGCCTCGGCCATGTTGGCGTTCGCGATCTCGAGGAAGCCGCTCGCGATCTGCTCGGGGCTGCGCGCCGTGCCGGCGCCGCGCAGCCGTGACGCCATTTGGTGTAGCTCGCGCAGCACGCGCTCGAGCTGCAGCGGGAACGGGAAGCGGTCGCCGACCAGCCGGCCCAGCGCGAGATTCACGTCGGTCACGGTGAGCTCGCGCGCGTCCGGATCGCCGTAGCACAGCGGCCCGGGGCGCGCGCCCGCGCTCTCTGGACCGACGCGGAAGCGGTAGCCGTCGAAGCGGCACAGCGAGCCCCCGCCCGCGGCGACCGTGTGCACCGCGAGCATCGGAGCGAAGATGCGTACGCCCGCGGTCTCGGTCTCGTAGACGCGCTCGAACTCGAACGCGCCGCCGGGGCCCGCGTCGACCCGACACACGTCGGTGGAGGTGCCGCCCATGTCGAAGCCGATCGCGCGCCCCGCGCCGAGCCCTGCCGCGACGTGCGCGCAGGCCACGACGCCGCCCGCGGGTCCGGACAGAATCGCGTGCGGGCCGCGGAAGTGGTCGGCGCTGGTGAGGCCGCCGCTCGACTGCATGATGCGCAGCGTGCTGGCGGGCAGCTCGCGGCGCAGCTCGGCGACGTACTCGCGCAGGAGCGGCGTCAGATACGCGTCGACGCACGCGGTGTCTCCCCGCGCGAGGAGTCCCATCTCGGGCGCGACCTCGTGTGACAGGGCCACGTGCGTGAAGCCGGCCTCTGCCGCGAGCGCGCCGATCTCGCGCTCCAGCTCTCCGCCGCGATAGGCGTGCAACACGACGACGGCGAGGCTCGAGAGACCCGAGCGCCGCAGGCGCGCGAGGTCCCGGCGCAGCTTCGCGGGATCGGGGCGCTCGAGGATCTCGCCGGCCGCGCTCGCGCGCGCGTCGACCTCGAGCACTTCGCGGTACAAGAGCTCTGGCTTGCGGATCGCGAGCTCGAAGAGCTTGGGGCGCGCCTGCGTGCCGATCGCGAGCAGGTCGCGGAAGCCGCGCGTGATCGCGAGCGCGAAGGGCGCGCCCTTGCGCTCGAGCAGCGCGTTCGTCGCCAGGGTCGTGCCCATGCGCACGTCGCAGGGCGGGATCGCCGCGGCGGGGCCGATCCCGAGTAACTCGCGAATCGCGTCGAGCGGCGCGCGATCCGAGGACAGGCGCTTCGCCACGCGCAAGCGCCCGGTGTTTGGGTCGCGCGCGATGCAGTCCGTGAACGTCCCCCCGCGGTCGACCCAGAACTCGAAGCGCCCGCGGCCCGCCATGCTACACGCGCGCTACTCGCACATCTCGAGCGTGCCGGTGCAGCTCTCGCGTACCTTCGGATCGGTCTCCTTCGCGCACACCGGCTGCATCTTCGGCAGCATCGACTCGTCGCAGTTCATCTCGAGCGCGTGCCAGGCGGCGCTGCGCACCGACGGATCCGGGTCACTCGTCGCGCCCACCAGGCCCATCGACGCGACGCAGCCGTCCGCGTCGGCGAGCTGCTCCGCGACCTTCGCGCGGACGCGCGGGTCCGCGTCGGACGCGAGCGCATCCATCAGGCTCGGCAGCGCCGGACCTTCCGGCTCGATGTCGGCGGCCGCCTCCATGCGCATGTCCGGGTTGCTGCTGCGCAGCTCCTCGAGCGCGTCCGCCTGCGTGCGCGCGCGCTCTTCGCGGCGCGCCGCGGCCTCGGCCTTCTGTTTCTCCGTCGGCTGTTTGTCGCGCATCGCGCGGATCCGCTCGCGCAGCGCCTCTCCGATCTTGGGCTTGTGACTCGCCTGCGCGGCCGCCTGAATGTCGCCGAGCTCGAGCCGGGCGAGCAGATGCTTGTTCTGGTCGGTGTCGAAGCGCCACTGCGCGCGATACGACGCGCCCACGAGCAGCTCCGGCAGCACCTGGTCCATCGCCACCGATTCTAGGTCCAGGGTCGTCGGCTGCGAGTCGAGCTCGCCCGCGAGCTGGAAGCTGCCCTCGCGCGCGAGCTTCTCGATCACGAGCCCGCGGGGCGCGTCGTGACACACGATGGTGACGCGGCCGTCGCGCACCTCGACGCGCGCCTCTCCGGCGGCGAGCGCCGACGAATCGCCCTTCTCGGCGGGCCGCGCCGCGGGCGCGGGCCCCTTCGTCTTCTCGTTGGGGCCGCACGCGGCCAGCGCCAGCAGCGCCGCGACCGCAAGAGCTCGAAGCGTCACTGATCTCTCCATCATTGCCTCATCTTCCCGCCTGGCGCGCCCGGAGGGACTCGAACCCCCAACCCTCTGATCCGAAGTCAGATGCTCTATCCATTGAGCTACGGGCGCGTGGGGCGGGATTCTAGTTTTGAATCGCGGACTTCGCGAGCTGCGGACCGCCTACGCCGGCAGCTCGTAGCCGATCGCGGCCTCGATCTCGAGGGTTCGACGCACGGCGGCGCGCGCCAGCATGCGGTCGTGGTGTGCCGACAGGTTCGGGAACTCGCTGGCCGCGGGCTGGAGTGAGTTGCGGAAGCGCCAATACAGTCGGAACAGGTGGATGTCGGCGATCGAGTAGCGCCCGACCGCCCACTCGCGAGCGCCGAGCCGCCGATCCGCGATCCCGTACACCGCGCGCGCGTGGTCGATGCCCTGGCGCCGCGCGGGATGCACCGTGGAGGCGATGAACGACATCCACGAGATCACCTGCGCCTCGGCTTCGAGGTCGTCCGCGGGCCAGAGACTCGCCTCCGGGAAACGCCGCGCCAGATAGAAGAGAATCGCCGCGACCTCAGTCAGTGAGCGCCCGTCGATCAGCAGCAGCGGCACCGTGCCCTGCGGATTCAGCGCGAGATAGGCGGGGGTGCGGTTCTCCTGCTTCGCCAGGGAGATCGGCCGGCTCTCGAACGGCGCGCCCACCTCGTGCAGGGCGATGTGCGGCGCCATCGAGCTCGCGCCGGGTGCGAAGTAGAGGGTCAGCATGCGGGCTCCTCGATCCATTGAGCTATGGGCTCGGAGCGACGATGATAGGGATTCATGGATCTGCCGCTCCCGCTCTCGCTGCGCTCGCTCGCCGACGAAGTCGAGGACCGGCTCGCGCGCATTCCGACGGGCATGAACGAGTACGGATTCGATCCGTTCGGCGCGAGTCTGCTGTTCGCGCAGCGGGTCGGGACGATCGCCGCGTTCCTGTATCGCCACTACTTCCGGGTCGAGACGCACGGGATCGAGAAGGTGCCGGACGGGCGCGTGCTCCTGATCGGCAATCACGCCGGCAATACGCTGCCGATGGACGGCGCGATGCTCGCGACGGCGATGCTGCTCGACGCCGAGCCGCCGCGCTTCGTGCGCGCGATGGCGGAGTTCTATCTGCCGCGCATCCCCTGGTGGAGTGAGATGATCCACCGCGCGGGCGCGGTGGTCGGCACCCCCGAGAACTGTGTCCGGCTGCTCGAGCACGAGGAAGCGATCATGGTCTTCCCCGAGGGCTCCCGCGGCTTCATCAAGCCGTTCAGCGAGCGCTACAAGCTGCAGCGCTTCGGCACGGGCTTCGTGCGCCTCGCCCTGCAGACGAAGACCCCGATCGTGCCCGTCGGCATCGTCGGCTCCGAGGAGCAGAGCCCGGGCCTCGTCGACGCGAAGGCGCTCGCGCGCCTCATCGGCGCGCCGTCGTTCCCAGTCACTTGGTTCTTCCCGTGGCTCGGGCTGCTCGGCTTCGTGCCGCTGCCGGTGAAGTACCGGCTGCATTTCGGCGACCCGATTCGCCTCGAAGGCGATCCGAACGACGACGACGAGGCGATCTCTCGCCAGGTCGCGCGCGTGAAGGACGAGATCGCGCTGCTGCTCGAGGAAGGGCTCGCACAGCGCGAGGGCTGGTTCCGGTGATCCCCCTCGAGCCGTTCGTCTGGCTGATCGTGTTCGTGATCTCGGTGACGGCGCACGAAGCGGCGCACGCCTGGGTCGCGTATCTCGGCGGCGACCCGACCGCCTATCTCGGCGGGCAAGTCACTCTGAATCCGATTCCGCACATGCGGCGCGAGCCGTTCGGTATGGTGGTGCTGCCGGTGATCGGCGTGCTCACGAACGGCTTCCCGATCGGCTGGGCGAGCACGCCGTTCGACCCGAAGTGGGAGATTCGACATCCGCGGCGCGCTGCGTGGATGGCGCTGGCCGGCCCCGCGACCAACTTCGCTCTCGCGCTCCTGGCGCTCCTGTTCCTGCGCGCCGGCCTCGAGCTCGGCTTCTTCTTCGAGCCCGAGACGCAGAGATACACGCATCTGGTCGCGGGCGACGTCGACTGGATCGATGGCATGGGCCGCTTCACGTCGATGATGCTCGTGCTCAACACCATGCTGTGTCTGTTGAACCTGATCCCGTTCCCGCCGCTGGACGGCGCGAGCGCGATCACGCTGCTCCTGCCGGAGCAGGCCGGGCTGCGCATGCGCCAGGCGCTGCGCCAGCCGGGTCTCGCGCTGATCGGGATCCTCCTCGTCTGGTACGGGTTCGGCGTCGTCGTGAGGCCGGTGCTGCGAGCCGTCGTGCGCCTCGTGCACGCCTAGACCCCCGTTCGCCGGTCAGCCTCTAGTCGCTCGCGCGCGCGAGCGCGAGACTGCTCGCGCGTTCGTCCCAGCTGCCCTGCACGCGGCCGAAGGGTCCGCGCGCGAAGCCGGGGGAGAGCGCGCCGAGCCCTTGCACGACGACCTCCCCGAGCACCGGCGCGCGCGCGAGCTTCTCGGCGAGGCGCGCGCCGTCCGGCGAGGCATCGTGGGTCACGCTCGAGCGCACGCGATCCGGCTCGAGGCGCGCGAGCTCCGCGGCGATCGGCGTGCTCGAGCTCGGCGCAACGATCTGGACGTCGCGCAGATCGAGAATCTCGACGAGCACCGACAGGTCCTGCGCGTGCGCCTGGACCGTGTCGGGCGCGAGCCGGCTCGGCTTCTCCGACAGGCCGAACCCGACGAGATCGGGCGCGAGAATGCGCGCGTCGGCCGAGCGGGCGCGAATCAGCTCCGCGCACTCGAGCGACCAGCCGCCATTTCCGTGCAGACACAGGAGCACAGGGCCCTTGCCCTCGTCCAGGTAGTGCATGCGCCCGTGCGGCGTGAGCAGGAAGCGGTGCTCGAAGGGATAGGCATCGGCGAGGCCGAGGCGCTCGAGCAGCATGCGCGCCTCTTCCGGAGTCCGCGGCTGCGTGGAGACCGCCGGCTTGGCCGACGCCACCGCGTAGATTCCGAGCCCGACCGCGTACGCGATCAGGGCTACACCCAAAAGTGCCGCCACGGCGATTCCGAGTGCGCGCATCGCCCGAGCTTAGCTCAGAGTCCGGGGGCGCGAGTCACTTCTCGACTAGTCCTCGAACTGGACCAGGATGCCGTTCGCTCCGCCGGTCAGCGCCAGGCCTGCCTGCTTCGCGTGTAGCTCGAGAACCACGCCGTTGGTGTTGCGCAGCCACAGAGCCGTGCTCTTGCCGGCATCGCCGCCGACGACGCCGAAGTCCCCTTGGCTGAACACCCCGGGGAACAGGCCGACGTCGCTCAGGTTGTACACCGTTCCGGTCGCGCTGATCTTCGCACCGCCGGCGCCGCCGACCCCGACTCCATTCAGCTTGAACTTGCGAGTCTTGCCGAGCGCCTGCAGCTGACCGTGACCCCAGACGTTGTCGGCAATCCCGATGCCGATCTCGTACTCCTGGATCTCGATCGTGCCGGCTTTCACGAGCGTCGGCTTGGCCGCGGGCTTCGCCGGCTCCTCCGCGCGCGCGCCGCTGAACACCGAGCTCGCAAGCACCAGACCGAGAGCCACCGTGAGCGCCTTCGCCGCAGAACCTCTCGCCATGATGCTCGCCTCCCGTATTCGCCGCATCCTACTCCCGGACGCCCGCGAACGGGAACCGCAAGCGCAGCGCGCAGTGAGGCGAAGCCGAACGTAGGCCGCCGCGCGAGGCCGCCCGCGCGCGATATGCGGCTAAGACGTGATCTGCACGTCGATCGCGCCGCTCTTCACGCGCACGCGCGCGACCGAGCCCTCGCCGGCGCTGCCCGAGATGAGCGCGCGGGCCAAGCGTGTCTCGACCTCGCGCTGGATGAAGCGGCGCAGCGGGCGCGCGCCGAACACCGGGTCGAACCCCTCCTTCGCGATCAGCTCCACGGCCGCGTCGTCGAGCTCGAGAGTCACTTTGCGCTCGGCCAGCCGATCGCGCAGGTGCTCGACCAAAAGGCCGACGATCTGCTTGATCTCGTCGAGCCTCAGGGGCTTGAAGAGAATCACGTCGTCGATGCGGTTCAGGAACTCGGGCCGGAAGTGCGCGCGCAGCTCCTTGAACACGGAGTCGCGCACGGCCGGCTCGATCTCCCCGCGCGCGTTCAATCCCTCGAGCAGGAGCGGCGAGCCGATGTTGCTGGTCATGATGATCGCGGTGTTGCGGAAGTTCACGGTCCGGCCGTGCGAGTCGGTGAGTCGGCCGTCGTCGAGGATCTGCAGCAGCACGTTGAACACGTCGTGGTGCGCCTTCTCGATCTCGTCGAAGAGCACGACCGAGTAGGGCCGGCGGCGCACGGCCTCCGTGAGCTGTCCGCCTTCGTCGTAGCCGACGTAGCCGGGCGGCGCGCCGATCAGGCGCGAGACCGCGTGCTTCTCCATGTACTCCGACATGTCGATGCGCACCATGTTCTCTTCGGAGTCGAAGAGCGCGGCGGCCAGCGCCTTCGCGAGCTCCGTCTTCCCCACGCCGGTCGGCCCGAGGAAGATGAACGAGCCGATGGGCCGGCGCGGGTCCTGAACGCCCGCGCGCGAGCGCAGGATGGCGTCGGCGACGCTCTGCACGGCCTCGTCCTGGCCGATCACTCTCTGGTGCAGGACCTGGTCGAGGTGCAGCAGCTTCTCGCGCTCGGTCTCGACCAGCTTCGAGACGGGAATGCGCGTCCAGCGCGAGACGATCTCGGCGATCTCCGCCTCGGTCACTTCTTCGCGCAGCAGACGCTTGCCGCCGCTGGCCTTCTCGAGCTTCTCGATCTCCTCGGAGAGCTTCGCGTGCAGCTTCGGCAGCTCGCCGTGCTTCAGCTCGGCGACCCGGTTCAGATCGTAGGCGCGTTCGGCGGTCTCGATCTGGTGATTCACTTTCTCGATCTGGGCGCGCAGGTCCTGGAGCTTCTGCAGCTCGGCCTTCTCGTTCTCCCACTGCGCCTTCAGCGTGTCTCGGCGCTCGCGCAGCTCCGCGACATCCCGGCGCAGCTCCTCGAGTCGCGAGCGCGACGCGGCGTCGGTCTCCTTCTGCAGCGCCTTCTCCTCGATCTCGAGCTGCAGGGTGCGCCGATTCACCTGGTCGAGCTCGCTGGGCATCGAGTCGATCTCGGTGCGAATCGTCGCGCACGCCTCGTCGACCAGGTCGATCGCCTTGTCGGGCAGGAAGCGGTCGCTGATGTAGCGATCGGAGAGCTGAGCCGCGGCGACGAGCGCGCCGTCCTGGATGCGCACGCCGTGGTGCACTTCGAAGCGCTCGCGCAAGCCACGCAGGATCGAGACCGTGTCTTCGACCGACGGCGGCTCGACCAGCACCGCTTGGAAGCGGCGTTCGAGAGCGGCGTCCTTCTCGACGTGTTTGCGGTACTCGTCGAGCGTGGTCGCGCCGATGCAGTGCAGCTCGCCGCGCGCGAGCATGGGCTTCAGCATGTTGCCGGCGTCCATCGCGCCTTCGGCCGCGCCCGCGCCCACGATCGTGTGCAGCTCGTCGATGAACAGGAGGACTCGGCCCTCGCTGTCCTTGACCTCTTTCAGCACGGCCTTCAGGCGCTCTTCGAACTCACCGCGGTATTTCGCGCCCGCGATGAGTGACCCCAGGTCGAGCGCGATGACGACCTTGTCTTTCAGGCCCTCGGGCACGTCGCCGCGCACGATGCGCTGCGCGAGGCCTTCGACGATGGCGGTCTTGCCGACGCCGGGCTCGCCGATCAGCACCGGATTGTTCTTGGTCTTGCGCGAGAGGATGCGAATCGTGCGCAGAATCTCGTCGTCGCGCCCGATCACCGGGTCGAGCTTCCCGTCCCGGGCCGCCTTCACGAGGTCGCGCCCGTACTTCTCGAGCGCCTCGTACGTGCCCTCGGGATCGGGGCTGGTCACGCGCTGCCCGCCGCGCACTTCCTGGAGCGCCTTGAGCATGCGGTCCGGAGTGACTTGAAACTCCTGGAACACGCGGCCGATTCCCGACTGTGCCGGCTCACCCGCGAGCGCGAGCAGCAGGTGCTCGACCGAGACGTACTCGTCCTTGAACTGCTTCGCGGACTCGCCCGCGCGCACGAAGATCTGCTCGAGCCGCTGGGTGACGTACACCTTTCCGGGCTCGCGGCCCGGACCGGAGACGCGCGGCCGGCGCTCGAGCTCGCGGTTCAGCCGCTGCTCGAGCGAATCGATCGGCACGCCCATCTTCTCGAACAGGCGCGGCGCGAGGCCACCCTCCTGCCGGAGCAGGGCGCTCGCCAAGTGCTCGGCGTCGACCTCGACGTGGCCGTACTCCGAGGCGATCGCCTGAGCGGAGGCGACCGCTTCACGACTCTTCAGCGTGAGCTTCTCGACATCCATGGTCGCCGGAATGAAAGCACCCGCGGAGGGGGTGTCAATCGCCCTGCGCGCCCGTGGACGGTGCAAGGAGATCGTCTAAGATGGGCCCGCGTTTGGCCCGGAAGACGCACGCTTGCGGTGGATATAGCTCAGCTGGTTAGAGCATCGGATTGTGGTTCCGAGGGTCGGGGGTTCGAATCCCCTTATCCACCCCAAAGTTCGCATCGGAGAGCACGGTGTTGTTGAAGCTGGCCGCCGTGGCTCTGGTGCTGGCGAGCGCGGTCGCCCGAGCGGACGAGGGCGACGGCTTCCACGCGACGCCTTCGCTGTACTGGCAGGACGGCGAGCAGCGGCTCGACCTCTCGGTTGCGGTGCGCTCGCGCTTCGAGGCGTGGGACGCGTTCGCGATGGACACGGACGGCTTCTTCGGCACCCGCGAGCGCCTGAAGCTCGCCTACACGTGGCGCAGCCAGCTTCTGCTCGTCGGCGAGATCCAGGACGTGCGCGTGGGCAGCCTGGACCCGGACGGCACCGGGGGGCTCGCGAACTATCGCAACGCGGCCAACGGCGCGTACAACGCGCACGGCACCGACGTGCACCTGCTCTGGGCCGAGCTCCGGCCCACGCCGCTCACCTTCGTCCGCGTCGGGCGGCAGGACCTGAAGGTCGGCCCCGAGGTCACTTACCCCGAGACGGACTGGCGCTATCTCAAGACACAGCGCCTGGGGGAACGCCTGATCGGCAGCGTGGGCTTCAGTCACGAGGAGCGCGCGGCCGACGGAGTCACTCTCGGGTGGGACCTCGGGGAACACCAGCTGCTGGTGTTCGCGGCGGAACCCACGACCGGCGTCTTCGAGGTCGACCACGCGTATCAGTTCCTCCACGACGTGACCTACGAAGGCGCCGAGTGGACCGTGAAACGCGGGACGTGGCTTCCGAACACGGAACTCACCGGCTTCACGATCGCCTATCAAGACACGCGCAAGCCCGAGAACGGCGGTCTCGCGCACGGTCTCTCGATCGTCACGTTCGGTGGCTCGGGGCTCGGCGTGTACCCGATCGGTCCCGGCAAGCTCGACGTGCTCCTCTACGGCGCCGGCCAGCTCGGCAGCTACGACCGCCTCGACCACGCGGCCTGGGCCGTCTTCTTCGAGACTGGCTACCAGCTTCCCGAGTATTTCCTCGCACCCTGGCTGCGCGCCGGGGTGAACGTCGGCTCGGGCGACTCCAACCCCACCGACGGCGATCACCAGACGTTTTTCAACATGCTGCCGACGAACCACATCTACTACGGCTTCGCCGACCAGATCGAACTGCCCAATCTGGTCGACCCGTTCGTGCAGCTGCGGCTGACGCCGCATCCGATGCTCGCCCTGAATCTGTTCGCGCACTTCTTCCGCCTGACGAGCAGCTCGGATTCGCGCTACGCGGGCTCCGGCGCCTTCAACAACCGCACGTTCGGGTTCACCGCGCAGCCGTCGCGAGGCTTCACGCACGTGGGCCGCGAGTACGACGTCGTGGCCACGCTCACGCCGCACCGCGCGCTGACCCTCGAAGCGGGTTGGTCGTGGTTCGACGGCGGGGCGATGTTCAGCCTGAACCGGAGCTCTCAGACGCACTTCGGGTACGTCTCCGCCGAGCTCAAGTACTGAGCGCCGGCTAGAGATCGTGCAGCCGCCGCCGCAGGAGCGAGCACGGCGGCGCCCCCCGACGCGCGCGCGGTGTCCCATTGCCGAGCGGCCGGGGCACGCGTCTTGCTCCGCTCCCCCATAGACCAACGAGGGAGCTTTCGATGCCAGGCGACCGGCTGCCGGGCTACCAGCGCGCAGCCGGCTTCGACGAGGCGATTCTCGGTAACCTCGGAGTGCGCGCGCACTACGGCGCGGTCTTCGAGGAGCTCGAGCGACTGTCGCCGCCGGAGCTGGCCGCCACCGAGCGGCTGCGCGACGCGATCTTCCGGCGCCTCGGAATCACCTTCGCGGTATACGGAGACGCGAGCGGCGCCGAGCGCACCTGGCCGATGGATCTCGTGCCGCGCATCCTGCCGGCCGGCGAGTGGCGCGAGATCGAGCGCGGCCTCGCGCAGCGGATTCGCGTGCTGAATCTGTTTCTCGAGGACCTGTACGTCGGCGAGCGCGCCGCGTTGCGCGACGGGATCGTGCCCGCGTGGCTCGTGTACTCGTCCGAGGGCTTCGTGCGCGAGGCGGTCGGTCTGCAGGCGCCGCACGGCGCGCGCTGCGTGGTCGCCGGCATCGACCTGGTGCGTGACTTCGACGGCACCTTCCGCGTGCTCGAGGACAACCTGCGCACGCCGAGCGGCATCTCCTACGTGCTGCAGAATCGCGCCGCGCTGACTCGCGCGCTGCCACGGCTCTCGGCGCGCCACCGCATCCGCCCCGTGCACCAATACGGCTCGTCGCTGCTCACGGCGCTGCACTCACTCGCGCCCCGCGAGAGCGCCGACGGGCCGCGCGTCGTCGTGCTGACGCCGGGCATCTGGAACTCGGCGTACTTCGAGCACGCGTTCCTCGCCCAGCAGATGGGCGCGGAGCTGTGCGAAGGACGCGACCTGATCGTCGAAGACCAGGTCGTGTACATGCGCACGACGCGCGGGCTCGAGCGCGTGGACGTGATCTACCGGCGCGTCGACGACGCGTTCATCGACCCCGCGCTGTTCCGTCAGGACTCCGTGCTCGGAGTCCCCGGGCTGATCTCGGCGCTGCGCGCGGGCAACGTGTCGATCGCCAACTCACTCGGCTGCGGCGTCGCGGACGACAAGGCGATCTATCCGTTCGTGCCGGCGATGATCCGCTACTACCTCGGCGAGGAGCCGATCCTGCCGAACGTCGAGACCTATCTGCTCTGGGAGCCCGACCAGCGCGAGTACGCGCTCTCGCGCCTGGACGAGCTGGTCGTGAAGCCCGTCGCGGCGTCCGGCGGTTACGGCATCGTGATGGGCCCGCAGGCGACCGCGGACCAGCTCGAGATCTGCCGCAAGGAGATCGAGTGCGATCCGCGCGCCTTCATCGCGCAGGAGCTGGTGCAGCTCTCGACTCACCCGACCTTCGTCGAGGGAAAGCTCGAGCCGCGCCACATCGACCTGCGCCCCTTCGTGCTGACCGGCGCGCGCACGGAGGTGTTCCCGGGGGGACTCACTCGAGTCGCGCTGCGGCGCGGGTCGTTCGTCGTCAACTCGTCCCAGGGTGGCGGCTCGAAGGACACCTGGGTCCTCGAAGACACGGCGCCGGCCTGATGCTCGCGCGGCACGCCGAGGATCTGTTCTGGACCGGGCGCTACCTCGAGCGCGCGGAAGACACGGCGCGCATGCTCGACGTGACCTATCACGGGTTGCTGGAAGGCGGCTCGATGGACACCGAGTCCGCGTGGCGAATGCTGCTCGAGGCGCTGCACCTCGCGCACCCGTTCTACGCCACCCACCCGGCGGTGTCGCCGCGCGCGGTCGCGGAGTTCCTGGTCGCCGACGTCTCGCACCCCAGCTCGATCATCGCCGCGATCGCGCGCGCGAGAGAGAACGCGCGCAACGTGCGCGAGCATCTCTCGACCGAGCTCTGGGACGCGCTCAACTCGTGCTTTCTCGCGCTGCGCGCGCGCGACCTCGAGGCCGAGCTCGCCGCGCAGCCGCACGAGCTGTACCGCGAGATCCGCACGCGCTGTCAGACGATTGCGGGCGCGGGCGCGGAGACGATGTCGCGCTCGGACCCGTGGCGCTTCCTCCTGCTCGGACGGCTGATCGAGCGCGCCGAGATGACCTGCCGCATGCTGCGCGTGCGGGCGCCGCGCCGCGACCCGCGCTCCGGATTCCACGACTTCCTGCTGGTGTTGAACTCGGTGTCCGCGCTCGAGGCGTACACGCGCGCGCACGGCGCCGACATCGATCCCGCGCGCGTCATCGCGTTCCTGCTCCTCGCCGGTGACTTCCCGCGCAGCGTCCTTTACTGCGTGCGCGCGACCGACACGATCCTGGCGCAGCTCGAGTCGGGGCCGGCGAGCGCGCGGCCGCGCCGCACGCTCGGCCGGATTCGCGCCGAGCTCGAGTATCAGGACGCCGACGAGCT
>Ga0326726_10003794_pt1 | contig 13862 bp, 10 predicted proteins | sample MHFenrmetagenome_2_FD_207603 | JGI IMG/M metagenome (GOLD analysis project Ga0326726, IMG submission 207603) | Lab enriched peat soil microbial communities from Michigan Hollow, Ithaca, NY, United States - MHF15MN | ecosystem: Environmental > Terrestrial > Soil > Wetlands > Peat | place: USA... | reverse complement strand
TCTGACCACCTGCCGCTGATCGTCGACATCACGTTCAAGCATTCCTGAGCGGCCGCGCGGCCGGGCACGCTAGAATGAGCCGCCATGAAGCCAGATTCTCCGTCGGCGGCGCGGCGTGAGTTCCTGAAGTTTCTCGCGGCCAGTCCCTACGTCGCGGCGCTCGGCGGCGTGACCGCGTTCCTCGAGCGTCGCACGCTCGACGCGCAGGGCCAGACCGTCGCCGACGTGATCGCGACCCCCAGGGACGCGCTGGACGTCCTGGATTTCGAGGAAGCGGCGCGCCGCAAAGTCCTGCCGGGCCATTGGGCGTACATGGCCAGCGGCGTCGACGATGACGCCACGCTGCGCGCGAATCGAGACGGCTACAAACACGTCCAGCTGCGTCCGCGTCGTCTGCGCGACGCGACGAAGGTCGACATGCGCGTCGATCTGTTCGGCACGACCTACGCGAGCCCGATCTTTCTCTGTCCCACCGGCGGGGAGAAATCGTTCTTCGTCGACGGCGAGCTCGCCGTCGCGCGCGCCGCGAACGCGCGCGGGACGCTGCAGTTCCTGTCGACGGCCACGTCGACCGGCGTCGAGGACGTCAACGCCGCGCTGGGCCGGCCCGTGTGGTATCAGCTCTACGCCCCGCCGTCCTGGGACGCGAACGTGGCGCTGCTGCGCCGCGTGGAAGCCGCAGGGTGTTCGGTCATCGCACTGACGGTCGACAACACGACCGGCCGCAACAGCGAGACGTACCTCCGGACGCGACCGAAGGATCTGAAGCAGTGCGACGCCTGCCACGAGGGCGGGCCCGGCGGAGGGCCCCGCCCGATGACCGCGCCACTCACGATGCCCGGCGGCAGAGGCACGAACCCCGCGATGGACTGGGCGTTCGTCGATCGCCTGCGCGCGTTCTGGAAGGGCACGCTCATCATCAAAGGGATCGACACGCGCGAGGACGCGCGGCTCGCCGTCGATCACGGCTTCGATGGCATCCTCGTGTCCAACCACGGCGGCCGCTCGACGGAAACAGGACGCGCGACGATCGAAGCACTGCCGGAAGTCGTGACGGAGGTCGCCGGACGCGTGCCGGTGTTCGTCGACGGCGGCGTGCGCCGCGGGACCGACGTCTTCAAGGCGCTCGCGCTCGGCGCGAAGGCCGTCGGCATCGGCCGGCCGTTCTTGTGGGGCCTCGGCGCGTTCGGTCAAGCGGGCGTCGATCGCGTGCTCGAGATTCTCCAGGGAGAGTTGAAGCTCGTGATGGGCAACTGCGGAACGCGCACGGTCGCCGACATCACGAGAGCGTACGTGGCGACGCCTGACTGGAAGATCTAGGGGACTGGAGGCTGGGGACTGGAGGCTGGAAGAGCGTGAAAGCTCCAGCCTCCAGCCCCGAGCCACTAGCCTCCTTTAAGCGCCTGGCGCTCAGCATCGTTCTTGAGCGGCGAAAGCATCAGCCATCTGATAAGGATGATGCCAGGCGAAACAAACGACCAGTAGCGGCGGAACTTCGCGCGCGCGCCGGGATCGGTCGCCACGGCCCGCGTCTCCGTGCGAAAGATCGACGCAGTCGCGCTCACCGGATCCGCCCGCAGCGTCCACGCAATCTTCACGTAGCCGGGTTCGCGAAACGCGGCGAACTCCGCGGGCGGCAGCGGATGAAAGACGACGTCGGCCTGCCAGGGCTGGGTGACGGCGCCCATCACGACCTCGCGGCCGGGAGTGCGCGCGAGCTCTCCCCAGCCGATCGCCTGCATCTGCGAAAGGAACGACCCGGCGGGTCCGGAAGGACCCGCCCCACTCGACGTGGCGCGCATGAAGAACTCGCGCGCCTTGAAGATCGCGCGCGCGATCGCCGATCGCTGGAAGTCAATCGCGTTCGCGGCTGCGAAGGTCGCATCGACCGGCGCCGCGACGCGCACGTGGTGGCGTTCGACGATCTCGTACTCCGGCATCACGCTGTCGAGCAGCGGGTCCCCGTCTTCGCCGGTTTCGTGCGTGGCGCGGCCGTAGCGCAGCCAGGCCGTGGTCACGAGCACCGCATACCCGGCCGCCGCCAGGCCGATGCCCGCGCCGAGCCATCGCCGTGCGATGCGCCCGCGACGCCTCTCCGTCATATGCGTCCTCCCACGCATAACGTACGCAAACGGGTTGCCGGACCAATCGGATTCCGTTGCGTCACGAGCGGGCCGCACTACACTAACGAAGATCAAAGCGGATCCACGGTGGACGCGGAGGACGGCGGAGGACACGGAGATGGGGACGCTCATGAAGCGAATGAGTCGAACGATCGGCGCTGCCGTCCTGCTGACGGCTGCCGCGTGGATGACGGGAACGCTGGCGCCTGCCACACGGGCGCAAGGTCGCGGCACGGCGCAGACCGTTGCGCGACCGGCGGATCTCGTTCTCCGCGGCGGCAGGATCGTCACCGTCGACGATCGCCGGCCGGAGGCGCAGGCGATCGCGGTGAACGGCGACACGATCACCGCGCTCGGATCGAATCAGGAGATCCAACCGTACATCGGTGCGGCGACGCGCGTGATCGAACTGAACGGCGCGCTCGCGACGCCTGGCTTCATCGACGCGCACGCGCACTTCACCGGCGTCGGCGACGCGGCGCGCAACCTCAAGCTCTCCACCGCGAAGGACTGGAACGACATCGTGCGGATGGTCGCCGAGGCGGCGCAGAAGGCGAAGCCCGGTGAGTGGATCCTCGGACGCGGCTGGCATCAGGAAAAGTGGTCGGACGTCCCGTCGCCCAATGTCGAAGGCTTCCCGCTGCACGAGGCGCTCAGCCGGGCGTCGCCGAACAATCCGGTCTGGCTGACGCACGCGAGCGGCCACGCGGGCTTCGCCAACGCCTACGCGATGAAGATGGCCGAGGTGACGAAGACGACGCCCGATCCGGCGGGCGGGAAGATCCTGCGCGACACGGACGGCAACGCGACGGGACTCTTCAACGAGCGCGCGCAGGGGATCGTCGGGGACGCGCTCGCGCACGACCGCGCCATGCGGACACCGGCGCAGGTGGAAGCCGATCTGCGGACCGTGATCGAGCTCGCCTCGCGCGAGAGCCTGTCGAAAGGGATCACGACCGTCAACGACGCCGGCTCCCCGCCGTCCACGATTGACGTCATGAAGAGAGTCGTCGACGAAGGCAAGCTGCCGCTGCGCGTCTGGATGATGCTGCGCGAGACGCCGGACAAGCTCGCGGCCGACATGCCGAAGTACCGAACGGTCAACTACGGCGACAAGCGTTTCAGCGTCCGCGCCATCAAGCGCGCGATCGACGGCGCGCTCGGCTCGCGCGGCGCGTGGATGCTCGAGCCGTACGCCGACCTCCCGTCGACGAGCGGCATGAACACCGACACGCTGGACGACATCCGCCAGACCGCCGAGCTGTCGATCAGGTACGACTACCAGGTCGCCGTCCATGCGATCGGCGATCGCGGCAACCGCGAGACGCTGAACATCTACGAGGAGACGTTCAAGAAACACCCCGAGAAGCACAGCAAGGACCTGCGCTGGCGGATCGAGCACGCGCAGCACTTGAGCGCCGCCGACATTCCGCGCTTCGGCCGGCTCGGCGTGATCGCCTCGATGGAGGGGATTCACTGCACCTCGGACGCGCCGTACGTGCTCGCGCGGCTCGGCCCGAAACGGGCCGAGGAAGGCGCCTACGTCTGGCAGAAGCTGATGAAATCCGGCGCGGTGATCGCGAACGGCACCGACGCGCCGGTCGAGGACATCGATCCGATTCCATCGTTCTACGCGTCGGTCTCGCGCCGGCTGAAAGACGGGACGGTCTTCTATCCCGAACAGCGAATGAGCCGGATCGAGGCGCTGCGCTCGTACACGATCAACGCGGCGTTCGCGGGCTTCGACGAGGGGATCAAAGGATCGCTCGTCGCCGGCAAGCTCGCCGACATCACGGTCTTCTCGAAAGACATCATGGCCGTGCCCGAGGATCAGATTCCGACGGCGCGTGTGCTCTACACCATCGTCGGCGGCAGGGTGCAGTACACAGCCGCGCAGTGATCGACGTTCTCTACGAGGACGACTGTCTCCTCGCGCTCAACAAGCCGGCGGGTGTCGTCGTCCACCCGACCTACAAGAACGCGTCCGGCACGATCCTCAACGCGCTGCACGGGCACGCGCGCGACTGGCCGGCGCCGCAGCGGCCGTCGCTCGTCAGCCGTCTCGACAAGGACACCTCGGGCCTGCTCATCGTCGCCAAGACCGCACCGGTGCACGCGGCCATTCAGAAGACGATGCGATCCGAGGGGAGCGAGAAGTCGTACCTGGCGATCGTCTACGGCGTCGTCGATCAAGAGCGCGGCGACATCGATCTTCGACTGCGCTTCGACGGCACGGACCGCCGGCGGGTCCTCGCCTCGCCCGACACGGGGATGGCGAGCCTCACGCGGTTCGAGCGGCTCGCGCACGTCGAGGCGCCTGACGCGGGCCTGTCGCTTCTCCGGTGCCGGCTGGTAACTGGCCGTCGCCATCAGATTCGCGTGCACCTCGCCGCGCGCGGCTGGCCTATCGTCGGCGACGCCGCGTACGGCGAGCCGCGCTGGTCGCAGATCGTCGATCCGTCGCTTGCCGCGGCGCTGCAGGCGTTTCCCCGCCAGGCGCTGCACGCACACCGAGTGGTATTCATCCATCCGGCCACCGGCGAACGACTCACGATCGAAGCGCCCGTCCCGCCCGACTTTGACGAATTGCTCACGCGCTGCCGGTTAGACTCGTAGCGGTATGAAGTTCCTCAAGCCGCTCGACGAAGTTGGATCGAGATGATCCTGGCCCGCTGATCGGCCTCGGCTGGTTCACGTCGTGGGCGGCCTTCGCCGCGAGCGGCCAGATGGCGTTCGCGTACTTCATCGGTCACTACCCGCGGGGCCCGCTGCCGGCAAACAACGGCGGCGACATCGCGGTCGCGCTTTGCTTTGCGTTTCTCTACATCGCCGTCCGCGGCGGCGGCGGCTTGAGCGTAGACGCCGTCATCCGCAAGCGCCGCTGACGCGCGAAATCGAACATCACAATCCCACGCCCGCACAACGGCCTCCGGCAATCCCGTTCGAAATACACCAAATCCGGCTGGGAACAACGCCGACGACAGGTACAGTGCTTGCTCTATTAATGATGATGACTTCTCTGTGGCAGGACGTCCGAATCGCGGTCCGCGGCTACGTGAAGAAGCCGCTCTTCACGCTCGCCGTCCTCGCGATCCTCGGCCTCGGCATCGGCGCCAACAGCGCCATCTTCAGCATCGTCAACGGCGTCCTGCTCCGCCCGCTCGACTACCCGCGCGCATCCGATCTCGTCAGCGCGTACCAGGTCAATCGGGACACGGGCCGGCGGCGGTCCATCTCGCCGCCGAACTACTTCGATGTGAAGGAACAGACGCGCGCGTTCTCCGGCATCGCGGCGTATTGGAGTCCGAGCCTCAGCATTTCCGGCGCCGGCGGCGATCCCGAAAAAGTGCTCGCGGCGACCTGCTCATTCGATCTGTTCGGCGTCCTCGGCGTGCATCCGATCGCCGGCCGCGGCTTCGTCGCGGATGACGACGTTGCGGGCGCGCGACGCGTGGCAGTGCTCGGACACGGACTCTGGCAACGGCGATTAGGCGGCGACGCGCAGGTGATCGGCCGCGAGTTGATGCTCGACGGTGTCCCGACGCTGATCGTCGGCGTGATGCCCGAGGGCTTCGCGTTCCCCGTCGAGGGCACGGAACTCTGGGTGCCGCTGCGGCTCTCGCGGACGCAGCCGCCGAATCCCGCGATTCGTCCGGAGGCGTATCGATCCTATCGAATCCTGAGCGTCGTCGCGCGGTTGCGTCCGGGCGCGACGATCGAACAATCGCGATCGGAACTGTCGGCGCTCGGCGATCAGCTCGAGGGCGCGTATCCGGACGCGAATCGGCGTGCGACGTTCGCCGTGACGCCGCTGCAGGAGACCATCGTCGGGCCGATCCGGCCGGCGCTGCTTCTGCTGCTCGCGGCCGTCGGCTGCGTACTGCTCATCGCATGCGCCAACGTCGGCAGCCTGCTGCTCGTCCGCGCGGCCGGCCGCGCGCGCGAGATGACGATCCGCATGGCGCTCGGCGCGGGGCACGGGCGTCTCGTCCGTCAGATGCTCGTCGAGAGCATCGTGCTGGCGATCGCCGGCGGCGTGGTCGGCCTCGTCGCCGGCGCCTGGGCGCTCGATCTGCTGCTGCGGATTGCGCCCGCGGGCATCCCGCGGCTCGATCGCGTGCGCATGGACGGAGCCGCCATCGCGTTCACGTTCGGCATCGCCGTCGTCGCCGGGTTGGTCTTCGGGATCGCGCCCGCGCTGCAGATTCGGGCGCACAGATTGCATGACGCGCTCCTGGCATCTGGACGCGGGCTCGTCGCAGGGTCGCATCAGCGCGCGCGGCAGGTGCTGGTCGTCGGCGAAATCGCGTTGTCGCTGATGCTCCTCGTCGGCGCGGTCCTGCTCATTCAGAGTTTCGCGCGCGTGCAGCGCGTGGACGCGGGGTTTCGCGCGTCATCTGTGATGACCGTGGACCGCATCGAGCTCCCACGCGGGCGATCGTCGGCGGAGGCCAGCGCGGCGTTCTTCGAGGGGCTCGACGCCAGGCTGCGCGCGATCCCCGGCGTCGAGTCGGCCGGCGTGACGCTCGGCCTCCCGCTCGATCCGCGCGCGCGGTTCTTCATCGATGAAAGCACATTTACGATTGCCGGCGCGCCGCCGGTCTCGCCGTCGCAGCGGCCGCAGGCGCCGGTGCACGTCGTCAGCCCGGAGTACTTCGCGACGATCGGCGTGCCGCTCGTGCGCGGCCGGTGGTTCAGCGATCGCGATCGGGCGAGCGCGCCCGGCGTCGTGATCATCAATGAAGCAATGGCGCGGCGGTTCTGGCGGGATGAGAATCCGATCGGCCGCCGCATCACGCACGATCTGTCGATCGTCCCTGGCCAGCAGACGACGCGCGAGATCGTGGGCATCGTGGGCGACGTGCGGCATTTCGGGCTCGAGCAACCGTCCGAGCCGCAGATGTTCGTGCCGCACGCGCAAATGCCGTGGCCGTCGATGGCGGTCGTGATTCGATCGCCGCTCGATGCGTCGCACCTGACTGCGGCCGTGCGTCGGGCCGTGTGGAGCGTGGACAACACGATCCCTGTTCCGCCGCTGCGGGCGATGGATCAGGCGCTCGCGGACGCCGTCGGTCAGCCGCGGTTTCGCGCGTGGCTGCTCGGGTTATTCGCCGCGACGGCGATCCTGCTGGCCATGACCGGGCTCTACGGCACGATGGCGTACGCGGCGCAGCAGCGCACGCGTGAGATCGGCCTGCGCATCGCGCTCGGCGCCACGCCTCGGCAGGCGACGTCGTTGCTGCTGCGGAATGGGATGCGCCTGGCCGCGATCGGGATCGGCGTCGGCCTCGCCGGATCGATCGGCGTCGCCCGCGCGCTCTCGACGATGCTGTTCGGCGTGGGGGCCAGCGATCCGGCGACGTTCATTGGCGTGCCGGTGATGCTCGCGCTGGTCGCGGCGGTCGCGTGCTACCTGCCCGCGCGCCACGCGCGCCGGCTCGATCCGATCGCCGCGATCAACGCTGACGTCTGACGGGCAGGAAACCTGCTACGATCCTCTCTCCCCCCGAGAGCGCCCGTAGCTCAGGGGATAGAGCACCGGCCTTCTAAGCCGGGGGTCGCTGGTTCGATCCCAGCCGGGCGCGCCATTTCCTAAAGAATTCGCCGATTTCGCTCGCAAGAAAAATCGCAGGCGAACACAAATCGAAAAAAGTGATCAGTCTGGCGAGTTCGCGCCACAACTCGCGGATTGGCGGATCAACGATTTCAGGCCTGTAATCGACGATCGAATTGTTCCCCGCATCGACGCGATGCCGAAAACGCGTCGTGAGCACCGGCCACACAGGCCGGAGGTCGCTTTACGATCCGCGACGGTGATGGCATCGTGTGCGCGATGGGGGAAATGCGGGCGCTCCGGCGCACTGCGGGCCTCCTGCAGCGCGAGTTTGCGGATCTCCTGCAGGTGCCGATCAACACGCTGCGCATGTGGGATAGCGGACTCCGGCCGGTACCGTCGCACGTCCTTCTCCGAGCGAGGGCGGCCGTAGCCGAGCGCGCCCGGAACGCCGCACTCCTGGCTCGGGCGCAACCCGGCATCCCCGCGATCGCGAACGAACGCGCCGTGCCCGCGGACCCACACGCGTCACTCACGCTCGCGACCGTCGCTCGCCTGATCCACGTCCATGTCCGGACGTTGAACGCGGCCGCACGGGACGGGCGGCTGTGGGTCACCTACGACACGCGGACGACGTTTCGGAGTCTGCGCACACGTGCGACGTTGGCCGACGCGGAGACCTTCTTGCGCGGGTACGTCGAGAAGGGCGTCTGGCCGAAGGAACGACCGACACCCTTGACCTGGGATCAGATCCCGCCGGACTACGACGCTCAGATCCGACGCATGCGCCGACGGCTCCGGTTGACCCAAGCCGCCTTCGCCACTCGCGTGGGCGCGGCGCAGAAGGCAGTCGTCTACCAGTGGGAGTCGCGCAAGCGCTGTCCGTCCCCACTGTTCTGGCAGCGGATTCGTGGCCTCGGCGCCGCGAACGGCGTTCAGTAAACGCTATTCGACTGCTCGTTACTAATCCGCTGTCGGAAAGGGGAAGCCACGGGAGACGAGAGAGCGCCGGACGCGTGAGTGATTACTGATCACACAGGCAACCCCATCAACTCACGCGCACCACGAACTACTCGCAGCCGCAATCGCAGATCGCGGAACTCGTAGCACGTCCTCGCGGCGAACTGTCGCGCCCAGCCCGGAATAGCGATACGCGCTCGAGCCGAGCTTTTCGACGAGCGCCGCGATTGCAACTTGTGCGCGCCGCCTTGGTCAGACGAAGGCTCGCGTGCTCACCGAATGACGCGTCCGGTCTGCGCCGACGCCACGGACAGCCAGACGACGCGTCCCGCGGTGCCCAGCAAGGTGCACAAGAATCTACCTTTCATGTGCAGCAGGAGACACTATCATTGGGCGTTTGAGCCGTTGCGTGAAAGAGGGTGTCTCTGATCTCGGGGGAATCCGGCTGTGGAATTCCGACATTTCGTGCAACTCATCGCCATCGGGTTACAGGCCCGTATCCCGATGCACATGACCGGCTTTCCCGGCGTCGGCAAGACGGAGTTCACTAAGAGCCTCGAGGCGGGATTCGATCGCGTCGGGATTAAATGCAAGGTGGTGGTCCTGATCGGGTCGATTCGGGAACCACAGGACTTCGGCGGCTTTCCGGTGTCGACGCCGGACGGCGTGCGGCTGCTGCCCATGGCCTGGGCACGCGACGCGCAACGCCTCGCCGAGGACGGCTACTTGGTGGTGGTCTTCCTGGACGAGCTCACCACCGTTCCGCCGACGACGCAGGCGGCGATGCTGCGTTTGCTGACCGAGAACGTCTGCGGTGAGCTGCGGCTGCCGGACTACGAGCCGGGGAAGGGCGGCGTCGTGTATCTGTGCGCCAGCAATGCGGTGGAATGGGCGGCCGGCGGACAGGAAATCCAGGCACCGATGGCGAACCGGTTGTGGCACGGCGAGTTCCCGATGGATCACGAGACGTGGTGCGATTTGATGGTGAGCGATTTTCCGGCGCCGGGCAGCATGCCCGTGCTGCCGGCCGACTATCTGGGCCGATACCATCACGGCCAAAGGGCGACGATTGCCGCGTATGTGAGGGCCGCCGGTCGTGACGCCTGGCTGGCGCCTCCCACCGATCCGGCCCGGCGGAGCGGTCCATGGCCGTCGGGCCGTACCTGGTATCTGGCGTCCCGGTTTCTCGCGGCGATCGACGCCGTGTCGCCGGGCAATCGCGTGCTGGAAGGCGCGGCGCTCGCCGGTCTGGTGGGCGATCAAGCGCTGCCGTTCATGGAGTACCGCGAGGCCCTGAACCTGCCGGATCCGGAGGACATCCTGAAGGATCCCCGCCGCTTCGTGCTGCCCGATCGCGTCGATCGCGCCTATGCCGTGTGCTACGCGCTCGCCGGTGCGGTCATCAACAACAACACGCCGCCGCGGTGGGAAGCGGCCATGATCGCGCTCGGCGTCGCGTGCCGGAAGAACGCAGACATCCCGGCATCCGCGGCGCGCACGTTGTGCGACCAACGAAACCGTCCCGCGGGCCTGATGAAGCTGCCCGAGGAGTGCCGTCCGTTCTACGAGCTGATGCAGGTGGCGAAGCTCGTGCCGCGGGACTGACGTGAAGTTCACATTCCGCGATCTGATTCGCCCCTCGGATCAAAAAGCCGAGGGGTATTCCCGTGCGCTGCAGGCGGCTCGCGTGCGGGCGGCCTATCAACGCAGTTATTTCGCGCCAGCGCTCTTCAGCCTGATTCCAGTCGCCACCGACCTGATCGACAGCATGGCCGTCGACGCCCAGTGGCGCCTGTACTACAACGAAGTGTGGGTGGCGCGACACACGGTCGAAGAGAACGCGACGCTGCTCATTCACGAGGTGGGGCATCTGGTGCGCAACCACGAGGCGCGAAAGAAATCCGCCGGCATCACGGATCATCGGCGCTGGAACACGGCCGGCGACTGCGAGATCAATGACGATCTCCACGCCGAGGGCCTGCCGCTGCCAGGCGATCCGCCGCTACCCTCCAAGTACGGACTGGCGAACGGGGACACGGCCGAGATTTACTACAAGCAGCTGCCGGCGCCACCGCGTGCAGATCGACGACAGGGCGCTGATGAAAGCGGGCACGACGGGCAGGACTGCGGGTCGGGCGCACACGGCGAACGGCGATTCTGGGAGTTGCCGGCCGACGATGAGCGCGACGGAGGGACACCTGGTGTCGACCGCTTAAAGGCCGAGCTCGTGCGGCGCGAGGTGGCCCGGCGCATCGACGAGATCTCGCCTTACGCTGGCGAGGTCTCACCGGCGTGGCGCCTGTGGGCCCGCGCCACCCTCGCACCGAAGGTCGACTACCTGGCCACGATCCGTCATGTGGTCCGCAGAGCCTTGCGCGAGAGCACGCTGGGTCGGTACGACCGCACCTACAGACGCCCGCATCGACGGCAGGCGTGCTACGGCGAGTTCCTCATGCCCAGCTTCCAGCAGCCGCGGCCGCGGCCAGGATTTCTGATCGATACTTCCAGCTCGATGGAAGACTCACAGTTGGCGCGAGCCCTGGCGGAACTGGCGGGCCTAACCTGCCAACTCGGGCACGGCGCCGACGTCGTCGTCGCGTGCTGCGATGCCGCGGTCCGCGACGTGCGGAAGGTCTTTGGAGCCGGGCAGATCGAATTGTACGGCGGCGGCGGCACGGACCTGGATGTCGGGCTGCGCGCGTTCATCGAGCGGACGCACGATCCGATCGACCTGCTGGTGATTGTGAGCGACTGCCACACGACATGGTCGAACGATGTGCCTCCGTTTCCCGTGATCACTATCCGCGTCGGCGACGGCGCACCGCCGCCATGGGGAAATCGCGGCGGCAATACGGTGATTTCAATCGAGGACAGACGTGGCTAGCTGGGGACCACCGCTCGAGATCAGCCCGTGGCGGCGCCGCGGGCTGAAGATTCCACCGGACTCGTTTCGCGCGTGGGTCAGGCTGGGCACATGGGAGTGCGGCATGGGCGTGCTCTTGTACTTAATCTTTGCCTTCGGCACGCAACTGATCGTCTCGGCGCCTCACAGCATCGTCACCGTGTTCGACTTCACGAACTGCTATGCCGCTCCGCCCGTCGCGCTGCCATGCGAACGCATCGCGTACCGAGCGGGCGCCCTGATTGCGGCGCTCAACGCGTGGTGTGGTCTGCTGCTGATGGCCGTCGCGGCGTGGCTCGTGTGGGACCTGTGGAGCGCGGCGGCGCCCAGGCCGATCACCGACGACTTCCTGAAGCTGCTCGAAGACTCGTTCGCGCGGGACTGGCGCAAGCCGCGCACCTGGCCATGGACACGAGTGGCGTGGGCCTACGGCTTCGCGCTCGTTGGCGTCACATCGGGAGTGGGCATGTCGCTGCTGATTTCAGCCCTCTCCGCCTCACCCCCAGCCAAGGCGCCGACCGTTCTTATTGAAACGTCCCAGCAGTTCAGAGTGATTCAGTAACCCAACCGCAGCATTTCGATGGTCGGTCAACACTTCGCGACGTACGAGGAGTAATCCTCGGCGCGAGAGACGACTCAGGGCTGTTCCGCTGAACCGATCGTTGGTTTGCCGAGGCCGCGGCAAATCTTTCGCACGAGATTGTTGGCTATTTCGGTGTGGCGGGGAGTGCGCATCCGTGCTTGCGTAGGTGCTGCAGCAGCGTGCTGCGCTTCATTCGACCGTAACCGTCTCGCGTTCAGCTTTCGGGATTCGTGAAGGGTTGCAGCGTGCCATTCCGTGGAATTGCTGCCTGAAAGCGGTCCCAGAGCGCGAAAACTACCGCAGCGCCGCGTATTCTTTCCTGGCCTCGATGAGGATACGGAGATCCTCGTCGGCGTCCTTCCACAGTGCGAAGAAGTCCTGGAAGGCTCGACGGGCGTTCGCCGCGTCGCCCGCGAGCGCGGAGCCACGCGCCAGACCCAGGTAGGAAATCGAATAGTACAGTCCCCAATTCGGAATGCGCCAGTCACTACCCCAACTGACCCCCTTGTGATCCAGGATCTTCCGGAACTCGGCCGCGGCCTCCGAGCCCTTCTGCAGACGCAGATACGCCAAGGCGCGTAAGTACACGGCCTCCGGGTACGCATGCTCGTAAGGCGAAGCGGATGCCAGCAGTTCCACCGCTTTGGCGGGCTGCTCGCGCTGGAGCTCGATAGCCGCACGAATCGCAGGTCGTTGCACCGTATTCCAGATGGTTCCATTCGGAAAGCGCTTCGAAGTCTCCTCGGCGAGCTTCTCGGCCTGGGCCGTATCGCCGCACATGGCGAGCGCCAGTGCCGGACGCCCCAGACGGCGCGCAGTCCCGCAGTTACCCGACAGCGCGTCGGCTCGCGCATCGGCTTCTTCGAAGCCCGCCGCGACGTCCCGGAGCCCTTGCCGCAGCGCCGTCTCCGCGGCCCGCTTGTACAAGTTGCTGGACTCGAGGCGCTGGCCAAGAACATTCCGATTGGCCGCCTGCAATCCGAAGCTCAGGTACTCCTCCGGCTTGCCTGCGTACCATAGTGTTTCCCTGGCGACCGCAGCCTGATCGCCCTCGATGTACGCCATTTCGAGGAAGCGCTGGTGGATCCTCGCGCCGTCGATTCCCTGTGCCCGCACGCTCTCAGCGACCTTCTTGGCTTCGTCGAGCCGATCGAGGCACATGTAGGCGTCCAGGAGCCGCCGATAAGGCGGTTCCGCGTTCGGCTGCAACTGAGCAGCCACCTGGCCTTCCTTGAGTCCCTCTTCGAATTGCCCCAGGACTATGTAGGTCTCGCTCAAGTTGTTATGAAATCCCCACATGCGGGGATAGCTCCCGATACCCACTCGACCGACGTCAATTGTTTTGTTCAACTCGCCAGTCGACTGGTAGTAGCCGGCCGCGATGCGGTGCCGCTCATGCTCGGAGACGCGGTCGATCAAGGCAAAAGCCTTGCGCTTGTATTCGGCCTCGAGCCCTGCGTCCCCAGCATTGCCGAAAGCGGTCGAGAGTTGTTGGTAAGCCATGGCGAAATTCGGATCGAGCACGATGGCGCGCTCGAACAACGGAACCGCAGCGAGAAATCGGCCACTTCTCAACTCGGCGTAGCCCGCCGTGTAGCTCTGGAGAGCTTCCAGCGAACCCGTGGTCGCCTGTTCCAGAGGACGATTCAACTTCTGGATCGAGCTTCGCGATTCTCCGAGCGTGGCGCGCATGGCCGTCGCGGCGGTACCCACGGCGTTCAACACGTGCTCCTTGTCGTC
>Ga0326726_10003793_pt1 | contig 13864 bp, 14 predicted proteins | sample MHFenrmetagenome_2_FD_207603 | JGI IMG/M metagenome (GOLD analysis project Ga0326726, IMG submission 207603) | Lab enriched peat soil microbial communities from Michigan Hollow, Ithaca, NY, United States - MHF15MN | ecosystem: Environmental > Terrestrial > Soil > Wetlands > Peat | place: USA... | reverse complement strand
AGTCGTTGGGCCGGCTGCGGGAAAACGATGCCGTGCCAGTGCTGCGCGGCCTGCTGGAAGCAAAGAAGATGTGGAGATGGAGCCATCACCGGGAATTGCGCATTGCCGCGGCCCAGGCCCTGGTAAAGATCGATCCACGCTATGGCAGCCAGGTTATGGCAGAAAGCGGACTGGAACCGGGAGAGTTGGCTATCGCCCCGCTGGATTCAGCGCCGGCCTGTCCGTGGGTAAGGCAGCGCCGCTACGAGCGCATTGTCTTGCGTCGGACGCTGCATGCGACCATCAGCAGTTCGTGGGGGAAATCCAGCATTCTGATTCGTGAATTGAGCCTGGGCGGAGGGATGGGCACCAAGGAGGACAATCTCCGCGTGGGCTCGGAAGCCAACATCGACATTGCCACAGGCGGCCGCCACATTCGCGGACAAGTATTGCTAAGACGGGCGCGGGTGAACGAAGTCGGGTTTGAGATCGTGAACACCGATCTCGAGAGCCGCTACCGGCTGCGCCGCGTTCTGATGGATTCTCTGGAACATTCGCCTGGAACCAAGGAAGGCGATTGGGACGGACAGCGTAAACCGCAATTGATGTAGTCCTGATTCATCCTAAAAAACTCACCCCACCCATTTCGCAAAGTACGCGAAATGGATGGGGCACCCGCAGTCTTCGATAACTCTTACTTTACCTTGGCGAAGATAATTACCAGCGTGTAAAGCGCCAGCGATTCGATCAGGGCCAGACCGAGAATGAGCGCGAACTGGATGCCGGAGCGGGCCGCCGGATTGCGTCCCAAAGCTTCGGCCGCAGCGGCAGTCGCCCGGCCTTGCGCCAGACCGCAAACCGCGGACGCAATCGCCATCGAAAATCCAGCGGCGATGGCCACCCAGTTGACCGCGCTGGCAGTTTCGCCGCCCTGCGCGAACACCGGCACGGCCAGAAACATAAAGGCCAGTGCCATGAACAAATAGCTCAATAATCTACGCATCGTGTTTTTCTCCTCGTATGAATTGCCGCCAGTGGGTGGTTGACGTCTCTTGAGAGTACAGACGCCCTCACGCTAACGGCTGGTTTCCAGTTTCCAGTTTCTGGTTTCCAGTCGCAGGAAACCAGAAACTGGAAACTTGAAACGGTCTTAATGTTCTTCCGCTACCGCACCCGACAGATACACCATGGTCAAGAGGACGAAGATATAGGTTTGCAGCAACGATACTCCGATATGAAGGCCTAGAAAAATAATCGGGACCCCGATCGGGACCAGCGAGAAAAACACCATGGTCACCATGTCACCGGCGAACATGTTGGCGTAGAGACGCACGGTCAGCGATAGCATGCGGGCGAGATGGCTGATGATCTCGATGGGAACCATGATGATGGCCAGCCACCACATGGGTCCCATGAAATGCTTCAGGTACGCGATGCCGTGGTGTCTGAAACCCTGGGTCTGGTAATACACGAAGGCGCAGACGGCGCATCCCAGGGGAACTACGGGCACGGCCGTGGGTGATTCGAAACCTGGAATCAGGCCGATCAGATTACATATCAGGATGAAAAAAGTCAGGGTCACCAGGAACGGAGTAAAGCGCTCGCTGTGATGCCCGATAATTTCATGGCTCTGTCCCTCAACGAAACCATGAACACCTTCAAAGACATGTTGCAGGCCGCCGGGCTTGTCCACCGAGAGCCGGGCACGCACCAGGAAGAACAGCGTCACCAGAAAGAGAAATACCAGAAACTCCATCGCCACAGCGTTGGTGATGGGGGCTTCCGGGTACTTGGGGTCAATGTGGAAAGTTTGCAGCAGTCCAGTGACTGGACCGGCAAAGAGATGGTTCAGAATTTCGGTAAACCAGAGTTGTTCAGGCATGAATTGCGCTTCTAGCTACTAGCTCCTGGCTTTGACCGCTAAACACTAAACTTTCACAACGCGCTTGATTTCACGCTATAGGCTAGAAGCCAGTAGCTAGCAGCTAGAAGCCGCTCTTCAGAGCGACCCCCATCTCATAGGCGGCTTCGCACGCGATGGCAGCTACGGGCAGGAACAAGCCCGCAAATAACCCGTAGAGACTCGCGGGGGAAACAGTGAATATAACATAGGCTCCGAGGCCCATCAAAACGTAGCGCAGCAGGAAGCGCAACACCACTCCTCTGCTGGAGTGCACCTGGCCGGGCTGGGTCGCGCGGTCAGCAAGGGCGGACACAACCCGCTTCAGCCAGTGAAAATTCAAGTAAGCGACGGCGCTGCCGCAGAGGAATCCCAGGGCGATGCGCCAGCCATAGCGCCACCAGGCGGCTGCGGTCAGGGCAGCCGCCAGCACCAGCATGAAGCGAGAGATGCGCACCAGGGCTCCGGAGTAGAAGGCTTCGCTGTTGGGGTCAGTGGTCAAAGGCGCGGCGGTTGTCATCTTCAGGCCATCATTTGCGTGCCGAGGACAGCGCTGCCCGGATGAGCTCGACGAAGCCGGCGATGATGCCGAGGATCAGTCCTGCTAGATAGAGCCAGGTGGTGTGCAGCCAGCGATCCAGGCCTGCGCCAATCAGCCAGCCAGCGACCGTTGCGGCCGGGAACACGAAGGCCAGTTGGCTGTACCTTGCCAGCTGGACCCAGCCACTGCGATCCGGTTTCGAATTGTCGTCTTGACCAGACATGGCCACCAGCAGAGAGGATGCTCCGCTGCACCGTGTGCGTCTTAGCGTACCAGAGTAGCAACGGACGCGGTTTGCGCAATTCCCAGAGACCAGTTCACGATGCGGATGAATTGTTCAGGAAAGATTCCGATGTAAACAGTGGCGAATGCGGTCACACCCAGCGCCAGCCGCATCCCGGCACTGATGGGAAGCAGGGTCTTGTCCAGGGCTTCGCGCATGAACATCTGGTTGGCGATGCGCATATAGTAATAGAGTCCGAAGACGGCGTAGAGGACCGCCAGCGACGCCAGCACATAGTGGCCGCTCTCGATCAGGCTGAGGAAAATAAAATACTTTCCGTAGAACCCGGCCAGGGGCGGGATTCCGGCCAGGGAGAGCAGAAAAATAAGCATCAGCACAGCTTCGGTGGGAGCGCGGAAATAGAGGCCGGCGATGTCGTCCATTTCATCGCCAATGACGTTGCGCTGGCGCAGAGATGCGATCACGCCGAAGGCCCCCAGGTTCATGAAGGTGTACACCAGCAGATACAGCAAAATGCCCTTGAAGCCGTCGAAGAAAGCGGGCGCCGGGTAGGTGACCGAAGCCAGCGCGACCAGGCCGAGCAGCATGTAGCCGACGTGGGCGATGGATGAGTACGCCAGCAGGCGTTTGAGATTGCTCTGGGTCAACGCCGCCAGGTTCGCGCCGGTCATGGTCAGGATCGACACGAAGATGAGCAGCGGCACGTACACAGTCCGGAGAGGATACAGACCCCAGATGAAGATGCGCAGCAGCATGGCCCAGGCGGCGGCTTTGACCGCGACTGACATGAATCCGGTGACGCTGGTGGGGGCGCCTTCGTACGCGTCGGGCAGCCACTGGTGGAAAGGGATGGCTGCGATCTTGAAGAACAGGCCGGTAGCGACCGTGAGCAGGGCGATCACGGCGACCGGGTCAACGTGATCGGGGTGGGATGCAGCCAGCCGGACCAAGCCGCTCCTTATCCCCAGCAGGCTGGTGCTTCCGGTCAGACCGTAGAACAGGGACAAGCCATAGGCAAATATGCCGGAGGAAAATGCACCCAGCAGTAAATATTTCAGCGCGGCTTCATTCGACCGGCGGTCAGTGCGCAGGAATCCGACCAGCACGTAGGTGGAAATCGCCATCAGTTCCAGGCCGATGAAGATCAGCACTACATCGAAACCGGCGGCCATGCACATCATGCCCACTACTGAAAACAGGAGCAGCGAATAGAACTCGCCATGGTTTTCATGTTCGATCTCGAGATAGCGCATCGACATCAGGATGGAAATCGCGGCGCCGGCCAGGAACAGGTACCAGAAGTAAATGGTGAAGCGATCAACCACTATCGAATTCAGGAACGCCGATTCCCCCGGGAGGCCGGCCGCGTTCAAGGCCAGCTGAATCTTGACGATTCCGCTGGCAGAAAACAGAATGCCGCCCAGGGCGGTGAACGCATTGACGCGCTTCCACTGGGCGGGCAACATGAGATCCAGGAGCAATATGCCCAACGCGAACAGGGTCAGCAGAATGACGGGGAGCGCCATCAGATAGTCGACCCGGCCGAAATTTTGCGCCAGATTGCCCGACACTTATTTGGTTCCCTTCGACTGATTCAAAGCGGTCTGCACTGCTGCGGCATTCCCGGCGTCATCCGCGGGCCGAATCGCAGCATTCACACTCTGAACGCCAGGTTGCAGCCCGGGATAATCCTTTCCCCGCACGGTATAAACGATCTGGTTCACCGGCAGTTCCAGAATCTGGAAAAATGGTTTGGGATAGAGGCCGATCCAGAACGCAACGATGACCAGGGGAGCGAAGGTCAGCAGTTCGCGCGGCGTAAGGTCGTGCAACTTCTCGTTCTTGGGATTGGTGACTGTCCCGAAGAATACCCGCTGGTAAAGCCACAGCAGATACGCAGCCGCCAGAATCACGCCCGGAACCGCCCATGCCGCCCACTTCCAGTTTTCCATGAAAGTGCCCTGCAGGATGGTGAACTCGCCGACGAATCCGTTGAGCAGCGGCAGTCCCATGGACGAAAGGAACATGATCATGGTGATGGTGGCGTAAACCGGCATGACGTTCGAGATGCCGCCATATTCGGATATTTCACGGGTGTGCCGCCGCTCGTACAGAATGCCGACGATCAAGAAGAGCGCGCCGGTGGAGATGCCGTGGTTGATCTGTTGCAGGACGGATCCACTCAACCCCGCAGGATTCAGCGCGAAGATTCCCAAGGTGCAGAAACCAAGGTGGCTGACGGACGAATACGCCACCAGTTTCTTCATGTCTTTTTGCATCAGTGAAACCAGTGCGCCGTAGATGATGCCAACGATGGAAAGGAAAATCATCCAGCCGCGCACCTTGGGGTGCATGACCACATCCGGGAAGAACGGCAGGGAGAAGCGGACGAACCCGTAGGTTCCCATTTTCAGCAGCACGCCGGCCAGGATGACCGAGCCCGCGGTCGGCGCTTCCACGTGGGCATCAGGCAGCCAGGTATGAAACGGGAACATCGGCACCTTGATGGCGAAGGCCAGAAAGAAAGCCAGGAATAGCAAGATGGCGAAGGTTGAACCGTATGCCGGATCGTGGAAGATGAGGGGAGCCGTCTTGTACAAAGCCTGAATGCTGAACGTGTATTGCCCGGTTTGATGGAAATTGTAGAAGTACAGGAACAGCACAGCGAGCAACATTAGGACCGAACCGAATAAGGTGTAGAGGAAGAACTTGATGGCGGCGTAAAGCTTTCGCGGACCGCCCCAGATGCCGATCAGCAGGTACATGGGGACCAGCATGGCTTCCCAGAAGACGAAGAACAGGAAGAAGTCGAGGGCCATGAAGACGCCCAGCATGCCGGTCTGCAGGACGAGGAACCAGATGTAGTATTCCTTGACCCGGTTTTCAATTGCGGTCCACGAGGAAAGGATTGAAACCCAGCCCAGCAGCGTGGTCAGCATGATCAGGAGGAAGGAGATGCCGTCAATACCGAGAACGTATCCGGCGCCGATCGAAGGAATCCAGTTGTTGGGAGCGCCTTCCATGAACTTGAAGCCGGGTTCGAAGCGCTGCGCCCAGAACCAGGGCACCAGTGGGATCGAAACCAGCAGGCCGGCAAGGGCGAAAATGTTTGCGATCCAGCGGATGGCATCTTTCTGCTCTTTAGGGACAAAGATGAGCAGCAGCGCGCCGGCCAGCGGCGTGAACAGAATGATCGAGAGAATGTGATTGTGCATAAAAGCAGTCGTCGGTCGTCAGTCTTCAGTCGTCGGCAACGCCTTGCTACCGCACTGCGTAATAAAAAACGAATCCTACCAGCCCGATCACCATGACCAGGGCGTACCATTGCACCAGGCCCCACTCCAGCAAACGCACAGGATAGGACAGCATCCGGGACAGAATCGCGGGGCCGTTTACCAGGAGCCCGTCGATGATCCACTTGTCCCACCAACTGGAAATGGTTCCGCTGAGGCGCGTCATCCAGCCAGCGCCGTTGACTGTGCCGTCGATAATGCGCGAATCGAACCACGACGAAGCTTCGCCCAGCCCCATTACGCCCAGGCGCACGCCTTTTATTTTGGAGCGGCCGGTAAAGGCGTAGTCATAAGCTTCATCCACGTAATACTTGTTAAGCAAGACGGTGTAGAGCTGCGGGGTCGCTTCGGCAATGGGCTCGGCGTAACCCTTGCCGGCGTCACGATAGGCCTTCCACGCCATGCCGAATCCGGCTACAGCAGCGGCGATGGAGAAAGCCATCAGGAAATATTCCACCGGGTTGGTGTGCTCTTCTTCTTTTTTCCCAGCAGCCAGCTGCGCCTCTCGTCCCTCCGTCTGAAACACCGTCGCCTCGTGGGCAAAGACGGGTTCCAGGAATTTCTCGAAGCGATTCGATCCGCCCAGACTGTGCGGCCAGCCTAGCCATCCGGCGCTGATGGCGCCGAGGGCGAGGATGATCAAGGGGACCGTTATCGATTTCGGGGATTCGTGAATGTGATGTTCCACCTCGTGGCTCATGCGCGGCTGGCCGTGGAAAGTGAGGAACATCAAGCGGAACATGTAAAACGCGGTCATCAGCGCAGTAGCGTAACCCACCAGCCACAACAGGCGGTAGGCGCCTCCTTCGGACGACCAGGCCTGCCACAAAATTTCGTCTTTCGAGAAAAAGCCGGCGAAGGGCGGGATGCCTGCGATGGCAAAGGTCGCGATGAACATCGTCCAGTGAGTAATCGGGATGCGCCGGTGCAGGTCGCCCATGTTGCGAATGTCCTGCTCGCCACTCATGGCGTGGATGACCGATCCTGCGCCAAGGAACAGAAGGGCCTTGAAGAAAGCGTGAGTGAAAACGTGGAACGCGCCTGCGGCGAATGCACCGACTCCGAGGGCCAGGAACATGTATCCCAACTGAGACACGGTGGAGTAGGCCAGCACGCGCTTGATGTCGTTCTGCACCAGGGCGATGGTCGCGGCAAACAGCGCGGTGAACGCACCAATGAGCGCCATGGTCTTCATCGAACCGGGGGCCAGGACAAACAACGCATTCGACCGCGCCACCATATACACGCCGGCGGTGACCATGGTGGCGGCGTGGATCAGGGCAGAGACCGGAGTAGGGCCTTCCATGGCGTCGGGCAGCCAGACGTAGAGCGGAAGCTGGGCCGACTTGCCGCACGCGCCCACAAATAACAGCAGAGTGGCGGCGGTGATGATGGGATCGCCGATGGCGAAGTGTCCGCTGCGCGCCATGGTGGTGATCTCGGTCAAACGGAAAGACCCGAAGTACCAGGCGATAGTGAACATGCCGAGCAGGAAGCCGGCATCACCAATGCGGTTCACGATGAATGCTTTGTTAGCGGCGGTGCTGGCGGACTGGCGATGGAAATAAAAACCAATCAGCAGATAGGAACAGAGGCCCACGCCTTCCCAGCCCACGAACATCAGGACATAGTTATTCGCCAGGATGAGCGTGAGCATGGTGAACATGAACAGGTTGAGGTATCCGAAGAAGCGGTAGTACCCACCCTCATGCGCCATGTAGCCGATGGAATAAATATGGATGAGCGTGCCCACGCCCGTAACAAACAGCAGCCAGATGGCGGAAAGGGGGTCGAGCAGGAAGCCGGCATCGGCATGGAACGCCGCCGGAGTGCCGTCGTGCTTAACGTAGTTCATGTGGCCGGTGTCGGTACCCAGCCAGGTGTAAACAATCTTCTCGAAAGGCTTGCCGGGATTGTCGTGGGCGTATCCGGTGTATTGCCAAACCGCCATGCAAGCAAAGACGAACGCCAGTACCACTGCCCCAACACAGACCGCGCTGACCGTCGCCTTTTGCAGCTTGCGGCCGAAAAAGAACATGATGGCCGCGCCGAAGGCGGGGAGCAGGGGGACGAGCCAGATGTGGTTGAGGAAGAACATTGTTTTATTCAGCTGCTGGCTCCTGACTTCTAGCTAGTAGCCAGAAGCTAGCAGCTAGAAGCTCACTTACCATTTCATCAAGTCCACTTCGTCAATGTTCACGGTCTCTTTATTGCGGAAGAATGCGATCAGGATTCCCAGGCCGACTGCGGCTTCCGCGGCTGCGTCGGTGATCACGAATATTGCAAAAATCTGTCCGTGCAGGCCCCATATCCGCGAGAAGGCTACCAGGTTCAGGTTCACGGCATTCAGGATCAGTTCAATGGACATGAGCACGATCACTACGTTGCGGCGGGTCAGCACGCCGATGACACCCAGAATGAAAAGGGCGGCAGCGACAACCAGATAGTGCAAGGTTCCGATTGGACTCATAAAAACCAGTTCTTAGATTCTTAGTTCTCGGTTCTCAGTGCTAGATCCTCTTCTTTGCCATGACTACTGCTCCGATGATCGCCACCAGCAGCAGTAAAGAGGCGATTTCGAAGGTGAACATATAGTTGCCGTAGAGCAGGACCGCAACCTGCTGAGTGTTGGACTGTTCCGGCATCTGGATTGCGCGGTCTGGGAACAATGCCCTGCCCTTGACGTACACCAGCACGAACAGTGCGCCCAGGGCTATCGCCGCGGCCAATCCGACCAGCCATTGTTTGTTGAACTGGTCTTCCCTTTGCGATTTTTCGATGTTGACCAGCATAATCACGAACAGAAACAGCACCATGATGCCGCCGGCGTAAAGAATGATCTGCACGCCGGCGACAAAAGGCGCATACAGCATCAGGTACAGGGCGGCCTGTCCCAGCAGCGATACGATCAGGGCCAGCGCGGAGTGCACTGCATTCTTGCGGGTGATGACCAGCACGGCGCTCAGCACCGTCAGTGCTGACAGGAAATAGAAGAAAAATGTTGTGGCTACTGGAGCCATATTTTTTCCGACTTCAAAAACTGGCCGAGCTTTGCTCGGCTGGGCGGGTGAGGGCACCCGCCCCTACGTCATGATTCAAAACAATATTCCTGCAATCGCTGTCAGGACCAGTACTCCGATTCCTAACGGGAGCAGGACCTTCCAGCCCACTTTCATCAATTGATCGAAACGGTAGCGCGGGAATGTGCCGCGGTACCAGATGTACATATACATGGAGAGTGCTACCTTGGCGCTGAACCAGAAAATATCCTGAATCCGATCACGCACCGGCGGAACGAAAAGCGCCACTCCAATCAAGGCCAGGACCGCGCCGAATCCGCCCAGGCCGATGGTTTGCACTTTGAAGTATGGATGCTTCGGCATGCGCGCGGTGCTGTAGAAAGTCATTGCAGCCAGGAACAAGAATGTCAGACCGGGGACCAGCGAGAACACCAGGTCCCAGGTTTCGCCGCTCAGCGCGTTGGGGAATGGCCGCATCCATCCACCAAGCCACAATGTCACGGCGATGGATGAGACCGCGATCATCGCCGAGTATTCTGCCAGGAAGAACAGCGACCAGCGAAAGCCGCTGTACTCGGTGTGGAAACCGGCGGTCAGTTCGGATTCAGCCTCCGGCAGATCGAAGGGCGCACGATTAGTTTCTGCAACCATTGCCACTGCAAAGATAAAGAACGCGATCAGCCCGAGCGGGAAAAACTTGAAAATGAACCAGACCTGCTGGGACTGCTGGGCCTGCACGATTCCGATCATGCTCAGAGTCCCGGTGCCATCTTTATTCAGGCTGGTCATCAGGACCGCGGAAACTACCGCCAGGCCCATCGCGATTTCATACGAAACCATTTGAGCGCTGGAGCGAAGAGCACCCATCAGCGGGTAGTGGGAGTTGGACGCCCATCCTGCCATGACCACGCCCAGCACGCTCAGCGATGAAACCCCCAGCATGAACAGCACGCCGATATTCATGTCGGTGACCGCGTGCGTGGGGCCGAATGGCACGACAATAAAGACAGTGAACGACGTGATCACGACCATCAACGGGGCGACCCAGAACACCAACGGGTCGGCCTGGGACGGCATGATGTCTTCCTTGATCAGCAGCTTGAGTGCGTCGGCGATGGGCTGCAGCAAGCCGTGGGGGCCGACTCGCATGGGGCCCAGGCGGACCTGCATGTGCGCCAGAATCTTCCGCTCCAGCCAGTTCATGGCGATCACAGCCACGGAAAGCCCCAGAAAGATCAGGATGATATAGACAAACGCCCAGAACATATTGCCCGCGGAACCCGGCGTGGTGTCGCTGTTGAGATAGGAGGTGATGTAGTCGAGCATCAGCGGTCCACCTCGCCCAGCACGATATCCAGGGTCCCGATGACTGCGATGACGTCAGCCACGAGCGCGCCTCGCACCATCATGTCCAGGGCCTGCAGATTTACGAAAGATGGCGGCCGCACTCGCACCCGGTAGGGCTGCGTGGAACCGTCGCTCACGATGAAATATCCCAGCTCGCCTTTGGGGGCCTCGATGGAATGATAGATCTCGCCCACCGGCGGCTTCATCACTTTTGGAATCTTGGCCATGATGGGGCCGTCAGGAATTTTACCGATGGCCTGATCGATGATGCGCAGCGATTGCCGCATTTCCTGCATGCGGACGATATACCGGTCGTAGGTGTCCCCATTCTGGCCGACGGGAATTTCGAAATCGAAGTCTGGGTAGGCAGCGTAGGGCTGGGCCTTGCGCAAGTCCCACTTCACGCCGCTGGCGCGCAGGACCGGCCCGGTCACCCCCAGAGCGATACACTCTTTAGCTGAAATCTTGCCGACGTCTTTGGTGCGCTCGACCCAGATACGGTTGGTGGTGAGGAGCTCTTCGTACTCGTCAATCTTGGGAGTGACGAAATCGAGGAACTTCTTAACCTCGCGCTCAAAGCCGTCGTAGGTCTCGTAGGAACATCCGCCGATGCGGAAGGCATGCGTGGTCAGGCGGGCGCCGCAGTACTTCTCGAAAATCTTGAGAATTTCTTCGCGATCGCGGAAGGTGTAGAAAAGCGGCGTGATGGCGCCGATATCGAGGGCGTGCGTGCCCAGCCAGAGCATGTGGCTGGCCAGGCGATTCAGTTCCGTAAGGACCACACGGATGTATTGGGCGCGCCGCGGGGCTTCCACGTTGAGCAACTTTTCTACAGCTTCGCAATAACCCAGGCCGTTCGACACCGCCGCCACATAGTCCATGCGATCCACGTAGGGATTGAACATGGTGTAAGTGCGGTGCTCGGCGATTTTTTCGACTCCGCGATGGAGATAACCAATCACACATTCGGTGCCCAGAACCTTTTCGCCATCGAGCTTGAGGATGACGCGCAATACGCCGTGAGTGGCGGGGTGCTGCGGGCCCATGTTGATGATGAGTTCGTTGGAATCGAGAAATGTTTTCTCGTGATGTTCCAGTTCGAGGTGGGAAGTCCTGTCGATCGTTGTCCGGTCGGTCATTGCCCGCTCTCGATCCCCAGGTTGATCTGTACCCACTCTTGGTCCTGCTGAATGATGCCGTAATCCTTGCGCAGGGGGTGGCCCTTCCAACCGTCGGGCAACAGGATGCGCTTCAGGTCGGGATGTCCCTCGAAGCGAATGCCGAACATATCGAAGACTTCGCGCTCCAGCCAGTTAGCGGTCGGCCAGATGGGAACTGCGCTAGGCACGGACTCCACCTCGGCATACGAGGCTTTGACGCGGATGCGTTCGTTGCGCGGGAAGGAATAGAGAATCCAGACCACTTCGAATTGCTTCTCGCGGTCAGGATAGTGGACGGCGGTGATATCGACGCAATAATCGAAATGCTCCTGATCGCGCAGGACCTGCAGCAGCTCAGGAATGAGCGACGAATCGGCGACGACATATTTCTGTCCGAGGTAAGTATTGGCCTCACGGATGCCTGAACCGTGTTGCCCCTTGAGCCGGGAAATCATCGGCGAATCCCAGGGTACGGGGGCAGGACCAGTGGGCTTTGGGGGAGCTGTGTGTTCCACTGCTTTCGGAGGCGCGGGTTTGTCCGGGGACGACTGAACGCTACCGGAAACGGGTTGGCCCGCCGGGGGTTTGGGCTCACCACTGGGCGGCGGTGGAGGGGATTTTGTGTCCTCGGGCATAGCTACGGAAGGTACAAACCTCCGGCGCCGTGGGCGTTTAGAAGAACGTTAACTTTTAACAGCTTGCAAAGTAAGTGTCAATCGCGGAGACAGCATGCGCAGGGTGCTCATTTCCTTGGTTCCGCCTGGTAGCTTTCGATCAGCTCGCGAATTCGCAGGGCGTCGGCCTTGCGGTGGCCATGGCTGGTGATGGGGTCGGTGCCGCCGGAAGAATCGATACGAATGTTGGACCAGATCACTCCCGTGGAAATCTGCACCGAGGCAACCTTGCCGAGGGCGATGCTTTCTTCGTTGCTGCCGAACAGGCGCGATTTTACCCGGCTTACGTGTTGCGGAGTAACGATGATGCGGACCGGGAAGAACAGATTACCTTTGGTCCAGCGGCTGGCGGTGAAGGTTTCGGAAGTGCGGGAATCTGGCATTCGGGATCACTACGAAAAGCCACAAACAAACCATGCGGAGCTGCGCTCCGCCGGGCGGATGAGGGCATCCTTCCCTACGCGATCAGACCCATTCCAGGGCGCCCTTTTTCCAGATCCAGATGTAGCCCACGACCAGTATCAGCAGGAAAATCAGCATTTCGAGCAGGCCGAATGCGCCTAACGCTTTAAACTGCACCGCCCAGGGAAACAGGAAGATGGTTTCCACGTCGAAGACCACGAACAGGATAGCGACGATGTAATAGCGAACAGTGTAGCGTCCGCGGGAACTGTCCACCGGATCGATACCGCATTCGTAAGGCATCAACTTGGCTTTGCCGGGATTGTCGGGGCGCACCAGCTTCGCCGCCAGCAAGGTCACGGGAAGCATCACAGCGATGAATGCGATGAAAATAAATATGGGAACGTAATTTTGCGGCATTCAGCCTCTCGAACCAAGTTCCCCAAATTTGCAGTCCTAATATACCGCCGACTCTGCTTGCCTTCAAGATACTACAGTCCCCCCGGGGGCGGCGCCCGTAGTTGAGAACGCAGCCGCCGCCCGCACCAGGGAAAATGATCCGGCGGGCTACTTGTAGGTTACGGTTGAGGTGGATAAGGAATCGCGATGCGATGACGAGTCCACCATCGACTGGAACCCCGCACTACTCAGAGGACTCGTCTTACTTGCATTCATCAACGCTGCAGTCAGTTTGTCCAGGCCGTCAGCGGTGGGGGCGATTACGTCGATCCAGAACGTTCCCGGAGCTTCGGTGTGGATCGCTTCGGTGTCGATTTCATACTCGACGATGGAACCGTCAGCCAGCAATTTTTCCAACATGGGCACGATATAACTCTTGCTGAGCGTCTCAATCGCATGATCCGGCACATCGGTTTTCAGTTTGTACATCCCCACACGCGTATAAGCATTCTTGTATGAGCCCGGACGCCAGTTGTAATACCGGCTGACGAAGATGCCGTCCGAGTGTTTCGTGGCGCTTGCGAGTACAGGTGAGGTTGGCGTACCGGACTTGTAGAACTTGTCCAGCACGTTCAGCATGGCAGCCATGGACATTGCTGACCACCAGTTGTCGTGGGTCATCCCGTCGGCGGTATGAACCAGATTGAGGTCGCTGCCATAGCCCACGATGGATCCGTCGGCCAGGGCCTTGTCCAGAATTTTCTGGTCAACGGCGTTGTTCTTTTCCATGTCCGCCCATTGCGCGCGAGGAATATTCCAAAATGCGACGTAGCTGTACATCGGCGGTTTTTCCTTCGGTTCGTCTTGCGCCTGAGCCGGTATGACTGAGGCGGACATCATCGCGA
>Ga0326726_10003792_pt1 | contig 13868 bp, 11 predicted proteins | sample MHFenrmetagenome_2_FD_207603 | JGI IMG/M metagenome (GOLD analysis project Ga0326726, IMG submission 207603) | Lab enriched peat soil microbial communities from Michigan Hollow, Ithaca, NY, United States - MHF15MN | ecosystem: Environmental > Terrestrial > Soil > Wetlands > Peat | place: USA... | reverse complement strand
CACCGGATCCAGGAACGCCTTGCGGCAGGCGGATGGGTGCGGCCGGGCGAATACGTCGTCCTGCTGGGAGGACAACCGTTCCTTGCCCGGGGGTCGACAAATTTCATCAAGGTGGAGAAGATCGGATAGTACGTGAGGCGGGAGGGGAACAGAAACGGCGCGGGTGTCAGCACCCGCGCCGCTTTGCTATGGAGAATACTCAGTGTTTCGGTGTACTGTCGGAGTCGTCTATTTGAAAGAGGCGGTCCAGCATGGAGATCTTCAGAAGACTGAGCACCTTCTTGTGTACGTGCACCAGCCGCACTGTACCGCCGTGCTCCTTCATTTTCCGCTCGGCAATCAACAGGGCGCTCAGGCCGCTGCTGTCACAGAACTCGACCCCTGCGAGGTTGACAATCAGCGCCTTTAGTTTCGGCGTGCAAAGGAGAACAAACTCGCCCTTCAGCTCCGCAGCGATAGTGGAGTCGAGCTTCCTCTCCTTCAGTGTGAGTGTGGCGGAGGTGGCGCTCTTCTCGACTTCAAATTTCATGCTGGCCTCCTCTAAAACATCTCGAGACAGTGGGCGAACCGCTCGTAGCGCAACGTCCGGCTTTCAACGCGGGAAGTCTGGACCTGAAAGTTGTAAAAGAGATCCGAGTGCCTGCCGGAAAACCCGACGCGGATGCGCGCGTTGCTCTCCCTGCAAATATACCCCGAGGGGAGATGGAAGTCAAGATTGAGGTCGATCGCAAGATCGGCAGCGCTGCGCCGGATGCGGGACAGGACGTCTCTTCGCGGAAGAAAGAAGAGGCTGATCTCCTCAGGGAGTATTCTGATGATGGGACTCCGGTCCAGCGCCGCAAATGCTTCGGTGCTGTGGGAGGCAACAACAACGGTAATCTGTTCATCGCTCTTGTGTGCGCGGAGCATGGTAAGAACCGGCGCCACAGGATACAGCGGCGAACCGTCCAGGGGCATGACGAGGAGAATCCTGGAGGCGGAGGCGAGCGTGTCGACAAATGAAAGGACCTCTTCCCGGGATCGCCGGAAATGAAACCGCGCACCTACCATACCGATGGAAGTTCGGGATCGTTCAAGCATGGGGTTCACCGGATCATGGACAGGAATTCGTTCTCGGAAAGTGTCTGGATGCCAAGCTTCCTGGCTTTTGCGAGTTTTGTGCCCGCATCCTCACCCACGACGACGTAGTCAACACTCTTGCTGACACCGGGGGCGACCGTTCCCCCGTGTTGTTCGATCAGACGTTTGGCTTCCTCGCGGGTGTACGTGGGAAGAGTGCCGGTAAGCACAAAGCTCTTGCCGCGGAGCGCTCCCCGCACCGGAGTTGCCGCGGCCATGGAGACGCCCGCTTGCGCCAGGCGCTTTAACATTCTGCGGTTATGCTGGTCGGCAAAAAAGTGGACGACGCTGGCAGCGATCCGCGGGCCAACAGTGTTGATCAATTCCAGATCCTCCTGGCGCGCGGTCTGCAGGAGCTCTATTGCAGGAAATTGACTGGCGAGGACGCGCGCGACTCCAGCCCCCACATGACGGATCCCCAGGGCAAACAGGACACGGTGAAATGGGCGTGTCGAACTCTTCGCAATTGCATCCAGCAGGTTCTGCGCGCTCCTTTCCCCCCAGCGCTCCAGATTGACCAGAGCGCTTCGATGCTGATGAAGCGTGTACAGGTCAGCGGCATTCCGGACGAGCCCCAGAGTAACAAGCTGCTCGACGACGGCCTCGCCTAGCCCTTCGATGTCCATCGCTCCCCTGTGCGCAAAATGTTCAATCCTCCCCCTTACCTGGGCAGGACATTCTGAATTCTCGCAGTAGTAATTCGCCTCCTCCTCCCCACGATAGATGCGGGAGCCGCAGACCGGGCAGTGAGAAGGCATGGAGAAGGGCTGCGTTCCCCGGGGCCGCCTGTCGGGGATCGAGGCAGAAACCTTGGGAATGACATCTCCGCCTTTCTCCACCACTACCGTGTCTCCCACCCTGAGGTCAAGCTCCTGAATGTAATCAACATTGTGGAGTGTGGCGCGGGAAACGGTGGTTCCGCCCAGGAACACGGGTTCGAGCTCGGCGACCGGCGTGATCGCCCCCGTCCGTCCAACCTGGAGAACGATGTCTTTCAGAGTTGTTTCGGATTTTCGGGAGGTGAATTTGAACGCGATTGCCCAGCGGGGGCTCCTGGCAATGGTCCCCAGGGTCTGCTGGTGCCGGAAGGAATCCACCTTGACGACGACGCCATCGATATCGTACGGAAGCGTGTCGCGTTTTTCCTCCCACTGTCGCCAGAAGGCAACCGCCTCGTCAATTGTCCCGCACCGCATCGTAAGGTCGTTCACCGGGAGACCGAGCGAGCGGAGCGTCTGAAGACTTTCCCAGTGGGTTGGTATCGAGAGCCCGGGAGCAAGGAGGAAATAGGCAAAAAAACGCATCGTTCGCCGGGCTACCTCGGCGGGATCCTGAAGCTTCAAAGTTCCTGCCGTCGCGTTTCGTGGATTGATGAAAGGCTTCTCTCCTGCGGCAATCCGCCGGGCATTCATCTGATTGAAGTCTTTCCGGCGCATAAAGACTTCTCCACGGACCTCAAGGATTTCTGTCCCTGACGGTGGCTTCCGCAGGCGAAGCGGGAGCGAACGGATCGTCTTGAGATTGTTGGAGATATCATCGCCCCTGGTTCCATCGCCCCGCGTTGCGCCGGTGGCAAAAAGGCCGTTGCGATAACGCACAGCAACGGCAATGCCGTCGAATTTCAGCTCGGCAACATATGAGGGCGCCTCTGTGCCGAGGAGAGAACGCACCCGGCGATCGAAATCGCGGATCTCCTCCTCGGAATAGGAATTCGAGAGACTCAACATTGGGGGAGTGTGCGTTACCGTCGGAAATGTCCTGGTCGGTTGTCCCCCGACGCGCTGGGTGGGGGAATCGGGGGCCTGAAACTGCGGATAACGCCTCTCAAGGTCCTGGAGCTCGTGCATCAGAGCGTCGTACTCTTCGTCCGGGATGGTGGGTTCCGCAAGGACGTAGTAGCGGTAGTCATGCTCGTGGATTTCCCCACGGAGGGCGGTGATACGTCGTTCGATGGCGGCGGGCGTGTCAGGCATGGGGGCGTCTCAGGGCCTGGCGAGCATCTTCCGGCTGATTTCGTAATTGCGGATGACGGCGCCGGGCTTTCCGAGGGAACCAATCGGCTTCTGGTTGAGGGTGAATTCGACCGCCGCTGCTTTGCCCAGTGTGACGAGAAAACGATCGCGTGCCTTCCAGGAGGCGTGCGCGTTCGGAAGAAACAGGTACTCCAGAGGCGGCTGATCATCCCGCACAAGCATCACCCAGACGGTATCGGTAATCGATGCCCGGAGAACGAGGCTGTCCGCGGGCGTGGTCTGTTCCGGTGCGGTGACCGGGCTGGCTGTCGAAAGGGGAGCCTGCGTGGGTGCCAGACGCTGCTCCTCCTGCTTGATGACGTTTTGGAAGGGAATCTCCTCCGTGGTGGGCTCGCTTTTTCGTCCTGCGAGATTCCATGCAATGATGACAAGGACGGCCACAGCAGCGACGGTGAGCGCAATCCGGGCGTTCGTCGCATTGAGGAACGAAGGTTTCTCTTCGCTGTGTGACTGCGGCTCCGCGGGAGCAGGCGTTGCTGCGGCCGGGGCCGGGGAAGGCGAAGGACTGTGGCGCACGGTTGCGCCCCCGGTCATCGTATCGTACTTTCGCATGATGTCGTCGGGAGAAAGGCCGACGACGTCGGCATACTCGCGGAGGAACGCGCGTACATAGGCTTGCGGGAGGATCTTGAAATTTCCGCTTTCAATCGCCTGCAGGTATTCCTCGGAGATTCTTGTGATATCGGAAATCTGCGCAAGCGGGATTCCCCTCTCTTCCCGGGCGTGCCTCAGTTCGTCAAACAGAGATTCCATGTCAGTGTGGGTTCTGGTGAGTAACGGCGTTCCCGTCCAGCACCTGGCGGACCTTCATTGCCAGGGTGTCGAGCTGGAACGGTTTCTGGATGAATCCATTGACCTCGCTGGAAAACGTGGAGGTTTCCACAGCTTCCCGACCATAGCCGGTGACGATGATAATGGGAACTGCGGGGTTCAACGTGCGGAGGAGTTCAAAAGCTTCCTTACCCCCCATGACCGGCATGTTGATATCCAGAAGGATCAGATCGATCATCCCCTGGCGACTCCGGTAGAATTCCACACCCGCCTCGCCATCGTGAGCGAGGTGGACGGTGTAGCCCTGCTCGATGAGCATATCGCGCGCAACTTCGCAGACGCTCAGTTCATCATCGATCATCAGAATTTGTTCCGTGCCGCGCGGGATTCTTTTGCGTCGTGCCCGCGCCCGGGCGGGCCTGTCGGCGAGTGTCCGGGGCAGATAGACGGTCATGGTGGTTCCGTGCCCCGGGGTGGTCTCCATGGTGATGAATCCGCCATGGTTCTGTACCACACCGTAGACGACGGAGAGGCCGAGACCGGTGCCATGATCCTTCGTGGTGAAAAACGGCTCGAATATCCTGTTCTGGATTTGCGGCGGAATCCCGTGCCCCGTGTCTTCTACGCGTATCGCCACAAACAGACCCGGGCGAACGGAAGAGAACTGACTGGTGGTCCGCGCGTCTGCCGCGGTTACCTCGGTGGTGATGGTGAGCGTGCCCCCGGAGGGCATGGCGTCTCGTGCATTCAGAAAGAGGTTCAGAAGCGCCTGCTGGATCTGCCCGCTGTCGCCGCTGACGGTCGCAGGGTCGCTGCTGAGAACGGTGCGTACGGCGATCTCCTTCGTGACGCTTCTCCGGAAGAGCTCGATCGTCTCCTCGATCACCTGATGGATATCGACGGGCTCCACAATGGTCTCTGTCTTCCGGGCGAAGGTCAGCAACTGACGGGTCAGCGAGGAACCGCGGCGGGCAGAGGATTCGATGATCTCCACATATTTCCCCATATTCGATCGGGCGGTCAACCGTCGCCGCATGACGGATGCGGAACCCAGTATCGCGGCAAGGATATTGTTGAAGTCGTGTGCAATGCCGCCGGCCAGGTTACCGATGCTGTCAATTTTCTGCGCATGGAGGATCGCCCCCTCCATCAGCTTCCGCTCGGTGATGTCGCGGGCTACAATGCGTGCGTTGACGGTCCGTCCCCTGTCGTCGAACACCAGTGTGGAATTCAATATGACATTGAGCGGACGTCCGTCCTGTCTGCGCATCTCTTCCTCGATGTCCTTCAACGCGTTCCCTTCGGCAAACATCCGCTCGATCACGGTTGCCACCGCCGCCTGGCGGTCCTGTGCGAAGAGCGCTTCCAGGGGAAGACCGAGAATCCGCTCCTTGGGGTACCCGAGCATGTCCGCGCCGGTCCGGTTGCAGCCAACGATGGAATGCTCGCGGTTAACGCTGACATACAGGTCGGGAGCGTTTTCGAAGAGGTCGGCGTATCGCTGCTCGGATGCCTTGAGCCGCTCGAAGAGCAGCGCATTGTTCAGCGCAACGCTAATCTGATTGCCGAAGGTCTCCATCAGCTCGGCCTGCTTGGCGGTGAACATCGGATAATTTTCGCCGGCGACGACCAGCGCTCCCGCCATGCCGTTGATCGTGTGCAGGGGGATCGATGCCCAGAATTGAATGCCGAACTCTTTCAGCGCTGGATGGATGCGGCCTTCCGAAGAGCCCCGTTCTTCACGCTCGACCCGGGGCTGGTTCAGCCAGAGTGACGGAAGATGCAGCGCCTGGTCGTGGAGTGCGATAAAGTCGAGCGTTGATCCTTTGGCCGATTTCAGGACCAGCCGGTTCTCCTCAAGCAGGTATATCCATCCGGTCGAGGCCGGAAGCATTTCAGTTATTTTCTCGAGCGCCGTCTGCAACACTTCGTGAAGACTCACCACGCGGTTCACGGCCTCGGCGATGGTGTTCAGCGCAAGAAGCTGGCGGCGCTGTTCGTCGAGCTGACGGCTGTAATGGAGGGAAAAATAGACACTCGTAAATCCGATCGTCCCGACGGCCAGAACGCTGATGAAATCCATCAGCCGGGCCTGCTGGCCGGTCACCAGCATGGCGGTGACGATTGTGGTCATGGTGACGACGACGGCGGTGGAGGCAACGACCTGAGCCTGTTCCACGGGGCCGAGGGTGCTGATGAACTCGCGAATGGCGGTGACCGGACCCTTCATAGGAAGGCAATGTACTAAAGGACGCCCTGAGTTTCAATCAGACGGGCGACGATCGGGGGGAGAAATGCAAACGTCCCGGCATGGATCCGGGACGTTTGCACAAGAACGTTGTGTGTACCGAAGGGGCTACTTCTTGACCAGGATTGCTTCCTTCGCCGCTTTGGCAACGCGGAACTTCACAACCGTCTTTGCCGGGATCTGAATCGTCTCACCCGTCTTCGGGTTCCGGCCAAGGCGCGCTTTCCGGTTCACCAGAACGAGCTTGCCAATGCCGGGAATGGTGAAAGAGTTCTTTGCCTCTTTGTACGCCAGGTTGGCGAGTTCATCGAATATCGCGGCCACCATTTTCTTCTTCATATCAAACTTGCTCGCAAAGTGAGCGATGGTCGCCGACTTTGACATTGCTTTTGGCATTGAACCTCCTTCTTGTTGTTGGTACCAAAGATAGGTAGATGTTTTGATTTTTCAAACACAAAAATGTCCTTCTACCACTCCTCCGGAAGAAATTCCTCCGTCGGACCGGACAAAGAGAGGACCTCAACCAGACACCGGGGGAGAGAAGAAAGGAATGCGCGTCCGTAAGATTTGTTCAAAATTCGCGAATCAAGCACTGTCAGCAGGCCTCGATCGGTCCGTGATCGCAACAAACGCCCTGCTCCCTGCCGGAATTTGAGGATAGCTTCGGGCAGTGAGTACTCCAGAAAGGGATTCCCACCCTCCCGGGCAATGGCTTCCAGACGGGCTTCCACCAGCGGATGATTCGGGACGGCGAAGGGAAGACGGACGATGATTACATGCTCCAGCGCTTCTCCCGGAACGTCAATCCCCGTCCAGAAGCTGTCGAGGCCGAAAAGAACGGAATGGATGTCTCCACGAAAGGCCTCGAGAAGCGCATGACGCTCTCCACCCACCCCCTGGACGAAGAGCCGGATTCCCCGCTGCTCCAGCTCGGGAGCTACCTGTTCGGCAACGGCCCGCATTGATGCGGCGCTCGTGAACAGGACAAGTGCCTTGCCTCCGGTGCGGTCGATCGCCCGCACGATCTGTCGGGGAATTTCCCTGAGATAGGCAGGACTGTCGGGGTCGGGAATATCGCGCCCCACACAGAGACGCATCTGCCCCATATGATCAAACGGAGAGTCGAGAACCAGAGAAGGGACCCCGCTTGCCCCCAGCCTTCGCCGGACGTACTCTGTGCTTCCGCCAACCGTCAACGTCGCACTGGTAAGTATGGCTGTCGTCCCTTCGCGGAAAATCCGCGGACCGACATACCCGCTGACGTCGGCAGGCCCCCAGCATAGAGCGACCCGCTCGCCGCGAGCCCGGGGAATATCCAGCCAGTACGTAAAGTCCGCTTCCGACTGCTCCACAAATTCGCTCATGAGGATCTGTGCTTCCCAGAGTGCCCGGCGCACAACCGCAATCTCCCGGATGCTGTGCTCGGGAAGCGATTCCTTTTCCTCGAGGGTGTGAAGGGACGTCTGCAAATGTGCCAGCGGTCCGCTCACAGTGTCGGACACGATCCCCGGGGCTCGGATGCGGACGAGGTTCCCACTCACACCACCACCCGCCGAAGAGGGGGGAACCAGTTGCCGTCCCGTCTGCTCCAGCACCGTGAAAAATCGATCGACATCTTCCGTCACCGCGCGGCTCTCTTCCTTCACCGGTCGTGGTGCCTTTGCGAGGAGCCCCTTACGGGTGGAAGGATTGTACAATCTCCGGAGTGCGGAACGCACCTGTGTGTGGGCCAGCCGTTTTCCGACGCCTGTGCCGGCGACCGATTCCAGCACATGTGCCTCGTCGAAAATCGTCACGGGACTGTCAAACACCGAGGCGTCGTCGGTGTCCTGGAGCATGAGGAGGTTGAAGAACAAAGCGTGGTTGAGGATCACGACGGACGCGCGGCGTGCCTTCTCACGGATCCGCTGATAGTGACATTCCTCTCCGCAGGAACGGGGCGTGCACGCGCCCTGCTCGGAACAGACCGCGGACCACACATCGGTGTCCGCCACCCAGTCCATTTCTTCGCGGTCTCCGCCCGATGAGGTGGCGGCCCAGGCGGCGATCCGCCGCAGCTCCGCGGTCTGGTCCTTCGCGAAGAGAGAGGCGGGGGCCGCAAGGGCGTTTCTGAGTCGTGACGTACAGCAGTAGTTCTTTCGTCCCTTCAGCACCACGGCGTCTATGCTCGCCCCGAGCAGTGTCGCCACCAGAGGAAGGTCTTTGTGCTGGAGCTGTGCCTGCAGGTTCTTGGTGTGCGTGGAAATCACGATCCGGTGGCCGGTCTGTTGTCCGTAGACGAGGGCAGGGAGAAGGTAGGCAAGGGTCTTCCCGATACCGGTCGGCGCTTCGACAATCAGGTGCTTCGTTGTCTCGAGCGCTTCGGCGATCGCGACGGCCATATCGAGCTGCTGCCGGCGGTACTCGTATCCCGGCCGCGCCGCCAGCGGCCCGTCCGGGCCGAGCAGACGGGTCATGGTATGATGCAGCGAGCTCATGATGTTCAACAATACGGAAATCCAATCGCGGAGTCCATCCTCTGTCTTTTGATACTGATTTGGCGTATACTTTCCGAAGTTGTCGCCGCACAATCTCTGAGAATTTTTGCATGACCGCACCGTCCGAATCCCCCCGCTCCTCCCTGGTGACCACGCTCCGCTCGTCCGGAAAAGAGATCGTCCAACCGTTCATCGACCTCGTTCACGTCTCCCGCGCATTGTGGGCGATCAACATCTCCTATGTGCTGGAAGGGATGACCTACTTCGGCGTCCTCGGGTTGCTGGCGATCTTCTTCAACCAGTACATCGGTCTCGATGATATCCAGGCAGACTGGATGACGGCGCTGCAGAGTGCAGGGATTACGCTGGCGATGCTGTTCCTGGGGGCGACGGTGGATATTGTCGGCCCGCGGAAAGCGCTCCTCCTCTCGCTCTCGCTGATGCTGGTGGGACGCATCTTCCTTACGGTCAGCCCCGACATCGGTCTTGCACGCGGAATGTGGAGCACGGCACACCTGGTGGCTCTCGGAGGAATTTTCTGGATTGTCCTTGGCTACGGCATCTACCAGCCCGCCTGTTATGCCGCAGTGCGTCATTTCACCAACGAAAAAACCTCGGCGATGGCCTATGCGATGCTGTATGCCCTTATGAATCTGGGGGGCTTCCTGCCGGGATTGCTTTCTCCTCCGGTGAGGAAGACGTTCGGTATTCCCGGGGTCTTCTGGGTCTATGTCGTCCTGACGGTCGCCGGAGTGGCGGTGATTGCATTTCTCCTGACCGGAAGGGCGGTTCGCGCAGCGGCACAGCAAGTGCAGGATCGCGCACCGCAGGAAAAGAAGCCCCTGCGCGAACAGGCGGCGCATTATCTCAAAAACTTTCCGATCCGCGACGGACGATTCCTCTTCTTTATCTTCATACTGATTCCCGTGCAGACGCTGTTTGCGCACAACTGGTTGACGCTCCCGCAGTACTGCAATCGTGCGTTCACCGGAGTGGTGAGCGAGAACTATGAGTTCTTCGTCAACTTCGCTCCGCTCCTGATCTTCGTCCTCACTCCGATTGTGACGGCGCTGACCAGCCGGCGCGACACCTACAGCATGATGATCATCGGTACGCTGGTAATGGCCGCTCCGACTTTCCTGCTTGCCCTCAGCCCCAGCATCGTTACGCTCTTCGGTTTCTTGATCATAACAACGATCGGAGAAGCCATGTGGTCGCCCCGCTTCCTCCAGTGGATTGCGGAAGTGGCCCCGAAGGATATGACCGGCATCTACATGGGCCTCGGTCAGTTCCCGTGGTTTCTGACCAAACTGATCACCGGCCTGTACGCGGGTTGGTTTCTGTCGGTCTATTGTCCTCCCGGCGTTCCGGCCTCGGAACTCCATACGGAAACCATGTGGTTCATCTATGGCGTTATTGCCCTGGCAAGCCCGGTGGGCCTTTTTCTTGCGCGCCGATGGATGCTTCGTGGATTCAAAGTGCGACACCAGGATTGAAAACAGGTACCACCGACCGACGTACTAACGGAGACTGTTCCTATGAGACCTTCCCGCTTCTTCCTTGCAGGGGCACTGGCCATACTGGGGATCGTCGTTCACGGGCAGCCGCGACAGACCGATCCCGCGGATGCAATTCTTGGCGAATGGATGACCGCGGACGGAAAAGCGAAGGTGCAGGTATACCGATGCGACTCCCTGTACTGTGGGAAAATTGTCTGGCTCAAGGAGCCGGTCAAAAACGGAAAAGAGGTGGTGGACGACAAAAACCCGGACCCTGCGCTTCAGAACAAGCCGGTGATCGGCCTGGTCATCGTCCGGGAGTTCTCTTTTGACGGTGAGGATGAGTGGACGGGAGGAAAAGTGTACGACCCCGAAAGCGGTGATACCTACAGCGGAAAAATGACTCTGAAAGACGAGCACACCCTCCGTCTGCGCGGATACATCCTGATTCCCCTTCTGGGCCGGACGGAGATCTGGACTCGATAGAAACAGGCAACCCCGTTTAGAAGTAGTAGGTCACCCCGAGTGCAATCATGAGAAGATCGGTGGTGGACTCGTGCGTGTAATACACGAGTGTTCCGTTCTCCTGCCGGATTGACCCCTCTTTCAGGTATTTCGCCTTCCCCCCGAACATGTATCGGGCACTCAATGACAGCGAAAGTCCGTCGGGCGGTGCAGCCGGGTCATCGAGATTCTCACCCGTAATGCTGAATTGAAATCCTCCGCCCCCGCCATAGCCGAAAGCCCCGTCATCGAGATTCGTTTCTGAAGCAATGGTTTCACCGGTATTTTCGCCGCGGACTGTAGTTTCGGTGAAAAGGTAGTTGTACCCGAGAAAGCCCTCGACGAAGGGACGGAACCTGCCGACATGTGCCCCGAGCCGTGCAAGCAGATGCCCCATCAGAATGTTGTTGGATGTGGTAACATCTGCGTCGATCGGAGAGAACGGTCCGGCTATGACGTCGGATCGATTTTCCGAGCCGTAGTTGAGGTACAGAAGCCGGAACCCCAGAAGGAAGGGGGATTCTTCCGGCGCGTACCCTATGTGGGCGGACAAACCGCCTCCCACCGCATCGATATTTCTCCTGAACTCATTCTGAGGAAGGCCCACGAGAATATCGCCACCCAATTCTACACGCTGCGCAGCTGCCGGGAGGACGGAGAAGACGAGCAGAAGTGCGGTCTTTCTGAAGAAGCGGGCCATGCTCATGGTTGTGTCCCAGCGTTGTCGTAATACTAAGGAATTCTCAGCACTTTTGCACCGCGGATTCTTTGCCCTTTGAGCGCTACCAGCGCCCTGTTGGCGTCGGCAAGCGGGTATTCCTCCACTTCGGGCAGGAGCGGGATCGAGGCGGCAAGGGTCAGGAATTCCCGCACGTCCCGGCGCGTCACGTTAGCGACACTCTTGATTTCCTTCTCCATCCAGAGATGCTTCGGGTAGTCCAGGGTCAGCAGTGCCTGCTGGTCCCTAGATTCTTTTCTGATTGCATTGATTACGAGCCGGCCTCCGGGCATCAGGGTTTCCAGAGCCGCGAGGACAGGAGTCCAGGCGGGTGTTGTATCGATGCAGGCCCGGATCGATGCGGGGGGAATTGCGCCTATCGGGCCTGTCCACGCCGCACCAAGCTCACGGGCAAAGTCGCGTTCTGTCTCCTCACGCGCGAACACAAACACCGGTGTTGCCGGAAACTGGTGTCGTGCCATCTGGAGAACAAGGTGGGCGGACGCGCCAAAGCCGAAGAGTCCCAGTGTCTCGCCGTTGCGCAGGCCGGTGAGGCGCAGCGAGCGGTATCCGACTGCGCCGGCACAGAGCAAGGGAGCTGCCTGGGTGTCGGCGAAAAGCGGTGGAAGCGTATGGATAAACGGGGCGGGCACGGTCATGTATTCAGCGTATCCTCCGTGCGCATCGCGCCCGGTCGCTCGAAAATCGGGGCAGAGGTTTTCGTTGCCGGAGAGACACTGTTCACAGGAACCGCACGCGGAAAAAATCCACGCCACGCCGACACGCGCACCGGGGGAAATGCCGGTCACCCCTGCACCCAGACGTTCCACGCGCCCCACAACCTGATGGCCGGGGACTACGGGCAACAGCGAGGGGGGCGTACGTCCTTCGATTTCGTCCAGTTCCGTGTGGCAGACACCGCAGGCGGCAACACGGAGAAGCAGGTATCCTGGCGCGGGTTCCGGAACCGGAAGCTCTGCAGCTTCGAGCGGCGCTCCTGCTTCGGTCATAGGAGCGATCCGCGAAAGGATCATTGCGCGCATGAGGATCCTCAGAAGTCGGTGCCGATGCTGACGTATGCCAGGAGATGGTGCACGGATCCTGTCATCAGCGTAAACTCCAGTGGTCCCAGAAGACTCAGATAACTCGCAGTCAATCCGATCCCTGCGGAATAGCGCTGGCCGGCAACCCGGATGTTCCTATCGTTGTCCGCCCGCCCGACGGTTGTCTGGAGCGTCGTGGAGAAGCTCGGCGTAATTTCATATTGCATCGCGCAATGGAGGGAATGTGCCTGCCGGCCGATCAGCTCCTGTTGCTGAAGTCCGGTGAATGATGTCCGGACGAGGCGCTCATACGGCAGTATCGAAGGGGTGCGCAGTCCCCCGAGGCTGATGACGTAATGTGCGGGAAGTCCGGCTCCGGTGCCCAACCCTGCAAAGAGTGCGGCCGAGGCGGAAAGGCGGGCGGTGAACGGAACAATCCCCCGCAGAAGGCCGAACCAGCGAAAAAAACTCCCGCCTGATGAGAGCGAAGGGAGTGTCCCGTCGATTCCGGCGATGATCATCATACCCCGCCGGGGAAGAAATGCCCGGTCCAGGTTGTCCACTTGCGCCAGGCCGTGGAACGCCAGAAGCCGCTCGACAATGAGGAAGTTCACCTCGGCGATCGAGGGGGAAATTTCCGCGTACTCCCCCCGAATTCCCCCGCTCAGAAGGAGCGTACGGCCGTACCACGAGCCGAGGGAGAGACCGGCGACAACGGAGCGCACGTCAAGCCGGGAGGTCATGCGTTGTTCTCGGAACGAGGAAATGAGGTTCTCTTTCAGCGCGAATTCCGTCCGGAGACCGATGCCGACCCCGAGACCGATCGGGTAGGAATAAACCGCTTCGAGAAACTTCTGCTCCCCCAGGCGCACGTCGATTGTTCCTGTGGCCAGCTCATTTCCCAGATGCGCGAATGTCCCGTTCAGGAGCACGGCTGTCTGATCGTACGTGTCGTACCGGAGCCCGAGCCGGAGAAAGGCGCTTCGTGCCCCCCGTGTCCGGAGCAACAGTGTGTCCGAACCGACGCCGCCCGGAAAACGGTAGCTTACTGTTTCATACATTCCCAGTGAACCTATGCGATCGACCGCTTGGTCGATCTGGCCGAGCGAGAGACGCGATGGGATGCGGATGCCGAGTTCGTTCAAAAGTGTCGCGTGGGTAAGAGCGGAATCCTCTTCAACGGCAATGTGTCTGACCCAGACGGAGTCAGCGGGAAGGGAAAGATGACGCCGGGGCAGCGGCGTCTGCGCGCGTTGCAGGTGTGCCAGAGAATCGAGTTCATGGAACACCGCCCGGGCGGCCTCCTCCCCCCGGCGGATTATGGCACGAGGGTCCTCGAAATTGAGAAGCGAAAAGTCGGCCATATCGGGAGTGAGGAGAATATCGCACAGCGACCGCTGGCGTGCCCGTTCCGATTCGTCGCTGAAGGCCAGGGCCTGACTGAAGATCTGGAGGA
>Ga0326726_10003791_pt1 | contig 13871 bp, 11 predicted proteins | sample MHFenrmetagenome_2_FD_207603 | JGI IMG/M metagenome (GOLD analysis project Ga0326726, IMG submission 207603) | Lab enriched peat soil microbial communities from Michigan Hollow, Ithaca, NY, United States - MHF15MN | ecosystem: Environmental > Terrestrial > Soil > Wetlands > Peat | place: USA... | reverse complement strand
GTTTCCGAGGGTCGGGTCCTGGCCGGCATGATCGACCTTCATATTAGGGCAGATCGGCGAAAAAGAAAACGAGGCCGCGCGGAGCGGCCCCGTTGGTCAAGAGGGACAGCCCCCTTGGGCAGTCCTGCCCTGCGGGGCAGTCCCGAGGATCTATTTCGTTAGGCTGATCGAGCCGTTGGTCGTATGCAGGGAGATCTCGGGGCCGCCCTGCCCGATCCGGCCCTCGATCCGGCGCTTCGATTGGTGGAGGCTCTGGAGGGTGATGGGGAAATCCACCGTGATATGACCGTTCGTTACGCCGGCTCGGAGGTCGGCGTTGATCGTCTCGGGCGCCGTCACGGCGATCGTGATCGACCCGTTGGTCGTTTCCGCCGAGAGTCCGTCCTTGAAGGTCAGGCCTTCCAGCTTGATGTTGCCGTTGGTCGTCTCCGCGTTGACGGGCCCTTCGAAGCGGCTGATACGGACGACGCCGTTCGTCGTGCCGGCCTTGAGCTCGCCCGAGGCGTCCTCGACCGTGACCGAGCCGTTCGTCGTGCCGACCGAGGCCCGGCCGTAGCGGCCCGTGATCTCGACCCCGCCGTTGACCGTCTCGACCTCATCGAGGTTGACGCCCTCGGGGACCATGACCGTGAATTCGACGCTGACGTTCGCGCGGTGCGGGAACTTGGGCCAGACGGCCTTGACCGAGACCGATCCCGCGCCTTCCTCGACCTTGATCTCGACCTTGTCCAGGTCTTCCTTGTATCTGCGGGCGGTCTTGACCGCCTTGATCTCGACCTTGCTATCCTTCCACGTGGCGACCGTCACGTCGCCGTTGACGTTCTCGAGAGAGAACCTCTCCCCGGCCTTGAGGGGCAAGGTCTTCGAGAAATTGTCCTTGTATTCTTCCCCGGCCAGGATGCAGGACACGGCCAGGAGAAGGAGGGTGATGCTGAGGATGACGAGGACTTTCACTCTGGGCACGGGAACCTCCTAGAAATCGACGTTCACCAGGGAAGACGAAAAAGGCCCGGGAAAAGTTGCCCCTTCAAGAATAAGAAAAAAAGAGGGACAGTCCCCTTCGGGGACAGTCCCTAAAGAAGGCCCATGAGTTTCTTGGCGCCGCCGAGGGTCTGCCCTAAACAAGAGGGACAGGCCTCTCTTGTTTAGGACTGCCCCTAGAGAAGGCCCATAAGTTTCTTGGCGCCGTCGAGGGTCTGCCGGGCGACGGCCCGGGCTTTGAGCGCTCCTTCCGCCAGGGCCTGGCGGACGCGGTCCGGATGCTGGGCCAGGTCGCGCCGGCGCTCGCGGATGGGGTCGAGGACCTTCATCAGGTTCCTGTGGAAGATCTTCTTGCAGTCGATGCAGCCGATCGTGGCCCCGGTGCAGCCCGCGACGATCTCCCCAAGCTCGGCCTCGGGCGTCACGAGCCTGTGATAGCTGTAGATATTGCAGCGCTCCGGATCGCCGGGATCGGTGCGGCGCTTGCGGGCCTCGTCGGTCTTGGCCGGGCGGAGCTTCTCCCAGATGACGTCCGGCTCCTCGGCGACGCCGATGACGTTGTCCAGGGACTTGCTCATCTTGGCCGCGCCATCGATCCCCATGACCCGGGCCCCCCGGCCGATCAGGGTCGCCGGCTCCGGGAAATAGTCGCCGAAGCGGCCGTTGAAGCGGCGGGCGACCTCACGGGTGAACTCCAGGTGCTGGGCTTGGTCCTCCCCCACGGGCACGGCGTCGGCCTTATAGATCAGGATGTCGGCGGCCTGGAGGATGGGATAGTTCAGGAGCCCGGCCGTGACGTTCTCGCGCTCCCGCTCGGATTTCTCCTTGAACTGGGTCATCCGGCCGAGCTCGCCGAGGGGCGTCACGCAGTTGAGGAGCCAGCAGAGCTCGGTGTGCTCCGGGACGTGGCTCTGGACGAAGATCGTGCACTTGTCGGGATCGAGGCCGGCGGCCATGTTGTCGAGCGCGGCGTCCCAGACCCGCCCCGGCAGGAGGGCCGGGTCGTAGGTGACGGTGATGGCGTGGAGATCGACGATGGTGAAGAAACAGTCGTAGTCCTTCATCAGGCGGACCCAGTTCTCGATGGCCCCAAAATAATTGCCGATATGGATCGTGCCGCTCGGCTGGATGCCGCTCAGGATGCGTTTGCGCTGGCTCATGGCCGGACCTCGTTTCAGGGGTATTGTATCGGCCTTGCCGGCAAAAATCCATCATCAAGAGGGACAGTCCCTTTAAAGAAGGGCCAGCAGTTCGGCCAAAACCATGGCCGTGGCCCCCCAGATCTTATGGCCGTCGATGGCGTAGAACGGGACATCGACGTCCCGGCCGCCGGTGTGCCGCTTCTCCCGGCGGAGGTTCGCGGGGTCGGCCAGCTCGTCGAGCGGGGCCTCGATGACCTCGGCCACCTCCTCGGGCTGGAGGCGGAACGCGAGGGGCCCGGGAATGGCGGCTACGGTCGGATAGATACAATAGTTGCTCGGCGGGATGTAGAGCGGAGTCAAGCGGCCCAGGACGCGGACACCCCCGAGGTCGCACCCCAGCTCCTCGATGGTCTCGCGGAGGGCCGTGGCTTCGAGCGACTCGCCCGGATGCTGCTCGCCGCCGGGGAGGGAGATCTGGCCGCGATGGTGCTCGACGCGCTCCGTGCGCCGCGTCAGAAGGACCCGCAGCCGGCCGTCCTTGACATAAAGGAGGATGAGGACTCCGGCCTTGCGGCATGTGTCTTCGATCTCAAAGTAGGCCTTATGGCCTTGGCGGGGCTCGGGGGCCATGGCCAGCTGGGCCGGGATCCCCGGAAGCGGGGCCCATAGGCCTTTCTCGATCCTAGCCAGGGTTTCGACGGGATCGGCGGGCATAGGGATGACCTAACGGCCTCGGCCGGCCAGGAGCTTCTCGATCTCGCCGATCTCTTTGGGCACGCCCGCCGTCAGGACCTCGCAGCCGGCCTTGGTGATGAGGACGGTGTCCTCAATGCGGACGCCGAAGCCCTTCTCGGGATAGTAAAGCCCCGGCTCGATGGCGAAGACCATGCCTTCCTTGAGGACCCCGCCGAGGGGCACGTCGTGGACCGATAGCCCGACGCCGTGGCCGAAGCCCCCCTCGAGGCCGCGCGGGTCGATCCCCTTGGCTTTCAGGACCGCGGCAACGTGGTCACGAACGTCCTTGGGCGTCGCTCCGGGTTTGTAGGCTTCGATGCAGGCCTTCTGGACCTCGAGGGCCGTCAGGTACACATCCCTCTGCTCGGGGGTGAAGCGGCCCGAGGCCGGCCACGTCCGTGTGATGTCCATGGCCAGGTGGTCGAGGTCGGCCCCGAAATCCATGAGCACGACGTCCCCGGCCTCGACACGGCGCGAGTTCTTGTCGTAGTGCAGGATGCAGGAATTCGGACCGGAGCCGACGATGGGCGCGTAGGCCGCTCCCCTGGCTCCGCCCTTCAGGACGACGGACATGGCCGCCGCCTCGATCTCGTACTCGAAAAGACCGGGACGCGTCGCCAGCATGGCCTGCCGGACGGCCTCGGCCGAGAGCCGGCCATTGCGCCGGAGGACGTCGATCTCCGCCGCGGTCTTTATCGCCCGCATCTCGTCGATGACCGGAGTGATATCCCGGAGCTCCATCTGCGGGTAGCGCTGACGCAACTTCTCGATCCTGTAGAGGTCGGCCGAGAGCTGATCGTTGTAATGGCTCCTGGCCCGGCGGCCGTCGAACAGCCCGGTCTCGGAGCGGGCCTCGTCGAGGGAATCCCGGGGCGAAAGCCGGAGGTGGAACCGTCCGGCGAGCCGGCCCAGGCTGCGCGCCAGGAACTCGTCGAGAAAGCTCGAGGGGAAGATGTCCGTGAACCCGGCCTTGGTCTTCCCGTCGGGATCATCGAGGAGGTTGGGGCCGCTCATCATCTTCTCGCGGGCCGCCTGCTGGGGCACGAACAGGTAGGCCGCGCGGGAGGCCGGCACGAGAACGAGGATGGCGCCGAGGTCCTCGTTACCGGAGAAATAATAGAAGTCGTTGTCCTGGCGGAAATGCGAGCCCGCCGGCGCGGCGGCATCGCCGAAGAGGATGACGGCGCCGTCCTTGACCCGGTCCATCAGGGCGGCCCGACGTCCCGAGAATTCCTCCCGGCCGAAATCCGTCCTCTGGGCCGATAGCGGCGCGGCGGCCAGCGCGGCGAGCAGACCGAGCGCGAGAGCGACACTCTCCCGGCGGGTGTGCGGCATGTCACGACTCCTTTCGTCGAAGCGGCCGGGCTCAGGCCTTGCCGAGGACCATGGCCAGCAGGGCCATGCGGACGTAGAGACCGTATTCCATCTGCCGGAAATAAGCGGCGCGGACGTCGTCGTCGAAGTCGGTGCTGATCTCGGTGACCCGAGGCAGCGGGTGCATGACGATCATCTTGTCCTTCGCTCCGGACATGATGGCCTTGTCGAGGACATAAGCGCTCTTGACGGAGTTGTAGACCTCCTCGCTCTCGAACCGTTCCCGCTGGACGCGGGTGACGTAGAGGACGTCGGCCTCGGGCAGGGCCTTGTCGAGGGTCCGGTGCTCGGTCTGGCGGATGCCTTTCCCTTCGAGCTCGGCGATGATCTCGGGGGGCATGCGCAGGATCTCCGGCGAAACATAGTGGAGCCGGGCGTTGTAAAGGGAAAGGAGGCGCGACAGGGAGTGGACCGTCCGGCCGTACTTGAGATCGCCGAGCATGGTCACGGTCAGGTCGTCCATCCGCCCCAGCTCCTCATGGATGGTGAAGGCGTCGAGGAGGGCCTGGGTGGGATGCTCGCCGACGCCGTCGCCGGCGTTGATGACCGGCTTGTGGGCCGCCTCGGCCGCCTTGGCCGCAGAGCCGAGCTCGGGGTGGCGGATGACGATGACGTCGGCATAGCACTCGAGGGTCTTGATCGTGTCCGGCAGGCTCTCGCCCTTGGCCACCGAGGAATAGCGGACCTCGTTGATATTGATGACGTTGCCGCCGAGACGCTCCATGGCCGCGATGAAGGACGACGACGTCCGCGTCGAGGGCTCATAGAAGATGCAGGCCAGGATCTTGCCCTTGAGCAGGTCGAACGTGCCGACCCGCTCGACCATGACCCTCATCTCGTGGGCGACCCCGAAGACGTATTCAAGGTCGGAACGGCTGAACTGCTTGACGGAAATGATGTCCTTGCCGTACCAGGGCGCGGTGCGCTGATCGCCGAAAGGCAGGTGGGGGCTCTTCGCCGGGCTGGGCATGCGCGTCTCCTTCTCGAAAGGCGGATTCCGGGGGCGAGGCCCCCGTGTATTCCGCATCATGCTACACCACGTGCGGAGAGGGAGTCAACGGAACGAAGCGGAGGGAATGGGGCTCTGAGGGACGATTAAAAAAAGGAGAGTGAGGGGCGCCCCCTGGCGCCCCTCGCTCCGGAACAAAAGAAGGAGGGTTATGGAAGGGTATCGGGAAAACTGAGGTCGATGCCGTTTTCCACTTGTCGCTCCGCTCGAAAGAGATGCATATTTTATGCCAGCCGTCTCCCCCTGAAGACGGCCCGAAGGGGAGGAAAAAGCGTAAATTCCCGCGGGCAGGCGGTAAAAAACGTTTACGTCCCTTTATCGATGGGCGAGGAGGGTCCTGACGCCTTCGATAACCATGTCCACTTCCTTCGTCGAGACAAAGATAGGCGTGGAGACGCGGACGCCGTAGGTGCCGGCCTCTTTGCTGCCCATGGTCCTGATGACGAGGTTATATTTCTCACGCAGATAGTCGACGAGCTTGTCGGGCTCGACCCCGGCCAGGGAAACGGCGGTCAGCCCGGCGCTGAGATAGGGGTCGACGGGCGTGTTGACCTTGGCCCCGGGGATCGCCGCAAGCCCCTGCTTGAGGCGCGCCGAGAGGGCCTTGATCCGCCGCTCGATGCGCGACTTGCCGATCCGGTTATGGAAGTTGAGGGCCTCGTCGAGGGCGAAGAGCATCGCGTCGGCCCTCTGCCCCGAAGGGTCGAGCTTGGCCGCGCTCTGGACCGTCTCCCAGCCGGAGCTGACCACGGTCGGCCAGACCTTGTCGCAGGCCTCTTTACGGACATAGAGGAGACCGATCCCGGTCGGCGCGCCAAGCCACTTGTACGGGCTCGAGGCGAAGAAGTCGATGCCCAGGGCCTTCATGTCGAGATCGAGCATGCCGATGCCGTGGGCGCTGTCGGCCATGATGAGCAGGCCCTTGTCGTGGGCAAGCCGGCTCAGCTCCTTGAGGGGCGAGATGAGCCCGGTGATGAACACGGTGTGCCCGACGCTGATCAGCCTCGTCTTGGGCGTGATCGCGGCGGCGAAGGCGCCGACGATCTCGTCGACGCTCTTGGGCGTGACGGCGAGGTCGACCTGCTTGATCTTGATCCCGGCCCGTTTCTCCTTGAGCTTCCACGGTCCGAGGTGGCCGGGATGCTCGAAATTGGAGACCAGGACCTCGTCCCCGTCCTTGAGATCGAGGCCGTTGATGACGAAGTTGAGGCCTTCGGTCGTGTTGCTGGTCAGGGCGACCTCGTCGGGAGAGGCGTTGACGAACGCGGCCAGCTTGGCCCGGACCGCCTCGCGGAAGGTCGGCAGGTAGTTGTAGCTGTCGAAAGGATTGGAGACCTGGACGCGGAAATAGCGCGTGAGCGCGCTGAAGACGGGCTTGGGCATCGGGCCCAGGGTGCCGTTGTTCATCATGATGAAGCGGTCCTCGAAATCATAGAGGCCGCGGATCTCCTCCCAGTAGGGGCCGTCGGGAGCCTCGTCATCGAGGTATTTCTGGTTGAGCGCCGCGATCTTCTGGGCGACCCCGGCGCTGAGCTCGTCCAGGGCGGCGAGCGAAAGGGCCGATCCGGCCACAATGAACCTGGCGAACTCCCGGCGCGAAAGACCTGAGGGGTTGATCATGACGGGCCTCCAACGCGAACGTGAGGCGATTATAGTCGGGACGCGGCGGATAAATCAACCAAGAGGGATTAGGCGGTGGGCTCGAGGGGGTTCTTGGGCATGAGGACACGGTCGATCGAGAGGTTCAGGTCGTTGAGGTCGAGCGGCTTGACGAAGAAATGGCTGATGGCGAACCGGCCCATGTCCTCGATCCTGACCTCGTCGGGATGGGCGGTGATGAGCATGGCCTCACCTTCGAAGCCGTTCTCGCGGAGCCTCTTGATGAGCTCCATCCCGTTGAAAAAAGGCAACTTATAGTCCGCGATGACCAGGTCGGCCCGGCCGTTCTTGAGCTGGGCCAAGGCCTGCCGCGGGTCCTTGAGGGACGTCACCCGGTATTTCTTTCCGAGGAGCAGAACGAACGTCTTGCGGACCGTTTCGTCGTCATCGATAAGGACGATCTTCTTGGTGTTCATCGCATGGCCTCTTCCTTGCGGCCGCACAAATAAATAGCACGTTTTGTGCCAAGTCGGGGGGAGCTCCGCTCGGGGAAGAAGGAGGATGCCGTGGGGACGCACGTGCCCGGCGGGTAAGTTCTTTTACAGCCCGGACGCGGGCTTTACACCCGCCGTCTAGGTCGTCTCGCCGAGATCGAGGCCGAATTCCTTGATCTTCTTGTCCAGGGTCGGCCGGCTGATCTGAAGGATCTGGCTGGCCCGCGTCTTGCTTCCGTGCACCGCGCTCAGGACGTGCTGGATGTACTTCTTCTCGACCTCTTCGAGCGGGACGAGCTCGTCCGAGAAGGTCCGCCTCTCGTCCGGCTCCGCGGGCAGGTTCTCTTTGAGAACGACGTCGCCCTTGGCCAGGATGACCGCCCGGGTCAGGGCGTTCTCCAGCTCGCGGACATTGCCCCGCCAGGGCAGATCGATAAGGATCTTCATCACCTCGGGGGGGACCTTGCGGACGTTGCGCCGGAGCTCCCGGTTGATCTTCTCGAGGAGATAGCCGACCAGTTCGGGGATGTCCTCGCGTCTCTCCCGAAGCGCCGGCAGGGTGATCTCGACGACCTTGAGCCGGTAAAAGAGGTCCTCCCGGAATTTCCCCTTATCGATGAGGCTCTTCAGGTTCTGGTTGGTCGCGGCGATGATCCGGGCCTCGGTCTTGAGCACCTTTTCCCCGCCGACTTTCATGAAATCCCGCGACTCGATGACCCTCAGGAGCTTGCTCTGGAGGTTGGGCGAGACGTCGCCGACCTCGTCCAGGAAGAGCGTGCCTTTCCCGGCGATCTCGAATTTTCCCTTGGTCTCGCTGACGGCGTCGGTGAAGGCGCCCTTGACGTGGCCGAAGAGCTCGCTCTCGAGCAGGGTGTCCTGGATGGCCGAGCAATTGATGACGATGAAGGGTTCGTCCCGGTAGGGGCTGTTGTAGTGGATGGCCTTGGCCACGAGCTCCTTGCCCGTGCCGCTCTCGCCCTGGAGGAGGATGTTGGCCCGGGTGTTGGCCACCGAGCCGATGAGCTTGAAGACGCCCCGCATCCCGGCCGAGTGGCCGATGATGTTGTCGATCGTGTATTCCTTCTTCTTCTCCTCGACGAGGTAGCTGACCTTCTCCTCGAGGGCCCGGACCTGGAAGGCCTTGTCGATGGTCAGGTCGAGCTCCGTGGCGTTGAGCGGCTTGACGAGATACTCGAAGGCCCCGAGCTTGATGGCCTCGACGGTCGTCTTCATGTCGTCGAAGGCCGTCATGATCAGGATGACGGCACGGCGGTTGCGCTCCTTGATCCGCCGCAGGACCTCCAGGCCGTCGATGTCGGGGAGGCGCACGTCGAGGAGCACCAGGTCCGGCGAGGACTCGCCGAAGGCCCGCACGCCGTCCTCCCCTGTCTCGGCGACGGCGATGTCGAAGCCCTTTTTCGCGAGCTGGGAGGCCAGGGTCTTGCGGACGAGCGGGTCGTCCTCGATGATCAGGATGGATCTCATGGCTCCTCCTCCGCGGGAATGAGGATGACGAAGGCGCTCCCCCGTCCCCGCTTCTTGCCGACGGCGATCGTCCCGTTGTGCTGTTCGACGATCTTGCGGGCGTTGGCCAAGCCGAGCCCGAATCCGGACGGCTTGGTCGTGTAGAACGGCTCGAAGATGTTCGGCCGGTCCTTCTCCGCGATGCCCGGCCCGTTATCGGAGATCCTCACCCGGACCATCCGCCGACCGCCCTCATCGACCGTGTCGCAGGTGATGCCGATCTTCCCCCCGGAGCCGAGGACCTCGTGGGCGTTGCGGAGGACGTTGAGGAAGACCTGGCGGAGCTTGTCGGCGTCGGCCAGGATCGACGGCAGCCCGGGATCGCAGGCCGTCTCGACGGCGATCTTCTTTTGGTCCAGGGTCTCGCGGATCATCTTGAGCGATTCCTCGACGATCTGCGCGACCGGCCATCGTTCCAGGCTGAGCTCCTGGACGCGGGTGAAGTTGAGCAGCTCCTTGATGAAGCGCTCGATCTGGTCGATGCCCTCGAGGGACAACCCCAGGTGGGCCTTGACCGTCTCGGCGAAGCGCTCCTCCTCGGCCACCTTCTGGATGTTCAGCTTGACCGAGGTCAAGGGGTTGCGGATCTCGTGGGCGATCGTGGCCGCCATGCGGCCGATCGAGGCCAGCTTCTCATGCTGGATGAGCCGGCGGTTGGCGTCCTCCATGCGCTCGCGGGCATGGACGAGCTGGGAGGTCATCTCGTTAAAGCTCCGGGCCAGGTCGCCGACCTCGTCCCGGGAGGTGTCGACGATGGCCTGGGTGAAGTCGCCCTTGGCGATCCGGACCGTCCCCTCGACCAGCCGGTGGATGGGCCGGGTGATGCGCCGGGCCAGGAAGGCCGCCCCGGCGATGCCGAGGAGGAAGCCCCCGATGCTGATGAGGAAGAGGACCTTCTGGATGTCGCGCAGCCGGGCGTACATGGGTTCGAGGGACAGGCCGATCTTGACCGAGCCCCAAGTGCCGGCCGCCGGGGAGGAGGAGAAGACCTGGGCCTCGAGGACCCTGACGGGCTTGCCGCTGAGAACAAGACGCTTCGCCTCCGTCGCGCTCTCCTCCGGCGGCGTGCCGTCCTCGAGCAGGCTCGTGAAGACGATCTCGCTGTGGTCCCGGATGAGCTCGTTCCAGGATTTGGGCTGTCCATCCCGGTTATAGACGACGATGTAGGCGAGGTCCCCGATGCTGTGTTCGTCGACGTACTTCTGGACCGCCTGCCAATCCTCGCGCGAGAGATTTTGGAGGTTGGCGTCGGCCATGTACCGGGCCTGGAGGAGGGCGCGGGTTTTCGTCTCGTCCTGGAGGATCCGGGCCTCGCGGATCTGGATGACGAACAGGACCGCTCCGAAGAGGAAACAGACGAGCAGGGTGATCCAGAAGAAGAGGCGCGTGTAGATCGAGAGCTTCAGCTTCACCGTCTCCTCAGTTCCCCAGCCAGATGTCCTTGACGTCGAGAAAGATGAAGCCCATGGCCGGCAGCTGCAGGCCCCGGACCGTGGGCTGGATGGCGATGCGGATCCGCTCGGAGAAGAGCGGAACGGCGGGCACCTCCTCGTAAAGGACCTTTTCGATCTCCCGGAAAAGGTCCGTGCGCCGCTCCCAGCTCGTTTCGACTTCGGACTGTTCGAGCAGTCCGTCCAGGCGGGAATTGGCGAAGCGCGAGTTGAGGGCGTTGACGGCGGACCCGGACCCGTAGAGCGGCGCGATGATGTTCTCGGGGTCCGGAAAGTCCATGGTGTGGGCGAGGAATTTCACGTAGGGCGCGTGAACGGTGCGGGCATCCTCGGGCCGGCGGAGGTACTTCACCTCGAGCCGGATCTCCAACGCCCCGAGCTCCCGCTCGAGCTCGCGGGCGAAGCCCGCCGATTCGCTGGTCTTCGGCGCGTCGCAGAGAAACGTCAGCTTTAGGGCTTTTCGGCCCCCCTCGGGCAGGAGACGGTCGAGGAGGAGCTTGGCCGTATCGGGGTCGGTGAACGGGCCGGCCGTCCGCGGAAAGAACCCGGGCAGCAGGGGCGGGATGTAGTTGTCCATGACCTGATGGATCGTGTCGGGCGTATCGCAGGCCGCGGCGAGGCGCGCCCTGTCGAGTCCCAGGGCCAGGGCCTTGCGGATCTCCGGCCGGTCGAGCGGCGGAATATCGCAGCTGAAGGCCAGGAAATAGGATTTCAGGGTGTTGTTCTCGAGGATGGGGAAGCTCTTGCGAAGCATCCGCTCCGATGTCACCGAGATGAAGTGGACGCTCCCCGCCTCGAACTGCTCCTCGGTGAAATTGGGGCTGTATTCGAGGGCCGACAGGTAGGGCTGACGTCCGTAATAGGCCGTATTCCGCACCAGACGGACGCCCAGGATCTCCAGCCGCGGGTCCCGGATCCACTCGGCGAACTTGAAAGGGCCTGTTCCCACGGGCTTCTGGAAGAAGCTCCGGCCTTGGCCCTCGAGGAGGTCTCTGGGAAGGATCTTGCAGTAGTACATCCCCAGGAGGTAGAGGCCGGCGACATAGGGCCGCTCCCAGCGGATCTCGAAGGTCGCCGGGTCGACGACCCGGAAGCCGGCGACTTCGGCGGCCTTGCCCTCCCAATACTCCTCGGCGCCGACGACCTTGCCGACGAAATGCCGATAGGTCGTGTTGCCCGCCCTGCTCTTGACCAGCCGCTCGAGGGAGAATTTGACATCGTCGGCCGTCAGCGCGCGGCCGTTGTGGAAGCGGACACCCGGCCGGAGGTGGAAGGTGATGCGTGACCTGTCGTCGGAGATCGTCCAGTATTCGGCCAAGGCCGGCGTCGGATTGAAATGGGTGTCGAACCGGACCAGCCCGTCGTAGAGCTGTTCGGTGATGAAATAATGGGAAGGGACGGCCGGGTCGAAGATCTGGTTGAACGGGGTGGCATACCCCTTGATCCGGAAGGTCCCGCCGTAGTGGGGGGTGGCCGAGGTTTCCTGGGAAAGGGGCGGGGTCGCCGGAGCCGGGACGGAGGCGACGGCGAAAAGAGCCAGGAGGGATAGGGGAAGGATGCGCGTGCGGCTGGCGGCGGTCATGGAATCGCCCTCATGATATCGAAAAAGCCCCAAAAATGCACCTCCCGCTCCCTGATGGGGTGGGAGCAAGGTTCATGCCACTACGAATAGTTGTTATCATACAGATAATAAATAATTTAGAAGGGAGACGCGACCCCGGTCGTAAATTAATTTTACACGGCCGGCTCCCAGGCCGGTCTACTTCGCCGCGAGCGCGATGACCTTTTCGAAGACCCGGAAGAAATTGCCGCCCCAGATCTTGGCGATCTCCCCGTCGGTGTAGCCGCGGCGGATGAGCTCCTCGGTGACGTGGATCATGCCGCTGACGTCGTCGCAGCCGGCGATGCCGCCGCCGCCGTCGAAATCGGTGCCGATCCCGACGTAGTCGATGCCGACGACCTTCTTGACGTGGTCGATGTGGTCGACGAGGTCCTTGACGGTCGGCTGGGCTTGGGGATATTTCTGGTTGATGGCATCGCGCTCGGCCATGGCCTTCTGACGGAGTGACTCGTCGCGAAGGTCGCGAAGGCTTCCGTACTTGGCCTCCATCTCCTTGATGGCCTGTTCCCTCTCGGGGATGACCGGCGGCGTCTTGACGTAGGCGCCGAGGAAGCAGATCTGGATGACGCCGCCGTTCTTGGCCAGGGCCCGGAGCTGGTCGTCGGTCAGGTTCCGGGGATTGTCGCAGACGGCCCGGGCGCTCGAATGGGAGGCGATGATCGGGGCCTTGGACGCGGCCAGGACGTCGAAGAATGATTTGTCCGAGGCGTGCGAGATGTCGACGAGCATGCCCAGCCGGTTGCATTCGGCCACGACCTGGCGGCCGAAATCGCTCAGGCCCTTGTCCTCGGGGTTCCGGCGGTCGGTCGAGGAATCGCAGATGTCGTTATCAGAGGTATGACAAAGCGTGATGTAGCGGACGCCCTTGTCGTAGAAGAACTTCACGAGCGAGAGGTCACGGCCGATGGGATAGCCGTTCTCCATCCCGATGAAGGCCGTGAGCTTGCCCTCTTTCTTGAGGCGCCAGGCGCCGGCCGGATCGACGGCCAAGCCGATCGTCGAAGAATACTCCTCCGTCATTTTGTGGACGGCCTCGACCGCCCGGAGGGCGTTATCCTTGGCCCTTGCGTATCCCTCGACGGTCAAGGGGCCTTGGCCGACGAAGGCGGCGAAGAACTCCGCGTCGAGTCCGCCTTCCTTCATCCGGGGCAGATCGATCTTGCCGCTGTTGCGCTGGGCCGGATCATGGCGATCGCCGATCTTCCAGTCGGTCCGCAGGAGGCTGAAGGCGGTGTCGCAATGGGTGTCGACGGTCAGGATCTTCTTATGCAGCTCCCGGGCCTTGGCTTCGACGTTCGGCGGCGTCTTGGCGACGTGGCAGGCGAAGAGGATGAGGACAGGGACAAGGGAGAGAAGGACGGAGATCCGGCGGTGCGTCATGTTGGCTCCTTCGGTCCCCAAGAGAAGGCAATCCCCCCGATGAAAAAGAGGCCGCTTGCGGCGTACATATGCCGCGCATTATAGCAGAAAATGGGGACGTTTCTATATTCCCCGGGGCCGGGAAAATAGAAACGTCCCCATTTTCGTTCGAGGCCTAATCGTGGCGGAGGGCGACGACGGGGTCGACGCGGGCGGCGCGGCGGGCCGGGTAGATGCCTGAGACGAGGCTGACCAGGAGCGAGAAGCCGACGGCGCCGAGGAATATCCAGAGCGGGAACGCGAAGTAATCGACGTAGGGCATCCCTTGCCGGGACAGATAAAAGTTGACGATCCGGTTGATGAGGAGGCTCGTCGCCCATCCCAGGATGCACCCGGCGGCCCCGCCGACGAGGCCGATGGCCCCGGATTCGAAAAAGAAGATCCTGCGGATGTCACCGTCCCCGGCCCCGACGGCCTTCATGACGCCGATCTCGCGAAAGCGCTCGAGAATGGACATGACCATCGTATTGACGATGCCCAGGGCGGCGACGATGATGGCGATCATGCCCACGGCGGCGAGCA
>Ga0326726_10003789_pt1 | contig 13878 bp, 11 predicted proteins | sample MHFenrmetagenome_2_FD_207603 | JGI IMG/M metagenome (GOLD analysis project Ga0326726, IMG submission 207603) | Lab enriched peat soil microbial communities from Michigan Hollow, Ithaca, NY, United States - MHF15MN | ecosystem: Environmental > Terrestrial > Soil > Wetlands > Peat | place: USA... | reverse complement strand
CGAAAACACACAAGAGTTCGGTAAAAAACCGGAGCAGATGATGAACTGCATTACGTTCACCAGACCTGTTGCAAAAGACGTCAGAAATACTATCCAATACTTTTACGAAAAGAAAGGGATGAACACCTGTCTGACCCAACTGTGTCCTTCTGGTCTCGCACAAGATCACCGTGAATGGGTACCCACCCAGAAAGAAATTCAGACTGCATGTGAAATACGAGACGCCATCAATTATCCTGACTCCTCGCTCTCATTTTGTTCAATGGACACCAATAAATTCTACTGCGGAGGGATGATCTGCGTGACTGTCGATGGAGATGTCACCCCGTGTTCCGTCATCCGGAAAAGTTACGGAAACATCCACCGGGCTCCCCTGGAAACCATTGTTGAAAACCATCGAAAGGAATTACTTTTCATGCCGCTGCGCACGCCCTCAAGTATGAATGAATCGTGTGCCTCCTGCGAAAACAATGAAGTCTGCTGGGGATGCCGCGCAACTGCGTTTTACGAACAAGGAGATCTGTACGGAAAAGACCCGAAATGTTATAGAAATAAAAAAAAAAAAGTAAACCCTAGGAGGAAGAATCATGACCATTAAGAGAGGAAAAAGGCTGGATTACACCATTGGAGACGTGAACGATGTGTATTCGGGGCCTGTTGGAATACTATGGGAAATGCTGATGGGCGAACAAATACACGTTGGCGGTGAGAAAGAAACCGCGGACCTTGCAGCTAAAGCTCGCATTAATAAAAGGTCAAACGTCCTTGATGTGTGCTCGGCGCTTGGCGGCCCAGCCCGTCATCTTGCCCGGACCTACGGCTGTACCGTCACGGGGTTGGACGCGACACAAAAGATGGTGGACGAGGCCATTACACGCACGCAGCAACAGGGGCTTTCTCATTTAATCACCTACAAACTTGGGAATGCGCTCGATATGCCGTTCAAATCAGAGACCTTCGATGTCGTCTGGGGACAGGACGCCTGGTGCTACATCACCGATAAAGACAAACTGCTCAGTGAAGCAGCGCGAGTCCTCAAACCACGAGGGACCGTGGCCTTTACCGATTGGATTCAAACAGGAACAATGACCGAACACGAATTAGTCGAATTGAACAGCTTCATGGCGTTCCCCTACATGGAGACACTCGAAGGATATGCACAGGGCCTCAAGCGACAAGGATTTACGATTCTTGAAAAAGAAGACCTCAGCCCTGATTTTGCTCGTTCCTGCCATATCTATCAAGATAAATTGCGAAATGAATTACAGCCTACCATCATTAAAACCTTTGGAAAAGAACTTTTCATAGCAGCGGACGAAGGACTTGGAAAATGGGTACGCGCCGCAGATGAAGGAAAAGTCGGACGAGGCAGAATCATCGCCAAAAAATCATAAGTATCTCTCGCCTATGACAAAAGAGTGATAGCATCAAGCAACATCCGCCGGACAACACAACAGGAATCCTTCTGTTTCTTAAATACCCTGAACCAGAAAAAGTCAAAAGCAGACTCTCCAAAGAACTCGGCGCAACCGCAGCACTCCATTTCTACCGCTGTTTTGTCACCGATATTCTAACCACCATTCAAACACTGGGCCTTCCCATTGTCATTTGCTACTCTCCCACGGATTCCAAGGAAAAATTCAAACAATGGCTCGGGGGCGACTATCGTTTCATCAATTCTCAAGGAACCTCCTTTGGCCAGAAACTACAACATTGTTTTCAAACCGCCTTCAAACAAGGTTTTCATCAAGCAATCCTTGTGGCAAGCGACAACCCGGATCTACCAAAAGAATATCTGACCGAAGCACTCAACTCCCTTCAAACAAATGATGTCGTGATCGGCCCGTGCGACGATGGAGGATATTACCTCATAGGATTCACAAAAAAAGGATTTACACCACTCGCGTTTGACGACATCCCCTGGAGTACACCCGGTGTTTTCAACAAAACCTATGACATTTTACAACAACACAGACGAGTCACTCATCTTCTACCGCAATGGTACGATATCGACACATACGAAGACCTCTTGAAGTTCTACAACAGAAATAAAGAGACACCCCGCGATTCGTTAACCACAATGACTGTTTTAGATGCCTATCTGAAGAAGAAAGAAAACGTATAAACCTAAGGATTCAAGAGATGATAAAAAACCAAGAAAATATCATATCTGTAATCGTCCCCGTACTCCATATAACTCCAGAATTGCACATGGTACGAAACCACATACAACAAGCAACAACCCCTATGGAGGTACTTCTTATTGTTGATGCATCGGTACAAGAAACAATACCGCTTTCACCAAACGAAATAAGAGTGAACATTGCGAAACGAGGAAGAGGATCGGCATTGGCGGAAGGAATCCGTCAATCAACCGGCGACATTATCATTTTTGTTCATGCTGACACACTACTTCCTAAAGACTGGGACATCGCGATCAGAAACGCCTTAGCAGACCAACAAGTAATTGGAGGAGGGTTTTCTCATATCTTTGATAGCCAGAATGGATATCTGCATCTTATCACTGATCCTCCATCGCTACGCCTCAATGTTTTTCATGAAATCTGGGGTGAACAAGCCATGTTTGTTCGTTCACCGTTTATAAAACAACATATCTCTGAGATTGACCTGCCGATAATGGAGGACGTACAACTCTCAAAATTGATGAATAAAAACGGCGAAGTGGTCATCTTGAAAGAAACGGTGATTACCAGCGCAACGACATTTCTTACCCGTGGATTACTTCGTCATACCTTCCGCATCGCGAAGGCACGCATCTGGTATAGAGTCGGTGGCGACCCCCAGAAAATCTACGAATACTATTATAAAAAATAAGTATCAACAGCCGTCGGGAATGTAAGTTCGTTCTCCGTCTTTTTCTAACAAACCGCTACAATTACTTCAGGAAGCAAAACTGGTATTTCCTTGTAAACGTCATGTGATAGTACTACAAGAAAAGATTTATAATGCGCCATTCACTGGACCGCGTAAGGAAAAATGGTACCTCTCAATATATTTCTTATTCTGACATTAATCCTCTTGTTTTGGATCTTTTATTTTATTCTCACGATGCGGATTTATGGGCAAATACCGCATCTCTTAAAAACCGTTTCTACGATATCATCTGAATCTCTCCCTTTGGTATCGTTGATTATCCCTGCAAGAAACGAGGCACAGAGGATTGGTAAATGTATAGAATCATTAAAATCCCAAACTTATCATCGAATGGAAATACTTATTGTCGATGATTATTCAACAGATGATACTGTCAAGATAAGCAATGACATCATAGGATCAGATACGAGGTTTCGAGTTCTCGATTTAAAATCGGTCCGAAAAGAAAAACCTGGTGATTGGTTTGGGAAATCAAATGCCGTGCAACAAGGGAGTAGGCAAGCCAAGGGAGAATGGCTTGTATTCCTTGATGCAGATGTCGTTCTTTCGCCGGAGATTGTTGAAAAAGCAGTGGCGTTTGTATCTGAAAATAAATTGGATTTATTAAGTGGTATACCGTATTTTTCGTGTGATTCGTTTTGGACTAAGGTTGTTCAACCAATACCGTTACAGTTAGTGCTCTTGAACCTATTTCATGTCAATAAACCTGAGAGCAGGGTCGCTTTTGCATTTGGATGTTTTATTCTAATCAGGCGTTCCGTTTTTGATAAAATAGGTGGGTATGAACAAGTTAAGGAGTATATTGCGGATGATGCTGAATTGGCGAAGCTTGTGAAACGGTCTGGTTTTCAAATTCGTATCGTCCAGGCCCAAGATATGCTCACCGTTAAAATGTATGACCGCCTCGCTGAGATGGTGGAGGGATGGAGTAAGAATATTTGTTTAGGCTTAGCTCAAAATACGCGTATCCATTCCAAAACCCTGAAAACGCTCTTCATTCTCATGCAATTTATTGGCGTTTTCATCCTGTTCCTCCTGCCTTTTTTACTAATGGGATTTTCATTGATTCTTGGTTTATTGTATAATGTCTCCTATTGGGGGCCGTTATTTCTTTTTTCATCTCTCGTGTGGTTGTCTGGAGTATGCGTTCAATTTATGTTTCAACTAAGACATGGGGTGGGGAATGCGAAATATGCCTTGTTATCGTTTTTAGGGGGTGCTGTCGTTCTCGCTGTTTTTTTGGATGCCCCCATTAGAATTTTGTTTGGAAAAGGGATTCAATGGAGAGGAAGGACGTATTTTCAAAAAGAAAGTCGTTTTTGAACGCCTCGGTGATTGAGGAATCTTTCTTTTTTTTGGTTGGAAAGTTTTGTAAAAAGAATTTCGCTTCCTATGTTTGTTATTGAGATGTGTGAGTGGTATGGCGTATAAGAAGAAGACTTGGGGGGAGAAGCTGGAGGATAAAGATGGGTTACCGAAGGTGTTGCGGTTGCAGAAGAATTTTCCGTGTTATAATGCGTTGCATAAGATGGGGGTTGAGGAGGGGGAACCTGTGGTATTGGTGAATCCTCGTGAGGTCGTTGAAGTCATGAAGAGGGTTCCTCAGGGGAAGGTCGTGACCTTGACGGAGATCTGTCAGAGCATCGCCAGGAACCATAAAGTGAAGGGGTGTTGTTCGTTGACGACTGGGATTTTTGTGATGACGGCGGCGAATGCGACAGAGGAGGCCGCTCGTGGTGGGAAGCGGGTGTCGGTGCCATATTGGCGGACGTTGAAGGTGGATGGGTTGTTGAATGAGAAGTACCCTGGTGGTGCGCGTGCGCAGAAGAAGTTGTTGGAGGCGGAGGGGTTCACGGTCGTACAGCGGGGGAAGAGGTTCTTTGTAGAGGGTTTCGAGAAGCATCTTGCGAAGATCGGCTAAGGTAAGTTTTTTTTCTTTGGGTAGAACTACGATTAGGCTATGTTGATTAGCTGTTCCTCGATGGAGTGGATGTCTTGGGTGAGTTGTTCCATCTTGGTGATGGTCAGCTGCGCCTTGACGTTGGAGAGGAGTAGTCCTTTCTTGAGGAACTGGGTGTAGCTGCTGGCGAGTAGGTTCCATTTACTGGCTTCCTGGCGGAGGAGTCGTGACTGGTTCTGGCAGAGGCTAGGCTGAATCGTGGAGTTGGCGAGATAGTCGGCGGTGTGCTGCTTGTCGCGGGCAATGTCGTCGAAGGGGTTCTGTTCGCCGTTGATGATGATGTCGAACACGTTTAATCGTCCTGGATACAGTGTGGTGAGCAGTTGGTGAGCGAGGTGGTTGAGGTGGTAGTCGAGGCTGGTCTTGCCGTAGGTTTTGTAAAGGAGGATGGTGGCGTGGCTGGTGTTTGTTCCAGTGGTGTAGTCGTGGAGCATCTGGGTGGTGGCGTTGATGCCGTAGAGGCCGGTGCCGGGGAGGGGTGGGGTGCCGGAGAGGACGGCGATGTTGCGGTGGAAGGCGAGTTGAAAGGCGGTGTCTTTGGGGAGTGGCGGGCCTTCGGGTGTGTAGGTGAAGCAGAAGGAGATTTCGCTGGTTTCGCGGGCGGCTCTGAGGGTGGAATCTGTCATCCAGGCGTGGTCGCCGTAGCTGGGGTCGCCGTAGTAGCCGGCGTTGGGGTCTTGGTAGCAGACGGTGTGGTTGGTGGTGTTGTAGCCGATGAGGAGGATGACGTGGCGGCCTTGGGGGAGGAGGAGGTGCCAGGTGAGATTGTGGGTGGGGTATTGATCTTGGAGTGATGGAAGGTCGAAGGGGTTGACGCCGGCGGCGACTGGGGTGTCGTGGGAGATGTTGTCGGTGAGCATTGTGTAGAATTGGTCCCAGCGTTGGTCGCTGGTGAGGTTGGTGTCGTCGGTCCACCATGTGGTGTGGGTGAGTCCGAAGAGGTTAGCGGTGAAGTCGAGGTTGGCGTAGAGGTTTTCGTGGGGGAGGCGGGTGGCGGTGCTATAGGTGTGGCTGTAGCCGACGCCACCGTAGAAGACGAGTTCGTCGATGGTGGTGTTCAGGCCGAGATGGTCGAGAATCATGGCGAGGTCTGCATAGACGCAGTAGTTTTTCTTGGTCTGGGCGACATAGGGGACATTGGTGATGAGGTGGGAGGTGGTGAGGGGTGTGGTCTGTTGGTGGTCGTTGGTTGCGATGGTGGTGCTGGTGGTGGTGAGGATGAGGATGATGGTGAGTGGGAGGAGTCGGTGGGATGTCATGTCTGGTGGTTTCTTGTAGGGTGGTGGTTCTATTTGAGGCTTCTGTTGTTTTGGTTTCTGGAGGTTTTTTGGCCAGGTTTATATAGGTGCCTTGGTATTTCATGGCGTGGGTTTCGTCTTGGAGGATTTCCAGTCATGACGTATGATGTGGTTGTGGTAGGTGCTGGTCCTGCGGGTGCGACCGCGGCGAAGGTGCTTGCGGAGCAGCATGTCTCCGTCTTGTTGCTTGATAAAGAGACGTTTCCGCGGGAGAAGCCGTGTGGTGGTGGTCTGCCGACGCGTACTTTGAAGCGGTTCCCGTATATCGAGAAGAACGGGTTGGTGGATTCATTTTCGAGTGAAATCATTGTGCATTCGGCATCGATGCGATCGGCGACGGTCGAACGTAGCACGCCGTTTGCAGCGATGGTGCTGCGGAAGACTTTTGATGCCGGATTGGTGAAGATTGCTTCGAATGCTGGGGCGGTGTTTCAGGGTGGGATGGCGGTGACCCAGGTGACGAGTGGTCCGAGTCATGCCACGGTGACGCTGTCTGATGGTATGGTTTTTGATGCGTCGTATGTGGTCGTGGCTGATGGGAATGGCAGCCATATCGCCCGTCAGCTGGGGTATGTGCAGAATCATCGGGACACCGCGGCGTGTTATCTGGAGGAGTACCCGGTGTCGTCACAGGTCATGGACCGATTCTTTGGTGAGCAGCGTCGGTTTCATATCCATTTGAACCCAGGTGGGATCGCGGGGTACGGTTGGGTGTTTCCGAAGCGGGAGCATGTGAACATCGGGATCGGGGAGTTCTATCAGGCGTTGAAGCCAGGTGAGCCGAAGGCGAACCTGCGGTCCGTCTTTGTCCAGTACCTGGCGTCGCTGAAGAAGGAGAAGCTCGTCCCTGAGGAGCTCCATGTGCAGTCTGCGAAGGGTGGGGTGTTCCCGACGCGGTCGTACCCACGGTTGTATGGGGACCGGTTTGTAGTATGTGGTGATGCGGCTGGGTTGACGCAGCCGTTGACCGGCGAGGGGATCTATTACGGGATGGTGTCCGGTGAATTGGCTGCTCGGGCGCTAGTGAAGGCTCTTGAGGATGGTCCTCAGATGGTGGGGATGTATCAACAGCTGTGGCAGCAGCAGTTCCGGCGGGATTACAAACGATTCTATCAGGTGTCGACGCGATGGAAGCATCCACCGGAGATCGTGGTCCGAATTCTTGCGAAAGACCCCAAGGCGCAAGCAGTCTGCATCTCGTTGTTCGCCGAGGAGGTAGGGATCAAGGATATTCGGATGCCGCTAGCGCAACGGTTGATCATCGGCTTGGCGAAAAGCTTGTTTGGGCGGCTCTAAAACGACAGGAATAGTCCCTCTAACTTATGCTTGTTTCTGCTGGTGTGTTCGCTTCGGGTTCTCGAATGTGACGACGTAGACGTCGATTGTCCCTGAGTTTTTGAGGATGCGGTTCATGATGTCCCTTCGGAACAAAAAGGTGTACCAGGGGTACCACATCTTCCCGACCACGATCTTACCGACTCTGTTCTCATGCGCATACTCCAGGATCGCGTGCGTAACGTCCAGATTCTTGATGCGCGCGGTCTTTGCCCCCAGCGACCGGGCCAGGTCCATGTTGTCGTTGAGTAGCTGCGTCTCCCGGATTGTCCGCGTCCGTTCGTTGTCCTTCGGCGTCTCGACGTAGACGACATCCCAGTCGGTGTTCAGTTCCCCGGCGAGCCGTGCGCCCTTGCGGATTAGGACACTGGCCTGACCTGCATCTGGACTCATGGCGACCAGAATGCGCTCTTTGGGCACCTCCGCTGATGCTCCAAACAATGTAGGATCGTGTTTCGCTGCACGGGCACCCACGCTTTTAGCGACCTCGCGTAGTGAGAATTCTCGGAGGGCAGTAAGCTTGCGGAACTGGAAGAAGTTACGGAATGCAGTCGCGATTCGCTCATGGGGATAGATTTTTCCTTCATGGAGTCGGTCGAGGAGTTCGTCAACGGGAAGGTCAACGTCGACGATCTCGTCTGCAAGAGTTGAGAGGAAACGGTCTGGGACGGTCTCTGTGACCCGGACCTTGGTCGTCCGTGCGATGTCGTCAGTGAGGCTTTCGATGTGCTGGACGTTCATGGTGGTCATGACGTTGATGCCCATGGCGAGGAGTTCTTCGACGTCCTGCCAGCGTTTCTTGTTGTGCCCGCCAGGGGCGTTCGTATGCGGCAGCTCATCGACCAACACGAGTTCTGGCATGCGGATGAGGATTGCATCCATGTCGAGGTCGAGCAGCTCTATACCTTTGTAGTGCACGCGGCGCGGGGGGATTTGTTCAAGGCCTTCGAGAAGGACTTCGGTTTCAGCTCGTCCGTGGCAGTCGACGATGCCAGCGACGGCGTCAACGCCTTTTTTCTTGAGGGCATGTGCCTCTTGGAGCATCCGGTAGGTCTTCCCGACGCCTGGCGCGAAGCCCAGGAATATCTTGAGGTTTCCCCGTCCTTGTTGTCGAATGAGGTCGAGGAAGGATTCGGGTCGCAAGCGCTTTTCTTTTTCTGGTTCTCGCATAGGACTTCAAGGTATGTTTCGTAGTGTCTATTCTCAGTGTTGGTTATAGGGATTGTGGTGGTGAGAGTTTTTTAGATAAATCCGAGGGTGGTGATGAGGAGGTCGATGGCTTTGATTCCGATGAAGGGGACGATGATGCCGCCGAGGCCGTAAATGAGGGCATTACGGCGCAGGATGTTGGAGGCGCCGGCGGGCCGGTAAGCGACTCCTTTGAGGGCGAGGGGGATGAGCAGGATGATGATGATGGCGTTGAAGATGACGGCGCTGAGGACCGCGCTTTGTGTGCTGTGAAGCTGCATGATGTTCATGGCGTGGAAGATAGGCAGCGTGGGGAACATAGCAGGGATAATCGCGAAGTATTTGGAGACGTCGTTGGCGATGCTGAAGGTGGTGAGGGCGCCGCGTGTGACGAGGAGTTGTTTGCCGGTTTCGATGACGTCGATGAGTTTGGTGGGGGAGGAGTCGAGGTCGACCATGTTGCCTGCTTCACGTGCGGCGTCGGTGCCGCTGTTCATGGCGAGGCCGACGTCTGCTTGGGCGAGGGCGGGGGCGTCGTTGGTGCCGTCTCCAATCATGGCGACGAGTTGGCCTTTGGCTTGTTCTTTGCGGATGTAGGTGAGTTTGTCCTCGGGTTTGGCTTCGGCGACGAACTCGTCGACGCCGGCTTCGTCGGCGATGGTTTTAGCGGTGACGGGGTTGTCGCCGGTGATCATGACGGTGCGGATGCCGACGCGTTTGAGGACTCGGAGTCGGTCCGCGATACCGGGTTTGACGATGTCTTTAAGGTGGATGACGCCGACGGCTTGGTTGTCTTTGGCGACGAGAAGGGGGGTCCCTCCTTGTGTGCAGATGCGGCCGATGGCATCCATGAGGTTGGGGGGTACGGTCCCTCCTTGGCTTCTGAGGTATTTTGTGATCGCCTCAGGTGCTCCTTTCCTGATCTTTTTTTCTGGGAGGTCGATGCCGCTCATGCAGGTGTCTGCGCTGAAGTCGATGGAGGTGCCGCATATGGTAGATGGCTGGGTGGCTCCTTCGGCGAGTGCGAGTTCGACGATGCTGCGGCCCTCCGGGGTGGTGTCTGAGAGTGAGCTGAGCAGGCAGATGTCTCTGATTTCTACGGTGGTGATGCCTTCGGCTGGGGTGAATTCTACAGCCTGGCGGTTGCCCAGGGTGATGGTCCCGGTTTTGTCGAGGAGGATGACGTCGATGTCGCCGGCGGCTTCGACGGCGCGGCCGCTTTTGGCGACGACGTTGCGGGTGAGGAGTCTGTCCATGCCTGCGATGCCGATAGCGCTGAGGAGTCCTCCGATGGTAGTGGGGATGAGGCAGACGAGCAGTGAGATGAGGACGACGGTGCTGACGGTAGTGCCGGTGTACGAGGCGAAGGCGATGAGGCAGACGACGACGACGAGGTAGAGGAGGGTGAGGCCGAGGATGAGGACGGTGAGGGCGATTTCGTTTGGGGTTTTTTGTCGTTCTGCGCTTTCAACGAGTTCGACCATGCGGTCAAGGAAGGATTCGCCTGGGTTGGTGGAGACGCGGATGCGGATGCTGTCGCTGAGGACTTTGGTGCCGCCGGTGACGCCGCTGCGGTCGCCGCCGCTTTCTCTGATGACGGGGGCGCTTTCGCCGGTGATTGCGCTTTCGTCGATGCTGGCGACGCCTTCGATGACGGTGCCGTCTGCGGGGATGATCTCGCCGGCGGTGACTAGGAGGATATCGCCTTTCTTGAGGTCCGTCGCTTTCACGACCGTGATGTCTCCGTTCTTTCCGATGAGTTTCGCCGGGGTGTCGATTTTGGCTCTTCGGAGGGTCTCAGCCTGGGCTTTGCCTCGGCCTTCAGCCATGGCTTCGGCGAAGTTGGCGAAGATGATGGTGAACCACAGCCAGAGTGCGATGTACGCAGGGAAGGGGAAGATGGTGCCGACGGCGAGGTTGGCGAGGAAGACGAGGGTGACGAAGATAGCGCCGATTTCGACGACGAACATGACGGGGTTGCGGAGTTGGACGCGGGGGTTGAGGCGGAGGATTGAGAGTCTCAGTGAGGGGATCATGATGGTCTTGTCGAGGAGTGGTCGTGTGCGGGCGGTGCGTCGTGCTTCTTTGTGGTCGATGGGAATGTTGGATGCGGTGTCAGGTGTTGATGCGGTCATCAGAGGATTCCTCCCATGAGGAGGTGTTCGAGGATGGGGCCGAGGACGAAGACGGGGAGGAAGGAGAGGCCGGCGACGATGAGGATGACGCCGATGAGGATGGCGCCGAAGGTGGCGTTGTCTGTCGGCAGGGTGCCAGCGGTGGGTGGGTAGATGTGTTTATTGGCGAAGCTGCCGGCGATGGCGAGGATGGGGATGATGATGAAGAAGCGGCCGATGAACATGGCGATGGTCATGAGGAGGATGAACCAGAGGGTGGCGGCGTTGAGGCCGGCGAAGGCGCTGCCGTTGTTGCCGACGCCGCTGCCGAAGGCGTAGAGGACCTGGCTGAGGCCGTGGGGGCCGGGGTTAGTAATGGAGGCGAGGCCCGCCGGTGTGACGACGGAGAGGGCGGCGAAGGTGAGAATCGTGGTTTCGATGGAGATGAGGATAAGGACCGTCATTTTGATATCGAAAGCTTCGACTTTCTTACCGAGGTAGTTAGGGATGCGGCCGACCATGAGGCCGGCGATGAAGATCGTAATGAGGATGTAGATGAACAGGGAGAAGAAACCTGCGCCTGCGCCTCCGGGGACGACTTCGCCGAGGAGGATGAGGAAGAGGGGGACCATGCCGCCCAGCGGCGTGTACGAGTCGTGCATGCTGTTGACGGCGCCACAGGCGGTCGAGGTGGTGGCGACAGCAAACGTGGTTGAGCCGTAGATGCCGAAGCGGACTTCTTTGCCTTCCATGTTGCCGCCGGCCTGCAAGATGCTGGGGCGTTGGTCGACGCCATTCTTGGTGAGGATTTTGTTGCCGAGTTGTTCTTCGTAGGTGGTGAAGGCGATGGCGGCGATGAGGAAGAGCAGGACGACGATGAAGAGGACGATGCCTTGTCTCATCTTCCAGGCGAAGCGGCCGAACATGAAGAGGAGTCCGGTGGGGATGATGAGTAGCAGGACGATCTGCATGGCGTTGGTGAAGGGCGTAGGATTCTCGTAGGGGTGGGCGCTGTTGGCGTTGAAGAACCCGCCGCCGTTGGTGCCCAGCATCTTTATGGCCTCTTGGCTGGCGATAGGGCCGAGGGGGATGGTCTGGGTACCTCCGTCGAGGGTGTGGGCGGTGACGGGGCCAGAGAAGGTCTGGGGGACGCCTTGGCTGGCGAAGATGAGGGCGGCGGCGATGCTGATGGGGATGAGGACGTAGAGGATGATTCTGGTGAGGTCGACCCAGAAGTTGCCGAGTCCCTTGCCTTTCTTACGTGAGGTGATCGCACGGATTAAAGCGAGCGCGACGATGATGCCGACTGCGGCGCTCAGGAAGTTCTGGGTGGTGAGCGCAAGCATCTGGGACAGGTAGCTCATGGTACGTTCGCCGGCGTAAACCTGCCAGTTGGTGTTGGTGCCGAAGCTGACTGCGGTGTTCACGGCGACGTCGGGTTGTACGCTGGGGAGGCCTTGCGGGTTGAGAGGCAGGAGTCCTTGGAGGCGGAGGATGAAATAGGTGAAGAGGAAGCTGACGAGGCTGAAGGCGAGGACGCAGAAGGCGTAGGTCTTCCAGGTCATGTCTTCGTCTTGGTTGATGTGGAAGCGGCGGTAGAGCCAGGCTTCGGCTTTGGCGAGGCGTTTGCTGAGTTCGGTGGGTCGGCCGGTGACGATCTTGTAGAGGTAGGCGCCGAGGTAGTAGGCGAGGAGGATGACGACCGCGAAGATGATGATTGCTTGGATGATGCCGAAGGTCTGCGGGTTACCCTGGGTGGTGAGTCTCGTGGTGGAGGCGCGTGGGGCTGTGCCGGCGTCGAGGGCGAGGTTGAGGAGCAGGACGTTGATGCGGGGCTCGCCGAGGACGCCGAAGTCGCGGCCTTCCATGTGGTCTGCGACGATGCGGGTGAGGGTGTCTTCGGTGATGTTCCGTGCTTTGGCGACGCGGGGGATTTGGATGAGGGCGTTGGCAAGCGTGATGTCAGGGTCCAGACCACTGCCGCTCGTGGTGACTGCGTCGACGGGTACAGTTCCGTCCGGGTTGGTTTCCCCGGTAGTGCGGCTCGTATTCATCGCCGCTTTAATACGTGCGCGAAGGAGGGGGTTGGATGGGGCGAGGTTGCTGCCGCCAGATAAGGTGGGGTCGTAGCCGGTTCCTGCGGCGCTGGGTCGGCCGTGGAAGTAGCGGTCAGAGGTGAAGTTCTGGCCGAGGAGGCTGCTGCCGATGATCTGGTTATCTTTAGTAAGAAGGCTGCCGTTGGCCTGGTTGGGGAAGGCGATCTGGGCGATGCCGGTGACGACCGCGGGATAGAGCAACCCGGTGATGATGGCGAAGGCAATCGTCACGATGACGGCAGGGCCGAGGATGGTTTTCAGGAACTGTTTCATGGTGTCTTGCCTTCAGAATTTCTCTGGGTTGAGGAGTGCGTAGAGTAGGAAGAGGAAGAGCGCGAAGCAAAGGATGATAAAAATGATGACGTCGATAGTCATGTGGTGCACCTCACAGCCGCTCCACCGCATACGCGTAGGCCCATGCGGCGAGGAAAAGCCCGGCGAGCAGAAGTAACACGACCCAATCATCCATAATGAAGTCACCTGGTTGGTATGGTTGGGAGTTCGGTATCAATGTCGATGTATATACCACTTTCCTTACCGGTTTACTCCTGTCGATATAGAAGGAAAAGGCGAGGTTATCACAAAATAAATAAGGAAGTCGTGTGTAATGGCGCCTCTTGATTGAAACTAAAAGAATGATTGGACGATGAAGAGATAGGATAAAAAAGTTGACCACGAGGCGATAGAAAATGAGTATATCATCGGATGCTGATTCTCAACAAGTCAAGTACCATCTTCTTGTCTGCATCAGCACGAACACTGATCTCGCAAAGCGATTGATCCAGCATGGACATGAATTAGCCACCAAGCTGCAGGCGGACTGGATCGTCCTTCACATTCAACGTCCCGCGTACCATCGCTATTCTAAGGACATCAAGGATCAGATGAGTCAGCTGCTGAACCTCGCGGAATCCTACGGTGCGAAGACTGACACGATATTTGGCGCCTCTGTTGCAGATGAAATTCTCAGTTATGCGCGGACGCATGGAATC
>Ga0326726_10003786_pt1 | contig 13882 bp, 11 predicted proteins | sample MHFenrmetagenome_2_FD_207603 | JGI IMG/M metagenome (GOLD analysis project Ga0326726, IMG submission 207603) | Lab enriched peat soil microbial communities from Michigan Hollow, Ithaca, NY, United States - MHF15MN | ecosystem: Environmental > Terrestrial > Soil > Wetlands > Peat | place: USA... | reverse complement strand
CTTCACTCGGATACCCTGCGATCTGCGCCGATTGCTCATAGGTCCTCCCCTTGTTCTAACGACCACCCCAAAGGTGTACGTTAAAGCCTGGGAAGTCCAAACTGCCGAAATGATTGTTCCGCTGCCTGCTAGATATCCACGACGACGGCAATCTCGACGGCTTGCTCTGAGGGAATTCCTAAAAAGAAACTGGTCCGGCGTGCGTTTCTCGACAAAAAAATAAACAGGTGCTCTCGCCACAGCGCCATTCCAGGCTTCGGCGTTGCGAGCGAGTTAATACGACTGAGAAAGTATGTGGTGTCCTGCAGATTCACGGGGACGCCCTGCTCCTGGCACTGTTGCAGCAAGACGGGGATCTCGGGCGTTTCCATAAATCCATGCCTCACGGTGACACGGTAGATGCCTGGCGCGAATTGCCCAATATCGAGTTGCTGCGGTCGAGAAACCAATGGCACCCTCTCGGTGACGATTTTCAGAAACACCACGAGCTCGTGCAGTACCTTGTTGTGTCGGACGTTTTGGAGAAAGGCCGGCGGCGTGCTCTCGTGAGATTGGGTCAGAAAGACGGCATGACCCGGCACGCGGACAGGATGACGAGCCAGGAGGTCCTCCAGAAACTGAGCGAGTGGCGGCATGGTGAGGTGCAGATAGTTGGTGACCAGAGCGCGCCCGCCACTCCAGGTCGTCATCACCGTGAAGAGCGCCAAGCCGAGCACGAGGGGGAGCCAGCCGCCTTGCCAGATCTTCAGCACATTGGCGCTGAAAAACCCCAGGTCAATCAAAAGAAACGTGCCTGTCACCGTCCCAGCCACAAGCACGGGCCAGTGCCAAGAGTCTCGCGCGATTACGTAGAGCAAGAGGGTTGTCATGAGCATAGTGCCGGACACGGCAATGCCATAGGCGGCAGCCAAGTTGGTCGACGAGCCGAACAGCAGGACCAGACTGATCGTCCCGATGAACAGAAGCCAATTGACCACGGGCACATAAATCTGTCCGATATGGCCTGCGGAGGTATGCTGAATGCCCATGCGGGGCAGATACCCCAAGTGGATCGCTTGCTGGGTGAGGGAGAATGCCCCACTTAATAAGGCCTGGGAGGCAATGATGGTCGCGATCGTCGCCAGCCCGACCAGCGGATAGATGAACCAGCTGGGAGCCAGGAGATAAAAGGGATTGGCCACGGCGTCCGGCTCCCGGAGCAAGAGCGCCCCCTGTCCCAGATACTGTAGTAGCAAACTCGGGAGCACAATTGTATACCAGCCGAGACGAATGGACCCTCTCCCGAAGTGGCCCATATCGGCATATAAAGCTTCGGCGCCCGTTAAGGCGAGGAAAACACTCCCCAAGACCACGAAGCCCTGCCCTGGATGCTCTACGAGCAACCGAATCCCGTGTAGTGGGCTGAACGATTCTAGGATGCGAGGAGACTGGATCACGCTGCCGACGCCGAGGACGGCCATGCACACAAACCACAGCAGCATAATGGGTCCAAATACTCGCCCGATATGCCCGGTCCCCTTGGACTGGACGGCAAACAGGCCGATAAGGATGCTGACGGCAATCACCACTACATACGGGTTGTACAGCGATGTGGCCACATTCAGTCCTTCTACCGCGCTGAGGACCGAAATCGCTGGTGTGATAATACCGTCCCCATAGACGAACGCGGCCCCTAAAAGACCTAGGATAATCAATGGGCTGAGACGGTGGGGGAACGAGGGGGTACCCTCGTCCCGATGCGCCAACGCCATGAGGGCAAGAATTCCCCCCTCACCTTGATTATCGGCCCGCATCACCACCCAGAGGTATTTGACCGTGACCACTAGGAGGAGGGCCCAAATCAGCAGGGACAGAATGCCCAAGATCGTGGGGGGTGTGGTGGTCAGCCCAATGGCCGGGCTGAAGCACTCGCGCAACGCATAGAGGGGACTCGTGCCAATATCGCCATACACAATCCCCAGAGCCGCGAGGACAAGCAGGCTCTTCTTCTGGTCGCCAGGAGACTCAGCCATCGCGATGCTTATACAAGGACCGCGGAGTTAACACAATCTCGGAAGAACACAGCCGGCTTACCAGTTCGTACAAGAGACAGAACTTTCAAAACAACTTGTCCCGCGCACCGTGTTCAAAAACCTCTTTCTGTCGAGAGCAGATAAGTCGATATTTCCAGGGTTTCGACATATCTTTCCGCTTGTTTCAAAAGCAACTTTTATTGGCCTAAATCGCTCAAAAAGGAGGAATGCATAATTACTTCTTAACGTCTATGACTTGAGAGCTTGGCGAAACTCCTCAGTGGATGATGCTCTCACGATTTGGTTGAGAACCCCGGTTAGGGCTTCTTTGATAGCGACGTCAAAACTGCCCTCAAAGGAACGATTGGATTCTCCCTTCTGCTGGAATGTCCTGGCGAAGAGCACCTTGCCTTCATGATTTTCCAGGGTTAAGGTCAAAGCAATGTTCCCCCCTGTGAAAAACAGTGGCGCGAACCATGAATAGTTCTTAAAGTAGAATTCGTTGATTTGGACCTTCAAAATATTGGTAGGCAGGGGATCGGAGTACGGCGCCTCTGCTAGGGTGATCTGATACCCTACTGATTCCAGTGCCTCTTTCACTTGCCTGGCAATTTCAATACCCACCGGTTTATTCGTTTCCACACTCCCGGATCTGATCCAGAACAAAGGAAATATGGAGGTACTTGTCGTTGGCGAAATATTGTGGCCAATTTGGCCAGGGGCCTCGCGACAGTCGTCGGCCTGTTTCTGCATTAGAATGTGATCCGAAAATGTTTGCTGTGGTGTTGCCAACTCATCATGAGCAAGGGATATATGGTATGTCACGGCGTGACAACCACCTAAGCCCACACTCAAACTGATACATAACAAAGCGACTGAGGGTTTCGTCACGGTGATTGTGGAATAAGCCCGCATCTTGCCCCTTCCCTTCCCGGTACAATGGTTTCTTTGTTCGCAGGGCTTCTATTGGAGAATAAAATGCAATTCTGAGACCGTGAGATCCCAGAAAAGGATGACAAGAGATTCAATCAGGATTCCAGTCGCTTGGGCGCGTAGGAAGCGGACCGAGCGTATCTGAATCGGTTCACGGGTGAATCTAAAGTGGTAAACAAACATGAAACAAAGGCGAACTGGCGTGGGTTCAGGAAACATTTGTTTTTGAACCGGCCCAAGGATAGTTCAAATCGTTCGGGAAATCGACCCGAGTCCTTATGATTTCAAGTGAGGTTTTTAACGCAGGTAGGTTAGATTCTCCTGCAAGGGGGACCTTAGAAATCCCTAGCGGTCAAGAGGGTGACGGAGGGCAGCGTTGGCCACTCCCCTAAAGGGAAGTGCAGAGAAATGGACAATTGACGGCCCTCGTCAGACAGGGCCTTATTCATCTTGAGAGTTACTTCTTCAGATTAACGTGTAGCGTCCTCATCTCAGCTCCGCCAACGAAATTATGCGCCTTCCCTACCAGAGACAGTTTCCCTCCGCCAAACGCCCAGTTTTCCTTACATCCCATCTTGCCGAATTCCACGGCATAGACAAGTACGGCTCTGACGGGCACTTTGTTCTCCTGGTCGGGAGTAGGCTTAGTTTCCTGCGTTTCGAGAGGGAACTTCTTATTCTCAACCTGGCCGCCTTGCTCGCAAGCATACTGGACGTTGCCGATCAGCGTAACATCTTTCACACCGCTGTTGAGATCTTCAACGGCCAGCGTCACCACGTATTGCTCGCCGGACGGCACGTCGATTGACTGGCCATCTTTCACAATCGCTCCGCTCTCCTTCGTCTGCATGTTGTACGTCTGCCAGACCATCGTCGGGGGAGACGCATCAGAACCGGGAATTGGGACCCTGGGTATCGGCTGAGGACAGCCGACCAAGGCAAGACCCACGACGACAATGAATCCAGGAAATCCGAGTCGAACCAGATCCGAATGACATGTCTTACCGTACATCGTCACACCCTCCTTAGCAGAGTCCATGGTATTCGCAGCTTGGCCAAATGCTGGCCACTCGTTCTCGAGAGCGCCAAGCACTTCGCGCAAGGTAGTCCCCCTGGGGGGAGGTGTCAATGACGGGGATGTGGACCGACACCCAAAAAGAATCGCCAACTCAACGCCCCGATGACTGCGCCGGCCGTATCGGCCAGCCAATCCTGCCAGCTCGACTCGCGGAATGGGACAAAGAATTGATGCCCTTCATCCGTCATCCCATATAGCGACGCCGTGACGATGGCGAAGAGGAGCGCCTGCGACGCTACCTGCCCACTCACACCCCAACGAAAGGCCCGGTAGCAGAGTCCGCCAAGCACGGCATACTCCACCGCATGCAGAACTTTGTCGCTGATTTCTTCGAACAAGAACGGTGGCAGTTGCTCTTCCGGATGCGAATGGGACGACAAGTAAAAAATCGTACCGGCATACAGCGCCACCGGCAGCCAGTACCAAAACACTTGAACCATCACACCTTGCCGAGTTGCGTCACGCATCAATTTCCTCTCGCTCCATTTCCGACCCTATGCCATACTTATATCTGACAGATTGCAGAAAGACTACAAAGCCATGCGAATACTTCGATGATCCGCATAGGTGATGTGGCCAACAAAAAGATAATCCTGCAGGAGGCTCAAAAAGGCCAGACTTCTCACCCGCCCAACCCCGGCGCGCCGAGGTTGGGCGGGTGAGAAGAGCGACTTTTTCAGCCTTCTGCTAAGCATTCGACCATGAAGACTGCTCATATCTGTTTTCTCTGGCACATGCATCAGCCCTATTACACAGACCCGGTCGCGGGGTCTGCCAGTATGCCCTGGGTGCGCCTCCATGCCACCAAAGCCTACTACGATATGGCTTATGGGTTAGAGAAGTTTCCTGAGATCAAAGCCACGTTCAACTTTACCCCTTCGCTTCTGCGACAGCTGCAAGAAATCGGATCAGGGACGGTGCGTGACCTCTTTCTGGAATATGCGCAGCGTCCGGCAGCGGACCTCCGTCCGGAAGAGAAGGCCTTTCTCGTCCGACATTTCTTCTCCGCCAATTGGGCCACAATGGTGCGCCCCTACCCTCGCTATCATGAATTGCTCGTGAAACGCGGGGCCGACACCTATGGCCACGACTTGGAGCGCGTGGCGCGGCAATTTTCCACACAGGATCTGCTGGACTTGCAAACGTGGCACAACCTCGCCTGGTTCGGCTACGGCACGGTCAGCCGCTATCCGCGCTTGGCTGCGCTGCGTGCGAAGAACAAGGGCTTCACGGAAGAGGAGAAACAGGAGGTCTTGGCCCTCCAACTCGTCGCCGTGCAGGAGATCGTTCCGCTCTATCGACGACTCATGGAGCGGGAACAGATTGAGCTCACGACGACCCCCTTCTTCCATCCGATTCTACCCCTCGTCATCGATACAGACTTCACTCGGCGCGCCAGGCCGGATCTCCCGCTCCCCTCGCGATTTCATGCGCCGGAAGATGCAGAGGCACAACTGCAACGGGCCGTCGAGTTTCATGCCGCCACATTCGGACAGGCTCCCCAGGGCCTCTGGCCATCGGAAGGTTCCGTCTGCCCGGAATTGATTCCGCTGTTGCCGAAGGTCGGACTGCGCTGGCTGGCGACCGACGAAGGCATCCTCGCTCGCTCGCTCGACGCGGCCCAACAACCGTGGCAACGTGAGCGAGACCTCTACCAGCCCTACCGGGTCGGGCAGGATGGCCAAGACGTCACAATACTGTTTCGCGACCGGGAAATCTCCGACGCCTTCGGCTTCGTCTATCATAAGACGACTCCTGATATGGCCGCCGATGATGTCCTGCGTCGGCTGCGCCACATCATTCACGAAGCGCCGCAAGAGCAGGTCACCATCGCGATTGTGCTCGACGGGGAAAATCCTTGGGAGCATTACCATGAGGGAGGCGAACAGTTTCTTTCGCTTCTCTACAAGGCCTGCTCGACCGGTGCGCTCAATCACGACGGGGTTCGCGCCACCACCGCGACAATCTCCCAGGCGCTCGAAGCCGCGCCAGCCACTCAGAGGATCAGCCACCTCCATTCTGGCTCCTGGATTAATCAGGACTACAAGATATGGATCGGCCACCAGGAAGATAACCGGGGATGGGACCTGGTGAGTCACACACGATCCCGTCTCGTCGAGATTTCCGCCACGCTTCCCTCGGATCGCGCGCAAGCCGCCTGGGACGAACTCTATGCCGCCGAAGGCAGTGATTGGTTCTGGTGGTATGGGGACGACTTCGATTGCGGTTACAACGACGAGTTCGATCGGCTCTTTCGTACCCACCTTCGGAACGTCTGGACGATCGCGGGACTGACGCCACCGGACCAGTTCAATCAGCCGATCTGTCGTCCCCGCGACATGCCGGAGGCTGACATCATCACAGCGCCGCTTGCCTTGCTGAACCCCTCCCTGGATGGGCTCGCGACCGACTTTTTCGAGTGGCGCGGAGCCGGCAGGATCGAGACTCAGCCGCCGCTCGGCGCGATGTGGAAAGCCGAAGGAGTGCTGACCGATATCCAGTTTGGCTGGAGTCTTGACCAGTTATATCTCCGCCTCGATCCGGACGAACAGTCACAACCACGCCAGGCTGAGCTGACGGTCGAGCTGCAGCTGCAGACGCCCGAATATCTCTACCGCCTGTCGTTTTCACTCACCCCAGCAGAACAGAATCAGTATCTGCTCTCTCAGAAACTCGCAAATGAATCCTGGCAGGAGATCGGCCCCTACCAATCGATCTGTCATCGGAAGATTATCGAACTGTCTGTGCCGTTCAAGGACTTACAGCTCACCGCTGACCAAGAAGTCCGCATGACGATTCTGGTACTGGAACATCGCTTGGAGGTTGCACGTTACCCGCACCACAAGCCTGTGACCTTTCTTGTGCCAGGACCGGAGTTTGAGACAAACCTATGGCGCGTTTGATGGGCGTGAAACGTGAGATGTTAAACGTGAAACGAAAGAGAATTAGCCAGACTTCTTCAATCAGGCACCTCACATTTTACGTTTTACCTTTCACGTTTTATGCCTTATTCTTCACGTGTAACGGAGGAAAAGATGCCCGATCTAAGACGTGATCCGATTGTCGGTCGGTGGGTGATTATTTCGACGGAGCGGAATGCCAGACCTCACGACTTCGTTCCTGTGCATGCCGCCCGGCCTTTAGCCGCAACCCTCTGCCCCTTTTGTCCAGGACAAGAACGGTTGACACCGAAAGAGATCATGGCCTACCGGCCGCAACCCGTCGCACCCAACAATCCGAACTGGACCGTGCGTGTCGTGCCGAATAAATTCCCCGCGCTCCAGGTTGAAGGCAATCTCGACCGCCAAGGCCTCGGCCTCTACGATCGCATGAATGGGATTGGCGCTCATGAAGTCATCATCGAGACCCCGAACCACACGGATAGCCTGGCCGATATGACGACAAAACGGATCGAGGACGTGCTGTGGGCCTATCGCGATCGTATGGTCGACCTGAAGAAAGACGTGCGGTTCCGATACATCCTGATCTTTAAGAACCACGGAGCGTCAGCCGGCGCGACACTGGAACACAGCCACTCACAACTCATTGCCCTACCGATCATCCCCACCAGCGTCATGGAGGAGATCGACGGCTGTCGGGCTCATTATGTTCAGAAAGAGCGCTGCATCTACTGCGATATTATCCGGCAGGATCTCGCTGACGGCGATCGCATCGTGGCGGAAAATCCCGAGTTCCTCTGTGTCACCCCCTTTGCCCCGCGCTTTCCCTTTGAGATGTGGATTCTCCCTAAACGCCATGCCGGCTACTTCGAAGAGAGCCAGAAAACACAATTCGAATTCCTCGCGCCGATTCTTTCGGAGGCGCTCCGACGGATGGACAAGGTTCTCGCGAAACCGTCCTATAACTTTATCCTGCATAGTTCTCCTCTCCATGAAACGACCGGAGATTTCTACCACTGGCACATCGAAATCATTCCAAAACTGACCCACGTAGCGGGATTCGAATGGGGCACGGGGTTCTATATCAATCCGGTGGCGCCGGAAGAATCGGCGAAGTTTCTGAGGGAGGCATCGCTATAAGTGCCTGTTCGCTTTCGCATCGAGGATCCGGCGCTCGCTGGTTCTCTGCGGCACATTGAACAGCTCATTCGCCATGCCGGCGGTCGGATGTGGCTGGTCGGCGGCTGTATACGAGACCTCGTACTTGGCCGACAACCTCACGATCTGGACATCGAAATTTCCGGGCTGCCGCCTGGCCGGCTCCATACGCTGCTCACAGAACATTTCTCCGTGCAATTCGTCGGCAAGGCCTTTGGCGTCTTCAAGCTGCAGGGCCTGCCCATTGATATTTCCATTCCTTCCCGCCTGCTCACGGACAACGAGTCTGCCACCGGGCTGCTGAGACAGTCCGACCCCGACATGGACATCGACGAGGCGCTGGCGCGGCGCGATTTCACCGTGAATGCGATGGCCTGGGACCCGGACACACTGGAGTTTCGCGACCCCTTCAACGGTCGGGCCGATCTTGATGCGCATGTGCTGCGCCACATATCGGCATGCTTTACTGAAGACCCGCTCCGCGTCTTGCGCGGCATGCAATTGGCTGCACGGTTTGGGTTGACCGCCGCACCGGAGACAGTTGCTCTCTGTAAGACCCTGACGCAAGACGGGCAACCGAGCGAACGGCTATGGGAAGAATGGAAAAAACTCCTGCTCCAAGGAGTCAAGCCCTCCTTGGGTCTCCAGTTCTTAAGCGACTGCGGCTGGCTTCGCTTCTACCCGGAACTCGCGGCGCTGCAAGGCTGCGAGCAAGATCCTATCTGGCACCCGGAAGGCGATGTCTGGATCCACACGCTCCACTGCTTGGACTGGTTCGCCTTGGAATGTACCGGCAACCAGCAAGACGACTTGATCATAGGCCTCGGTATCCTCTGTCATGATTTCGGCAAACCTGCCACGACCACCACGGACTATGGACGCATCACGTCGCGCGGTCACGAACCGCAAGGAGAGGCCCCGACGAGACGCTTTCTCGAACGACTGACGAACCAAAATGATTTCATCAATGAGGTCATTCCTCTGGTGCTCTACCACCTCCGCCCTCGCGCGCTGTTTGACGCGAACGCCTCAGACAGCGCGGTTCGACGGCTGGCTAAGCAGGTAAAACGAATCGACCGACTGGTGCGGGTCGCGCGGGCCGATCACGCGGGCCGCCCGCCAAAACCCTTTGACGGATTTCCTGCCGGCGCCTGGCTCCTAGAGCGCGCGCGCAGACTGGAAGTTGAAGACCAAGCCCCCACCCCGCTCGTCACGGGGCGCCATCTGCTGGAGCTGGGCATGCTTCCGGGACCGCGCCTGAGAGAGATCCTGGACGACTGCTACGAAGCGCAGCTAGACGGCGAGTTCAGCGACGCCGATCAAGGCATCGCCTATGCCCGACAGCGACTCGGCTCATCCCCTCACCGGTAGCCTCCTTCCAGCCGCCCATCGCTCATCAGGCGAGGGTCTTCCGATTTTCCTCACTTTGCGTTCAGGGGAGCAGCCAGCCTGTCCTTCACTGCACGCATCGAACGAGCACCGTTATATCGTGTACGTTCTGCGAGCACAAAGGATGGTCTGGCTGCTCCCCTTCGTCCTTCACTGCCTCCTCGCCCCTTGCTCCATCATGTATCGGCGGCTTATGATCCTCCCATGCAAGTCCAACTGAGCCATCCAGCCAGAATGATTGAAATCAAGGGCCCCAAGAAGGTCAAGGATCTCCTGCGTGAGTTGAATCTGGTCGTCGAAGCGCACCTTGTGATCAAGGGTGACGATCTCGTCACAGAAGATGAGATGCTCTACGACAAAGACCAGGTCGAAATCCGACCGGTCATCTCCGGCGGGAGCCAGGCTGAGGTTGAGGCTAAGGCCGAGCAAAAACCTCCGACTGACTCATCTTCAACCTTACTTAAGCCTGCTTTGGCATGAATTGCACTAAATGTAAAACCAAGGCAGTCATCGGCCTTCCACGCCACAATGCGGCCTTCTGCAAAGGCTGCTTCAACGGCTTTGTCCACGATCAGGTGGCGCGGGCGATCAAGTCGGAGTGGATGTTCGGGAAAGAAGACCGGATTCTCGTCGCTGTGTCAGGAGGGAAGGACAGTCTGGCGCTCTGGGACATTCTGCTCAAGATGGGCTATCGCGCCGACGCCCTCTATGTGGACCTCGGCATCGGAACATATTCCGAGCAGTCTCACGCCAAGGTGACAAAGTTTGCCGAAGCGGTAGCTGCTTCACATGGTGCCACGTTGCATCTCCATACGGTCGAGCAGGAGGCTGGAGCGGGAATCAAGGAACTGGCTCAGCTCATCCATCGCCCCACTTGCTCGACGTGCGGCACGATCAAACGCTACCAATTTAATCGAGTGGCAATCGAACAGCAGTACGACGTGATGGCCACGGGCCACAATCTCGATGACGAAGCGGCCAGGCTGCTGGGCAACGTGCTGCATTGGCAGGAGGAATATCTGGATAAGCAGGGCCCATCGTTGCCGGCCTCGGTAGAAGGGTTTGCCAAGAAGGTGAAACCCCTCTTCCGGCTCTCGGAGCGAGAACTCGCCGCCTATGCGGTCTTGAACCGAATCGATTACATCGTCGAGGAATGCCCCATGGCGAAGGGCTCCAAGATGCTCCAGTACAAGGAGGTCTTGAATCGTCTGGAAACCGAGTCGCCGGGCACGAAACAGACCTTCTACTGGGGCTTTCTCGAAAAGCAAAGCAAGAAGCAGCCCACGGCGACCACCATGACGGAAAAAGACCGGGCCGTCCTCCACCCCTGCGCCTCGTGTAGCCAGCCCACCACGGCCGAGGTCTGCTCCTACTGCAAAATGATGGCACGGGCCAAAGCCCATTCCACCTCGTGAATGTCCGACACCGTCGGCTCCTGGTCATGGGAGCCGGTCTGCTGGCGGCAGTTGTCTGCTTGTCTCCGCTCATTACGGACGCCGGTGAACCGATCTCCCCTGCCGCCAAGGGCACACAGACTGTGGGACTAGCCATTGGCCCCTTCTTTCCCATCCGTCTGCTGCCCAGCCAATCCTCCAAGCTCTTCGGCATAGCAGCAATGCCATCCTGGTCCATTACGGTCACCGATCCCATCGGCTCCAACTGGTATCGAGGCCAAGTTTCCCTCGGCGCCGAGTTACTGGCCTTCGGGACATACGAACCACTGACCAGCTATGGAGTCGGGATCACACCGAAACTGCAATACACTTTCGTCGGCCTCGATCGGCTCCGACCCTACATCGACGGTGGTGGAGGTCCGATATGGACCGATCTCGGTGGCCAGGTGCCGGAACAGCCGGGGCAATTCAACATTGTCGTCTGGGGCGGGGCCGGTGCCGCATGGATTCTGACACCGCAATGGGCACTGAACGTAGGGTATCGATTCGTTCACATTTCCAATGGTGGAACACGTACGCCGAATTCTGGCCTCAACTTCGGCCTCCCATTTGTCGGACTTTCCTATTCCCTCTACTAACCGGCTGTTGATAAAGTCCGCCAGCTTTCAGAAGGTTAAGGCTGAGGTCAAGGCTGAGAAAAAAGGAATCTGATCTTCGCTCAAGCTGAACCTCGACCTCAGCCTGTTTCACTCGCTGCGGCCTTGCTTGGGACAAGGCGCGTCCCTGGGCGAAGAGGCTGTCTTGGCAGACTCAGGGCGGGCGGGTGAAGTAGCCGCCAGGGTTGGGCGGGTAAGAAGGCTGGCCTTTCTGAACAGCCTGCGAAGAATCGTGAATGAAGTCTGTGGGCGTCCAGGTGCTCATGGTTTCGGGTGTTAAGTAGTTTGTTAACAATCTGCTAATCTCTCGTTCGGCTCTTGCAAAGCCTTAATCGACCCCGTAAGCTGCTCAGCAACGAGTGCTGGGTGATCGGTAAGTCGGTTTTGGAACAGAGCTGGGCTCATCCGTGGGCAGACTCGTTCGCCAACCACCCCTCATCACCCGTCACGCATCACTCATCACGTTCAGTTTGCAAGTATGGCGACAACTCCTCGCGACTTCTATCAGATTCTCGGCCTCCCCAGGTCTGCCTCGGCTGACGACATCAAGAAGGCCTATCGTCGCCTCGCGCGCCAAGTCCATCCAGATCTCCATAGCGGTTCAAAAAAATCCGAGATGGAGAAAAAGTTCAAGGAGTTGAACGCGGCGCATGAAGTTCTGAGCGATCCGGACAAACGAAAGAAATACGATCAGTATGGCGCCGACTGGGAACAGGCCGAGGCCTACGAGCAGGCGCGCCGGCAAGCCGGCGCCCGTGGGGGAGGCGGCCAAGAGACCCCGTTCGGGGCAGAAGGCTTTTCCGATATCTTCGAGAATCTGTTCAAAGGGCGGGGGCGAGCCGGCAACAGTCGCGGTTTTGCCATGCAGGGTGAGGATCTTGAAACGGAGGTGCAACTGACGCTGGCCGAGGTGTTCACCGGTGTGACAAAGCGCGTGACCTTACAAGAGCCAATGCCCTGTTCCACCTGCCACGGGAGCGGAGCCTTACGTGGACGCCCCTGTCCAACCTGTCAGGGGCAGGGCGCCACATTGCATCCCCATACGATCGAAGTCCGAATCCCCGCTGGGGTCCAGGATGGGACAAGGGTGCGCGTAGCGGGCAAGGGACAACCCGGCGCCAACGGCGGCAAGCCCGGCGATTTGTATTTGCGTGTGACAATCGCTCCGGATACGGTCTTTCGCCGACAGGGAAGCGACATTCATGTTTCTCTCCCGGTCTTTCCCTGGGAAGCAGCCTTGGGCGCCGAGGTGATGGCCCCCACACTGATGGAACCGGTCAGGGTGAAAGTTCCGCCGGGAAGTCGGGCTGACAGTAAGCTTCGGCTGAAGGGTAAAGGCCTCCCCGCTGCAACCGGCGGCCACGGAGATCTTTTCTTGACGATCCAGATTGTGATGCCTCCCACATCGACCGGCGAAGAGTGCAAACTCTACGACCAACTCAGGGCCATCGCGCACCCGGACCCGCGCGCCGAACTGATCGCCCAGGCCCAACGCCGATCACACCCCTGACTCAAGTGAGACGGGCGAGACTCAATGTTCTAAGTCCCGGGTTCAAAGTTCCGAAAACCTCGAACTTCTGACATTGAACCCTCACCCGTCACACACTTCTCCGCCACTTCGCAATAAACAGTCATGAACCATCTGGGCTGGAAAATTACGCTTACAGGCTGTTGACAAATTCCAGCAGCCTGTAAGAAGCGAAGACCACCCGTGAACTCATTGAGTAGTGCCGTTGGCGCAAATATCAGGTTCAATTGACAAATCCCCCTCTGCACGCGATGCTCGCAGAGTACCAAATCTCCACACCCCCCCACAGGGGACCATCACTCCCATGAAACTCTCAATTATTATTCCTGCCTATAACGAACAGACGACGATTGAAGCCGTAATCCGCCGTGTTCAAGCCGTTGATCTTGGCGCAATCGCGAAGGAGATCATCGTCGTCGATGACGCATCCCGTGACGGCACTCCTAATATTCTCAAGGACATCAACGGGATTGTCTTCCTCCGCCACTCAGTAAACGCCGGGAAAGGAGCCGCACTGACCACCGGCATTAGAGCTGCGACAGGCGACATGGTGATTTTTCAGGATGCCGACTTGGAATACATGCCCGAAGACTATCTTGCAGTCATCAAACCCCTGCTGAATGGGAACTGTGATGTGGTCATGGGGTCACGCTTTCTGCGTGAGCATCCTGTCTTCTGGGGAAAAATGAAATCACCCTACTTGAATCATTACATCGGCAACCTGCTGATTCTATGGGTCACCAATACCCTTTATCGAAAGTCCTTTACTGACTATGAGGGCTGTTACAAGGCCTTCTTTCGCTCCACTCTGCTTGACACACCAGTCCGTGCCAA
>Ga0326726_10003785_pt1 | contig 13882 bp, 12 predicted proteins | sample MHFenrmetagenome_2_FD_207603 | JGI IMG/M metagenome (GOLD analysis project Ga0326726, IMG submission 207603) | Lab enriched peat soil microbial communities from Michigan Hollow, Ithaca, NY, United States - MHF15MN | ecosystem: Environmental > Terrestrial > Soil > Wetlands > Peat | place: USA... | reverse complement strand
CACTGAAATCTCCCCCAAAGGAAAAATGCTGCGATTTTACAAAGGACCTCCCGGATCCCATCCAAAAGGAACTCGACAAACAAGGCGGGATGGAAGGTCTACTCGCCCGGATCCCCGATGCATCTGTACTTCACTCGGGCAGCCGGCTCCACCAGGCGCTTGCGGACCCCATTCGGCTCACTGTCATGTACTCCCTGCTCTCCCAGCCGCTCTGCGTCTGTGTCATCAAGGGCGTAGTCCAGATTGCAGATTCGAAACTTTCGTACCATCTGAGTATCCTCAAAGAACAGGATTTTATTTCCGGAGAACAGCAGGGCAACTGGATCATATACTCCATCACCGATCGTGGGCGCCAGGCACTCAGATGCACAGAACGCATGGGAAAATAAACAAGGGGAGCGTGGTCATCATAAACCGGATGCGTTCTTTTCTTTTCGTATTTTTCATTATAGTACTCCTGTTCACCGCAGGATGCACTGACTCGTCGACTTATCTTGGTGTAGCAGCCTCATCAGTGTCTCAACCGGCCAATATCGGAAAACGCCGTAAAACTGCATTTTTCAGTTCCTGTGGGGAATACACCTGATAATTACCCTGTTTGCCAAAATACGACAGAATTGGACCTCATTAAAAGAGCACCAATGGCCCTTAAATCGAGGCCGTTTTTGCCACTTATTTTATCCGATGCGGACCCCCGAAACTGCTGCCGGAATGCGAATATAAGGATCATTTTTTCAATAAAGATATGATAAAAATGAGAGATTCGAAGGAAAAGCGATACATGAGGTCAAAAAGGACCACTAACGATTTTTCATTCTGGCGGCACGCATTCCTGTTTTCCCTTTGGAATAAAACACTTCCGGATATTCCGGAAAAACATCCAGTGAAGGATAAGGTGGATGATTATGAGGGCGGCGAATACCAGGCTCGTGTAATCATGCATTGTCACCCACTGGGTACGGGGAATGTCGAGATACGTTGACCAGCCGCTGCCCCGCCCGCCACCGGAAGGAAGAACCAGATACAGGACGAGCCCGGAGATGAGCGATGGGATGAACGTTATCAGGCATCCAATATCCACAAGTGCGTTGATGGTAATCCGTTTCATGATAGTATCCTCATCCAGTCTTTAGAAGTGACAAAAATAATAAAACAGCTGGTGACAGCGGCTGTGCGATTACCGGGTAATCTGTCGATGCACCACGTACCAGACGATTCCTAGTACCACTCCGATAATGCCAATAATCCATGAATTGATGGTGAGAAATCCAATCAGCCCTATGCAGGATACTGCACCGATAACGGGGACAGGAGCAGGATACTGCCGGTACTCCAAAGGAATCCTGAATGCGGCAATATTTGCGATCAGGTAGTATACCAGCATCGCAAATGTGCTGACAGCGATGACCAGCGTCAGGTCGGCAAGAAGGATTGCGGCAATCATGAACACCCCGGAGATCCAGATTGCGTAGTGCGGCGTGCTGAAGCGGGGGTTTATTCGTTTGAGAAATGACGGGAGGTCCCCGGTTCGTGCCATCGCAAACATGATCCGCGAGATCCCCATGATGGTTGTCAGGAGCACACTTGCCGTCGCGATCATTGCACCCGATGAGATAAGCAGAACTGCAGCAGAACTGCCACTCACCCCGATTGCAGTGGCTAACGGTGATCCGGACTGTGAAAGACCTGATGCACCGATAAGACCCACCGCAATTACGCTGACAAGGATGTAGAGGACCGTGGAGATTGCGAGTGCGAGGTAGATTGAGCGGGGGATGGTTTTCTCCGGGTCTTTTACTTCTTCGGCCATGATCGTAACACGGGCAAATCCGGTGTACGCAAAAAAGATGAGTGCGGCACCGCTGAGAATTCCAGAAATTCCTGCTGGTGCAAACGGAGTGAGGTGACTGCCTCTGAAAAATCCCAGTCCGAACGCGACAAAGAAGAGGAGAATCAGCACCTTGAGTGTAACAAGGACATTATTGAGGAGGGTCGATTCTTTCAGACCGATATAGTTAATGATGATAAAGATCAGGCAGATAATCATCGCGATACCTTTTACGGGGACAGCCGGAAACAGGGTCACAAAATAATGGGCAAACCCGAGCGAGACCGCAGCCCCGACAAAGATATTCGAAAAAATCCAGATCCAGCCGGCGATAAATCCCGCAAAAGGAGAAATGAGTTTCTGGGCATACGCGTAGGTACCGCCTTCTTCCGGGAGATACACACTCAGTTCTGCCACGCTCAATGCGGAGAACAGGGCGATGAACCCGGCAATCAGGACAGAGATGATCATCGCGGGCCCGGCAATACCGGCGACAATTCCGGTTACCACGAAAATTCCGGATCCGATGATCGCCCCGATGCCAAGCGCCGTAGCTCCAAAAAGGCCAATCTCCCGTTTCAGTCCTGCAGGTTTGGGTTGTGCCGGAGACATACGTTCAGCCAGATAACCGTATATCCCGAAAGATAAAGAGATTCTCTAAACGTGAGTGAACATAAGCGATAGTAACCCCATCCGTTATTGAAAACAAACATGTCCTTTGGGAATCCGTGAATGCTCCCTTCGCATCTATTATCTTTTTTTTTTTCATTCCCCTGCGCCGGGGGCGCGATATGTAGCTGCAGCTATGAGATTGTATTTATGGAGCTTTTCTGCAAAGAGTACCTGAATGAATGGGCAATTCTCTCGGCTATTCCTGACCCTGTTGCTGGCCGTTCTGATTGTATGCCTGCCAGCGCAGGCTGCCCATGGCGGTCAGGCCGGATCTTCATCGCCGGTGAACGACCATGATGCGTGGGTCAACGTGTCTTTGGGATTGCCTTCAGGTGCTTCGTGGGTATCCGGGAGTAAAGTTTCGGGCATCGATACCAGTAGTAGTGTCTCTTCGCCGTCGTTTGTTCAGACTGGACCTGATGCGACAGCCTCCGGCAAGGCCCAGGACAGTCCGGGTACTTCTGACGAGACTATTCAGTCCGCGCCAGTGAATATCAATGCCGGATCTTCTTCCCCGCCCGGTCTGTCAGGAGATAATTCAGATCGATCTGATCCCGGCAATAACGGACATGCTGACAGTGAACGTGATACGGTTACAGCCGGGGGAAACGGAGGGGAGAATGCAGCCAGCACTCCTGGTGGACAGGGACAATCCCAAGAATCGGGAAGAGTGGTTGGCATGAGGGTATCATCAATGAGTGCAGCTGCCTCCCGATCCGCATACGGGAGCGAGAATAGTAATACTCCTGAAACGGGTGACAATCGTGGATCATCACCTCAGCGGCAACACCATGGTCCCCCGGCACAATCCGAAAGTTATCCCTGCGGTCCTGCACAGGCAAGCTCGCTCCCTCCGTCGTCAGGCCAGACCCGTGATGAGTCAAAAGAAGAGACTCCTTCGCGGCAAAAGTCCAAACGGATCGGGTTCCTGTCCCGCATATTGGGCCCAATCGTCCCCAACCCTGCATCAAACTCTTTCCCTCTGCAGTCACTTTCCCCATTCACCATGCTGTTAATCGGGGGATTCCGCAGAATTTCGAGAAAGAATGTGCTGGAGCATGATGCACGACACGTCATCTACGAAGCAATCACCGCAACGCCCGGTATCGATGTAAAGACGCTTACTGATATAACCGGGATCAATGAGAATACCCTGAGGTATCACGTGGACAGACTCGTAGCAACCGGAAAGATCGGCTACTTCATCCGCCCGGGTGTCGTCCGATACTTTCAGAACCAGGGAGCATTCAGTCAGTACGAACACATGATGTTCCACTATCTCTGGACTGATACCCCACGCGGGATCCTCTGGATCCTGTACCAGCACCCGGGACTGACCCGCCAGCATATTGCAGATGCTTTGGGGATCTCCGGCCCGTCAGTCACGCGGCAGATGGACAACTTGATTGAAGATGGCGTCGTGGAGAACCGGTTCCCGGGCAGGTCAAATCATTATTATCTTACCGCAGAAGCTGCCCTGACAATCGATAAGCTGATGAGCCAGGCTCCGGTCATGATGCACAGTGGGGTTGAAGCAAGGCAACTTTCGGTCACCGCCGGATGAGTATCTCATCATTTTTTTAAGACCTTCTTTCTTGTTGTCGGATTCTCTACACTCGGTTAGAAGGTGGCTTGGCGTTCGGATGCGTATATCGGGTGTGATGCAGGATGATTCATGTCCTCATTCTCAGGTCCCGGTCATTCTCCAGTCCCTGAACCGAGCGGATGTGTAGCTTATCGTCCGGGAAAAGGTTTGATAACTCCTGCTGATGGTTTGATGGCGACGGGTGAACCGGAATCAACCGACCCACACCTGCCAGGAATGAAAACCATGTTCAAGAAGATAGCACTATGTGCAATGCTGGTTCTTATCCTTGCACCAGCTGCCGTCATGGCAGCCGGGCAGCAGGGGGAGGCACAAGGCATTGGCAACCAAGCAGGCACCTGCCTGAATGTACAGCACCAGATAGCAGGCGACGCAACGGGCCAGCAAAAATTCCAGAATGGACAGGGCCAGGGAAGCGGAAGCGCATCTCAGAATGGCGATGCCCGGATGCTCCAGAACCGTTCCTGCGACCAGACGTGTGAACAGGATCAAACTATGGTACGGAATATGACCCATGACCAGATCCGGCTGAACTCTGATTCCAGTCCTTCAGGTGAGAGTCAGGGAGCGGGATCAAACGGTGATGCCCGGATGCTCCAGAATCGTTCCTGTGACCAGGCCTGTGAACAAGATAAAGTTATGGCCCGGAATATGACCCACGACCAGATTCGGTTGGGTTCTGAATCCGTCCAACAGAAAGATGGAACAGAAGGTTCGGCACAGTACCGGTTTGGTCTCACCAAGGCGAATGGTCAGACCATCCTGGCCAGTTTCGCTGACCAGCTGGGAGCCCAGTTCCGACATATAGGCGGAATCTTTCAGACGACGGGTCAGTGAACCTCCCCGTCCAGTTTCTTTTTTCCTCAGAAAAGTTACTATTTATGATGTCTGGATCACCACTCTGTTGCACACGATAAATTATTTCTCATTCGCTTTGTTCGATCTGGTGTGCACCCCCTTGAGCGAAGAAAGATGGAAGGCAAACCTGGATACTATCTGCTCATGATAGTCTCCCGAAATCCCGTCACATTATTCCCATCACGTGTCCGGAGTGCGCAATTGGGAGAGAACTTCTTCTCTTACCTTGTTTAACGGAATGTTCAGGTGTTGTGCTATTTTTTTGAGATCTTCATATTCAGGTTTTTTCACCAGAACATCCCCGTTGACGGTGGAGGTCTTAACGCTAACGTCAAACACCTCGCCTCTCACGGTGACCCTCATCACCTGCCGGGTCCGGTGAGCAACCAGTCGTGGTATATCCAGAATCCTGACTCCCAGAGTACTTGTCTCGTCCATGAGGATCTCCAACAGGCCAGGATAGTCCTGCTGGTTGGTGATGATATGGAGGATCTGTACGGGACGATTCTTTTTTCCGGATGCAGTTGTCACAAAAACATCCACTGCTCCTGCTTCACGGAGCTTTTCTACAGTATACCCGACGGTCTCTCCGGGAACGTCGTCGAGGTTTGTCTCAAGCATAATAATCCGGTCCTGGATTGCATCGAAATTCATCCCTTCTGCCACCCGGAGCACCGACGGTCTGCCCTGGACCAGACGTGAACCGGTTCCATATCCCACCCGCAGAGGTGTCATGGGGGGATAGGCATCCACAATCCTGTCGGCAATATTTGCAAAAATTGCAGCTCCGGTGGGAGTCGTCATCTCCGTGTTCACCGGATAGGAAGAATAGGCAATCTGGTGCCTGCAGAGTGTTTCCAGCGTCGCCGGGGCCGGACAAGCAATCTCCCCTCCCGAAATCCGGGTGAAGCCGGATCCAAGAACCGGAGGTGTCCCGAAAATCTCTCCATCCAGAAAGCCATGGCGATCCAAGAGTGCCAGCGAACCGGCGACATCAAAGAGCGTATCGACGGACGACATCTCATGGTGATGAAAACCGGAGCGGTGGAGTTTTGCATCGATTGAAAGGAGGTCATCTATAATCCGGAGTGCCATGGTTTTGGCAGTGTCCGAAAACCCGGTTTTTGTTGTAATTTCCACCACTGAATCCCGTATATCGGAGTGATTCCGGTGATTTGTCTCCTGAACCTCAATCGTGATTTTTTTTGCAGAAATTCCGCCTGCATCTACGTCGTTAACCTGAAAAGAAAAATGATCACAGCACGAAAGTCCGCGAATGGCATCGGCAACAGGTTCAAGGGGCTCATCGGATCCGGTCAGGTCAACAAGAGCTGCAATAAGCATATCCCCGGATATTCCGGCGATTTTTGGGTCAATCACCAGGACTTTCATTGATTGATGCCCTATGCCTCACCCGGCAGGTTCATGCGGGTATAGATCTTTTTTGCCAGCCGTGCAACATCGAATGCACGATCCTTTGCTCCCGGTATTGCCTTGGTAAGATAGGCTCCCGTCTCTGCGCTTTTCGCTGCAGTTTTTTCATCCGTTCCGAGAAGGGTTGCAACCGCGGCAGGTACAGTCACATTGATGATCGTATGACCGATGTACTGCAGTTCCTGGGTAAGGACTGCTCCGGCAAAGAGCGCTGTTCCCATGTCCGGGTTTTCCCGGGCCTTTTTATTGAGTGCAAACTCGGGGACCGCCTTTGCTGCCAGGTTCTCGATATGGTAGGGTTTACTATCAATCGAGATATCATAGGAAACAAACGAGTCAAACGCCCAGTATTTCTTTGTGAAGGAATCGGTCCGTCGTCCCTGCGGTTTTATCACCGTAAATTTCAGCTCGATTTTATGACCGGTAAATCCTGACAAGACAGCAGAACCCCGTGCCTCGACTGTTGCTTTCCTCTCATCATCCAGAGCCCGTGCAGCTTCCTCCACCGATTTTCCGGCTTTCATCATCTCGTAGACTTTTACCGCCCTCCGGTAAATTGCACGGTCACGGACCGCCTCGCTCGCGAGGATACAGGCATGGGAGACGGATCCACGGGAAACGGTTTCAGCCTTGCGGGCAATGGTATTGAGCGAGCAGAGAGCCATCTCCGGATCGATGAACGAATTCATCTTATACTCCGTGATTTCTTCAGCGACCGGGTAGGGATCTCCCCCGTGCTTGATCAAAAGGCGGAGCGCTGGCATACAGTCACCGCACACATGGCCCAGTGGGGGATTGACCGGTCCTCCCGAGAACCCTGCCCCGATCATCGCAGCTTCTTCAAACCCGGCAAAGATTTCCTCAAAGGCCATGGATGCAATTACCGACGGGCCCCCGATATCTTTGAGGATAAGCCCAAAGTCTCCTACCACCCGGGCAGTGTCATATTCTTCATGTGTCCCCCGTACATGAATTTTTGGGGGGAGTTTTGCTTCTTCAATTGCACCTTTTCCTGCGAGGTAGGCAGTATCGACATCTCCGAAAGTGCCGAACTCTTCGCCGAGCGCTGCATCGGGATGGATCATCTCGAGTGCGACGGCGGCACCAATAAGTGCAGGCCAGAGAGGATATGCAGTTATTCCAGCCCCGTGCATACTTCTCATCATCGCTTCAGTACCCACTTTTGCCGTGTTTCGTGCAATCTCGGGAATATTGATATCCTCCCCGAGAGCGCTGTGGCCGTAGATCGCTCCGCCTGCGATAAAGGGGGGGAGTATGGCACCATCCACCCGGGTGAGTTTTTTATCCATGAGCTGGTTGTACACGGCTAGGTATGCCGGAAATGCCGGTATTTTGTGGGTAAATTTCCCGGTGGTGAGGGCAATCGCACTGGTCCGGGGTGCTCCAGCATGCATCCGTGCAATAGCCCCAAGTTTCCGGTTTCCCAGCGGAACACCGGATCGGGCACACGACCCGGTGAAATAAGCGAGAGTGGCGACGATCAATGCCGCATTCTCGGGAGCGGCACCGCCCAGCTTAGCCTGGCGGATGGCCTTTTCCATAACCATATCCAGCGGCAGGCTCGCAGCCGCTGCATCCACCAGGGTCATCCGGCTTAATAGTTCCATATCAGGGGAACCAATACCGCAGAACACATCCTCCGCAAGGGAATTGGCAGCACAATAGACCGGAATTACGAGTGATCCGTGTCCTTTGGTTGCTGCCTCCAGTTTGTCATTGGTCATATAATCCGGTTTGAAGGTGGCAGCAGCCTGTGTTGCTAAGAGAATTTTCTCCCGTTCTTCAGTCATGATCAATCACATCGTTAGTAATCTGGTAATTGGCGGAGGGTCTGATAAAATTTTGGTAGGGATTGGTCTGTGCCGATATATCAGATAATCTCGCTCTAGTCTATCCGGCGATGATGAATGACATCTTAGATTTTTGACGTATCTTACCCCTTGCATATCCTTTTCTCAAAGGGTAGAATTCCGACACCAGATTATCAAATTTTGATTTTCAGGAAAAATTATAAATCAAAGTCAGATATAAGGTTGAGCTGGTGAAACACGATGCCGACGTTTGCATGCAAGGATATTGGTATGGACTGTAAATTCCAGACGAGCGCCCCGACAGAAGCAGAGCTGATGAAAAAGATAGCGGAACATGCAAAAAGCGTTCATAAGATTGACCCGGTTCCTGCAGATCTTATGGTGAAAATTAAAAAAGCCATTAAAAAATAATCCTTTCCTTTCTCTTCATTAATTTCTGTTTCAGCTATGTTAACCAAAGATACGTACTCAGTTGAAAGATAGATTGCCGCAAGCAGAAATTACCATCCGATCTTCATACCAACTCCGGTTTCCCGAACGGGACAATATTTCGCCAGCGCAAGTTTTGCAAAGAGCGATGTACAGTGGCAGGCGTGTAGAGCTTTGAGATGGAGATTTCGTAGGCATATTCCCGTCTCTTTAACCCTCTCCGGCCCAGGAGAGAGAAGGTGCAGACCACCGACGATATCAACAACCTTCCGTTCCCCGCAGACTTCCCGGGCGTATTCTGTAATATTGCATATTCCCGCGTGTGAACAGCCGGTGACGATGACGAGTCCTTCATCGGAGCGGAAGGATAGGGCAGAATCATCCAGCAGTAGATCAGGTTCAATTCTTCCATCGGGCAGAACGATCTTTCGCATTCCCGGGTCTGTCCACTCGAACGAGAACTTACGGGGGATCTCTCCCAGAAAGACGAGATCCTCAGTTATCCACAAGGGTTTATCATACGGATTCACCTTGAACCGCCTCCGCACTTCTGTTTCACTCAGGACCGAGCCGATATTTGGAAGCGGGGCCTTCGGCCGGGGGTAAAAGCAACGGGAGTGGGCAATTAGCTCCGGTATCCTGCAGGAAACGGTATTGATCTTCTCTCCGGTCAGATGACTGGCGAGTGGGACCAGCCCTCCGGTGTGATCGCGGTGCCCGTGTGAGAGTACGATATAATCAAGATTATGCAGATTGATTCCCATCTTTCCCGCATTAGCAAGAAATGTATCCGAGTAACCGGTATCGAACAGGATCTTTTTTTCCTTCGTTTCAAGGATGAATGAGAGCCCGGGCTCACCCATAAAATAGTGGTCCGTCAATGTGGTATTATCGACAAGAACCGTGAGCGAAAGTTGAGGCTTCATAGAGAAGTATCACCCATAAGAGAAGATGAGATTTCTCCTTCCTGCGACTTAAAGCGCGTTGTCGGAATATTCATTTCATTCGTCTCTCATTTTTGTGGTATGATGCGATCGTTTAAATGATTTATGCGCATATGAGTAATTATCGTACGATCACAGGTACGATTGGTGACACAATGCAAGAACCAACTATACGCAAAATCAACAGTCCTGAACCAGCTGCCCCTCAACGACGAGGCTGTATCGATGAACACACCTGCGCGTGCGGTGAAAAACATGAACAGAATTCAGACAATGTAAGCCACCGGGAAGCCTGCACGTCCCCCTTAAAATTCGGTAATTCCTGCTGCTGCCAATCCGATGACGTTGCCAAAAACGCACCCCACCGCTGCGGTCATGGGCCTCGCTGTCAATAAAACATCCCTCCTTTTACACTATTCGGTGTGTATAAAAAAGTGATAATGATCTCACAGTGAGAACATTAATTCACTTTGATAAAAGAATGATTGATCACAGGAGATGGATGGATGACGGACAGCGAAGAATCTGAAATGGTCCCATGCCCCCGACGGGGAAGGCCTCGCGTCCGGCGCATTATCGAAGGAATTGGGGAGTCGCGTTGCTACACGCCATGCTGCTGCCTTGGTGAAGAGAACGAAGGCATCTCACTCAAACCTGAAGAGGTTGAACTGATCCGTCTTATCGATCTCGAAGGACTTGAACAGGAAGAAGCAGCAGAGAAACTCGGTGTCTCCCGCAAGACTGCATGGCGGGACCTGCATGAGGCCCGACGGAAAATTGCCGATGCTCTTGTCAATGGGAAAGGGATTGAAATGGCCGGCTGCACAAAACCAGCGGAAGGGCGTTGCCCGAAGTGCCCCCGGTAATTAAGGATTAATTTCATTTCCTCTGTTCACCAATGTTTTAAGTATTTTCGCTCATATGAGTAATTTCAGCTTCCCGATATGTGTGTTTTGAGGTGACGATATGAGTAATCTTCCCACGAAAATACCCATTATTTATGCCGAGGTACCTGAAACCCTTAGAATGGTTCTGGGACTGAAAGGTTCTCCAGTAGCTATCAAATTCGCAACACGCGGGAACGAGACTCCCGCAGGTAAGGAGGATCTCGCCAAAACAACCCGGCACTGTTCGATGGTGAATCATGCCCGGAAGGAGGGGAAAACATTCTATGCGACCTCCGGAAAACAAGAGTGGAATGGGGGAGCGTGGGCCTTAGGCCTCCGGTGATCATGTCTGGCGCCATCCTACTCGCTTACTTTTTTACTTTATACTCGATCCTTAAATCTTTATGCTCATATGTGTAATAATTCAGTCAATACACAATGAGGATTTTTCATGCCAAACTTTGACGGAACCGGGCCGCTGAAACAGGGACGGATAATCGGGCGGGGACTGGGACCCTGCAGGAACTGCGCCGAAGGCTATAAGCAAAAAGCGGAAGATCGAAAATCAACAGTCCGGAACGAGACTGACGAATAATAACCGTCATTTGAGGAGAGGAGAATATGCTAAAACCATTCATCAGTGTACATGACCTCTCCATGGATTTCGATGACACGCGGGTCCTGAATAATGTGTCATTTGAGATCCCGGAAGGGGAGATCGTTGGCGTAATCGGGAGAAGCGGGGCCGGCAAAAGTGTGCTGATGCACCTTCTGCGGGGTGTCGAACAACCACCGACGAAAGGCTCCATCATCTATCACATGGCTGCGTGCGATCGCTGCTCTTTCATGGATGTCCAGAGCCGGGCTGGTAAAAAATGTCCTGAATGCGGCAGTGATATGGTGGCAGTTGACATTGATCTCTGGGATGAGAAGACCGATGGGATGAAATCCCGGGTGATGAACCGGACCGCGATCATGTTCCAGCGTACGTTTGCTCTCTATGGCGATGACCGGGTGATCGAGAATGTTCTCCATGCGCTTGATGACATCAATTACCCCCAGGAAAACGCCATCAACCGTGCAGCGGATCTCATCGACCAGGTAAGACTATCCCACCGGATGATGCATATCGCCCGTGACTTATCTGGTGGTGAGAAACAGCGGGTAGTACTCGCCCGGCAGCTCGCAAAGAACCCGGCAATGCTCTTTGCTGATGAACCGACCGGGACGCTGGATCCTGAGACTGCACGGCTGGTGCATGAAATGCTGATCGAGGCAGCACGGAAGAACTCGATGGGGATGGTTGTCACATCGCATTTTTCGCACGTGATCGAAGACATGGCGAACCAGGCGATCCTGTTGGCCGAGGGCAGTATAGTAGCCATTGGTTCGCCAAAGAAGGTGATAGGCTCGTTTGTCAAAGACTATCACGAGCTGGATGAACCAGCACCACCGGAACTTGGCGAAAAAATTATTGCAGCCCGTGATGTATCCAAGCGTTATATCTCTGTTGACAGAGGTGTGGTGAGGGCTGTCAACAACGTGACATTCGATGTCCAGAGGAAGGAAATCTTCGGCATCATTGGCAGGAGTGGTGCGGGTAAAACCACTCTTTCCCGGATCATCGCCGGCATCATCGAACCCACGAGCGGGGAGATGAATATCCTTATCGGCGATGACTGGGTGGATATGACAAAACCCGGTATTGACGAACGGGGACGAGCGAAGGAATACATCGGACTCCTGCACCAGGAGTACGACCTGTTCCCGCACCGCAGCATTCTCGATAACCTGACGGACTCAATCGGTCTCGGGTTCCCCAAAGAACTTGCACAAAGAAAAGCGGTTATCACCCTTATGATGGCAGGATTTACCGATGAAAAATCCCGGCAGATCCTGAACCGGTTCCCGGGAGAGCTTTCAGATGGGGAGCGGCACCGGGTCGCACTTGCGCAGGTGCTTATTAAGGAGCCTCGTCTCGTAATCCTTGATGAGCCGACCGGCACCATGGACCCGATAACCAAACAGGATGTCAAACACTCGATCCTGCATGCCCGCGATGAGATGGATGAGACCTTCATTGTTGTGTCCCACGATATGGACTTTGTACGGGACATCTGTGACCGGATTGCACTGATGCGGGGCGGAAAGATCATCGAGATCGGGACTACTGAAGAGATCCTTTCTCAAGTTACTGAAGAAGAGAAGAATGACTGATTGCGCAAAAACACTGCGTAATTATACTAACTGATGCATTATCATGACACCAAATCAAACGGCTGAATCCCAGAATTGCGATGAAAATTGTTCGACATGTTCCTCAGGATACCCACAGGATGCTCCAAAAAGTGCCCCCAAAGGCTTGCCTCCAAAAGCAAAGATTGATGTGAAACACGTCATCCTCGTGCTGAGCGGGAAGGGCGGTGTGGGAAAATCCACGGTCTCGGTAAACCTCGCGTTCGCCCTTGCCAGCCATGGTAAAAATGTCGGCCTGCTCGACCTGGATTTCCATGGCCCCAGCATACCCAAGATGCTGGGTATTGAAGACCAACGACCAGCTGTTCTTGCGCATGCCATAGAGCCTGTCCATGTGACCGGGAACCTTGCAGTCATGTCGATGGCATTCCTGCTGCCTGATACGAGTTCACCCGTTATCTGGCGCGGGCCAATGAAGATGGGAGCAATCCAGCAGTTTCTTGCTGAAGTGAACTGGGGATCACTTGATTATCTTGTTGTTGATCTCCCACCCGGAACTGGTGACGAGGCCTTAACCATTGCCCAGCTCGCCCCCAACGTAAAAGGAGCAGTCGTTGTGACCACCCCCCAGGATGTTGCAGTCCTCGATGCGGTCAAGGCAGTGAAGTTTATCGAAAAACTGGAACTGCCGGTTATAGGGATTATCGAGAACATGAGTGGTATGATCTGTCCCCACTGCAAAGAGACCATTGACTTGTTCAGCACGGGCGGCGGAAAAAAAGCTGCTGAGGATCTTGGTGTGCCGTTTCTTGGTGCGATTCCACTTGACCCGGAGATGGTGAAAGCCGGAGATGAGGGGCGCCCGTACATCCTCCGCCACGTAGATTCTCCCACATGGAAGGCCGTGAATGCAGTGATGGAAAATCTGGTGCAGCAGGTTGAATCCTGATTAGTAATCTTTTTGGGATAATTTCTGGTTAACTCCCGGCAATGAAAAAATATCCCGGCATTCCCGAACTGCTTGAACAGTATATGGAAGAGAACGGCTCTAATGAACAATGGATTACCGTAAACGAACTCTGCGACCGGTTCAGCCTGACACGCTATCAATCCAATACTGTCTCCGGATTCCTCAGAAGGCTGGCCTTTGGGACATTTGGCAGGTTTCCCTATGTTGTCCTTAAGATCGAAAGGTC
>Ga0326726_10003783_pt1 | contig 13884 bp, 12 predicted proteins | sample MHFenrmetagenome_2_FD_207603 | JGI IMG/M metagenome (GOLD analysis project Ga0326726, IMG submission 207603) | Lab enriched peat soil microbial communities from Michigan Hollow, Ithaca, NY, United States - MHF15MN | ecosystem: Environmental > Terrestrial > Soil > Wetlands > Peat | place: USA... | reverse complement strand
TCGCCGTGCAGGTGAGCGACGAGGGCACGCTTCTTGTCGACTCCGGCGATTCCGCGGCCGCCGACAAGGTGATCGCCGAAATCAAGAAGCTCCAGATCCGCCCGGTGCGCTGGATCATCGATACCGGTGCCGATCTGGATCACACGGGCGGCAATGGAGCGATCGCAAAGACGGGCGTCGCCGCGATCGCGCAAGGAGGTGTTGCCGCACCAGGAGGCGGTGGAGGGGCGTTCTTCGGCAGCGGAGCACGGCTGATCGCCTTTGAGAACGTGATGGGCCGGATGAGCGCTCCGACGGGTCAACGCTCGCCACGCGAGATCGCGGACTGGCCGACCGACACCTTTTTCACCGCGCGGAAGAACTTCTGGTTCGGCGGCGAGCCGATCGAGATGTGGCACATGCCGGCCGCGCACAGCGCAAGCGACGTCATGGTGTTCTTCCGCAAGTCGGACGTGATCGTAGCCGGGGATGTCATCGCCTCCGATCGCTATCCGTACATCGACGCGAAGAACGGCGGCTCGATTCAAGGGATTATTGCCGGGCTGAACCAGATCGTGGCGACCGCCGTGCCGGAGTACAACCAGCAGGGCGGCACGCGGATCATTCCTGGCCACGGGCGCGTGCTGAACCAGAGCGACGTCGTCGAGTACCGCGACATGGCCACCATCATTCGCGACCGTATCGCGCGACTGGCGAAGGATGGCAAGACGCTCGCCCAGGTCAAAGCCATGCACCCGACGCTCGACTACGACGGCATTTACGGCTCGACGACCGGCCAGTGGACGACGGATATGTTCGTGGAAGAGGTATACAAAGAAGTCACCGCGAGGAAGTGAGTGCTGGCTGCGCTGCTCTTAACGAGTCTGCTGGCAGCCCAGTCGCCTCGACTCTGGTTTGGCGTCTGGACGCTGAATATCGCGAAGTCGTCGTACTCTTCGGGCGCGCCGCCGTACAAGCGCGCAACGCGCAGAATTGAACCGTCCGAGCGCGGCGTCAAGATCATCGACGATCTCGTGCGGCCGCGTGGCGGCATCGTGCACCTCGAGTGGATTGGGAGGCTTGATGGGCTCGACTACCCTGTTCAGGGCGTGGAGGTCGTCCTCACGAATGCGTACCGCTGCCGTGATGATCGCGCCTGCGAGCTTGTTCAGAAACTCGACGGGGAGCCCGTCGTAACCGCGTGGCTGACGATCTCGCCCGACGGCAGCGTGCTGACAACCGTGGCCACCGGCCAGACTGCGGCCTTCACGACCATTTACGAACGGCAGTAGCTCGCCTGCAGAACACTCAATCGTCAGCCCCCGTACGGATCCGGCGGTCGAATCCACCGGAAGCCGCTGTTCAAGAGACGGAACGTATCAAGCGGTACGAGCCGGATCTCGAGATGTATGCGACGGCCGTCCATCTCGCCGTCGAGCACCACCTGTTCCGGCTTCGGCTGCTGGAGCGTGAAGACGGCTTTCCACTTCCTGCTGCTGCCCTTCGTGAGCGCAAGGGTATGCCGGCCGACGTCGAGGACTGCGCCGTAGTGGACGAACGAGTCGTCGGTGCGCTGAAACACCAGCCGGTCCGGCGCGTCGAAGATCACACGCCGCCACCGAAGGTCGTAATCGTTCAGGATCGGCTGGCGCCGTTCGTCGTCGACCGAGAGCTGTTCGACGTCCCAGATGCCGTAGAGCGCCGATTTCGGGCTGCCACCGCCCTTTGGCGAGTACCACGACACGACGGCAAGCCGCGTGAACATGGACAGGAGATAGACTCCAAAAACAATCTGCGCAATCACCGCGCGGCGGTTCGCCAGGGGCGTGCCGAGCAACGGCGCGTGCGACCATCCGGCGACCGGGCGTTTCAACACGATCAGGCGCACGAGCCGTCGGACGTCCGATGCCAGAAGGAATACGGCAAACGCGATCAGATGAAGCGAGATGAGTTTGAGGCCGATGTCGTAGCTCATGTTCAGGACGAACACCTGAATCATGTCGGCTATGGCGATCGCCGCACCCAACCCTGCCGTCTGCGGGACGACGAGAAGGAGCCCGGCGATGACCTCCGCCCAACCCGTGAACATCTGATAGCCGGCAGACGAGCCGATCGCGGTCCAAAGCAGGTCGGTTCGCGAGAGATTGCCGACCGGTTCCACCAGCGTCACAAGCGATGGAGCGGGAAACTGCGTGGGAATGACCTTGGCCATTCCGTAATAGAACATCTGAGCGGCGAGCGCGAAACGCACGAACAGACGGGTCCATTTCTCGAGGCTCGTGTCGTGAGGTCGCCCGCGGTCGACGACGGTCCAGATCGTCGAAAGGACGACGGCAGCGATCAGCAACCAGCCGATCTGAATCCAATGGAACGCGGTGTCTCCGCTATTGCCCGAGTAGATGAGCGGGCCCGTGACATGAAACAGATGCGTCGCAAGCCAGAGAGTGATCTCGCGCATCGGCCAGCGCGTCCCGAGGCTTGGGAACGACCAGTCGGGAAAGAGCACCACCCCACCGACGACTTGCGTGGCGAAGGAGTACAGCGTGAAGTACGCGAAACAGAAACGGAAGGCCATCCGCGTCCTCGTGACCATAGGGTCAGGCATTCTATAACCCGTGTTGACTCCCGATCTTTCAGTCTCTATGATTCGCGTACTTTGACAGCAGGCCGGCTTCCGTGGAGCTGGCGGTCAGATTCTTCGCGGCGAGCCCTCACATGATCCGAACCAACGTCCTGGCAATCCACCTCGCACTGGTCTCGTGTTCGATTGCGACTTTCTCCTCGTCGTCGCCGGTGAGCGCTCAGGCCCGCGCGGGCCAGGTGCCGGCCGCGCCGGCTCAACCTGCGCAGGGGCGCGGCGGGCGCGGCCAGGTGCCGCAGACCGCACAGGCTCAGGCGCCGATCGACCTCACTGGGTGGTGGGTGTCGGTCGTCACGGAAGATTGGCGCTGGCGGATGGTGACGCCGCCGAAGGGCGACTACGCGAGCGTGCCGATCAATGATGACGCTCGCAAGGTCGCGGACGCGTGGGATCCGGCCAAGGACGAGCGCGAGGGCAACGCGTGCAAGGCCTATGGCGTTGGCGGCATCATGCGCGTCCCCGGCCGCCTGCATGTCACGTGGCAAGACCAGGATTCGCTGAAGATCGAGACCGATGCGGGCACGCAGACGCGTCTCCTCCACTTTGCGCCGTCCGGTGATCTTTCCGCGGCCAGGAGTGAACAAAGTTCGTCCGTTGAACAAAGTTGGCAGGGCTCCTCGGTCGCCACGTGGGAAATACTGAATCCCCCCGCTCGCGGGAACCCGCTTTTTGGAGGCGCCTCAACGCCAACACCTGGAGGCGACGGAGGAGCCGCGGCGGGCGGAGGTGCTGACGGGGCCCGCGGCGGTGGCCGCGGTCGCGCCGGCAACGGTAATCCGCCACCGCCCGTGCAACGCTACGGCTCGCTCAAGGTCATCACCACGAAAATGAAACCCGGCTACCTCCGGAAGAACGGCGTGCCCTACAGCGAGAACGCCACGGTCACCGAATACTTCGATCGGCACAAGGAATCGAACGGCGATGAATGGCTGACCGTCACCACCCTCGTCGAGGATCTCAAGTACTTGAACCAGCCTTTCACCACGAGCTCTCATTTCAAGAAGGAAGCTGACGGATCGAAATGGCGACCCACGCCGTGCGCTGCGCGTTAAGGCCGCCGAGCTCAGACCGGATGGCGAGGCACCGAAGGTGACGCTATGAACAGGCTGACCCTGATACTCCTGTTGGCTGTGGCGATCGAGAGCGACGCGGGCACCGCGATGCCGAAGGCCGCTCAACAAGGGGCAGCGCCGGCGCCCCGCCCGCAGGCGCGCGCGTTCACGCCAGCGAAAACGCCGTGGGGCGACCCGGATTTGCAAGGGAACTACACGAACAAGTACGAGTACGGCACGCCGTTCGAGCGTCCGCAGGAGTTCGAGGGCCGGCGTCCCGAAGACATCACGGCGAAGGAGATCGCCGACGCGGCGAAGAAGCGTCAGGAGAACACCCTCGAGAACGCGAAATTCTTCGGCGGCGATCCGGAAGGGAAAATCGGAAACTCCGCTGAATTCCGTGACATCTACGAAGTGAGCCGCGGCAGCCGGGCGTGGCTTGTCGTCGATCCGCCGGACGGCAAGATCCCGCCGATGAAACCCGACGCCCGCGCGCGATTCGCGCGGCCGCCCGGCGCCGGAGGGTTGAATGGCCCCGAAGACTTCAGCCTCTGGACACGCTGTATCACGCGCGGGTTTCCGGGGTCGATGATTCCCGGGGTGTACGGCAATTCGTATCAGATCATGCAGGCACCGGGAATCGTCGCGATCCGCTACGAGATGGTCCACGACACGCGGATCATCCGTCTCGACGGCGCTCCCCATCCAGGCGCGCACGTCCAGCTCGACATGGGCGACGCGAGAGGCCGCTGGGAAGGCACCACGCTGGTGGTCGAAACAACGAACTTCACTCAGCGAAGCGTATATCGCAACGCGAACGCTGCGACGCTGCGCGTGGTCGAGCGCTTTACGCCGACGGCGCGGGGAACGCTCGAGTGGTCGGTCACGGTGGATGATCCGTCCACCTGGACCCGGCCGTGGACGTTCTCCATGCCGCTGACGATGAACAATGCCGAGGCGATTGAGCTGTACGAGTGCCACGAAGGCAATCGGGCGGTGAGCGGGATTCTCAGCGGAGCTCGTGCGACGGAAAAGGAAACGAGGAAGGACTGATTATGATGCGCGCCAACGTCGCGGCCGGCTGGATCGCCGGCGTGGTCTTGTTCCCTGCCATGGTCGTTGCCCAGACCGCGAAGCCTTCATTCGGGAAAGAGATTGCTCCAATCCTCCACGAGAAGTGCGCGCAGTGCCATAGGCCCGGCGAGGTGGCGCCGATGTCGCTCATGTCGTACGAGGAAGTGCGGCCCTGGGTCCGCGCGATCAAGACCAAGGTGGTCTCTCGCCAGATGCCGCCGTGGTATGCCGAGGGCGAACATGGCAAGTGGCGCAACGATCGCCGCCTGAGTCAGGCAGACATCGACAAGATCGTGGCGTGGGTTGATGCGGGTGCCCCGCGCGGCAGTGACGCCGTGCCCGATCCCCCTCAGCTTGCACACGGCTGGAATCATCCCAGTGGGAGACCGCCGGATCTGATCATCGAAGCGCCTGAGTTCAAAGTGGCAGCCGAGGGCGAGGTGCCGTGGTGGTATGCCAACGTCAAGCTGCCGTTTCAAGGTGACGTGTGGGTGGAAGCGGCGCAGGTCGTGCCCGGCAACCGCGCGGTCGTCCATCACGTGCTCGTGACGTCGGCGACGCTGCCATCAGACGCACCTGCAACTGAACTCGTGGCTGGAGCACCCACGAGCGAACTGCTCGCGCGGGGAGCGGGCGCGGCGCCGCGCCAGCCGCGCGGCGAAGCCGCGGGCGGCGCCAACGCTGTTGGCGGGTTCGGGGAGTTTTCCGCCGGGTGGGAACCAGGAGTCGATGCAGCACATACCTTGGGGGATGGCGTCGGCCAGCGTCTTTCCGGCACGCATCTCCGCTTCAACATGCACTACCAGCCGAACGGCCACGAGACCACCGACAAGACCCGCCTCGGCCTGTGGCTGCAAAAGGGTCCCATCAACTACAAGAATGCAGGCCTCGGTATCGGCTTGGGTCAAGAAACGTTCATCATCAACGGTAAAGAGCTGACGGGACGATTTACCGCGCAAGTGACGCAGGACGTTCTGCCGCGAGGCACGAAGACCGTGCCGAACATCCCTGCCGGCGCGGACAGTTATCGCCTGACCGCTCTCGTGCCGATTCGCACCGAGATCCTGCTGCACAGCATCCAACCGCACATGCACCTGCGCGGCAAGTCGAGTAAGTACACGGCCATCTATCCGGACGGCCGGGAAGAAGAACTGATCAACGTGCCGCACTACGACTTCAATTGGCAAATCATCTACGAGTTCGCCAAGCCCGTGACGCTGCCCGCGGGCACCACGGTTCGCATCGAAGCGGTGTACGACAACTCGACCAAGAACAAGTACAACCCGAGGCCGGACCAAGAGGTGTTTTGGGGTGAACAGAGCTGGGACGAGATGTTCAGCACGAACTTGAACGCCGTGGTGCATCTCGCGAGCCCCATCATCCCAGGGCCGCCGCCCACACTGGAGTCGCGACGCTAGCGGCCACTCGGTTTCAAATATTTCTAACCGTTCGGACCTGGTGACGAATTCGATTGAGGTAACCGTGATGCAACGAAAGCCTCTCCTGCTCTTCATCGCGGCGATCGCGGCGGCAAGCGTCGTGCCGCTGACGATGTCGGCGGCGGATTGGAAGGCGCCGCGGACGCCGTGGGGCGACCCCGACCTGCAGGGCGTGTGGTCGACCGCCGCCGAGATGAGTACCCCGTTTGAACGGCCGCCGAGCTTCGGCACCCGGCAGTTGCTGACGGATGCGGAGTTCGAGCAGCGATTGAAGCAGGTGAACACCCCCGGCGGCATATTCGCCGGCGCGTCGACGGACCCGCCGTCGCATTGGATCGAGCGCAACGATGCCACGCGAAATACGTCGGTCGTCATCGACCCGCCTGACGGCCGGCTGCCGCCGATATCAGCTGAGGGACGGCAGCGTGCATCCGCGGGCCCCGCGCCGTTCGGCGACGGCCCATTCGACGGCCCCGAAGACGCGTCGCAGTGGGTGCGCTGCATCACGCGCGGCGGCCTGCCGGGCGTCATGTTCCCCACGGTGTACAACGCCAACGCGCGCATCCTGCAGGGACCCGGGTACGTCGCGATCACCTACGAGATGATCCATGAGACGCGCGTCATCCCGACCGACGGACGCCGCCACGCCGGCCAGGGCGTGCGCCATTACTTCGGCGATTCGACCGGCCGCTGGGACGGCGACACCTTCGTCGTGGACGTCACGAACTTCAACGGCAAGGTCACGTTCCGGGGATCGAGCCAGGCGCTACATCTCATTGAACGCTTCCGCCGCGTCGCAAAAGACGTCGTCCGGTACGAAGTCACAGTGGACGACCCGGCCACCTGGTCGAGGCCTTGGACCGCGGCGCTCGACATGCGCTTCCAGCCCGGTGGAATGTTCGAGTACGCCTGCCAGGAGGGCAACTACGCGCTGATGAACGTCCTCAGGGCATCGAGGCTGGCGGACAAGAAGTAATGCGAATGAAATGGTCGGCGCTCGCGCTCGCTTCGGTCGCCGCGTTTGTTGCGCTCACGAACGCACGGCTGCGATCAGCGCCGGTCATCGGGGAGTGGCGCGCTTACAACGGCAGTTACGCGAGCACGCGCTATTCGCCTCTTGACCAGATCAACAAGGACACCGTCAAGAACCTGAAGGTCGTCTGGCGGCAGTCGCTCACACCGGATGCTGTCAAGGAAGGCCGCGAGGGTGTACCGCCGGCGCCGGCCAATAACCAAACCACGCCTCTGATGATCGGTGGACTGGTGTACTTCAGCACTGGCATCGGTGGTGTCGCGGCTCTTGACGCCGCAACCGGCAAAGTGGTGTGGCATGTCGATTCGTCGGTGTCCAATGCGCCGGCAGCCGCCGCCGTGGATCCCGACAGCGGGCGTCCTCTTGTTGGAAGCGCGACGCGCGGAATCGCGTACTGGACTGACGGTCGTGACGAACGCATCATCGCGCTGATCGGAGGCAGGTATCTCACCGCGCTGAACGCAAAGACCGGGAAGCGCTATCCGAATTTCGGCGAAGGCGGCGAGGTCGATCTACGCGCAGGTCAGGAGCGAGGGGTGACCACTTTCTCCTGGCGCACCGGGCCGACCGTGATTGTTCGCGGTGTGGTCGTCGTTGGCTCGAACGTCAACGATATCAATAGCGCGGCGTCGGTATCCCACAAGACCATGCCGCCGGGCGACGTCCGCGGGATTGATGTCCGAACGGGTAAACAGCTGTGGCTCTGGCACTCGATCCCGGGTCCGGGAGAAGCCGGCAACGATACGTGGCTCGAGGGCTCCGCATCATATAGCGGCAACACGAACGTCTGGGGCCCGATGAGCGGCGACGAAGAGCTTGGATACGTCTATCTGCCGGAGACGACGCCGACAAACGACTGGTACGGCGGGCTGCGCAAAGGCGCCAACCTGTTTGCTGAGAGCCTCGTGGCGTTGGATGCGCGCACGGGCAAGCGAGTGTGGCACTTCCAGGCAGTTCACCACGGTCTCTGGGACTACGATTTTCCGTGCGCGCCGATTCTCGCCGACATCACTGTCCAGGGACGGCGAATCAAGGCGATCGCACAGCCATCGAAACAGGCATTGCTCTACGTGCTCGATCGCACGAATGGAAAGCCTGTCTGGCCGATCGAAGAACGGCCGGTTCCGCCGGGAGATGTGCCCGGCGAGTGGTACTCACCGACGCAGCCCATGCCACTGGATTCGCGTGGCAAGCCATTCGCGTACGACACACTGGGCGTGAGCGTCGACGACTTGATCGACTTCACGCCGGAACTCCGCGCCGAGGCGGTCAAGATTCTCGACGATTACGCGTACGGCCCCATCTTCTACCCCATCGTGATCGCCGGCCAGGGACACGGCGCGGGCAAGAAGGCGTCGCTCCACATGCCCGGCACATACGGTGGGACGAACTGGCCGGGGGCGGCCCTCGATCCGGAAACGAACATCCTGTACGTCCCGTCTGCGCATACGCCGGTGGCCGCCAGTCTCGTTCCGCCGCCAGAGGGTTCCGACACCATTCTGGTCCGTGACCGGTATCAGTGGCCGTCTGGACCACAGGGACTGCCTCTGTTCAAACCGCCTTACGGCCGGCTTGTCGCGATCGACCTTAATAGAGGTGAGGTGAAGTGGACGGTCGCTAACGGTGATGGTCCCCGCGACCATCCTGCCCTGAAGAATCTAAACCTACCGGCGCTCGGCCAACCGGGCCGTGTCGGCCCGCTGGTTACCAAGGGGCTTGTGTTCATGGGCGAGGGATACAGGCAGGCGCCACCGGGTTCCGGCGGCAAGACATTTCGCGCGTTCGACAAGGCGACTGGCGACGTGGTGTGGCAAGCCGAACTCGACGGCGCATCCACGGGCGTGCCGATGACATACTTCTGGCAGGGAAAACAGTACGTGGTCGTCCCGATCGGCTGGCAGGGGCATCCCGGCGAATTCGTGGCGCTCGCGCTGAATTAGGTCAGCGCTTCTTGCGGCTGGCCGCCAACCACTTCTTGCGGGCGGCCGGCGACATCTCGCCATCCGCCATGTCGAACAGTCGAACCCCGTTGAGGGTCCCCGCCTTCAACCCGGCGATGACGAGATCGACCATGACCCGCGCGTATTCGTCAGGATCGAAGGGCGGAAATCGATCGCAGACATATTGCGCGGCGACTCCATGCATCGACGTCCAGATCACGTTGTACACGGTCCACGTGTCGAGTCCGCTGGCCAGCTCTCCGGCGTCGACGCAGTCGTCCAGTATCTCGCGTAGGTGCGGCCGCATGGGCTCGCGAAACGCGTCGAGGGATTCAAGTTTCATCCGCGGCGTCGAACGATCGAGAAAGAGCAAATAGTAGTACTCCGGGTACCTCTTCGCGAAGTCGAAGGCCCCGGAAATCACATGTCGCAGACGCCTGAGGGGAGAAGCTCCGGGCGGACTCGGCGATGTCTCGCTGCGCATCAGCAATTGAAGCCCTTCTTCGGCGAGGGCATTGAAGATGTCGTCCTTGGTGGGAAAGTAGCGGTACAGCGCCGCCGCTGAGTAACCGATGTGTGACGAAATACGCCGTATCGGAACGCTCCCGTACCCCCCCTTGATGAACAGATGACGCGCGGCGTCGAGAATCGCTTGACGAACACACTCTTTGCGGTCTTTGAGATACTTGCGTTTCTTCTTAATGACTACACCCCAAGGGGTTATATCACGTCACCTCATGCGATGTCTCCGAGTCAGGCACGCTGGTGCGGCGCGGGCGAAAACCAGTTGACGTCACCGGCGTCTTCGCGTATGAACTTAGTTCACTCGCTGCCATCCTCTGTCCTGGAGAGTTGCCATGACCACGCGTCGAGACTTTCTGCAGCTGGCATTGACCGCGCCGCTCCTGCCGGCGTCGCTGCGTCTGGCTTCACCTGACAGCCGCGTCGAAGCCGCCTCGGCACTCACGGACCCTGGGACCCTTTACGCAGTGTTGTGCGATGAGCGGTTCGCCGAAAGCGTGGCGTTCGCCGAGCAGAAGGCGAGCCTCGGGGCCTCGGTCCGCCGGTTTCGCGGCGACATTACCGACTTCTGGTACCAGGACCTGTCGCAACGATGGAAAACCGACCCCGTCGCGATCGCCGGTGTCACCACCCATGGCCCGCTGTTCTGTCTCGAGCGCTGGGCATGGGACCACGGGCTGCGGATTGCGGAGCGACAGGACCTCCCTACTGCTGGTGAGCACGAGACGTTGATCAGGTGGGTGATCGCGCCATACCGGCGCAATGTGAGGACTTAACGTGGCCATTCCTCCTGGAGTCCGCGCCGCCGACTGGGCGGCCGCCCTCAAGCAATTCATTGACGTCCTCGGTTCGCAGTGGGTGTTTACTTCGGACGAGGACGTCGCCCTCTATCGGGATGCGTATTCGCCGTTCTGGGGCGAACCCGAAGAACGGCTCGTATCGGCGGCGGTCGCGCCAGACACTACCGAACAGGTGTCACAAATCGTCAAGATCGCGAACCGCTATCGCATCCCGCTGTTTTCCATCTCGACAGGCAAGAACCTCGGATACGGCGGCTCGGCCGGCAACGTCTCCGGGACGGTCATCGTCGATTTGAAACGGATGAACCGGGTCATCGAAGTGGATGACGAGCGGTACTTCGCCATTGTCGAGCCGGGTGTCGCGTACTTCGATCTATATCGACACATTCAGGACCGGAAGCTGAAGGTGTGGATCGACACGCCGGATCCTGGATGGGGCAGCGTCGTCGGGAACTCCCTCGACCACGGTGTCGGCTATACATACGGCGTGTATCGGGATCACTTCCACTCCCACAGCGGCCTGGAAGTGGTGATGCCGAACGGTGAGATCGTCCGGACAGGCATGGGCGCCCTTCCCGGCTCGAAGACATGGGGCGAATACCGCTACGGCTTCGGCCCGACGATTGACGGGCTGTTCGCGCAGGGCAACGTCGGGATCGTCACGAAAATGGGCTTCCACCTCATGCCCGCTCCGGAGGCGTATCAGACGAGCGTGGTGAGCGTGCCCAAGCGACGCGACCTCATCCCGCTCGTGAAAATCGTCAACGAGCTGGAATACTCAGGCGCCATCGGGATGCCGCAGTACGGGAGCGCTGTCGGTGGATTCGGACCGCCAAATCCTGCGCTCGCCGCGCTCCTGAACCGGCCCACGAACCCGACGGACGAAGAGCTCGATCAATATGCCGCGTCGCAGAACCGTCCCTATTGGCGTTGCGAGCTCCAGTGGTATGGGCCGGCGAGTGTAATCGCCACGCAGATGGAGTACGCGAAGGCGCGGTTGCGCTCGATTCCGGGTGCGGCATTCACCGACGGCCCGCTGCTGCAGTTTCCGCTCACGGCCGAGCAGCTGGACCGCGTGCACAAGGTGGCCATCGGCATTCCGAACATGGCGATCTTCTCCATCGGCGCCAGATCTCCGCTCAACCCGTCGCCATCTGACGGGCACCTGTGGTTCTCCCCCATCATTCCAAAGAGTGGTGAGGCAATTCTCGAGGCGCAGCGCGTCTTCATGGACGTGTTCCGCCAGATGGGCATGCCGTCTCTCACGACTCCCTTCAGCACGCCGGCCACGTGGATGTATCGCGCGTTTGTCTTCATCATGGGCTTTCCTGTGTATCGCAACAACCCTGCCCAGAATAAGAAGACGCGCGACGTATTCGACAGGCTCATCAAGGCGGCCGCCGAGCACGGCTGGGGAGAATACAGGACACCTCCTGCCTTCCAGGACGCCGTGATGTCGACTTACAACTTCAACAATCACGCGCTGCTGCGCGTTCACGAAACCATCAAAGACGCGCTCGATCCCAACGGCATCCTCGCCGCCGGCCGGGCTGGGATCTGGCCAAAGCATCTCCGGAAGGCTCGCTGATGAAAACTATCGCAAGCGCAACCCTGGCTCTTCTCCTCCTGGCGCGCGCCGAAACGGCGAACGCCCAGAATCGCACCGCGGTGGACGCAGGGCGCGACCAGTACCAGTACTCGTGCGCCATCTGCCATGGACGAGGCCCCGGTAATCCAGGAACGGTGGCCCTTCAGGCGAAATACGGGGGGAAATCCCCGGCTCTGCTCGAAGACCGAACCGACCTGACCTCGGGCACCGTTCGGTTCTTTGTGCGGCGCGGCGTCTCGATCATGCCGTTCTTTCGCAAGACGGAAGTGAGCGACGCCGATCTGAATGCGATCGCCGCGTATTTGACGCGTCCGCGCGATGCAACATCATCAGCGCCCGCTGCTCTTCCACGCTGAAACTAAGGGAATGGTCAGCATGCCGAACATCATGCGCCGCGAATGTGGACTTCTCGGAGCGCTGGCGATCGCAGTCGCCACAACGCTCGGAACGGCGTTGTTCGCGCAGACGGCGGCGCGGCCAACCGCGAATCCCGACGTCTATGTGCATCCCGATCTTCGCAAGGCCGCGGACGCGGCGCGGCAGGGACGGTTCCTGATGCCGGCGCCGACGACGCCTGGAGGCCCCGCCGCGGTTCAACGCACCGTGCCCGGACCGAAGGGGGCGCCAGACGTCAAGGTCACCATCGTCAACGGCGGCGGCGGAGCGGCCACGTCTCGTCCAGCCATCCTGCACATTCATGGCGGCGGCTATACGGGGGGCAGTGCCGCGATCATGATTCCATCCCTGCAGGCATTGGCCACCGCGCTCGACTGCGTGATCGTGTCGGTGGACTACCGGCTCGCACCCGCGACAAAGTTTCCGGGATCGCTCGAGGACAACTACGCGGCCCTCAAGTGGCTCGCCGGGAACGCCCGCGAACTCGGCGTCGATGCGTCACGCATCGCGGTCATGGGTGAAAGTGCCGGCGGCGGCCACGCGGCGATGCTGGCCATTGCGGCGCGCGATCGGCACGAAGTGCCGCTGTTGTACCAGGCGCTCATCTATCCGATGCTCGACGATCGCAGCGGCACCACGCGACAGGTGCCGCCGCAGATCGGCACGATGGTATGGACGCGGGACGCGAACCGCGCTGGCTGGACCGCGCTGCTCGGCGTGCCCGCCGGTGCTCCGGAGGTGCCTGAAGGCGCGGTGCCCGCGCGCGTCGCGAATCTGGCCGGGCTTCCGCCCGCCTTCATCGGCGTCGGCGGTATCGATCTTTTCGTGGAAGAAGACATCGCCTATGCACAACGCCTCAACAACGCCGGCGTTCCGGTCGAACTGAACGTAGTTCCCGGCGCCTTTCACGCCTTCGATATCTTCGAGCCCAACGCGCCCGTCACTTTCAGGTTCCGCGCGGCGCTGACCAATGCGTTGAAAGGCGCGTTTGCGGGCGCATTTCAGAAACCGTAGGTGTCGCGTGTGAAAAAGGCGAACTGGGGGTTGGCCATGCGTCTGACATTTGCGCTCGTTGTTGTTGCCGGCACGCTCGCGTTTGCGCAGGAGAACGTCCCGACACCGGCCGACATCAAGCCGGGCAGCATCACGTGCGAGGACGTCCCTTATCCGCAGCCGGTCTCATATCTGTCATTCAAAATGTATGGACAGGACGTGCGGATGGCCTACATGGACGTCGCGCCCGTGGGCCAGCCGAACGGCCGCACCGTCGTGCTGCTGCACGGGATGAACTTCGCCGGGTTCTACTGGGGCGGTCCGATCGACGTGCTGCGCAAGGAAGGGTTCAGGGTCGTCGTCCCGGACCAGATTGGGTTCGGGCGATCGTCGAAGCCCATCGTGC
>Ga0326726_10003781_pt1 | contig 13888 bp, 12 predicted proteins | sample MHFenrmetagenome_2_FD_207603 | JGI IMG/M metagenome (GOLD analysis project Ga0326726, IMG submission 207603) | Lab enriched peat soil microbial communities from Michigan Hollow, Ithaca, NY, United States - MHF15MN | ecosystem: Environmental > Terrestrial > Soil > Wetlands > Peat | place: USA... | reverse complement strand
CTACGTCCTGCCGGTCGGCGTCGGGCTCTCCGCCTCCGGCGACTGGGCGGCGTGGGACACCGGACACTGGCCGGTCGTCGCGATGCGCGTGGGCGGGGGATGGCTCGCGCACCTGGTGACGCTCGGCTCGGTGGTGGCGGCGGCCGGGCTCTTCCTCTCGCTGCTGCTCACGAACTCGCGCCTGCCCTACGTGCTCGCGCGCGATGGCCAGATGCCGGCCGCGCTCGGCCGCCTCCACCCGCGCTTCGGCACGCCGTGGGCCGCGGTGATCCTGTCGAGCGTGGGCTACAGCGCGTGCGCCTTCTGGAGCTTCAAGGAGCTGATCGTGCTGAACATCTGGCTGTACTCCATCGCGCTCCTGCTCGAGATGGCCGCGTTCGTGGCCCTGCGCCTGCGCGAGCCGGGGCTGTCGCGGCCGTGGCGCGTGGGCGGCGGCGCCCTCGGGATGTGGCTGGCGGCGGGCCTGCCCGCGCTCTGCTGCCTGCTCGCGATGGCCACCGCGGGGTGGGCGAACACGGTCGTCGGCGTCCTCGCGGCGCTGACCGGTCCGCTGGCCTACTGGCTCTGGCGGCCGCGCGGCGCGACGGTGTGAACCGCGGCGCTACCGCAGCGAGAGCCAGGCCTCGGGCGTCGCGGCGGTGGCGCGCGGAGTCACCGGCCTTATGCGCACGCCCCGGCGGCGCAGCGCGCGCCAGACCCCGGCCCGGAAGCGCGGATCGTCGAGCAGGCCGCCGGCCCAGCTGACCGCGATCGGCGCCGACCGGCGTCGCGGGCCGGCCGCGCGCACGACCAGCTCGGCCAGCGCGTGCTGGGCCTCGCGCGTGACGCGCCGGGCGCGCGCATCGCCGCGGCGCGCGCGGCGCAGCACGGTGGGCGCGAGCGCGGCGATGCGCGCGCCCGCGTCGGGGGCGGTGGCGAGCTGCCGCGCGCGCGCCGGCGGGATCGCGTCGGCGCGGAGCCAGGCGCGGCCGATCGAGAACGCGGAGCCGTCGTCGCCGAGCAGGGGCCCAAGGCCGCCCGCGCGCGCCCAGCGCCCGCTCCCGTCCCGGCCGAGCGCGATGGAACCGGTGCCGGCGAGCAGGAGCACCCCCGGCTCGGCGCCGAGCGCGGCAAGGTAGGCGGCCTCGACGTCGGAGATGACGAGCACGCGTGGAGCGAAGCGGCGCAGCCGCCGTGCGAGGGCCCGCCGCTCGCCCCGGGTCCAGATCCCGCGGGAGGCCACGCCGAGCGCCGCGAGGTCGTGCCGCGACAGGTGCCAGCGCCGCCACAGCCGGTCGAGCAGCGCGGGCAGGCCGGCCACGCCCGGCGTCGGGCCGCGGAACGCGCGCCGCGCACCGCCCGAGCCGACCACGCGCACCCACGTTCCCCCGAGATCCACGACGACGATGGGGTGGCCGGACTCTCTCCGCGCAAGACCGCGATTCATGGGCACTATTGTGCCCCGCCGGGCATCAGAAGCGAAAGCACGGTATCGTGGGAATACACGCCGGCTCGACGCGTCTTATCGGACAGCGTGGCTCGCAGAGACCCAATCGAGGAGGAGTTATGCGACGTATCTTGACGAACATGGCGGCGGCCCTGCTCGTGTGCCTGACCGCGGCGACCGCGGCGCAGGCCATGACGCCGACCGAGACGGTGAAATCGCGGGTGGACCAGGCTCTCCAGGGCCTCAGCCAGACGACCGGCGCCACTCCCGAGTCCGCCGAGCGGCGCCGCGTGGAGATTCGCCGTGCGGCCGACTCGCTCTTCGACTTCTCCGAGATGTCCCGCCGCGCGCTGGGCCGCCACTGGGCGGACCGCACCGCCGCGGAGCGCGACGAGTTCGTGCGGCTCTTCACCGACCTGATCGCGCGCTCCTACATCGGCAAGATCGACCGCTACGCGGGGGAGGCCATCGCCTACACCGGGGAGCGCGTGGACGGCGACGAGGCCAGCGTGCGGTCGCAGGTCGTCACCGCGAAGGGCTCGCAGATCCCGGTGGAGTACCGCCTGCACCGGGTCAACGAGAGCTGGAGCGCCTACGACGTCTTCATCGAGAACGTGAGCCTGGTCGGCACCTATCGCAGCCAGTTCGACCGGATCATCAAGGCCGAGTCGTTCGCGGATCTGCTGCGGCGGCTGCGCGAGAAGGGGCAGGTCGCCGACGCGCGGTAGCGCGTCACTTCGACATCAGGAACTGAGCTTCGTCGAAGGCCTCGGCGGCGAGATCCGTGAGGCCGGTGCGCGTGTAGAGATCGCCCAGCAGCAGGTGTAGCGTCGGCTCGTCCCGGTCGGTCGCGAGGGCCGCGACCACCACGCGTCGCGCGTCGTGGAGCAGCCCTTCGCGCGCGAGCAGGCCCGCCCGCAGCACCGCGCGCGAGGTCGGCGACACCGAGGGGCCCAGCTCCTGCTCGAGCCCGGCCAGGTCCCCCGCGACCGCGCGCGCCCGCTCCGCGTCCACCAGCTCGAACCACACCTCCTGCGGCGGGTGGCCGGGACCGGTGACCTGCAGGGTGTAGCGCACGCCGGGGGCGAGCGCGGGGGCGTCGGCCGGGTACTCCCAGCGGGCGCCGGTGACCTCGCGCCGCTCGATCACGGGACCGGCCGGGCCGGCCACGCGGAGCGTGTAGCGGGTGAAGCGGCTGCCGAGCCATTCGAACGCGAGCGTCTCCGGCAGCACGCGTCCGTTGCGCGGGCTCACGATGATCGGCGGCCGAGCCGCGCTGCGGGTGGCCAGCACCGCCTGCGACGATTCCTTGGTGGTCCCGGCCAGGAAGCCCAGGCTCGCCTCCACCAGGGCCCTCGCCTTCTGTCCCTGGCCCGAGGCGGCGGCGGCGGGCACCGTGAACGTCCCGCTCGCCCCCTCGACCCGCACCGTGCCGCGCCCGCCGGAGAGGAGCACCACCGCGCTCGCGTTGTCGGTGGTGCGCACCGCGTCGCCGGCCCGCAGGGCGAGCAGGGGGCGCGCCGGCTTCCAGTCACCGCCCGCCGCCGCCTTCACCTCCACGCGGCCGCGCCCCGGCTTGAGCTCGGTGATGACCGCGGCGGTCTCCGCGGTCTGGGCGCGGGCCGGGAGAGCGGGTGCGAGCGGGGCGGCCAGGATCAGGAGCAGGAGCACTTTGATCAGCACGCTCATCGCTTCAGCCCTCCTCCAGGCTCACCAGCTCGTGGATCTCGACCGGCTCGCTCCGCCCCTTCACGGTCACGCTGCCCCGGTTCCGCGCCACCACGCGGTCCCGGAGCACGGCCAGCGCGGCGCCGCTGATCAGAATGCCGGTGCCGAGGTCGCGATTCAACCCCTCCATGCGCGAGGTCAGGTTGACGGTGTCCCCCAGCACCGCGTACTTCTTCTTGCGCGGGGCGCCCAGGGTGCCCGCGAAGACCAGCCCGGTGTGCACCGCGATGCCCATGGCCAGGGGGCCCCGCCCCTCCTCCTCCCACCTCCGGTTGAGCGACTCGAGCGCCGCGTGCATCCCGACCGCGGTGCGGGCGGCGTGCCAGCAGTGCTCCGGGTCGTCGAGCGGCGCGCCGAAGACCGCCATGATCGCGTCGCCGATGAAGTCCTGCACGAGGCCGCGGTGGGCCAGGATCACGTCGACCATCGCGGCGAAGTACTCGTTCATCATCGCCGAGACCACCTCCGGGGGCAGGCGCTCGGACATCGTGGTGAACCCGCGCAGGTCCGACATCAGCACCGTGACCCGGCGCACCTCGCCGCCCAGCGGGGCCCCGGTGCGCAGCACCTGGTCCATCACCTGCGGGCTCACGTACTGGCCGAAGGCCGCGCGCAGCCGGCGGCGGCGCACCCAGTGCGCGCCCTGCAGGTAGGCGAGCGTGCCGAGCAGCGGCGCGAGGAAGTCGAGCCAGTAGCCGCCCCGGGTGTAGGCCTCGTAGCTGGCCGCGACCAGCCCCGCCACCAGGGCCAGGCCGACCAGGGCGAGCCACGCCGGCCGCAGCCACAGCGAAAAGACCGAGATCGACACGCACACCACCGTGAGCAGCGCCACGTTGAGGTACCACGGCGGGGGCAAGAGTGTCCGTCGCGAGAGCAGCGTGTTCACCATGTGGGCCTGGATCTCCACGCCGGGCATGAGCCCGGTCGGGGTCGGAAAGACGTCGCGGCTCTCCACGAAGGTCGCGCCCACCAGCACGAAGCGGTCACGGAACGGGTTGTCCGGGTCGGGCTCGGCTCCGCTGCGCGCGAGCGCGACGAGCGGCTCGCTGGGGAACGAGGTGAAGGCTCCGGGCGGCCCGGTGTAATCGATGCGCCACGGGGGGCCGGCGAGCTGGGCGAGGGAGGCCTCCGCGCGCGTGATCCTGCCGTGGTCGTCGCGCACCGGCAGGGGGACGCTGCCGCGGGAGGCCGCAAGGCGCTCGGCGAGGTCGTGTGGGGCCAGCCCGGTCGAGCCGACGAGCGCGGCCAGCGACAGCGCGGGCAGCCGTCCGCCGCCCGCCGCAGGCAAGACCGGGGTGAAGCGCCGCACCACCCCGTCGGCGCCGAGCGGTGCGTTGGCGAAGCCGGCCAGGGAGGCGAGCTCGGGGGAGAACGGCGGCAGCAGCGAGTAGGCGCCGCGGTTGGCCTCGGGCATCGCGAGAGAGGCGAACACCAGCGAGCCCGGCCGTCGGCTATTCCAGCGGCGCGCGGTGTCGACCAGCACCTGGTCCTCGGCCGGCGTCGACGGCGTGGTGACCACCAGGTCGAAGGCCACGACCCGCGCGCCGCTCCGGAGCAGGAAGTCGGCGAGGTCGGCCACGTAGCGGCGCGAGAGGGGCTGGCGCTGGCCGAGCGCCAGGAAGGCGTCGTCGTCGATGAGCACCAGCACGATCTCGGGAGCGGGGACGTGCTCGCGCAGGAAGAGGAAGGCGTCGACCGCGCGGGTCTCCCAGCCCGAGAGGACGCCGGTGCGCGAGAGGGCGGTGACCGCCACCGAGACCAGCAGGCCGACCAGCATGGCGCGCAACACCCGCGCGCGACGGCCGGATCCCCGGCCGGCCTCGGTCAGCGGCCGGCTCCGGTGGCGTCGAGGGGTGGGCGCGGCGCGCTCGCCGCGGTGACGAGCGAGGCGGTGAGCGCCAGGAGCGCCGTCCATCGCCGCCCGGATAGCCTCGTCATCGCATGGTCCCGGCTGACGATCATAGACCACCGCCGCGACCGGCGGCAAGCGCGGCCGCCGCAGTTTGGCGGCTCCCGGGGCCGCGTCCGCGATAATGAGCCATGTCCATGCCGACGCGCGAAGCGCACCTCCTGATCGACGGCGCCATCGTCTGCGCCTACTTCGCGATGATCACCGGCATCGGGCTCTACCTGGGCCGGCGGGACCGGAGCCTGAGTGACTTCGCGCTCGCGGGCCGGCGCGTGCCGTGGTGGGCGGTGATGGCCTCGATCATCGCGGCGGAGACCAGCGCCGCCACCTTCCTCGGCGTGCCCGGTGAGGGGTACACGACCAAGAGCTTCGCCTACGTACAGATCATCGTGGGGCTCATCCTCGGCCGCGTCGTGGTCGGCCATGTCTTCCTCAAGCCCTACTACACGTTCAAGGTCTACACCGTCTACGACTACCTCGGGGTGCGCTTCGGCCCGTGGACGAAGGCCTACGTCTCGGCCCTGTTCCTGTTCATGCGCACGCTCGCCTCCGGCACGCGCCTCTTCATCCCCTCGCTGGTCATGGTGCTCGCCTACCGTCTCTTCGTCGGAGGCGCGCAGCCGCAGTTCGGCCAGGAGGGCGTGACCACCGCCGGGCCCTACCTCGCGGCGATCATCGCGCTCACCGTCGTGACCTGCCTCTACACCGCGGTGGGCGGGATCAAGGCGGTCATCTGGACCGACGTGATCCAGGCGTGCCTCATGTTCGGCGGCGCGCTCGTGGCCATCGGCACCCTGCTCGCGCACGTGGGTGGACTCTCCGAGGTGATCCGGGCCGTCCCCCAGCTGACCACCCACGAGGGCTACTTCCTCCACGGCTTCGAGGCGGACCGCGTCGCGCAGTGGCGGGAGGCCCACGGCCTCGCCGCGATGGGCCTCTGGGACTACGTCAAGCTGGTCCTGGCCAGCGAGTACACGCTCTTCTCCGCGCTCGTCGGGGCCACGCTCGGCAACATGGCCGCGTTCGGCACCGACCAGGACATGGTCCAGCGCATGCTGACCGCGGAGACCCACCAGAAGGCGCGCCGCAGCCTGATCACGGCGGCCTTCATGGATCTGCCGGTGGCGGGCGCTTTCGTGTTCATCGGCATCCTGCTCTTCGTCTACTACCAGCAAGACCCGACCTTCCGGCCCCAGGCCACCGCGGACGTTTTCGCCTCCTACATCCTCAACGTCATGCCGGTGGGCGTGCGGGGCTTCGTGGTGGCCGGCGTCTTCGCCACCGCCATGGGCTCGTTCTCGGCGGCGCTGAACGCCCTTGCCACCAGCGCCACCAACGACTGGTACATCCGGTGGGTGCCCGGCCGGAGCGAAACGCACTACGTGCGGGCGGCCCGCTGGTTCACCGTGGTCTTCGCCGGACTGATGGTCGTCATCGCGGGCGCGTTCGCCTACGCCAAGGTCACGAGCCCCGACGTGCGCATCATCCCGGTCGTGCTCGGCATCGCCGGCTTCATCCTCGGTCCCATGCTCGGGGTCTTCCTCATCGGGATGTTCACGACCCGACGCGGCTCCGATCGGGGCAACATGCTCGCCATCTCGGCCGGCCTCGCCGCCACCGTGGTGGTCGGCAAGCTGCACCTCACGATCCTGAACGGGATCGCCGCGTGGCTCGGGGTGGCCCGGACCTTCCAGCAGCCCGCGTGGATCCCCGAGGTCGCGTTCACCTGGTGGGCGATGGTCGGCGCGCTGGTGGTGCTCGCGGTCGGCGCCCTCTTCCGGACTCCGGACGCGGTGCGCGCCGCGCTCGCCCGCCACGCCCGCCAGGCCCAGCTCGCGGAGGAGGTGCCGCTCGCCCTGCGGGACCGCCGACACGGCACCGCCTGAGACTCACAGTGAGGCATCCCCAGTGCCCTTGATCTTCCCGATGGTCGGCATATGCATCTATGCGGCGTTCCTCCTCCTGAACACGTGGCTATTCCTCCCCGCGTTTATCAACGCCCTCCTGAACTTCTGGACCCTCGGCATTCTGTGGAACCGGAGGAACGAGCCGCCGCCTGGGCGGATCGGGAGCATCGTGAGCGCCGGGACGATGCTCACGAGCGCCGCTGGCCTGATTCTGCTGGGTGCCGCCTTTTTCGTTCACCCGTAACCTGGCCCGCATTAGTCCTAGCCAGGTCCTTCCACCCTGGTGTAAGTTCGACGCGCTGGCCGTCCCGCCCAGTTTTCCTAGACGATGCGGCCAGACGGGAGCCCGTGATGAACCGACGCACGTTCCTGGCTTCAATCGCTGGCGGCCTCCTTGCCGCACCGCTGGCCGCTTTTGCCATTTGGCCGCTCGGCGCGCCAGTAACGGCCGCCGATAATTCCCAGGACGCCTGGGCCGCACTGGTCAATGGCGGTCATGTCGCGCTGGTCCGTCATGGCAATGCGCCGCCCGGCTACGGCGGCGACCCGCCCGGTTTCAAGATCGATGATTGCGCGACCCAGCGAAATCTGGATGAGAAGGGACGGGCGCAAGCCAGGGCGCTCGGCGAGGCCTTCCGCCAACGCGGTGTGCGTGTAGACAAGATCCTTTCCTCGCCCTGGTGCCGGTGCCTGGAGACGGCGCGGCTGATGGTCCTGGGTCCAGTCGACGGCACATGGGCCGCGGCCGCGTCCGACAAGAGCCCCGAGCGGCTCGCCGCGTTGAGGCAGATGTTGGCCAACTGGCGCGGACCGGGCACGCTCGTGGTGGTGACTCACGCTCTAACGGTTCAAGCACTGGTCGGTATCATGCCGGGCCAGGCAGAGACCGTGGTGGTTAGACCTAAGCTTGGCAAGGAGCCGGGCGTCGAGGTTGTGGGCAGGATTCCCGTGCCCGAGTGACTCTCTGCGGACGATCCCGCCGTCGCTCCCTTGCCGCGGGCGGATCACGTCATTGAGTGAATCTCGGGACCAGCAGCGAGAACGCCGACAACATCCTCGAACTCGTATCGCGTGGCCCGTGCTCGTTGAGATAGGGAGGCGTCGCCATCCGTGTCAGGCGGTAGACATTAGCACGCAAGGGGCGAAGGTCACTCCGAGGATATGGCTTCGGAGCGGCACCGCGGTTCGGCTACAGTTCGTCCCGCCGGATGGAGAGCCGCTTCGGGTTGGGGCGTTGGTGTGGCGAGTCGACGCCGATGGATTGGCATTCCTCTTCGCACGCAGCATCAGCCATCCAGTCATCCGCAGTGCCTAATGCGCAACGAACGCCAGACAGCTTGGAAGCGTTAGGGGCCAACCCCATGTGCGCACTCGGCCCAAGCGACGGTTGAACAAGCGTTGGCACGGTCGTAAGCTACTCGGCCATGGGCGAACCTGCGAATGGCGTGCGGCGTCCGCCGCTCCGGCCGGGTGAGCGCGCGCCCGACTTCCGCCTGCCGGGTGCGAACCGTGACGAGATCATGTCGCTGGCTGACTATCGCGGACGGAGCCCGCTATTCCTCGCCCTCTTCATCGGGCTGTGGTGCCCGTTCTGTCGGCGGTCGATCGTCCAGATGGGCACCATCGAGGCACCACTCAAGGCGGTGGGCATCGAGACGCTCGGCGTGGTGGCGAGCACTCCGGAGCACGCCCGACTGTACTTCAAGTACCGTCCGACGCCCCTGCGCCTGGCCGCTGATCCGGAGATGTCGACCCATTGCGCCTACGGGGTCCCCAAGCCGCCCGCGACGCCCGAACTGGTGGAGCAGATGGCCGCGACCCGGATCAACCCGACCGGCGAGCTGCCCGAACCGCTGCCGATCCCCGAGGTCGCCGTCGCCCTCGCGCGGGCCGACGGGTACGCAATAAACGAGACCGACCAGGCGGAGATGCAGCGGCAGTGGCCGCAGCTCAAGGGCCAGTTCCTGATCGACCGAGACGGCATCGTCCGGTGGGTGAACATCGAATGCGCGAAGGAGGGGCTCGCGGGGGTCGGCAAGTTCCCAACCGACGCGGAGATCCTCACCGCCGCCCGCGCCCTTCCCGCATAAAGAGTCAGCCCCTCGCCGTACTAAGGGTCGAGGAGTTGTCTCACGTTGGCAGTCCGCACGCTGCGGGGTTGACGGGCAAATCGTAGTCCCCCTCCTCGCCGCGCCGCTCGCCGTCGAGGCGCCGCAGGCAGGGAAGGTGTGGCGGTGGCCGAGACGGCGGTGCCGGCCCTGGTCAACACCTGCGTGTAGAGCAATCGTTTGAAACGATTAAGTATTCTCGGGTGGTGCTGAACCGCCGTTCAGTGCTATTCTTCCGCCACCGATCCACCCCGGGCCACGTCCCAGCGAACGCCCGAGCCAACGAAGGAGAGGGCCATGTCGAGCACGTACCTCTACCGCCTGCCCGTCGAGCAGACCCAGTGGAAGGTCGACGGGCAGACCACCACCGCGTTCACGTGGGAGTACGAGGACGGCAGCGCCGACCTCCTGCGCTTGTATTCGAAGGGCAAGAAGCAGCAGTGGGACGCGGCGGAGCGGATCGACTGGTCGCAGGAGCTCGACCCCGACAACCCGATGGGGCTGCCCGACCGGACCATCGCGATCTACGGGACCGACCTCTGGAACCGCCTCGATGACCGGGAGCGGGCCAACATCCGCCGCAGCCTGCAGGCCCACACGCTCTCGCAGTTCATGCACGGCGAGCAGGGCGCGCTGATCGCCACCGCCAAGATCGTGCAGACCGTGCCTTCGTACGAGTCCAAGTTCTACGCCGCGACCCAGGTGATGGACGAGGCCCGCCACGTGGAGGCCTACTCGCGGCTCCTACACGAGAAGTTCAAGATGGCCTACCCGATCACGGTGACCCTGGCCAAGCTCCTCGAGGCCACCATCACCGACCGGCGCTGGGACATGACCTACCTCGGCATGCAGATCCTGATCGAGGGGCTGGCCCTGGCCGCCTTCCAGCGGATCCGGGACACCTCGTCGAACACCCTCTGCGCCGCGGTCAACGCCTACGTCATGCAGGACGAGGCGCGCCACGTGGCCTTCGGCCGGCTCGCCCTGCGCCAGGTCTATCCGCAGCTCACCGACGCGGAGCGGGACGAGCGGGAGGAGTTCGTGGTGGAGGCCTGCTACCACATGCGCGATCGCTTCAACCAGAAGGAGGTCTGGGAGAGCCTGGGCCTGCCGGTGGCGGAGTGCGTCGCGGCGGTGGAGCAGTCGGACATGATGGTGCAGTTCAGGCGCCGTCTCTTCACCCGAATAGTCCCCACCGTGAAGGACATCGGCCTGTGGGGCCCGCGGGTGCGCCGGGCCTACGAGGACATGGGGGTGCTGGAGTACGCCGACGTGGACTCCGCCTGCATCCTCGAGAACGACAACCGGGTGGCCGAGGAGTTCGACGCCAAACAGTTCGTCCAGGAACAGCTCGGCCAGGGGTGAGCCACCCCTCACCCGATCCTCTCCCCTGAGGGGAGAGGGTCAGGCCAGGTCGAACAGGAGGAAGTGGGCGGGCTCGACCGCCACCACCTCCAGCGCGCTCTCCCGGCTCACCGCCGCCCCGTCGCCGGCGGCCAGCGCGGTGCCGTTCAGCTCGACCCCCCCGCTCACCATCTGCAGCCACGCGTGACGCCCGTCGGCGAGCGCGTGCTTCACCCGCTCGCCCGGCTCGAGGCGCGAGGCGTACAGATCCGCGTCCTGGTGGATGGTCACGCTGCCACCGCGCCCGTCGCGCGAGGCCACCAGCCGCAAGACGCCCCGCTCCTCCTGCGTCGGGATCGCCTGCTGCTCGTAGCCGGGCGCGAGGCCGCGGCGGTCGGGCAGGAGCCAGATCTGGAGGAAGTGCACCGGCTGGTCGCGCTTGGCGTTGAACTCGCTGTGGGTGACGCCGGTCCCCGCGCTCATGCGCTGGACGTCGCCCGGCACGATCACCGAGCGGGTGCCCATGCTGTCGGCGTGCTCGAGCGCGCCCTCCAGCACGTAGGTCACGATCTCCATGTCGCGGTGCGAGTGAGTGCCGAAGCCCTTGCCGGGCGCGACCCGGTCCTCGTTGATGACCCGGAGCGAGCGGAAGCCCATGTGGGCGGGGTCGTGGTAGTCGGCGAACGAGAAGGTGTGCGAGGTGTCGAGCCAGCCGTGGTCGAAGTGGCCGCGCTCGGCGGCCGGACGCTTCACGATCATCGCATCGCCTCCCGATGTGAGGGTGACCTTACCTCTTCATGATACGCGACGCCGCAAACCGGGCCCGCCGCGGGTATGATCTGGCCATGGAGCCCGCGATCCCGACGGATGCCGCCGAGCGCGCGCGCCTGCGCGCGGTGGCGATCTCGCTGGCGGTGTCGGTGGCGCTGCTCGCCGCCAAGTACCAGGCCTACCTGCTCACCGGCTCCACCGCCATCCTGTCCGACGCGCTCGAGTCCATCGTCAACGTGGTGGCCGCGGTGTTCGCGCTGGGCGGGCTCGTCTTCGCCGGCCGGCCCGCCGACCGGAACCACCCGTACGGCCACGGCAAGATCGAGTTCTTCAGCGCCGCCTTCGAGGGCGGGCTGATCGCCTTCGCGGCGGTGGTCATCGTCTACGAGGTCGTCCTGAGCCTGCTCCGCGGCGCGGAGATCCGCGCCATCGACCTGGGCGTGGCCATCGTCCTGGGGGCGGGCGTGGTGAACCTGCTGCTGGGCTACTATCTGGTCCGCGCGGGGCGCCGGTACGACTCGCTCACCCTGGTGGCCGACGGCCGCCACGTGCTGGCCGACTTCTACACGAGCGCGGGCATCGTGGTCGGGCTCTTGCTGGTGCGGTTCAGCGGCATCGGGTGGCTCGACCCGGTGGTCGCGGCGGTGGTGGCGCTCAACCTCCTGTGGACCGGCTTCCGCCTGGTCCGGCACGCGGCGGGCGGCCTGCTCGACGAGGAGGATCCCGCCCTGCTCAACCGGCTGCTGGACGTGGTGCAGCACCACCTGGGCCAGGGCGTGATCCGCATCCACCACCTGCGGGCGATCCGGTCCGGGCGCTTCCACCACGTGGACGCCCACCTGGTCGTGCCGGAGTTCTGGTCGGTGGAGCACTCCCATGAGCTGGCCGAGGAGCTGGCCGAGCAGGTCATCAAGGAGGTGGGCGTGGAGGGCGAGATGACGCTCCACACCGACCCCTGCCACCGCGTCTACTGCGCGATGTGCGACCTCGAGGCCTGCCCGATCAGGCGCGCTCCGTTCGGCGGCCGGCCGACCCTCACGCTGGAAGAGGCGGTGCAGCCGGACATGCCGCACCGGGCCCCGGCCGCGTGACCGACGATCTGCTGGAGCGCGTGCGTGCCCGCGCGCGGGGGAACGCGTTCTGGCGCTATCTCGGTGTGGAGGTGGAGGCCGTCCGCGAGGGTTGGGTGCGCCTGCGGGTGCCGGTGCGCGACGACCTGCGCAACGCGCCCGGCGCGCCGGTGCACGGCGGGGTCTACTCGGCGTTGGTGGACATGGCGGTGGGAGGCGCGCTCTCCACCATGCACGAGGCCTCGGCGGGCGGGGTGGGGCAGACCACGCTCGATCTGAACGTGAGCTTCATCGGCGCGGCCGACGGCGACGTTTACGCGGAGGGCCGCATCCTGCGGCGCGGCCGCAGCATCGCCTTCGGCGAGGCGTCGATCACCGACGGCGACGGCAAGCTGCTCGCGGTCGGGCGGGCGACGTACATGATCATCGCGGGGAAGTAGGGGGATCAGGTCAGCAGGCGGGCCATCACCGCGTCGAGCTGGCAGCGGCGCCAGCCGTAGGCGGTGAGCGCGGCCACGCCGGGCGCCAGGTACTCCGCGTCCCACGGATCGCGCATCAGCACCACCGCCAGCCGCCTCGCACCGACCTGGCAGGCCTCGAGCAGCGCCTTGTTCGACGCGTAGAGATGCGCGTCGTAGAGGAAGAGCACGGTGGCGTCGGCGGCGGCCGCGGCCTCCCGCGCCTGCTCGATCTCCTCCGTGGTCGGCTCGACCCCCACCACGGCCACCTCCGGCCGCACCCCGTGGGGCGCCATGGCTTGGTACAGGTACCGCGGCTCGTCCTGCATGGCGGGCTCGATCGTGATCCGGTCGGCCAGCGAAGACAGGCGCGGGAAGATCGCGAGCACGCGCCGGTTGAGCGCGGGCTTCCACGCCGCATCGGGCGCCGCCACCACCGTCACCGCGCGCGCGGCCATCGCCCGGGCCAGCGGCTCGCCCTCCCGCTCGGCGCGCGGATCGCCGCCGGTGAAGCGCTCGGTCCGCTTGGCGTCGAGCGCATCGAGCCGTGCCATGCTCCGCTCGAGCGCCCGGAGCGGCAGGGTCTTGTCGCGGTAGGCCGCGACCACCGCCTCGTAGGCCGCGCGCTGGGCCGGGGCGGTGTGGCAGACGAGCAGCAGGTCGTGGCCCGCCGCCGCGGTGCGCACCGCCGCCTCGCCCATCGGACACAAAGCGGCGATCGCGCCCATCTCGAGATCGTCGGAGACGATGACGCCGCGGTAGCCCACCTGGCCGCGCAGGTAGTCCTCCACGATCAGCTTCGAGAAGGTGGCGGGCATGCGCTCGGCCGGGTCGAGGTTCGGGTAGAGCGGGTGCGAGGTCATGATGCAGTCCACCCCCGCCTCCATCGCGGCCATGAACGGCACGAGATGGATCGCGTGCATGTCGCCCCAGTCGGAGTCGATCACCGGCAGGCCCAGGTGCGCGTCCACCGGGGCGTGCCCCTTGCCGGGGAAGTGTTTGGCGCAGGCCGAGAGCCCGGCGGCCTGCATGCCGCGAATGCGCGCGGCGCCGAGCCGGCCGACCAGCGCGGGGTCCTTGCCGTAGGAGCGGATGCCGATGTTCGGGCTGTAGCGCTCGGTGAGCACGTCGAGGCAGGGCCCGAAGCTGACGTCGACCCCGAGCCGG
>Ga0326726_10003780_pt1 | contig 13888 bp, 13 predicted proteins | sample MHFenrmetagenome_2_FD_207603 | JGI IMG/M metagenome (GOLD analysis project Ga0326726, IMG submission 207603) | Lab enriched peat soil microbial communities from Michigan Hollow, Ithaca, NY, United States - MHF15MN | ecosystem: Environmental > Terrestrial > Soil > Wetlands > Peat | place: USA... | reverse complement strand
CCCCGGAGATACTTTCATGCCAGACAAGAACCCGAAACGATCCCCGATGGCATACCTTCCAGCCCCGATTATTCTCATCGCACTCCTGGTGCTGGCAGGGTGTTCGGCCCCCCCGGTGAACAATACCACTCCTGCCGTCCCGGCAACCTGTTCGGCCGATACCGGAGTCTGCCCGGTGGTTATCCCGGCATCGGTCAGGATTGACGCCACCCCCTCCCGGTACTCACCGTTCATGTCCTCGACCCCCGGCATCCGGCTTACCCCGAATGTCAGCGGATTTAACCCGGCGGGCGCAGAGTTTACCTGGAATGCGAGCTACGGGCACTTCCTCTCCTGGGGTGCACCTAACTTTACCATCAGCAGCTTTGTGCAACCGGTCGTCAACCATGGGGAGACGATCTACTGGACGTTTACTGATCCCGCACCGCCGGCCCTCGATCAGGTCATCATCTCGGTCACTGCACGGAATACATCCTCAGGACAGGTCGTTGGAAGTTCGAAGATGACCCTTGACTGGGAAGGGAATTTTACTGTTATCATGCAGAATAACCGGTGATCCCGGATCCCATTCGTAAAAACCCTTTTTTATCGGGATCGAAAAAGCGGTAACAAGGCTGTTTTTGCCGTTATAGTTACTTTTAACAGGATCGTCCGTTCCAATACATCTCCATGGCACTCAAAGAAAATATTCTTGACGTTGCGGGAGGCCCTCACCCGGCCGCCGTGGCTACCCTTGCCGGTGGCCTGCCTGCTGTACGATTTATGGTTCTTAACGGATTTCCGGATATGACCTTTGTCGGGGCAACCATGAAAAGTTCGAAGAAAGTCGAACAGCTCAAAAAGAATCCTAACACTGCCATCTCGATCTGGTCGGGCAAAGAGTTCTCCGATCCCTATGTCGAGATCAAGGCAAAAGCAGAAATTCACGAAGATCTGGCAACGAAAAAGAAATACTGGAACCCGATGTTTGAACAGTTTTTCAAGACCGTGGATAATCCGGATTTTGTCGTATTAAAATTTACTGCCGCGGAAATCGATTATCATGGTAAAAACATGATGACCGTGGATGTCTGGAAGAGATGATCCCCCCCTTTTTCTCATCCTTTCCGATTATTCGTTCCCGTTTACCGTTTGACAAAGACTGCAGTGCCCTCGATCCTAACCGGGTAGGTCAGGAGTGGTCGTGGCGGTTTCTGGTTCTTTGCTGCGACCAGTACCCTGCCGGTGAGATCTGTCCACCGCAGGACATGCCCGTCAGAGATATCGAACTGCGAATGGTGCACCGGGCAGGTCAGGATTGTCCCGTCAAGGATGCCCTCTGAAAGATCCCCGCCGAGGTGAGGACAATAGGCATCCGTACAGTAGAACCGGTCCCCGACCCTGGCGAGCAGGAGCTCCTGCCCTCCGGTAAGGATCTTTTTCATGCTGCCGCTCTTCAGGTCAGTTACTGCCGCGACCCGGATAAATTCACTCATGCCGGCATCCCCGGAACACTTTTCCCGGTGGTACTGTGGATCTGGCGATTCTTGTATAAAAAGGAGGTTTATCGGTTCCGGAGAAAACCCGGTTTCCAGCACAGGGTAAAATCCCAACAAACGGAGAGGACCGTACCAGTCCCCCGGACCGCTCCTGAGGTTTACGATGAGGGGCGTACATAAGGCAATACTTCCCGGCAACAGGGCACTACCGGAAAAACGCTCATCACCCCGGAGCGTCAAGATAGTTATCCGGCAGTTTTACCGGTCGATGTCCGTTTGAGTGTCCGGCAATGGACAGGTTCGCGATGGTGTGAACGCGACAGCTGGTGTTTTTACCATGGATCGACTAAAGTCTTTTTAGCGTTAACTACTGAACAGGCGTCCATGCCTGGGGATGGCAGTACAACTATGACAGACGTGAAACGATTACCGGGACATCTTCTGATCATTGCCGGGTGTGCGGGTGTCCTGATCCTTCTGGGGTGCATAATACCGGCGACCGCGGCCGTATGCGACGGCCCGCCCAACAGCCAGTCCTTCATCCTGTTCACCGGAGGGTGTGACCATTCTCCCCCGGTATTACCGTGTACGCAGGGGTTTATCTTCCCGGCACTCCCCTCACCCGGCGGCGATTTCCCGACCCAGTATTACCTGGATTTCGGTGACGGCTCACCACCCTACTACGGCCTGGTGGACGGGGTCACCCACACCTACACGTCCCCGGGACAGTTTAACCTCAGATATATGGCAGGCACCCAATGCGACCTGTGGCGCCAGGGCACTCACGTGCTGAATATCCCGGCCCCGGAGAATTATACGCCGGTGATCTCCATTTGTGAACCCGCACACCCGGTTGCGGGTTTCAGCGGGACCCCGGCTTCGGGTTTTGCCCCTCTTACGGTCCGGTTCACCAGTACTTCGGGCGGTGCGGATGCCTGGGCATGGAGGTTTGGTGACGGCGGGACATCGCCGGCAGAGAACCCATCTCACACCTACATAACGCCGGGGACATATTCTGTTTCTCTTACAGCACGTGATTCATGCACGGGGACTGTCAACGAGGTGGACAAGCTCGGTTTTGTCACGGTCACTGCCACGGCGGGAACACTTGCCATCACCTCAACGCCCCCGGGTGCATTCGTATTTATTGACAATGTCGTCAAAGGAGTAACCCCCGTCACGCTGACGGATACGGCAACCGGCAGCCACACGCTCCTGCTTACCCGGACGGGGTACGAGGACTATACCCGGAGTTTCACGACAGAACCCTCAAGTCCGGCCACTATCGGTGCGACCCTTACCCGGCTCACCGCACTGCCGACGACCCGGCCGTCTCCCTCGTATGGATCGATTGCTGTCACCTCAATCCCGCCGGGTGCGACCGTGATCCTCGATGGTCAACAGAGGGGTGCAGCGCCTGCCATTATCCCCGATGTACTGCCGGGCAATCACGTTCTTACCCTCTCCCTCCGGGGATACAATGACTGGAGCCAGGTGGTATCGGTCGGATCCGGGCAGACCGCGGCGGTTAATGCCGTTCTCATCGTGACCGGTGAGAATCCTGCGGGTACTGGATCGCTTGCGGTGACCACGGATCCCCCGGGTGCCGAGATCTATATTGACGATGGTTTCAAAGGGGTGAGCCCGGCAACCATCTCCGGCCTCTCCCGGGGGAATCACACGATCTCGGTAAAGCTGCAGGGATATGAGGATACTACGACCAACGTCACTATCACGGCCGGGGAGACCGGAAGATTCCCTGCGGTACTGCAGAAAGTTCACACCCTCTCTGCGATGGATATCATACTGGCAGCCGGGGCGGTACTGATGGTTGTCCTGATCGGAGTAGTGGTCATGCTCCGCAAGGATACAAAAAAATGAGGGAGAAGCGCTCAAAGGTCTGCCGGAAGCTCCAAAAAAAAAAGGAAATACCAGCGGTGGGGAGGAATAATTACCTACGTTCCCGAAGACCCGGGGTATTTTCCCCATGATGTCAGCATTTATAAGATCACCGGCCTCAGGGCCTCTCCGGGGCACGGCAGGGCAGGAAGTTTTTTGAGAATTCTATCTCTCACGTATCCGCTGCGGGGTGTCCGGACCGGGGGCAGCGGCGTCATCTTACCGGGATTGAAAGACACAATCTCTCATTTTATCCGGTTCATCGTGCATTCCGTGCATCCAGCTTCACTTTATTGTGACATCTCGGGCACTGTACCTTGACCGGTTTGCGTGTCCGCTGGAGGCTGGAGACCCGGCTGCCAAAGTATACCCAGGCATGCTTGCAGTGATGACAGATCGCAAAGCAGCTGGAAAGCTCCATGCATGATTACTGGAGATCCGTGAATATGAACACAGGTTAAGCGAAGCGTGAAAGTGCAGGGGAGTTCTGCGATTCACGCCGTATTCCGGTGGTGTCCCGCAGAGGGGGGCAGGTGGGTGACTTTGAGGTTATTGCTGGAATTCCAGGGTGATCCCCCCAACCCAGCCGGCAAACACGTTGTACAGGAATGCATGGATCGCTCCCGCGATGAATCCCGCGATTACCCCCATTACCGGCATGATGATAATAACCGCAACGCCGCTCACCGCTCCCAGCCCCGGGGCGATGCGTCCTATCCGGGAAGCCGCCATAGTCCCGAGAAAAATCCCCCACACCAGACCCATGACAATACCAAACAGTGCACCAATCTTTGCCACCGACATAATGTTTACGCTCTTCACAACAGGCATCGAATATCCTCATGCCGGGTATTTCCTGTTGTACTATAAAGAGATAGGTAAAGGGGTAGAGGGACGGGGTGGTTGTATCCGGTTTTTTCATGTCGCAGGGTATGCCCATTCTCTCCTGGCGTCACCGGAATCCGGAATAAATTACGCATATGCCGTCTGGTTGAATAGTTCCTGGCAGGAACCGGCATGAACCCTGGGACCTGGTATCTTGGTTCTCCCGGGGATTTTATTGATCCGGTTTCCTGACCCTTTCCGGAGCCCGGGGAGAAGTTGATAAATAATAACACCGTATTAGAAGATACCATACATGACGCGTCGCAGGTTCCTGATATCGGACAGTCTGGATATTGTTGCAATCGGTGCTTTTATCGTCATTTTCTTCCTTTTTTTACTGTTTATCCTGCACTATTTATGGAACTGGTTCTGATGAAACGTGAAGGCAGGAAGTGCGGTCAAAGGTTCAATAACCATAAATCCTCATAACGAATACTCCTGTTATCCAGAGAGACAACCATGGCAGAGTTCGAGAAACCCTTTTGCGATAACAATCACGACAATGTACCGATGATACGTGTCTGGACCGACGGTCATGGGAACTCGGTGTACCAATGCCCGGCGTGCGGAAGAAAAATGCAGGTCAGGGACGACGGCCGCTGATCATCTTTGTCACCATTGACTCCCTCTCTTCATTTTTCTGTCAGTTTCCTGGTAACCATAAAAAAAAAGATTACGATACCGGCCCTGACTAAATCTGCTGGCAGAACAGGCCGGGCCATAGTGAGTTATCGCATCTTCCGGATGAGCTTCGGGGTGACTAACCACTGGAGGTCACCGGATGGACGGGCTTTGAAGGAATAATTCCCGATCTTTGCCAGGCCTCCTTTGGCGAGGACGATCGAGCCGTTCCCCTCACCCGAGATAATGGTACTGATGAGCATGGACAGTGCCGGTTCATGACCGATGATGAGCACCGCGGCATCATTTCCCTGCTGCGAGGCATTATAGCATATCGTATCGGGGTCACCACCGGGAGCGAGTTCGTCCCAGACAGCGAGCCGGTCTTCCTGGTCAAGCACGGAAGCAACGATCGATGCCGTCTGCCGGGAACGTTTGAGGGGGCTTGTGGCAATGATATCGAACCGGAATTTTTCCCCTTTCATCCACTTTGCCACCTGGGAAATCCCGTCCTTTCCCTCCCGGGTAAGGGCCCGTGCGGCATCATCAGGTCCGCCGGTGGCCTGCCCTGCCTTGCCATGCCGGAGAATGAAGAGATCCATACAGTGGAGAACCCGTTACAAGGATATGAGTATTTTCATCGGGTCATTCCGGAGGACCGGATATTCACCTGTTTTTTCCGTGATACCGGAGAGATCATGTCTGGATGCAGCTTCAGAGCCGAAAAAATTTCCCCCGGGAGAAATCCTGGAAATATTTTCTTTTTAAAGATTCGGTGAGGGTGACCCCCCCCATTCTCTCCCCCAGAGGGGGAAGGCAACCCAAGGGGGGCACCCCTTGTCCCCCGCTTTATTTTTCCCGTTTTCATAGGGGAATTCTTGCCAGCCTTCTGAGGGGTTATCGCATTTTGGAGATGCCCCAGCGGCGGGGGCGGAGGCAACAATTGCCGTAGCCCCTAAGAGCGTCAGAACAATTTTCCCGTGATTTTTCCAGAGTCAAATTTCCTTAGTATTACGTCCAGGTCACCGGAGAGCTGCAGGGATTTGAGTGGTCCCGGCCAATAACGGTCAGTTCGATCGGGGATTATAATGGTAAAAGAATGTTATCTGCAAGGATGGTGGGCGGTGCGACCCTTCGTACGGTCAGTGAATGGCCTTCGGGAGGTTTTATATCGATCGTAATCACCTGCCGGGGAACAAGGGGTGCTGTGGGGTTTATGCGGATGACGAACCGCTCCGTGTTATCAAGCCGGTTGTTGGGACTGCCAACCTGGTTCTCCACGCGGATGATGCCCCAGAAGCCCTTCGGGGGATCGCCATAGTAACCGTTTACCGGATGGAGGGTTTCAGTCCGTATTGCATCTGCGTAGACTATACCAATCTGTTCCATGTCAACGGAATCATGGACGTCGGCAAGTCCGACCGCAAACGTAATGTTATCGATGGTACCGCCCGGTATACCCTGCCCTGTTACATCGCCGAAGATCTGCAGGACCTGGCCCGGCAGCACGGTGTCGGAAGGGACCGGCAGGGGACTCATGGCCGGTGGCAGGTTACCCGGGGAACTATCGGTACAGCCGGCTGCAAGGCTAGCGAGGATGAGCACAAACGTCAGGAATACACCATGCCATGCTGCCATAAAGGAGACTCTCTGCCGGATTGTAGTAGATACCGTGAGTCCGGTGACTAGAAAAACAATTTGGTGAAGAGATAGTTTTTCCCGTCGGTTATCGGATAAAAAGTCCCCGTTATCATAACAAAGAACGGGCAGGGGGGTGTCTCCTCCAAAGGTAGCATTCTGGTTTTTCTGCTACCCATGCCTATTTATCGGAAAGGATATGATTTTACCCGGATAACCGGAACAACCCGGAGGCATTACCATGCCGTATGAAAAAAACGGACCGTCAGCTCAAAAAGAGACAACACCGATGTTTGGAAGATGGACTATCGCGGCAATTATGGGTATTCTTGTCATCACCATCCTGATCCTGGCAGCCAGTATCCTGACCTCCCCGGGCGGGAAGACCACGGTAGTTTCCCCCGCGGCCTGCAGTGACAAGGTAATCGCCTATGTCAATACCAATCTCGTCAGCGCAGGTGAGACGGCAACCCTGATCAACATCACTGACAAAAATGATATCTATACCCTGTGGAGCCGGTACCAGGGACGTGACCTTTCAATCTACGCCACCCGGGACTGCACCCTCCTCTTCACGACCGCATTCAATATGAATGCCGCTGCCGCTACGCCGGTGCCGACCAAGCCACCGAAGAAATCCGAACGCCCGGTCGCCGACCTCTATGTGATGGCGTTCTGTCCCTATGGAACCCAGGCAGAGACCGTGATGAGACCGGTCGTCGACCTTCTCGGGACAAAAGCGGATATCAGTGTCCGGTACATCACGACGGTGAACGGGCCCACCGTGGATGCCGTAGATTCGCTGCATGGCCCTGCAGAAGCTCAGGAAGACCTCCGGCAGCTCTGCATCATGAGATCCTATCCCGCAAAGTACTGGGACTATCTTACAGCCTTCAACGGGCAATGCTACCCGGTATGGCAGAATGCCTCCCAGCTGGAGACCTGCCGGAAGAATGTTACGGGAAGGCTGGGTATCGACCTGCCGGCGATTGACGCCTGTACCACCAGCGCCGACAGTATCGCCCTCCTCGGGCAGGATGAAGTGGCGGCGGAGTCAAATGGTGCCACCGCTTCTCCCACCCTGCTCATCAACGGGGTAGCCTATAACGGTGCCCGCACTCCCGAAGGGTACAAGCAGGCGATCTGCAACAGTTTCGATACCGCCCCGGCAGAATGCAACACCACGCTCTCATCTGCATCTGCCGCAACCGCCGGTGGATGCCAATAAACGACTCTTTTTTTTAAGTACATCCATATTCTGAAAGACCCGTAAGCCCATCAAACCTTTATGAATATGTTTTCATACGCAAAAATTTCTCAAATGACCGCAGTGCACTTACCTCAAGGGCACAAGTAAAAACGAGGGTACTGAAGAGGTGTGAAAATTTCCGGGCTCTGGAGAAATTCTTTGGATATCCATTTTTTTGAAAGATTAAAAGAATATGAGCGTGACCCCCTCTCTCCCCCAAAGGGGGAGGCATCCCAAGGGGAGCATCCCCTTGACCCCTCTCGATTTTCCCGTGTCCCAGAAAAGTTCTTTTTTTTAATTTCATGAGGGTTATCTTTTTTTGAAATTCCCTGCAGTGGATCGGTGACTTCAAAAACACCTCTTGGCCCCACCGTGCCTCGGAGAGGCCCTGAGGCGGGGACCTCTCATAAAATAGAGAATGTTTGCTCACCGAATTATAGATGGGGGACTTTCGTAAATACGGTGATTTCCTTAAAAAAACTTCTTATGATTTCTTTCAGGGAAAAAAAATTGATCTCTTCCGGAATTATTCCGGGAGAATCCTGAAGGAGCGTGAACGTCCCGGCCGGTATCTACCGTTTGAACATGTCAAGCAGTCCCTTGTTCGGGAGATGCTTTTTCGGGCGCCCTGCCGGAGGTTCGTGAATATCGGTAGAATAAAATCCCTTCTGGGGGGAATCTTTTATTTTCAGCTCGTCCGCCACCAGCGGGAGGTGAGCATACTTTTTTGACCGGGAATTATCAGCCGGACTTTCATCGGCCACCAGTGGAAGATAGGCGTACTTCTTCTGCGCCGGCGGGTTCGTCTGAACTGGCTGGGGACCTGGGTGAGGATCCGAAGGAGCGTCTTCCGGAACATCTGCCCTGCGATTTTCAGGTGGGTTGGGGGAACGCCGTTTCTTGGTGATAATAACCGATCCCGGCGCCTTTTTCCGGGTCTCTGCCGCTGCAGGCCGGGAGAATGGCGTTCCGCAGCGATTACAAAAGAGCGTCTGATCATCCACGGCAGGAGCACCACACGCGGCACAGAGCGATGGAGAGGGTTCAGCCCCGGCTGGTATCTTTTCACCGCAGCGGTTGCAAAAGGCGGCGAGTTCATCGGGGACAACGGAGCCGCAGGAGGTGCAGACCGGGTACCGCTCATCCGGGTCCTGCGCATACTTCAGGCCGCACCGGGTGCAGAAAGCAGACTGTTCATCGGGAGCAGGAGTGCCGCAGCCCCGGCAGACCGTCAGGGCTGTCTCTGGCTCATCCCTGACGTACCCCCCGCAGAGATTGCAAAAAAGTGACTGGCTGTCGACGGCAGGAGCCCCGCATTGTTCACATTTTTTTACCATGTTAAACTCATAAGAAGGTATCATGAGAGGTTGTATAAACACTGCGGTTGTCGTTTCCTCCCGGGTCTGCAAGGTCCATCCCCTACGCGAGTTATTTTGACTGTTACCTTCTAATCAGTACACATGACTTGTGTCCACCGGATAGAAGTTCACTATAAGATCGATCCCCGGCTCACGACCCGGACCGACCGGATACGGACGCTGGGTTTCCCGGTCGACAAATTACATCAGATCGATGTCTATACGCTTGCCACCGGTTCCCGGGATTTTACTCATGAGGAGCTCTCGCAGGTTGGCAGTCTGCTCATCAATCCCGTGGTCCAGGAATACTCGATAGACCGGCCGACGAGCGCAGTCTTTGACTATGCGATAGAGGTCGGGTTCCTCCCGGGCGTTACCGACAATGTCGGCATGACCGCCCGCCAGACGATCGAGGATTATTTTTCGATGAAATTCTGCGAAGGAGAAGCCGTCTATACCTCCGAGCTCTTCCTCGTGTGCGGGAACATGACCCTCTCCACCCTGCAGAAGCTCGCATCAACACTGGCAAATCCGCTCGTCAACCGGGTGATTATTAAAACCCGCCAGGAGTACGGGGCGAAGGGCATGGATCCGGTCGTGCCTTCCGTCTGCCTGCATGAACTGCCGACTGCCGAAACCGTGGATCTCGACCTGGATGACCGGGAACTAACCCGGCTCGGGAAAGAAGGGATTATCGATCGCTGTACCGGCCAGAGGCGGGGACCGCTCGCGCTCGACCCTGGACAGCTCGTAACGATCCGCGACTATTTCCATAAACAGGGGCGGAACCCGACCGACGTGGAGATCGAGTCGCTTGCCCAGACCTGGAGCGAGCATTGCAAGCACACGATCTTTGCCTCGGCGATGGATGACGACGTCCCCGACGGGCTCTATAAGACCTACATCCAGGCTGCCACCAATACCATCCGTAAGGAAAAGGGGGATAAGGATATCTGCGTGACGGTGTTTACCGACAACTCCGGTTCCATCATCTTTGACGATCACTACCTGGTAACCCATAAGGTCGAGACCCACAACTCGCCGTCTGCCCTTGACCCGTTTGGCGGGGCACTGACCGGGATTGTCGGGGTGAACCGTGATACGATCGGGTTCGGGCTCGGGGCAAAACCCTGCATCAACGTCTACGGCTACTGTGTCGGCGACCCGGATACCGACCCGGCATTATACCGCGGAAAAGATCGGGCCAACCCGATCCTCTCGCCCCGCCAGATCCTTGACGGCGTAGTACGGGGGGTCGGGGTTGGCGGCAACTGCTCGGGCATCCCCACCCCTCAGGGGTGGTGCTGGTTTGACCAGCGCTACAGCGGAAAACCGCTCGTGTTTGCCGGGACTGTCGGCGTGATGCCCCGCGAACGCGATGGCAGGAAACTCTACGAGAAACAGGCACAGGCCGGGGATCTTGTGGTGATGGCGGGTGGACGCGTGGGCAAGGATGGGATCCACGGCGCCACATTCTCCTCGGAGCCCCTCGATCCCCAGAGCCCGGTGACGGCGGTCCAGATCGGCGACCCGATCACCCAGAAGAAGCTCTCGGACGTGATCGTCAAGGAGGCAAGGGACCTGGGGCTGTACCACAGTATCACCGACAACGGGGCGGGCGGGATCTCCTGTTCTGTTGCCGAGATGGCAAAGGAGTGCAACGGTTGTCACGTGTATCTCGACCGGGTACCCCTGAAGTATCCCGGCATGGCCCCCTGGGAGATCTGGATCTCCGAATCGCAGGAACGGATGACCTTAGCCGTCCCGCCGGAGAAGATCGATGCGTTCATGGAACTGATGCAGCGGCGGGAGGTCGGGGCAACGGTGATCGGCACCTTCACGGACTCCGGCCGGTGCGTGGTCGAGAGCAGTGGCAGCGTGGTGATGGATGTCGGGCTGGACTTCCTCCATGACGGCCTGCCAAAAAAACACTTAATATCTACCTATACGAAGAAAACGTATCCTGAACCCTGCATCCCGTGCCCGGAGCGGCTCGACGCGACGCTTTTTGCCATGCTGCAGAGGAAGAACCTCTGCTCCAGGGAGTTCATCTCCATCCAGTACGACCATACGGTGCAGGGCGGGCACCTGCTCGGCCCCGTGCAGGGCGCCGGCCGGGTACAGGCAGATGCGACGCTGACCCGGGTCGTGCACGGCTCAAAGAAGAGTGTCGGGTTGTCGCAGGGACTCTTCCCCTCGTACGCGGAGATCGATCCCTTCCTGATGGCGGCCGCCGGGATCGACACGGCGATCCGGGGCCTGATCGCCATAGGCGTCCCGCTCGACACCATCGCGATCCTCGACAATTTCTGCTGGTGCTCATCAGACGAACCCGAACGGCTCGGACAGCTGAAACGGGCAGCACGGGGGTGCTATGAAGTTGCCACGGCATTCGGGACGCCGTTCATCTCGGGCAAGGACAGCATGTTTAACGATTTCTCCGGGTACGACGGCGAGAACAACCGGGTGAAGATCTCCGTTCCCCCGACGCTCCTCATCTCCTCCATCGGGATCCATCCGGACGTCGCAAAGGCGGTGTCGCTGGATGCCAAGATCGCCGGCGACCTGGTCTATGTCGTCGGGGAGACCAGCGAAGAGCTGGGCGGGTCGGAATATTTCGTGCATCTCGGGTACGTCGGGAATACGGTCCCGGGACTGGATACCGCGACAGCACGGGAACGCTATGGGAGAATGACGGAGGCGATTTCGCGCGAACTGGTCGCCTCCGCCTTCCCGGTCAGCCACGGCGGTCTCGGGACCGCCCTTGCCAAAGTCGCGATCGGGGGACGGATCGGGATGGACCTTACCCTCCCTGCAGGCCTGCGCCCGGATTATTATCTCTTCTCGGAGTCACTCGGCAGGTTTGTTGTCACGATTGATCCGGTTAACAAGCGGGCGTTTGAACGAATCGTCGGGTCCGATGCGATCCTGCTCGGGAGGGTCACGGGCAGGGCCCTGCGGATCACCTCTGAGAAACTCCTGGTGGATTGTGCGGTGGACGAACTCGAGGCGTCCTACAAGGCACCTTTCCGGGGGTACTGAAATGGCTCTTGCACACAGGACCCGGAAAAGGACCTTACCGGACGTGACGACCCGGGAGATGATCCCGGAAAAGGCCATAATCATGAGCGGTTTTGGGATCAACTCCGAGATGGAGACGCAGGAAGTGCTCTCCCGGGCCGGGATGGCCTCGGACATCGTCCACATTAACGACCTGATAGCGGGACGGAACCGGCTCACGGACTACCGGCTGCTGGTCTTCCCCGGCGGTTTTTCCTATGGGGATGATACCGGGGCCGGCAATGCCTACGCAAACCGGGTGCGCAATAACCTGTGGGATGATCTCATGGCGTTCCTGGACGGGGACAACCTGGTTCTCGGGATCTGCAACGGGTTCCAGATCCTGGCAAACCTCGGGCTCGTCCCGGCATTCGATAATCAGTACAACCGGGAGATCGCCCTGATGCCCAACCGGGGCGGGAGACTGGAGTGCCGGTTTGTCACCCTGAAGCCCGCGGCAGATAACCTCTGGACCCGGAATATCGGGCGGATATACTGCCCGGTCGCCCATGGCGAGGGCAATTTTTTCTGCTCGAAAGAGACCCTGCAACACCTGAAACGGCAGAAGATGATCGCCTTTACGTACTGCCATGAGGACCTGCGCCCGGCCGAGGGAGAGTACCCTGTCAACCCTAATGGTTCTCTTGAAGATATCGCCGGAATCACGTCTGCGGACGGCAAGGTACTCGGGCTGATGCCGCACCCGGAACGGGCCATGGAGCTGGTGAACCTTTATGACTGGCCTCTTCAGAAGGAACGGATGAAACGCGAAGGCGTGGCGGTACCGGCAGAATCGCCAAACATGCAGTTCTTCCGGAATGTAGTGGAGTATTTCCGGTGAGATCGACACCCGGATCATCTGAATAAATTCACTGTTCCCTTCCGATTACCGGGGAAAAAACATTCCCGGTGTTTTTGTTTTTCCGGCTCCCAACCCTTTTTATGGTACCTGCCAATAATTCCATGGAGGAATTCCTGTTGACCATGCGTATTGCATATTTTTCCTGGAAAGGGCACACGGAGAAGGTTGTGACCGCCCTCGCCCGCCTTCTTGATGCCGAGCTGGTGCGGATCGAACCGCTCCGGGAATCCGGGATGCCAGGTAAATTGTTGAAAACACTTTTTTTTATGAAATCAGCGATTAAACCCTGTCCGACCGACCTTACCGGGAGCGATGGGCTGATCATCGCCACACCGGTCTGGGCGGCCAAAGTCCCGCCGTACGTGAACGAGTACCTTGCCGAAGTGAGCGGCGGAGAGGGAAAACCCTTCCACGTGATCGCGGAGATGGGCGGGAGGGGGTCGGAAGGAACTATTGCGGCCGTAAGAAAGGAGCTGGAGAGGAAAGGGATGCGATTTGGCTCTTCGGCGACAACGATCGAACGGGATGTGGACAGCGGCACTTTCATGGCAACGGTGGAAGCCTTCGCTGCCGGGATACGCAGGAAGTAACAGGTCCGGGGGGGAGAGAGAATCTCTGCCCGGGTTTAACCCCGGCGGGGATCACCCGATCCGGACCCCTCACGGCACCCGTGATGGCGTATCGCGGTTAACCGTCGGTGAGAATATTGTTTCAGAGAGTATTCCTGCCCGGTCCGGTCCCTGTCAACGGGGATCCGGGCATTTTCAGGACAGCTGGTTTATAAAATGATATTAAGACCGGATGCCGGTTTAAGTGTGGCCGACCGGATTCCTGGCGG